>CAAGKR010274967.1_pt1 | contig 13529 bp, 11 predicted proteins | sample 2556971 | NCBI WGS metagenome assembly CAAGKR01 (sample SAMEA5207829, study PRJEB30636) | soil metagenome | biome: forest; feature: boreal; material: soil | place: USA | collected 2011-09 | depth 1 m | reverse complement strand
GCTCAAATGGCCCGAGACCTCCCGACTTTCCGCCTGGGGCCTGGTGGCGCTCGGCTGGGCGGTGGCGACGCTCGGCATTGCGACCCGGATGTGGCTTGAGGGCCGGCCGCCCGTGACGAACCTCTACTCCTCTGCGCTCTTCATCGGCTGGGGCTCGGTGGCCCTCTGCCTGGTGCTGGAGGCCACGTACAAGAATGCGATCGGAAGCGCGGCGGCCGGCGTCATCGGATTCATCACGCTCATGATCGCCCACCATCTCTCGCTCGCGGGCGACACCCTCGAGATGATGCGGGCCGTCCTCGACTCGAATTTCTGGCTGGGGACCCACGTCGTCGTCGTGGCGACGGGCTACGCGTCGACGTTCCTCGCGGGGATACTGGCCGTGATCTACATCGTGCGCGGGGTGTTCACCCGCACGCTGGACAAGGCGACGGCCGACGCCCTCTCGCGCATGGTCTACGGGATCGTCTGCTTCGCGACCCTCTTCAGCTTTGTAGGGACGACCCTCGGGGGCATCTGGGCCGACCAGTCATGGGGCCGGTTCTGGGGCTGGGATCCGAAGGAGAACGGGGCCCTGATCATCGTCATCTGGAATGCCCTGATCCTCCATGCGCGGTGGGGCGGCCTCGTCAGGCAGCGCGGGCTCATGTGCCTCGCCGTCTTCGGGAACATCGTGACCAGCTGGAGCTGGTTCGGCACGAACATGCTCGGGATCGGGCTGCACTCCTACGGGTTCACCGAGGCCGCGTTCTGGTGGCTGAGCGCCTTCGTCGCGAGCCAGCTGGCCCTCATCGCGATCGCCAACGTGCCGCTTGGGAAATGGCGCAGCTTCAGGGCCTGAGCGGGTCGTCCGGCCGCCCCTGGCGGCGGCAGGCGTCCACCGAGTACCGGTCGCAGTGCAGGGTCGCCAGGAGGATCACGTAGAAGGCGACATAGGGCAGCTGCAGGCCGGCGGTGTTCCATTCCTGGCGCAGGCATGTGCCGAATTCCAGGATGATCATCAGGACCGTGCCCGCGATCAGGGCCCCGCGAAGCCCGAGGCCGACCAGGACGAGGAGGCCGATCACGGCCTCGGCGATGACGATGGCGTAGCCGGAAGCCTCCACCAGCGCGCCGGGAAGGATCGTCTGGCTGAATTCACCGCGCATCCCGGAGGCGAACGCGCCGATGTGGGGGATGCGCGCGAGCCCATGGATCGAGATGTTGACCCCCAGGCAAACCCGGGCCAGTGCGTGCGCGAGGGCGCGGTTGCGGATGGGATCGTCCATGGACGCCATAGTCTACCGGGGGCTCCCGGTGTTCCCTCAAATGCCGCGAATCCGGCCCGATACCGCCGCCCGGCGCGGGGCCGGCTAGGTCGTCCCCGCGTCCTCGCCGACGGCCCGGGGAGCGTCCCGGCCCTCCGGCTGCCAGAGCGCGACGGGATTGCCCTCCGGGTCCTTCAGGCGGGCGAATCGCCCGTTCGGGTAACTCTCCGGGTCGACCTCGACGCTGATCCCGGCGGAGCGCAGTTGGGCGACCATGGACTCGAGGCTGCGCACGCGGAAGTTGATCATCCAGCCCTTCGCGGCATCCCCGAAATACTCGGTGTCCGCCGGGAAGGGCTCGAACACGGTGGTTCCCGCCTCCTGCTGCCAGCACGGGGAGTCGTGGTCGCCAGTCGTCGGCGTAATGCCGAGGTGCAGGCCGTACCATTTTTTCAGCCCCTCGGGGTCCCTCGCCCGGAAGAACAGGCCGCCTATTCCCGAGACCTTCTCCATGGCGCGATCAGGCAATCGGCGGGCGCGGGGCGTCCGTCTCCTCGTCCTTGATCTGGACGTCCTTGGCATGCTGCAGGAGCGTGCCGTTCTCCTCCATCTTCTGGAGCGACTCGATCGCGGGGCTGTGGAAGGAACCCTTCGTGCGAAGCCGCTTGTAGGCGTCGATCGCGAATATCCAGCCGGAATACGTGTCGTCCTCGACCTTGTCGTTCTTGATCTGCGACCGGATGTTCCCGGCGACAAAGGCGGCGAGAAGCATCGACTGGTTGCTCTGCTCGCGCGCCTTCTCGAGGCCCCACTTCTCGGAGACCCAAGGAAGCTGCTCGGGACCGATGTCGACCATGACGTCGTCGCTCTCCTGGGCATAGATGACGACGGTCTTCGCCGCGTCGGCCGCCTCGGGCGCCGTGATGTTCTTTTCCAGGACGGAGATCGCCACGAGCACGTCCTGCTTCGAGGGCGGCGCCGCCGCGGCGCCGCCCGCCAGGACCGCGAACAGGGCCGCGGCGACCGCCCGCCCGGGAATGGACATCGGGATTTTCAACGCTGGCGGCACCTTCGCCCAAAAAGAAACCCCGCGCAACAAAGATTGGATCGTGTTGGCGTCGGCGCGCGTTATTGCAGTGGATACCCCCAATGGCCCACGACCCGAACGCGCAGATCGACCACGCAGTCCTGGAAATGATCGAGCACAGCCCCATTGGCGCCGTGCCGGTCACCCCCACGTACCAGGACGCGCTGGCCAGGCTCTACGCCGCCCGGCAGGTCTACGCCGACGCGGACCACCGGGACGGCCACGTCACCGCGCGGTCGCTCGCGAGGCTGCCGAGCTTCCACGCGGGAAACCTGGAGGCTCTCGCGGCAGGCCCCGCGGACGCAGCGGAGCTTGAGTCCAACGCCAGCATCTTTGACCGCTACGTCGGCTCTCTGCCGGCCGCGCTCCGCGGGAGGGCGGGGAGCTACCGGGTCAAGGTGATCGGCCGCCCGGTGCTCCACAGGGCGAAGCACGTGGGCAACGAGAAGCTGCCGATCGCCCACGATCTCATCCACAGCCTCTTCCTCGTTCCCGGGGCGGGCCCGCATCCGGGACTGCCGGGCAACTACCTGCACGGCTCCATCCTGCAGGCGGGCGCAGACGGGGCGCCGGGATCGTGGGCGGTGCAGCTGCACGACCGCGACGACGGCGCCGCGGTTTTCAGCGCGCCGACCATGCAGGCCGCCCTGGCCAAGCTCCAGGAGGTCCTTGAGAGCGCGCCCTTCAACATGAACGAGCTGGAGGCCCTCGGCTTCCGCCTGGTCTAGCGGCGGGGGCGGGGGGTCACTTCGACCCAGGCGCGCCCGGCGCCGGGGAGGGTGCGGACGCCAGGTCGCGGGCCGCCGTGAACAGCGGCATCGAATTCTTGATGCTGCGGTAGAAGCCCCAGCCTAGCGGAATCGCGATGACGAGGAACGCGAGGGCGATCGAGAGGGGTGGCGTCTTTTTCACGGCTTCAGGCCCGGGCCGCGCCGCCCGCCGGCTCGGCGGCCGCCAAATGGTGGCGGGGATCCACGGGACGCACGAGGAGGTTGCATACGAAGCCGACGAGGAGGACTCCCGCCATGATATAGAGCGTGGTGTTGTAGGCCGCGGCCTTGGGCACCCCGTGCGCCCGCTGGTAGGCCGAGAGGTTCGTCACGATCTGCGGGCCGAGCACCGCCGCCATGGACCATGCCGTGATGATCCGCCCGTGGATGGCGCCGACCTGGACCGTCCCGAAAAGGTCGCGCAGGTAGGCGGGAATCGTGGCGAACCCGGCACCGTACATCGAGATGATGACGCAGGTCAGGGCGACGAAGAGCGCCACGCTGTCGATGCGCTGGCTGAAGGGGATGAGGCAGTAGAGCGTGCAGCCGAGGAGGAAATAGACGACGTAGATCGCCTTCCTCCCCGTGAAGTCGGAGGCGGACGACCAGACGAACCGCCCCCCCGTGTTGAAGATGCTGAGGAGGCCCACAAACCCGCCCGCCACGACGGGCGAGACGCCGAACATGTCCTGGCACATGGGCGACGCCTGGGCCAGGATGCCGATCCCCGCCGTCACGTTGCAGCAGAGGACGCCCCAGAGCAGGTAGAACTGGGGGGTCTTCATCGCCTCGTCGGCGGCGACCTGGGCCGTCGTGACCAGCTTCCTGGCCTGCGTCGAGGGGGCGAAGCCCTCGGGCTTCCAGCCCGGCTGGGGAACCCGGACGATGAGCGCGCCGAAGTTCATCATAACGAAGTAGCACGCGGCCATCACCAGGAATGTCTCCTCGACGCCCACCGAGCTGGCCGTCCTGAAGCGGCTCATCAGCTCGACCGCGAAGGGCGAGCCCACCATGGCCCCGCTCCCGAACCCCATGATCGCCATGCCGGTCGCCATGCCGGGCTTGTCGGGGAACCACTTCACGAGGGTCGAGACCGGGGCGATGTAGCCGAGGCCGAGCCCGATGCCGCCGATGACCCCGTATCCCAGCGCGACGACATAGAGGTTGTGGATGTGGACGCCGAGGCTCGCGACGACGAGGCCGCCGCAGAAGCAGCAGGCGCTGGCGAACATGGTCTTGCGCGGCCCCTCCCGCTCGACCCATTTCCCGAAGAAGGCCGCGGAAAGGCCGAGTATCACGAGGCCCAGCGAGTAGGTGGCGAGCACGACCTGCGAAACCTTCCAGTCCTGGCCGGGGGCCGACTGGGTGATCCCGATCGCGCGGGTCAGCGGTATGTTGAAGACGCTGAAGCCGTAGATTTCCCCGATGCACATCTGGACGGCGATGGCGGCCGGCGGGACCAGCCACCGGCTGAATCCGGGGGACGCGACCGTGCGCTCCCGGTCAAGGAATGAGGGCATCTTCGGGGGTGGGGTGGGGTGAAAGCCTGGAACCTGCGCTGTCTTCCGCCAGCAATGAATGGGAAGGCCGGGTCCCAAGTCAAACGACAGACACGCGGCGAATGTTACAATTGACCCAAGGTTGCCGGGCAATGGCGTCCCGGCGCCGCCGGTCCATCCCCCCGTAGCCTGCCGGCGCTACTGGCTGTCCCCCGGCGGCTTGCCCGTCATCTGGGCAATCTGGATCACGACGAATTCGGCGGGCTGCGTGGGTGCGAAACCCACGGTTATGTTCACGATCCCCTGGTTGACGCCCGCCTGGGGGTTGTTGTCGGCATCGCACTTGACGAAGTAGGCCTGCTGGGGACTCGTCCCCTGAAAGGCGCCCTGGAGGAAAAGCGTCTGCAGGAACGAGCCGACCTCGAGGCGGATCTGGCCCCAGAGCGGCTCGGCATTGGGTTCGAACACCACCCATTGCAGGCCCTCCTTGAGGCTCGACTCGATGTACAGGGCGACTCGCCTCACGTTGACGTACTTCCACTGCCCCGCCGGCGGGTTGACGCCGGGCGTCCTTCCGGCGCCGCGCACCCTGTCGCCGCGCGCCTCCAGCTCGCGCAGGCAGCTGATGGCCCGTGCGGCGGGATCGCCCTTCTTTGACTGGTTCATTGGGGCCACTTTAAGCCAAGCCATCGCAGGTTGGCGATTCAGATTGAGGGGGCGCCGCCGGGTGGCTTGGGTTTCGGCGCGAACCCAACCCGGCTTTCGTGGTTGCCGCGAAAGGTTCATCGGCTACATCTCACCCAACAAATCTCTAATCAAGGAGGAACCATGCGTGTATTCAGCGTTTTCTTTAGGATGGCATTTGGCGTCGCCCTTCTGGCGGCGAGGTCGGCCTGGGCACAGGCCGTTGAGGAACAGCCCTTGGGCCCGGATGGCGACACGGTGGGCGGCATGTTCGGCCCGCACGGCAACCATGTCGCGACCCTGGCCATCAAGGGGAGCCGTTTCGTCGTGCTGATCGACGGCGTCGAGGGCCCGAGGATCGAGGGGCTGCGCAACGGGATAAACGGCGGCGCGTACGGGGCCGGCAGCAGCTGGCAGGGGCAGATCCCGGTCCTCTTCTCGAACGACGGCTCCCACAACGCCTACATTGCGAAGATGGGGGACGAGTTCGTTGTCTTTGAGGATGGCAAGGAGCTGTCCCGCGGCCCCCTGCTGGCGAACGGAAATGGGAACATTATCGTGCCCCTGGAGTTTTCGGCCGGGGGGAAGCACCTGTTCTACCAGGACGTGGACGCGACGAACCGGTTCCGGATCGTGGTGGACGGCAAGCCGAACCCGAGCAGCGGGATTCCCACGCAGCTTGTCGTCAGCCCCGACGGCGAACACTACGCCTACACCGGCTTCGAGCACAGCAACCTCGGCAACGGCACCCCGACCTGGGCCGTCGTCGACGGCCGGCAGGTCAACTTTATCGGCGACAGCCTCGAATACACCGGCAGGAATGTCCTCGTCAGCAGGATGAGCGCGGATGGCGCCCAGGTCCTCGTCTTCAACGGCAAGCCCTCGATCAAGGCCGTCGGCCTCAACCCCATGTGGATCTCCCCGGACGGCCTCCAGATTGGCATCGTGATCAAGCCCAACCAGCAAAACCCGTCCTTCCTCTCGGTCAACGGGAAGACCGTCCCGGGAACGCAGGGGCTCACGGTGAACTCCATGTATTTCAGCCCCGATGGAAAGCGCTACGCGGCCCTCTGCAGCAGACCCACCGGCACGAGCTTCATGATCATCGACGGCAAGATGGGGGAGGAGTACCAGACCATACCGCACGACCTGCCCTGGAACGACCAGGGGCACTACCTTTTTGGCACGGCCGACGTCGTCACGACTGCCGCCACCACGCAGCGGCCGGTGCCCGGGTTCACCGCCGATTCCTCGAAGTTCGTCTATGTGGCCCAGCAGGGAGGCCGGGCCTTCCTTGTCATCGAGGACCAGGAATCCTCCGGATACCAGCAGACCCAGGTAAGGCCGACCCTCAGCCAGACCGGCAACCGCATCGGCTGGATCGCCACCGCCCCGAACAATGTGCAGCACGTGATCGTCGATGGCAAGGACCTCACGATCCAGGGGGCCGCCAACAAACGCGTGGCGGTCCTTACCTTCAGCCCGGGCGGGGCGCACTTTGCCTACATCGACGGCCAGAGCATAGCCCTCGACGGCGTCGACCAGCCGGGCCTAACCTACAACGGCTACTATGTCTTCAGCCCCGATGGGAACCACCTCGCCTACCTGGCCACCGTCGGCGGCCAGTCCTGCGTCGTCGTGGACGGGAAGGTCGTCGGCGCCAACCTCTTCAATGTGCCCTACACCTTCTTCAGCCCGGACAGCCAGCACATCATCAGTGTATGCATGGGCAATGTCCCGGGCACGCGGGACAGCTACAAGCTCTTCGTCGACGGCAAGATGGTCACCCACTTCGCGCCGGACGGGGGCACTCTGGCGCCCGTCTACGAGTTCGGGGCCGACGGCGCCCTCACGTTCGTCTCCCGCACGGACGGCAACTTCCGGCGCTTCCGCGTCACCATGCCGCCCGGCAACCTCGACGCCCTCCTGGCCTCCTGCAAGGCCGCGACCAACTGAGGCGCAGGTTCAGTTCGGCGTGCCTTCGCGCCTGAGCAGCGCGTCCAGCTGCTGGAGCGCGGCGGGCGCGGTCGACTGGATGCCGTTCGCCAGCACCTTTCCATCGCGGCTCATGACGATGAGCTGGGGGATCCTGCCATCGATGGTGGGGTTCACGCTCGGCATGGACGCGTCATTGGTCACGGCGCGCCACGCGAAGCCCATCTCCTGCGCGAATTTCTCCATCACCGGGACATCGTCGAGGGTGATGTAGACCACCTCGAGGTCGGGATGCGCCGCCTGGACCCCGTTGATGTAGCGGACAAACGTCGGGGTGAAATTCCGGGTGATGGGGCACGTGGTCGAGCCGCGCAGGAAGACGATGTAGCGCGGCGGGGAAGCCGGGTCGAGCGGCTCGGGCCGGCCGGTGACGGAGTTGATCAGCTTGCCCTCGAGCTCCACGGCGACGAGGCCCTGCGCCTTTATCTTCTCCGCCTGGACTTTCTTCTCGGCGAGCAGCTTTTCCTCCGCGAGCCTCTGCATGGCGAGGAGCCTCGGGCCCGCCTGGTCGTCCTCCACGAACACCCGGGCCTGCGCCATCGCGTCGGTGGCCGCAAACGCGACCGCGAACCTGGCGTTCAGCTTCTCCGACACGACGTCGACCTTCCCGGCCTGGACGTCCTTCACCTGCACCTGGTCCCCCGCCTGCACGGTCTTGCCGGGGGCCAGGACAAAGCCCCGGGTGATGGTGACGCGGTAGGGCCAGAGCTCCCTGTCCTTGATGAGCGCCGGGTAGCTCAGCGCCTGCTGCTTCGGGGTGAGACTCGCGTATGCGGCGCGCGCGACATCCAGCACGTCGGTTTCATCGGATTCGGCCGAGAAGTAGGTCCGCCCGTCCCGCGCGCGAAGGTCGACCTCGGCGCCCTTGAAATCCACGACGTCCGCCTTGTCGCCGGAATGGACGGTCACGCCGCCGGCAAAATTCATGTCGACCTTGACCGTGCATTGGGCGGGCCAGAGCTCCGGCCGGGCCGCCAGGTCGGCCCAGTTCAATTGCTGGGCGCTGGCGGCGGCCGCCAGCAAGCAAAACACCGCCAGTGGATTCAGCATTCTCATGGCATCCTCCCCATATTCGCGTTGTGGTTGATGGCACCGGGCGAGTCTCGATCGCAATTATGTGCGACGGGCGCTCGCTCAACCGGCGACACGCCCACTTCACCACTGTCCCCGCCTCTGTCAAGGAGCCGCTGGACGGTGCGGATGCCCAGCCGGGTGCGGGGCTGGATTCCTGCTGGCTGCCGGCTTCAACCGATGCGCAGGTCGATCCAGCCCGTTGATGCATTTTTAATATGAATTGCCCCAGCATTGATTAACCAGTCGGCGGGAATTCCGGCAAAGTGGCGCGTATCCAGAACTGCGCCATGAAATTCATCGAAATACTCCAGATCGTACTGTTCTTCGGATTGGGAATCGCCCTGACGCCGGTGGTGGGCCGCTTCATGGCCCGGGTCTTCAAGGGGGAGAAGACCTTTCTCCATCCGCTTCTCTTTCCCGTCGAGAAGCTCGTCTACCGGCTGTCGGGCGTCAACCCGAGCGAGGAGATGTCATGGCTGAGGTACCTGTGGGCGGTCGTGGCCATGACCTGCGTCGGGTTCGCGTCGCTGATGGGCATATTGATGACCCAGAAGTGGCTGCCGTTCAACACCCAGGCCCTGGACAATCTCTCGTGGCACCTGGCCTTCAACACCGCCTGGAGCTTCACGTGCAACGCGGACTGGCAGTCCTATTCCGGCGAGGCGACGATGACCTACCTCTCGCAGACGTTGGGCCTGTCCGTGCACCAGTTCCTGAGCGGCGCCGCGGGCCTGGCGGTCCTCGTCGCCGTTGGGCGCGCCCTGGCGCGCGCCACGGTGAAGACAATCGGCAATTTCTGGGTGGATCTGACCCGCTGCACGCTCTACATCGTGATCCCGCTGTCGGTGCTTTGGGCGATACCGCTTGTGTGGCAGGGCGTTCCGCAGACGTGGAAGGCATACCCGACCGCTACCCTCGTCGAACCCTACACGGCGCAGGTGCCGAAGACCGACGACAAGGGCAATCCGGTGACCACGTCGGTGCCGAAGGTCGATGACGCGGGCAAGCCGGTGGTCGGGTCGGACGGCAAACCCGTCATGGTGGATCAGCCCGTCATGATGGACCAGAAGGTCGAGACGCAGCCGCTGCCAGTCGGGCCCGTGGCGTCGTTCGAATCCTGCAAGCAGCTCTTCACCAACGGCGGCGGCTGGTATGGCGTGAACAGCGCGCACCCGTACGAGAACCCGACACCGCTTTCCGGCTTCCTCGAGATGCTGGCGATCATCGTGGTGCCGATGGCGCAGGTCTACATGTTCGGGCTGCTGATCGGCAACAGGCGCCACGCGTGGTGCCTGTTCACGGTGATGCTCAGCCTCTACGCGTTGTCATTCGGCGTGGCGTGGTATGCGGAGACCCGGCCCAATCCGGTCGTCGACAACATCGCGCCGCTGATGGAGGGCAAGGAGCAGCGCTTTGGCGTGATGAACAGCGTGCTCTGGGGGGTTTCATGCACCGCGATCGACAACGGCTCCGTGAACTCGATGCACGACAGCTGGATGCCGCTGGCCGGATTGATGCCGATGTGGAACATCCTCATAGGCGAGATGCTCTTCGGCGGCATCGGCTGCGGCGTCTATTGCATGCTGTTTCACGTCCTCATCACGGTGTTCATTGCCGGCCTCATGATAGGACGAACGCCGGAGTATCTCGGGAAGAAGCTCGATGCGTGGGTGGCGACGTGGGCCGTGATCGGCGTCCTCGTGCCGAACGCCGCATGCCTGATCCCCACGGCCATCTCCGTCGTGCTGCCGGCGGGCATCGCAAGCATGAACAACGCAGGCCCGCACGGCCTGAGCGAGGTGCTCTACGCATTTGGCGAGGCGGCGAACAACAACGGGAGCGCCTTTGCGGGCCTCAACGCGAACGTCCCCTGGTACGACTTGGCGCTGGGCATCGCGATAATCATCGGCCGCTTCGCGCCCATTGCCGCGGCGCTCGCGATCGTCGGCCGGCTTGCGTCGAAGAAGACCGTCGAGCCGTCCGCCGGCACCCTGCAGGTCCACGGCTGGACATTCGGCATCACGCTGGCCGGCGTCATCATCATCGTGGCGGCGCTCACCTTCTTCCCGGCCCTTTGCCTGGGGCCGCTGCTCGAGCACGGGCTCATGCAGGCCGGGCGCGCGTTCTGAGCACAGGCGGGAATTTCCAAACATGAGCACCTCCTTCAAAATCGAATACTCCTCCGTGGTCCGCCAGGCGGTGATCGACTCGTTCAAGAAGCTGAACCCCCGCGACGAAATCAAGAATCTCGTGATGTTCGTCGTGTGGCTCGGCTCCATCCTGACGACGGTCTGGCTGTTCGTGGACTTCTCGGGCTTCAACCTGCAGATCTGCCTCTGGCTGTGGTTCACGTGCCTCTTCGCCAATTTCGCGGAGGCGATGGCGGAGGGCCGCGGCAAGGCGCATGCGGACGAGCTGCGCAAGATGCGCACCAAGACAATCGCCCGCAAGCTGGTGGGCGCCGCCGAGGTCGCCGTTCCCAGCAACGAGCTGAGGATAGGCGACCGCATTGTCTGCACGGCGGGCGACCTGATCGCGGCCGACGGCGAGGTCGTCGAGGGAATAGCGACGGTCGACGAGTCCGCGATAACCGGCGAATCCGCCCCTGTCATCCGCGAGAGCGGCGGGGACCGAAGCGCGGTCACTGGCGGCACGCGCGTCACAAGCGACCGGATCGTCGTCCGTGTGACGGCGGAGGAGGGCCATTCCTTCCTGGACCGGATGATCTCGATGATCGAGGGCGCGCGGCGCCAGCTCACGCCCAACGAGATCGCGCTCAATATCCTCCTCGTGAGCCTCACGGCGCTGTTCATCGTCGTCGTGCTCGTGCTGCCGTCGATGGCGATATACGACCAGAAGGCGGCAGGCCAGAGCGGCGTCGTCCTCACCTCGCTGCCGGTGCTACTGTCGCTGATCGTCTGCCTGATCCCGACCACGATCGGCGCCCTGCTGAGCGCGATCGGCATCGCGGGCATCGACCGCCTGATGCGGCGCAACGTGCTGGCGACCTCGGGCCGCGCCGTCGAGGCGGCGGGCGACGTCGATGTGCTGCTTCTTGACAAGACCGGCACCATCACGCTCGGCAACCGCATGGCGACGGAGTTTGTCCCGGCGCCGGGCGTCGATCTGAAGCTGCTCGCCGACGCGGCGCAGCTGGCCTCGCTTGCCGACGAGACGCCGGAGGGGCGCAGCATCGTGACCCTCGCGAAGGACGAGTTCAACCTGCGCGGGCGCGACGTTGCGGAGCCCCACGCGACATTCGTGCCTTTCACGGCGCAGACGCGCATGAGCGGCGTCAACCTGGATGGCAGGCGCATCCGCAAGGGTGCCGCGGAAAGCGTGAAGGCCTGGGTCATTTCGCTGGGGGGCACCTATCCCGCGGAGGTCCTCGCCATCGTTGAAAAGATCTCGCGGGACGGCGGCACGCCGCTTGTCGTGTCCGAGAACAACCGCGTGCTCGGGGTCATTCTGCTGAAGGACATCGTCAAGGGGGGCATCAAGGAGCGTTTTGAGCAGCTTCGCGCGATGGGCATTCGCACCGTGATGATCACGGGCGACAACCCGCTGACCGCCGCCGCGATCGCCGCCGAGGCCGGCGTGGACGACTTCATCGCCCAGGCCAAGCCGGAGGACAAGCTCGCGCGCATCAGAAAGGAGCAGGAGGGCGGAAAGCTCATCGCCATGATCGGTGACGGCACGAACGACGCGCCGTCGCTCGCGCAGGCGGACGTGGGCGTCGCGATGAACACGGGCACGCAGGCCGCGCGTGAGGCGGGCAACATGGTGGACCTCGACAGCAATCCCACGAAGCTGATAGAGGTCGTCGAGATTGGGAAGCAGCTGCTGATGACTCGCGGCGCCCTGACCACATTCAGCATCGCGAACGATGTATCGAAGTATTTCGCGATCATCCCGGCGATGTTTGGACTGCTCTACGCCACCGAGAAGGGCGGATTCGGGCCTCTGCAGGCATACAACATCATGTTCCTGCACTCCCCGCAGAGCGCTATCCTGAGCGCGGTCATCTTCAACGCCCTCATCATCGTCGCGTTGATCCCGCTCGCGCTGCGGGGAGTGAAATACCAGCCGCTCGGCGCGAAGGTGATCCTCCGCAAGAACATGCTCGTCTACGGGATTGGCGGCATCCTTGTGCCGTTCGTGTTCATCAAGCTCATCGACATCGTCCTCGTGGCGCTGCACCTCGCGCCCTGAACCGCCCGAAGCCAAAAGGAAACAGCCATGATCAAGCTAATCATCCAGGCAATCCGCCAGACACTCGTATGGACAGTCATCGCGGGCGTCATTTATCCCCTTGCGTTCACCGCCTTTGCCCAGCTCGCCTTCAAGCACCAGGCGGAAGGCAGCCTTATCGAGCGCGACGGGAAAATCGTGGGCTCCGAATTAATGGCCCAGCAGTTTCAGGGCCCCACGTACTTCTGGCCGAGGCCCTCGGCCTCGACATACGGGACCGGACCCACGGGACTCAATGCGGGGAGCGGCAGCAACCTCGGCCCGACGAGCGCCCAGCTCCAGACCAACGTGCGGGCCAACGCCAAGGCGCTTCGCGACGCCCACAAGCTCGCGGCCGATGCGCCGGTGCCTGCGGACCTGGTCTTCGCGTCTGCGAGCGGGGTGGATCCGCACATCAGCCCCGAGGCGGCGCGATTCCAGATCGCTAGGGTCGCGGCCGCCCGCGGCATGACCGAGGACCAGGTCAGGGCGGTGGTCGACAAATATGTCGAGCCGCCGCAGTGGGGCTTCCTCGGGCAGGCCAGGGTCAACGTGCTCCTCCTGAATCTCGCGATGGACGCCTCAAAGAAATCGGGGTGAGATGAACGGCGATCGCGAGGCCGCGCCCGGGTGGGAGCCGGCGGGCGCACTGAAGCCCCATCCGAGGGTTCTGATTGTCGACGATGATCCCTCGACCGGGAGGCTGTTGCGCCTGGTGCTCGAGAGCAGGCGCTATCGGGTGCTATGGAGCCGGAACGGCTCGGACGCGCTTGAGCTGGCGATGGAAAGCCGGCCCGACGTGATCATCCTCGAGCTTGAATTGCCGGACGGCAGCGGCTTCCCCGTGCTCGAGGCGCTGAGGGAATGGAACGAGGCGCCCGTGATGATCCTCACCGGGCGCTCCGGGATTGCGGACAAGGTTCGCGCCCTCGATGCCGGCGCG
>CAAGKR010010747.1_pt1 | contig 13529 bp, 11 predicted proteins | sample 2556971 | NCBI WGS metagenome assembly CAAGKR01 (sample SAMEA5207829, study PRJEB30636) | soil metagenome | biome: forest; feature: boreal; material: soil | place: USA | collected 2011-09 | depth 1 m | reverse complement strand
CGAACCGGAGCGGCCGTGGCGGTTCCTCCCGGCGACCCGGAGGCGTTGCTCCGCGCCATCGCCGGGCTCAGAAACGATCCCGCGCTGGCAGCCCGCCTGGGCGCCGCGGGAGCAAGCTACGCTGCTGCCACCCTCGCGTCATCTGAGGGTCTGGAACGCGGGCGGAGGTTCGTAGAAGGTCTTCTCACGCCGGTGTCGCCCGAGGAGACAGCCTGATGTGGGAGACGGCGAAGACGGACGTGGCCTTCTGGGACGGTCGGCGGGTGATGGTCACAGGCGGAGCGGGCTTCCTGGGCACCGCCGTGGTTCGGCAACTACGTGAGGCGGGAGCAACCGAGATCTTCATCCCCAAGGTCGAGGACTACGACCTGCGCAAGCTCGCCGACATAGACCGCGCCATCGCCGACGGCCGACCTGACCTCGTCATTCACCTGGCGGCCGTAGTGGGTGGCATCGGTGCCAATCGCGAGAATCCCGGGCGCTTCTTCTACGACAACGCGATCATGGGCATCCAGCTCATCGAGCAGGCCCGCCTCGCAGGCGTGGCCAAGTTGATTGCCCTCGGTACCGTCTGCGCATACCCCAAGTTCACGCCTGTGCCTTTCCATGAGGACGACCTCTGGAACGGCTATCCCGAGGAGACCAACGCCCCGTATGGTCTGGCCAAGAAGATGCTTCTGGTGCAGTGCCAGGCGTACCGGGATCAGTACGGCTTCAACGGCATCTACCTACTGCCGGTCAACCTGTATGGCCCGGGCGACAACTTCAACCCCGAGAGCTCGCACGTCATCCCCGCGTTGATCAAGAAGTGCATCGACGCTCGTGAGCGGGGCGAGGCCTTCATCGAGGCCTGGGGCACGGGCGCGGCCTCGCGTGAGTTTCTCTACGTGGATGACGCGGCCCGGGGCATCGTCCTCGCAGCCGAACGCTACGACGGGCGCGATCCCGTCAACCTGGGGGTGGGCAGCGAGATCACCATCCGCGAACTCACCGAACTGATCGCCCGCCTCACGGGCTTCTCAGGCGAGATCCGCTGGGACCCCTCCAAGCCTGACGGCCAGCCGCGCCGGGCTCTTGACACCAGCCGAGCCCGCGAGCGCTTCGGCTTCTCCGCGGGGACGCCGTTCGAGGACGGGTTGCGGGCGACGATCGAGTGGTATCGGGGCGGTCACGGAGCCTCTCGATGACCAAGGAACGGCGAAGGGAAAGAAGTCGGGAGGTGCCGGTCGTCCTGCTTGCGGGCGGCCGCGGCACACGGCTCCGAGAGGAGACCACCACACGTCCCAAGCCAATGGTCGAGGTGGGCGGGCGCCCCATCCTCTGGCACATCATGAAGATCTACGACCACTTTGGCTTTCGCCGTTTCATCATCCCCGTCGGCTACCGCGGCGAGTTCATCAAGGACTATTTCCTGTCGTATGCGCTCCGCCAGGGGGACTTCACCATCAACACGGCCACCGGCAACCTCGCGAGACATGCCCCGTCCTCTGATGACTGGGACGTGACAGTTGTCGACACCGGTCTTGAGACTATGACCGGCGGACGCATCAAGAGACTCGCCACGTTCCTGAACGGGCGTTTTATGGTCACCTACGGCGATGGGGTTGCAGACGTCCCAATCGACAATCTGCTGGCATTCCATGACGCACACGGTCGACTCGCGACCGTGACCGCGGTACGTCCACCGGCTCGCTTCGGCACGCTCGCCCTTGAGGGGAACCGAGTCCGGGAGTTTTCCGAGAAGCGGCAGACCGACGCCGGCTGGATAAACGGCGGGTTCTTCATCTTCGAGCAGGGAGTGCTTGAGTACCTGACAGGTGACGACTGCGTTCTCGAACGGGAACCCCTGGAGCGTCTGGCTGCCGACGGGGAGCTTATGTCATACCGGCATGAAGGCTTCTGGGAACCCATGGACACTCAGCGCGACCTGGACAACCTGAACAGCCATTGGTCCGAAGGTTCAGCACCGTGGAAGGTGTGGGATGACTGACACGACGGTATACGGAGGCCGTTCGGTCCTTGTCACCGGGGCGAGCGGCATCCTTGGCTCGTGGTTGGTGCGCCGGCTGCTCGAGCACGGAGCCACGGTCGTCGCCCTGTTCCGCGACGATGACCCGGACTCCGAGCTCGTCAGGAGCGGCGACGTTCAACGCATCCGCTGCGTGAGAGGCTCTCTCGAGGACGCTCGCCTGCTCGACCGTGCATTGGTACAGTACGAAGTCGAAGTCGTGTTCCATCTAGGCGCACAGACGCAAGTCCGTCATGCGCAGCAGCAGCCCTTTGCCACACTCGAAGCGAACGTCCGCGGCACGTACAACCTGTTGGAAGCGGTGCGAGGAGCCGCGGGGCGAGTCGAGTCTGTCGTAGTCGCATCGAGCGACAAGGCATACGGAGAGAGCACGGATCTCCCTTACACCGAGAAGCATCCCCTGGCGGCTCGCCACATCTACGATGCCTCCAAGGCCGCGGCCGACCTGCTCTCCTCTGCCTACGCCCACAGCTACGGCTTGCCGATTGGGATCGCCCGATGCGGCAACATCTACGGTGGGGGCGATCTCAACTGGGATCGTATCGTGCCCAGCACGATACGATCGCTGCTGTCCGGCCAGCGGCCAGTAATCCGGAGCGATGGCACGCCCAGGCGGGACTACCTCTTCGTAGAAGATGCGGTATCTGGATATCTGGCGCTTGGCGCCGCCCTGCTCGACGGCCGGGAGTTCGGCGAAGCGTTCAACTTCGCTCCAGGTGAGCCCGTCGCCGTGAGCGACCTAGTCAGCCGGCTTGCGCACATCCTCGGCAGGGTGGATCTGCCCCCGATCGTTCTGGCCAATGCGTCGAACGAGATCCCTGCGCAATGGCTCGACTCCACGAAGGCGCAGGTCCGTCTCAGCTGGGAAGCGACCGTCGGGCTCGACGACGGCCTCCGGCAGACGGCCGACTGGTATCGCGGTCTCTTGGGGTGACACCGGCAATCGAGGCGGACTGCATGGAAGACTCCCCGGCGGTCGGCGTGTCAGGGGCGGAGCAACGATGGATCGGGCGGTAGTCGTCCTTGGGGCGAGCGGGCTCATCGGATCGGCCGTCGCTCAGAGCCTCCTCAAGTCGGGCTGGGAGGTCACCGCGACCGTGCGGGACGCGACCTCCGGTCGACACCTTGGCGACTCGATGAGGGACGCCTCGATCGCAGTCGTGGACCCGATGGACTGGCAGGCTGTCACGGATCTGCTCATGGCGCGCAGACCGGTCGCCGTCGTGAGTTGCATCGGCCGTAACGCCGGAGCCGGAGCCGGGGCGGCCCGCGCCTGTGCAGATGCGAACGTCACAACGGTCGCCATCCTGCTGGACGCGATGAGCCGGGCTGGTATCGGTCGCGCAGTCGTGATCGGCTCCGGTTCTGAATACGAGCCGGCAGATCACCCGCTCGACGAGAAGCACCCACTAGGGCCAACCACGTTGTACGGCGCCACGAAAGTGGCCGCGTCCGAGATCGCCACATACTTCGGTCGGTGCGAGGGCATGGATGTCTGCGTCGCGCGCCCATTCAGCGTCTATGGTCCGCGCGAGCCCGCCCACAGGTTCGTCCCGTATGTGATCGGCTGCGGCCTGTCCGGCCGACCAATGGAGATCTCGCGTGGGACGCAGAACCGAGACTACCTGTACTCTGCGGATCTGGCCGACGGCTTGGTGCGACTGGTTGAGCTCGAAGCTCGGCTCCCACATACGCTCAACTTCTCCGGCCCCATGGGTCACTCGCTGCTCGACGTGGCAGTCCTCGTCCGCGAACTCACCCAATCGGACGCCCCGATCCTGGCCGGCTCTCGCGCACCGAACCCGGGCGACAGAGAGGTTCTCCTCGGCGATAGCCAACTCGCCCGGCAGCTTCTCGGGTGGGAGCCTAGCCACGACCTGCGCAGGGGTCTGGGGTTCACCGTCGAGTGGTACCGCACCCATCCGGAGTTCCTCGGAGGTGAGGCATGACTCGGGCGAAGCCGGCCGTGGCCGCTGGCGAGGCCGGCTCAAGGCTCGGTCCTCTCATTCGACGTCTGCGCACGACGGGCGAGCCACGAAGCCGCCGGATCGCGCTCGCATTCTCGACCGGCCTGGCGGCGAAGGTCGCCGCCGTGCTTCCGCAGATCGTCGCCGTCCCGCTCGTCATAGGCTCCATCGGCGTCGTCGAATTCGGCAAGTTCGCGACCATCTCGTCAGCGCTCACATGGGTCGCGGTGACCAGTCTGGGGACCGGGCCAGGCCTCACGCAAAGGCTCGCCGCAGCTCACGGAGAGGACGATCACGACCTGGAGGCAACCCTGTTCTCGTCGGCCCTGGCGGCCGTCGGTGCGGCCTGTCTGGTGTCGGCACTGCTCGTGATCGCCGGCGGCGCCACGTTGGCCCTGACGAGCGGGCTCTCCACCGAGGATCTCGCAATCGGCGCAGTTCTCGCGTCCGCGGTTCTAGTTCAGCTGTTGCTCAGTCCGGTCGACTCGGCCCTGCTGGCCTACCAGGAGATGCACTGGACTAACGTGATGGCCGGGATCGCCTCAGTAGCCACGGTCATCGCGGTTGCCGTGGTCGCCGTACGGGGCCCGAGCGTCTGGGCCTTTGCCGCCGCGCTCGGCTGGACGCCTTCGGTTTTCAGGGTGGCAAATCTGGTCCTCTTGGTTTCAAGACGACCCTATCTGATGCCATCCCCAGAGAAGTCGCATCGCGCGACGGCCGTAGCGTTGCTCGGCGTCGGCGTGTTGTTCCTGGGGATCCAGCTGGCGCCGTTGATCAGCCAGCAAGGGGCAATCATTGTCACTGCAGCGTCGATCGGCCCCGCGGCGGCCGCTGAAACGAGCGTACTTGTTCGCCTTATGGCCCTGGCCGGCGCCCCGATCCTGGTCGCAACGCAGGCTCTCTGGCCGGCCCTAATCGAGGCCCGCAGCAAAGGTGACGGCCGGTGGATCAGGATGGCTCTCGTCAGGACTCTCGCGTTCTCGACTCTCTACTCCCTCGCCTTCGGGCTGGCCATGCTGCTTGGCGGCAACCGCGCCATTGGGTCATGGTCGGCCGGGGGCGTGGACGTGGAACCCGGCGTCCTGGCTGTGTTTGCCGCGGCTTTCGTCTTCATCGCGTGGACGCATGTGTTCGCCATCGTCCTGATCGGGCTCGGGTACGTGCGGTTCGTGTCCGTCGTCCTGACGTTGGAGTCTCTGCTAGCCCTGGCCCTCATGGTGGCATTGCGGCCCATTCTGGGGCTGGCTGCGCCCTGGCTCGCGATGATCTGCACCGGTGCACTGGTAACCTGCTGGCTGTTTCCAGCGCGCACCATCGTCACCCTGCGGCGCATAGTCCCTGCCGCCGAGGTCGAGGCGGTGCCCGCGTTCGTGCCAACAATTGCACCATGAGCCTCCTCTCTGTCGTAATCCCAACGCGGAACAGGCCAGACAGCCTTGTAGCGACGCTGCAGGATCTCCAGACCGCTGCCGCCGATGGTCCTCCGCTGGACGTTGCGATCCTCGACAACTCATCGACCGACGACACGACAAGGACTCTGGACAAAGGGGACTGGCCGGGACTCGCCCTGAAGCGCTTGCCAAGGGCGGGTACGCTCACCGGTGCGGAGAGCGTGTCTCGGGCCCTTGCATTCGCGGCCGACGGTCCTTCCGAGTACGGGTGGATTCTGTCGGACCATATGCGGGTTCATCCGGATGCCCTGCGCCAGATGCGGGAACTCCTGGATCGCGGCCGACCTCATTTCGTGTACGCGGCGATCCAGGATTACGGCACCCCCGGTTCGATGGCGCCTGGGTTCATCGGGACTCGCATTGGGCTGTCGCCTCGATCAATTCGGCAATTCGTTCTATATGCATCGAACCTTTCGGGCGTTCTCGCCCGACGCGAGGTCTTTGCCGCCGCCTCTCCGCGCATTGGTGCCTACGCCCAGTACGGGTTCCCTCACCTCGCATGTGTCGAGATCGCGCTTCGCGACGAGGCATCTGTTCTTGGAGTGAGCCAGCTCGCCACGTCCTTCCAGCAGGACGGTTCGTACGCAGTCGAATATGGGGTCGTGAGATCGAGGTCGATCGGATTCGGCAACTCTATCGAGCTCCTGCGAGCCGCCACGGGGATCCAGGGCTTGAGGCCACGGGAGGTCCTGCGGGAACGCGCGTTCAATTCTTGGCTCCGGAACGCCATCCTGGCCTGGGGGTGCAATGCCTCGGCCGAGGACTTGGGCCCGGAAGACATCCGGGCGCTCGAGGGCCTGTATGGCGCCGAACTAGGGCGACTGCTCCGACTTGCCCGGGCCGCGAAACGCGCCCCATCCCCGGTCGGGCAGGCGGTGTGGGCACTGCAGAGGTCGCTCACACGTCTCAGGGCACCAGGCGGCCGGGTTGCCGGCCTGCCCCACTCTATCCGCGAGGGCTTCGCGCTAGCTCGGCTGGCTCATCGAGGCCGGTCAACGCGCGCCATCTTCTGACGGCTTGAGATGCGAAAGGTCGTTCGCCAATGGCCCTGCTGTCGGCTTCTCCGACGTCACGTCATTTCCCGGACAGACAGGCGCCACCGGGCTGAACCTGGATCCAGACGACACCCAATCGCTCGCAGGCGCTATCCTGAGCTTACGGACGGATTCGCCGCTCACTGCATATGTGGTCGGATGCAGGCGATCAAAGAGCCAATCGCTTGAGGTTGGATGGGAGCCCGATGGCCATGACCGCTCGCAAGTCGGACGTTGTCGGCAGAGGATCGAGCCGTCCTCCGGAGGATCCAGGGCACCATGGACGTTGACACAGCAAAGGGGGAAAGGATGTGATGCAATCCCATCGGTGGAGCTCTCTGGCAGACGGCCGCCTGCTTGTTCTCGTAGTCGTTCTTGGGGGTTTGGTCACTCTCCAGAGCTCCAACAACCTGGATGCTTCGAAGGTCGCCTATCTACTACTTGTCGCCGTCTCTTTGGTTGGTGCCGCAGTCGGCGCTAGGTGGTGGCTTTCCGATCATCGCGCGGAGATAAGTGCCCCCTGGCTGGCCTCCGTAGCCTCCTTCGCCGCTCTCCTGGTCCTGTCCCTGGCCGTATCGAGAGCCCACAACACGCCGATGAGCTCATGGCTCCGCGACGCCGCAACATACGCGCTGTGGGCAGTGGCTCCCGTCTTCGGCCTGGCCTGCGCCCGAACGGCGTCACGGCGCTGGATCATCGCTTTCTTCGTTGTTTGCGGGTCGCTCGCTTCAATCTCATTCACTGTCGTCTGGCTTGGACGGCGCAACCTTCTGGACCTGCCAATTGCCCGGATCGTTCTGCCAACAGCGGGCCTCGACTACGCCCTCCTTGCGTTGGCCACAGCCCTCGCCTTGGCCGGTGCCTGGCGACGTTCCTGGTGGGCCATCGGGGCCGGTACTGTGCTTGGGCTGTTCTTCGTAACGGGGACCAGAACCTCGCTCCTCCTCCTCGCAGTCCCGATCGGGGCTGGCCTGATCGCGGGACGGCCGTGGCGGAGGGCAGCGAGGACCTTGATGACCGAGGGAGTTGTGGCCGTCGCCATCTTCTTCGCGGCCGCGACGGGGATCTCACTGGCCAACGGCACCTTGACTTTCCCAATTGGGCTGCCGGGCCCAACTGTCTCGGCCGCTCCCTCGGGGGCGCCGATGACCTCTCCGCAGCCCACAGCGCCGCCCAACGAGCTTGTTGGGCGAGTCAACACCGTGGGCTCGCTGCTCACCAATCCTGGCGCCGACCAGAGCCTCCAGGAGCGCTTGTCCCAGACAAAGGCCGCCTGGCAAGCATTCCTGACGAGCCCGCTGGTAGGCGTTGGCCCAGGTTACACCTTCCCCTGGACTGGCTCGTCAGGCCTCGCGCACAACGACTTCACTCTGGACACGCCCCTCGTCTACATCGCCAAGTTCGGCCTAGTCGGGCTCATCCCTCTGCTACTGTTCGCGGCTGCCTACTTGCGCCTGACCAGGGAGCTGTGGCGACGCCGTCCTCGGACCGAGGTCGAGCTCCTGGCTGTTGCCGGGTACGGGATCGTGCTGTGTGCCATCTCGGTTCTTGGAGCGCCTATGGAAGACAAAGGCGTGAGCTTCGCCATCATTCTCCTCGTCGGGTTGGGTTGCCGAGCGTTGATCCGAGATGACCAGGAGGAGTCATCCGAGACGCGATTGTCGCCCGCGGCCATGCCATGAACGTTGAGCGCGAGGGCCCCTTCGTCCCTGTCCTACGCCGTCCCCCAAGAGGGCCACTTGGCCGCTCGATATCGTCCGCTTGGCCTCGCTCGCGGTTGTGTTCGACTCCGGTCCGGCCTGGCGGCGGTCGGACAGCCATCTCGGGCGGAACTCGCCTGCGGCATGGACTGCAGCCTGCAGGCTGGACTCCCCTGGTCCGCGGGGACCACGTTCCGGCGATCGTCGACATCACGGCCAGAGGGAATCGATCACCCGGAGGGGGGAGATGACTGCATGAGCGGCATGAGGCATTCGTTCCGTGTGGCGCTGTCGCTCCCTATACGCGTCTATCTCAGGCGATGGCCTATCGCTCGGGGCAAAGGCTTCATCACACGCCGAATCCTGAGGCCCCTGCTCCCGGCGCCGCCCTCATCCTTCGTCGCGAAGCGCCCGGATGGGTCGCGAGTCCAGCTCTACTACCGGGAGGTCCTCGGCTACACAACGTTGGTGCTTGGGCAGTTCGAAGATCCCGAGTGTCTGATGCTGTGTCGCCTAGCCCGAGAGGGTTCGGTTGCAATCGACGTTGGAGCCAACGTTGGCGTGATGACGATCCCGCTCGCGCGAGCCGTGGGACCAGCCGGTCTAGTCGTGGCCGTGGAGCCCCTGGAGGCAAACGTGCAGCGTCTCAGGGCAAACGCTGACCTGAACGAGATCAAGAACGTAGTCATCCGTCAGGTCGCAGCTGCGCAGAATGTCGCTCAAATCGAGTTCCAGGTCGCCGAAGACGCTGCCTACGGCTCCACGAGATCCATCGGCGACAGGATGGCACGAACTGGGGTAGTCACCGTCGAGTCGCTTCCGCTGGACAAGATCTGGGCCGATCTGGGATCGCCAGCCGTCTCGATCGTCAAGGTCGATGTCGAAGGCGCTGAGGCTGGAGTGATCCTCGGCGCCCACGCGTTGCTCCAGCGCGACCGACCGGTGCTCATGCTCGAGGCGAACACAGCCAAGGACCTCGCCGCGTTGACGGAGTTGCTGAAGCCCTACGGCTATGCCGAGCAACCATCTCCCGGCTTTAGGCCATGGAACCACCTATTCGCAGTCGGCGAGTTGGCGGGGTGACCAGCGATGTGGACCAAGGCAGGGCTGTGGTCGTGAACTGGGCCTCCGACCGCAGAGTAGTCCGTTGGGCCGAGGCCTAGGGGTGACGGCACCGAGAGTGTCAATCGTCACGCCCTCCTACAACCAGGGGCGCTGGCTGGCCGACAACCTGCGCTCGGTAGCCGCGCAGTCATACCCGGCCATCGAACACGTTGTGATGGACGGTGGGTCGACTGACGGATCGGTGGAGATCCTCGAGGCGGCGTCACCAGGGATCATTTGGGAATCAGCCCCCGACAACGGTCAGTCGGACGCCATCAACAAGGCCTTTTCTCGATCGACCGGGGAGATCATCGGCTGGCTCAACTCCGACGATGCCTACTTCTCGCGCGACGTCGTCCAACACGTGGTAGATGTCTTCGACAGCCACCCCGAGGTCGGAGTTGTCTATGGCCATGCCGCCCTCGTGAACGGCGCCGGCGAGCTTCTCTACGTGCTGTGGGCGCCGCCGTACACTCGATCGCGCTTCCGGACGTTCAACTTCCTCTGGCAGCCGACTGTGTTCGTCAGACGGTCTCTGATCTCGCGTCCTTTCTTCGTGGATCCAGAGTTTGGGTACAGGATGGATCTAGAGCTCTGGCTTCACCTGTCGGACATCACGCACTTTCATCGCCTGGACAAGATCCTCGCCATCGACCGACACCATTCGATGCGGAAGTCCTACACGCGGCTCGACCTCGCGCTGAAAGACGGCGCCATCATCTTCGAGAGGTACGGGCTGCCTGAGCCGACCAAATCCAGGGTCAAGCGAAAGCTCATCAAACTGGGTCTCAGGATTGCCGGCCTCGCGAAGGTCCGCGAAGCGGCTCGCGGAAGCGACATCCTGACCCTCGAGCACCCCTCGGCGGCACGCATAGCCTTCCGGCAGGTGGCGCAGCTCCGGCGATGGATGCCATCCGGCGACGAGTAGTATCGGCGTGCCCGGCGGCGGTCAGTCGGCTTCCTTAGGAGCTCTGCGTTTCGACACTGCAAGCTCCAGCATCTGAACGTACTTGTTGGCGAAGGCCTCTGCCGTGCACTCGCGGATTCGTCCTGCCGCCGAGGCACCGCGGGGCGGGCTCGAGCGTTTGGCCGCGTACTCCCGGAAGGCATCGACGAATGCCTCAACGTGCCCTGCGGGAACGACTCGACCTGTGCTCTCTTCGAGTAGGGCGAGGGCGGACCCGACCTCGTCGGAGGCGATGACGTAGAGGCCGTGCGCCAGGGCCTCGTTCACCACCAGACCCCACGTCTCTCGGACGGCGGTGACCATCAAGACGTCGTGCATCGCGTACACAGACCCCAGACGCTCGCCCTCGAGGCGGCCCACCAGCTCGATGGGCCCACCAACCCGAGCAGCGGCTGCCCGCACTTCAGCCTCGAGCGGTCCACTCCCGACAATGGTCAAGCTGGCACCAGGGAACTCACGCGCAATCCGGCCGAAGGCCTCCAAGGCAAGCTCCGGGCGCTTTCGCTTGGTAAGCCGTCCGACCCACAAGATCCGCAGCGTGCCCTCGTCCTCTTCGGACACCAATGGCTGGGGGCCCTGACCGACATCTGCCGCAGGGAGACAGGATTCGACACACCGGTCTCGCGCCGCGCCAAGCCGCATTACGTACTCCGATGCAGCCGGTCCCATGGTGAAATACGCGGAGCAGCCCTTTAGCATCCAGCGGCGATATGCGTTGGACACTGGGTCACGGAGGAGTCCCGACGTCCTGCTGCTCTCGGAATACATGACTGCCGGGACATGATGCTTCCTTGCCCAGAGGATCGGCGAAATCGACTGGAACCCCCAGCTGTGGACCGAGACGACGTCCGGTCCGAGCTCGTCGAGCACCGCACCGAGTCTGCGCGGCCCGACAACGAACATGTCCAGGGCTCCGATGCTGAAGGATCTTGTGTCCGCATAGCGGTACGGGTAGCGCGGCTCGGCGCCCCATTGATCGTCGAAGCCCGTCCAGAGCTGGCTTTCGTGACGCTCTTTCGGCTCGGACAGGTAGACCACGTGCAGATCGACTAGCTTCGCGATTGCATTGAAGAGATGGGTCTGCGTCGGGAGAACGGCCGGCGCAAATTGGACCACGCGCATCGCGCCAGCCCGCGCTGAAATCCCCGGCGCCACGCAGCGTTCGGGGCGCTCAGCCCCTCGCAAGTCCATGCAAACCCTCTCCTGTCTGTAGGTCGGGGAAGTTCCTCTCCAGCGCCCAAGCCAGATCTGGATACGTTGATTCACGCGACGCCCGAGGCCCCAATTCTATAGTCTCGGCCTGGCGAGGAGGTCCCCGAGGTTCCAGCTTCATCGAGACCGTGCCAGGTCATCGGTGTCGACGCCGGTTCAATACTGACCCCCCTTGCCGCCATTCGAGTGGCGGTCTCGACCAATCGAACCCAGGCTTGAAGGTGATGAAGCTCTGCCTGGGAGGGATGAGTTGCGAAGCGTGGAGGACCTGAAGGTTGACCGCTGGCCTCGGCCGACCATCCAGGAGGACTCGCACTGAGTAGAGGCCCGCGGCGGGTACCGGGAACCCGCGGAGGCAAAACGCAAGCGGCACCGTGATGTTGAGTCCGGCAGGCGGCACCTCCGGGAGCTTGGGGCAGATCCTGGAGTGGCCGGCGTCCGTTGTGATCGCCTTACTGTCCAGGTCCTCAAGAGTCACGCGGATAGCGTGTGATCGGCCCAGGTCCGAAACGCGGCCAGCAATGCGCACGGCTGCTTCGCACGACAGAGGGGATGAACGACTCGCTCTTGCACCACGATCTGGGACGTGACCTATCTTGTGAGAGGGACCCTTGGCACGGCAACCAGCTCCATGTCAGCGATTCGCCGTGGCGAATCCGACCGCCTTGCGACGGTCGAGCAACAGCAGCCGGCGCTCGGGGAGCAGACCGAGATCGGCAGCGGCCAGCCACGCGGAAGTCACATCGATGTCGTCGCTCATGAGCACGCCGTCTGACGCGAGTCCGCTTGCTCCGACCTTGTAGTCAAGCATCTGGCCGAGGAAGCGGTGGTCCCCGTCGTGGAAGAACACCCCGAATGGCTCGTAGGGCCGAAGACGCTCGGTGAGGGTTGCCAGGTTGGGCCTGCGGTCGTCAATGATGATTCGTGTCCACCGCTCGGCCAACGACGGTGGGACGAGCGCGCCGGTATCCTGCCGAACGTCAACGCTGGCCAGGCGCCCGACGCCGTTGCGGGCTAGAGCACTAAGGATAATGAACGACGAATGTCCATTTGCTATACCCGTTTCCACGACGGTGTCCGGCCTGCGGGTACGGACCAGGCTGTACAGCGACATAGAGGTAACGGCCTCGATGGCCCATTCTGTGGGGCACGTCAGCGAGGCACCCTTGTAGGCCTCATCCAGATCGGCGGACACCTCGTCGAACTCGTGACTTAGCTGACCCCGCTCCTCCGAAGGAACCCCAAGCCAGTCGAGTACCTCCTCACAAGATATGACGCTCGGCATGGCCGACACCAAGCACGAAATCGACGGAGCCTGCACACGGGACCAAGCGGGCCCGCCGATTAGCCGCGCCAGCCGAGCCGTCAACTCGGCTCTGGATATCTGGACAGCATGCCTGCTCCCGACGACCGTGGACAGCATTCGGTAAGACGAGACCAGGTGGGGCATGTCACTCTTCCTCATTGGACGATCAGCGACACCGCGGGTCACGAGCGCGTCAACGGCCTGATCGTCGTTGCCGATCTTACCTCGGATGCCTTCACGTCTCGGCAGGTCACTCAGGACACTGCGGCCAGCGCCTAGGGCGATGCTTTGCGCGCGGTCTCTCCGACCTGGGAGATCCGCTTCAAGACGGCTCCGATGTCTCGTGATTACCCACCAACATCGGCCGTGTTTCCGTGCGTTACCCGTTGCAGCCTGAGCATGGTCGACAAAGGTGCTGAGGTGTTGTCGGTCCCGGTCATCCATTGGCCGTTCGAAGAGGCTCGTCGGCGGCCGCCAACCTCGTCGGCATGGGTGATCCACCGTGCGTGGTGGTGGGATATCTGTGTATTCTGGGCCGTGCCATGCGTCGGAGCTGCGCGTAAGGAGAGCGAGACGAGTTACCAAGGGGCCAGGAATCGCGGGCTCTCCCGGCCCTCTGGCGAAAGCAACGCATGAGGGTCGGAGTCATCGGTTGCGGCCTTATCGGTGCGCGCCGAGCGAAAGTGGCTCTCGACTCGGGCGACGAGGTCGTCGTTGTTGCCGACATTGACGCGGATCGCGCTGCGGCCGTCGCTGCGG
>CAAGKR010371061.1_pt1 | contig 13532 bp, 11 predicted proteins | sample 2556971 | NCBI WGS metagenome assembly CAAGKR01 (sample SAMEA5207829, study PRJEB30636) | soil metagenome | biome: forest; feature: boreal; material: soil | place: USA | collected 2011-09 | depth 1 m | reverse complement strand
GTCGCTCCCTATGCTTTCGCCGAGGCAGATCGTTTTTCTGGAAGAAGCGGAGGCGATCGAAAGCTTTGGCGAAAAGAACCGCAAGGAAACTGTGGAAGCCATTCTGGAATATCTGAAGGATCCCGCGCCCTTTACCGTACTGGTATTCGAGGCTGCGAAGCTCGATATGCGTATGCAGTTGGGAAAAAGCCTCGCGGACACTGCGCTGGTTGTGGACGTAGGGTCCGGGGATGACCCGGCCGCGCGGCTGGCCAACGCGGCAGTTATCGCCAATGCACTGGCGAAGGAAAAAGGAGTTGTGCTGGAAAATGGCGCAGTCGAGGATTTGTCTGAATTTGTGAGTGGCGATTTGCTGCGCTTGCAGACGGAGATGGAGAAACTGGCAACCTTCGCGGGAGACCGAGCCATAATCCGAAGGGAAGACGTCCGCGCGCTGGTAATTTCAGAGAAAACGACAACGATTTGGGAAGTGGCGGCATTTTTGGCGGCGCAACAGCCGAAGCAGGTTCTGGAATTTATCAATCGCTTATTTCGCGAAGGAGAAGCCGCGCTGTTGATGCTCGGTGGAATTACCTGGATGTACCGGAAAATTATCGAAGCCAGCGAAGTGCGCGGCGCGACGAATGGATGGCAGGCCGCGCGGGCGCTTGGGATGCGGCCAGAGCAAGCCGAAGTCGCGCTGCAATGTTCGCGCAAAATTTCCAAAGAGCGGCTAATGAAAGGCCTGCTCGCCTTAAAGGAGGCTGACGTTCAGTTGAAAAGCGGAAGAGACGAACGCATCGTGATGGAATTCTTGATGTGGGAATTGAGCGGAACCGACACGGCAGGCAAGTAGCGCCTATTGGGGCGTGCGGGAGCTCTACTGCAGCTCTTGAGGCCGTAGAACGGTGAAGTCAGGACTAAAGGCTCCTGCACTCCAAGTTCCGGAACTCCTAGCAGCGCAGCCATGAGTGACTGCGCCAACTTCTCAAGTGTAGAGCAGCCAGTTGTGAGTATCTGGTTCTTTACCGGTTTGAATTGCAGTCAATTTCGAATGGATTTTCTTCGCTATCCCATCGACGGCCCCCGTCGGGACTTGCAATTCGCGCTCGCGATATCCGATCGCGGCGATGGGAGCAATGACCGCCGCGGTGCCGATCCCAAATGCTTCTTCCAGCGTGCCAGCGGCGTGGGCCGCGAGGATTTCGTCGAGCGATATAGGCCGTTCTTCGCAGGGCATGTTCATTTCACGCAGCAAGGTGAGCACGGAATCGCGCGTGACGCCCGGTAGAATTGTGCCTGACAGACTTGGAGTGATGGCGACGCCCTTGATGACAAACATAATGTTCATCACCCCGGATTCCTCAATGAACTTTCGCTCCTTGCCATCCAGCCACATCACATTGTGAAAGCCTTTTGCTTGCGCCAGTTTCGCGGCGAGCAATCCGCCGCCATAGTTTCCCGCGCTCTTCGCGTCACCGGTTCCGCCCGGAAAGGCCCGCACATACGTTTCTTCGGCGAGCAAGCGGATGGGCTGAGCGAAATATGGTCCACCGGGCGCAGTGAAAATCACGAAGCGATAGCTTTCCGCCGGGCGAACCATCAACGACTCATCGCTGCCGAAATATACCGGGCGAATATAAAGCGAGCCGCCTTCGCGGTGAGGTACCCAGTCGCAGTCGGCGCGGATCAGTTCCAACAAGCCCTCTTTAAATAGAGTTTCGGGCAGCGCTGGCATAGCGAGCCGGCTGGCCGTTCGATTTAAGCGCGCATGATTGGCCATGGCGCGAAAGATTGCGATCCGTCCGTCAGGCATACGGTGCGCTTTGAATCCTTCGAATAACGACTGGCCGTAGTGAAACGCAGTCAGCGCGGGAGAAAGCAACATCGGCCCGTAGGGCACGACGCGCGCGCCCCGCCATTCTCCTTTGCTGTAATCCGCGACAAACATGTGGTCGCTGTAATTGGTGCCGAATGGAGAATTCTCGCGCAGATCCTCGGTGAGCCGGGATTTGGTCGCGCGATTTACGGTGATGGTGTGGGGCATGATGTTCCCTCGAGTGAAAGGCTACACCGACTGTTGAGTTGTTGAAGTGGCAATTTGGCTTGTCGCGAGCCCGAGTGCCGCCGCTGGCGCACACACTTGTTTGCTTGCGAGATCTGCGAAACAAAAGCCAAAAAAAGCGGGCGACTCTAAAAGCCGCCCGCCGGAAGTTGTTCCAATTGGAACTCGGTCTTAGAGCTTCGCGGCCTTCGCTTTCACCTGGTTGTAAGCCAGTGTAAGTCGCGACTTATAGCGATTGGCGGTGTTTTCGTGCAGCACGCCTTTGGTAATCGCCTGATCGATAGCAGACATCGTGGGATGCAAAAGATTTCCGGCCGCCGTTGCATCGCCCGCGGTGAGCGCGGTGCGGAAACGCTTCATAACGGTGCGCACGCGGGTGCGGTTGGTGCGATTCACTTCGGCTCGCTCAATGGATTGCGCTGCGCGCTTTAATACCGACTTTTTCTTCTTCTTGATTTTTGTAGCCTGACCTTGCGCCATCTATTGCTCCTTCGAGTGTGCGATTCAATCCACTAGTTTGAGGGGAGTTAAGAGCATTGTCAAACGGTCCCGGGGCCGCCCAAACCGAGCGGACCACCGGTCAGACTGAGCAAGATAGGATCACTTAGTCTCTATTTCCGAAAAACAGGTGCGCAATGGACACCACGATCACTGCGCCGACGGTTGCAGCCGCCAGCGAGAACAAAAACGTATTGGAATGCACGATGCCCAGTTTCGTAAAAATCCACCCGCCCACGACGGAACCGATCAGGCCAAGTAGCAAGTCGCCGATGCAGCCAAATCCTTCCCCACGCGACAGCTTCCCAGCTAGCCATCCCGCAATCAGTCAAAGGATGATCCACCCCAGAAAACTCCGCGTTGAACCGGCTTCCACCTTCAATTGAAATGCGCGTAGAGTGGCCGCTAACAGAATCGTTAACATTCGTTACCTCCTGAGAAATTATCCGGCAGCGGGTTCCTGCTGCGTCATGCAATGCAAGGTACCCAGTCCAAGCACCAGATCGCGGCACCCGATGCCCACGACTTCGCGGTCTGGAAAAAGTTTCGCCAGCGTATTCAGCGCCACTCTGTCGTTGGGGTCGCTAAACGTTGGGACAATCACAATCTTGTTAGCGATGTAGAAATTTGCATAGCTCGCGGGAAGACGCTGGCCGTCGAAATAAACCGGGGCAGGCATCGGCAGGGTTTCCACCTGCAGCCGTTTGCCGTCCTGATCTTTCATCGATTTCAAGCGCGCCAAATTGTCGTGCACTGCAGCGTAATTTACATCCTCACGGTCCTCTACGTTAATCGTTACCACCGTTGTGGGATTGACGAATCGAGAAAGATCATCGACGTGTCCGTGAGTGTCGTCTCCTGCGATGCCCTTACCAAGCCACAAAACATTCGTAATGCCGAGGTAGTCACGAAAAGCCTTCTCGTAATCCGTCTTCGTGAAACCGGGATTGCGTTCCTGGATCTTACTTTGCAGGCATTCCTCCGTTGTTAGCAGAGTGCCGCGGCCATTCACGTCTATCGAGCCGCCTTCCAGCACGATTCGCCTGCCAGCGCGCGTCGGAAGAAAAACTCGCCGCTTGAAACGTCGATTGGCCTTCGCAACGGCCTTGTTGTCCTTCTTGTGGTTTGGATACTTAGCCCAGCCGTTGAATACAAAATTGTTGAAAGCGACTTCACCCGCGGCATTCTTAACGCAAATGGGACCAGAATCGCGCATCCAGCCGCGGTCCGTCGGCACAACAAAACAATCCACAGCATCCAAATCCGCTCCGGCTTTCTTCAGAATGCTGCGTACCCGCGACCCTGAGGCTTTCGATTCAACGAGAAGATACACGCGCTCAACATGAGAAAGATGCCGTACGATTTCAGCGAAAGCCCAAGGAATTGGCGAAAACTTTCCGGGCCAGTCCGTCAATTCATGTGGCCATCCGAGCCAGGTAGCCTCGTGCGGTTCCCATTCCGCTGGCATGCGAAATCCTAAGTCGGTGGGACTCGATTTGTCTTTGCCGAAACTCCGTGCTCTCTGCGTTTCTTACCTCCGTGCCCGCTGGGTTAATCCCGCATCTTTTTGCTTTGAACTTTGGAATTTCGGCTCTTGCTACTTCTCACCCAGCCACCGGCTGGTCAACCCCTGGAATGCGTCAATCCGTCGGTCACGGAAAAACGGCCAACCACGCCTCGTATCTTCGCTGACGGTGGAATCACACTCGACAACGAGAAGATCCTCCCTGCTGTCCGGCGATTCGGCCAAAATCTGACCGCAAGGATCAGCTACGAATGAATTACCCCAGAATTCGATGCCCGGGTCGCCTTTTTCCGGTTTGCCTTCGAACCCAACGCGATTTACAACAGCGACGTAAATGCCGTTGGCGATAGCGTGCGCACGCTGAATGGTGCGCCAGGAATCCAGCTGTGCCGCGCCCACTTGGCTTTTTTCGCGCGGATGCCAACCGATACTTGTCGGATAGAAAATAACGTCGGCCCCCTGCATTGCTGTCAAGCGGGAACCCTCCGGGTACCACTGGTCCCAACAAATCTGTACGCCGATGCGCGCGTACTTTGTATCAAAATTCAAAAATCCTAGATCTCCCGGTGTGAAATAAAACTTTTCGTAGTACAACGGATCGTCGGGGATGTGCATCTTGCGGTATTTCCCCAGGTAACTGCCGTCCGCGTCCAGAATGGCGCAGGCGTTGTGGTAGACGCCCGCGGCGCGGCGTTCGAACAGGGAAACAACCAGAACAACATTAAGCTCTTCAGCGATTTTCGCCAGCCGATCCGTTGTCGGGCCGGGAATGGCTTCGGCCAGGTTGAACAGCTCAGCGTCTTCCGTGCGGCAGAAATATTCCCCGGCAAATAGTTCGTGCAGGCAGATAATTTGTGCGCCGCGCTTGGTCGCTTCCCGAATCTTCTCGGTGGCGCGCATGAGGTTCTCTTCCTTGTGTGTCGTGCTTTTCATCTGCACGAGTCCGACAGTGAATTTCTTGCCCATACTCTTTATCCTAACATCAGAAAATATTTCTTTGTGAATGCGAATTGTCTTTTCTTCTCGCTCAGTTTGTACTATCACTTCTCCGACACACAAGTATTTGTGCGAAACCACTGAAGACACTTTTGAGTTGTCGAGGAGACTATGGCGAAGCATCCCACAAAAACCGTAACGGGTCGCGTACTGCACGATCCCGTGAAGGATAAACTGCGCCCGATTTTCCCGCTCGATCTTTCGAAGATCAGCACTATCGACGACCTGGTCCGCGCGATGGGAGACACTGCTTACACCGCGCGGCAAGTCGGCGACGCTGCCGACGTTCTGGAGGCCATGGCGCGCGACAAAGACTGTTTTGTGGTGATGACTCTGGCAGGCGCTCTGACCGTTGGCAAAATGGGTTTGGTGTTCTGCGATTTGATTGAAAGCGGCGTGGTGAAGGCGATTGTCTCTACCGGCGCGCTGATGGCCCACGGACTGGTCGAGGCGACTGGCCGTTCCCATTTTCGCTACGATCCCGCAAAGATGAATGACAATGAGCTGTTCCTCGCCGGCTATAACCGCGTTTACGATTCGCTGGAGCCCGAAACCAATCTCGATCACGTCGAAGAAGTTGTGGATGGCATTCTGGAAAAGTGGGACCCGGAGGAAGTTGTGTGCAGTTGGAAGCTGCACCGCAGAATCGGCGAGTTCCTGAAGAACAATACCAATGGGCGCGGCATTCTTAAATCTGCTTTCGAGCACAACGTGCCAGTTTTTGTCCCCGCTTTCAGCGATTCGGAGTTGGGTCTCGATTTTGCCCTGAATAAATTTGCCAGGGTACGCAACCGACGGCCGCTTTTGCGTTTCGATCCGTTCGAGGATTTTGAATATTTCGCAGATACGATGATGGCCACGAAAAAGATGGGCATTTTTACGGTCGGTGGCGGCGTTCCGCGGAATTGGGCCCAGCAGTTCGGTGTCTACGCGGAATTAATGGCGCGACGGGGCTACAAAAAGTTTCCGCTCAAGCGTTACGCTTACGGCGTTCGCATTTGCCCGGAGCCCGTACATTGGGGCGGCCTTAGCGGCAGCACCTACACCGAAGCGGTTTCCTGGGGAAAGTTTGTGCCGCCGGAAGAAGGAGGCTTATTGGCTGAGGTATTCGAAGATGCCACGGTTGCGCTGCCGTTAGTGGTTGGAGCAGTCCTGCAAAGAATTGGATATTTCAAACAGAGGAAAAACTGATTTGAGGCTTTTAAGCAGGTACGCGGGAAAGTCTAAAAGCGATGGATATTAGTCGTCGTCGCCGATTAGGAATGCAGCCGTCAGCACGGTAGTCCAAAGGCCGCGCTTGTCGCCCACAGCGGATTGTGTCACGTTCATCGTCCGCACGATCTTGTTGGAGATGCGATAGACCTCTTTTTTTTCGTCCCAGGAAAGATCCGGATCAAATTCCACATTTAATGTCGTGGCCAGCATTTCGGCCGCAAGTTCTTCCGCATACTCACCCGCAACTTCTTCTGTCTCGCCGAAGGAATGATGTTCGGACAGGTAGCCATACATGCTCTTGTCGCCAGGCAAAGCTAGCCCAATGCTGGAAGCAATCAAACGATGTGGCTCCCGAGTGGAATTTTCGCTGATGACGGTGAACGCCACTTGCCCTGGCTTGATCTGTTTCAGGCCTTCACTGCGGGTGATTAATTTGCAGTTCGGAGGGAAGATCGAAGATACGCGCACAATGTTGCAAGCGGCGATTCCCGCGTTGCGAAGAGCCAACTCAAAACTGGAAAGCCGTTCACGATGTTTTCCGACGCCCTTGGTGAGGAATATTTTCTTAGCTACAAACGCCATGGTGCCGGGTCTCGGCCTCCGTAAGTGGTTTAAACGCGGGGGAAAATATGCGCTGGTGAAAAAGTAACAAGAAGGTTTCGCAGTGTCAATGAAGAAGAACCTGGCTTTCCGTGAATTGCCGTAATTCTATGAACGATTTGCAACATTTCTATTTTGTTCGGCCGAGGAAGAATTGCGTTTTGCCCAGCCTAGAAAATATTCGGTGAAAAGCGGACCAAGTGTCTAACGGACGGCTTCTTCGTTACCACCGAGGTGCTGCAGCAGTTTCCCGAGCGGCCGGCAGAGAGCTAGAACCTTCCCCAGATCGTCGGCTGTGAAATCCGCGCCCGCCTCCTGGGGCGTGAGACCTTTTCGGCTCACCTGCATCACTCCAACAACTTTTCCATCGCACAAAATCGGAGCACTGATTATCTTCTGAATCGCTTCCCCGGAAGTGGTTGCGCTGCGGACGCCTTCAAAAACACTGGCATGCCTGGCAGCCGGGAAATTGTTGTTGATCTCTGGCCGGCTTTCTTTGGCGGTGTACGCGGCCAAAGCGGAATTGCTGGAAAGGGGGATAAATCCGACATGTTTTAGAGCCTGAGGCACCAGAAAATGAAGATGCTTCCAGCGTTGCGAGAATCCCAGAATCGCGACCTCGTCTTTTTGCACGCCTAGATGCCTGGCGATGCGATCGCCGATGGCAGTCAACGATATTTGCGTCGTTTCCGCATTCTCTTCCGTCAGCGCGTTCGCGACGCGCTCCAGTTCGGTGACCAGGCTAATTGCCATATTTCTCCTTGAGCAGATCTGCACCAAGTGTTGGCAGGGAGGGCAGGGCCCTGTAGATACCGTCGGTCCATTATTATTTTCAATTGCCTTTCTTCATCCCGCAAGTGTAATCCGGAACAGTTGTGTCTCTCGAATTGATAGCCGCGCTTGCAACGCTAGCTGGACCCCTGCCACGTTTGTAGGGGGCAGCGCCGCCGCGCCCCAGTTCGGCAAGACTTCAGCGCGAACTGCGGAGCGGGGGGTGAGAAATCCGACCGGGCCAGAAACATTCAATCGCGCTAACCCCGTATCCGGCACTGCTGTACCCCACTTTTTTTGCTAGAGTAATCACGCTCATGTTCGGATGTGATTGGAGACTAGATGATCCGCCTGCTCGCACTGCTGACCGCATGCTTCGTCGCAATTCTGCTTGCCGAAATGTCCATCTCCGCCGATTCCATTTCTGACGAAGCCAAGAAGCTACATTTCTCTTCTATCGTGCTGGACACTCACGACGACACCACTCAGCGGTTTATGAGCAGAGATTTTGACCTCGGCAAACGCAACGCCACCGGCAGCATCGATATCCCCCGCATGAAAGAAGGCGGCATGAACGCTATCTTCTTTTCCATCTGGATTGATGGCCGCACGATGGGGCCGCCCGCGATTCAGCAGGCCCTCGATCAGATCGACATGGTCAAGCAAAGCGTGAGACAAAACTCCCAGAATATCGTGATGGTGCGGACGGCAGACGATGTTCGCCGCGCGCACGAGCAGGGCAAGATCGCCGCGTTGCTCGGCATTGAAGGCGGCCACATGCTCGGTAACGACATTCGCATGGTGCGCATCTACAGCGAACTCGGCGTCCGTTACATGACCCTTTCCCATTTCTATAACGATGAATGGGCAGATTCCTCGACCGACAAGCCCGTTCATAACGGTTTAACGGACTACGGCAAGGAGATCGTTCGCGAGATGAATCGCACCGGGATGCTCGTGGACATCTCCCACGTCTCCGATAAGACTTTCTATGACGCGCTGGAAGTCAGCAAAGCCCCGCTGATTGCTTCTCACTCCTCGTGTCGCGCCATCTGCAATCATCCACGCGACATGACCGATGACATGATCAAGGCGCTGGCCGCAAAAGGTGGCGTGATTCAGATAAATTTCGAAAAGAGCTTTATCGATCAAGCCTATAAGGATGCTTCCGAGAAGTACTTCGGTAACGTCGTCGCACAGATCGATCAACTCAAGAAAGCCTGCGCCGGTGACGATGCCTGCATGGGAAGGAAAATGACTGAACAAGAAAAGCAGGCTGTGGCAGACGGGAAGCTGCCTCACGTCAGTTGGGAAAAAATAGTCGAGCACATCGATCATGCCGTGAAACTGGTTGGTCCCGACCATGTTGGCCTGGGCTCCGATTTCGACGGCGCCAATATGCCCGAAGGCATGGAAGACTGCTCCAAGCTTCCCAAAATCACCGAAGCGCTTCTTCGTAAAGGCTATTCCGAGGAAGACATCCGCAAAATCCTCGGCGGCAACACCATTCGCCTGATGGCGGCTGCGGAAAAAGTCAGCCGCGAAATGCAATCGGCGCAATAGCTCGTCCAACGGGTGAGCAGGAGAGAAAAGTCAGCATGAAAGTAGCGCTGGCCATCCTTACGGTAAGCTTCTTTTCCATACTAGGTGCCAGCATGAACGGGGATACCATTTCCAACAAAGCCAAGAAGCTCCAGTCTTCCGCCATCGTCATTGACACCCACGACGACACTACCCAGCGCTTTCTCGTTGGCAAATTCGACATCGGTGAACGCCATACCGACGGCAACATCGACATTCCCCGTATGCGCGAAGGCGGTCTGAACGCCATATTTTTCTCCATCTGGACGCCAAGCAAGACCGTGGGCCCGACTGCCGTCAAGCAAGCTCTCGACCAAGTCGATGCTGTGCTCGAGCAGGTTCGCAAACATCCCAAAGATCTTTTGCTGGCCACCACTGCCGCGGAAATCCGCGAAGCCCACAAGCAAGGTAGAATTGCTGCGCTCATGGGCCTCGAAGGCGGCCACATGATCGACAATGATCTTGACGCACTCCGCTCGTTTGCCGCGCGTGGCGTCCGTTACATGACCCTCACGCACATGGGCAATACCGCATGGGCGGATTCCTCCACCGATAAAGCGGAGCACAACGGCCTGACCGATTTTGGCAAGGATGTAGTGCGCGAAATGAACCGCCTCGGCCTCATCGTGGATATTTCTCACGTCAGCGACAAGACGTTCTACGATGTGCTGGCCACTTCGAAGGCCCCTGTTTTCGCTTCGCATTCCTGCTGCCGCGCTATTTGCGACGCCGCGCGCAATATGACCGATGACATGATTCGCGATCTGGCCAAGAACGGCGGAGTCATCCAGATCAATTATCATGTCGGCTTCCTGAGCCAGGAATTCCGCGATTTCGGGAAGGCCAACCCCGGCGTCGAAAGCGGAATTAACGACGAAGTCAAGAAGCGCTGCGGCGACAATGAAGCCTGCACCCTCGTCACCGGCGACCAGGTGGTGCGCGACTTTATGCAAGCGGGCAAATTGCCGAAGGTCGATTACACTGCGATCATCAACCACATCGACCACGCGGTGGAAATTACCGGCGCGGATCACGTCGGACTCGGCTCCGATTTTGACGGCGCGGTGATGCCCATTGGCATGCAGGACGTTTCTCACCTGCCGGAAATCACCGACGCCCTGTTACAAAAAGGCTACTCCGAAGGTGACATTCGTAAAATCCTCGGCGAAAATACCTTACGTGTGATGACCGACGTAGAGCGCGTTAGCCGCGAACTCAATCTCGGTCCTGTAAAATAGCTTTTCGACGTCGGCGAATAATTCTGGTACTCATTTACGGAGGATCTCTGCATGGTGCAATTCGTCAAGCTTTTACATAAGTCTGCGATGGCTGCAGTTCTGCTGTCTGGTATTGCGGGAGGGTCTTCCGCTCAGACCCCGCCAGCGACGACCGTCCCGGCAAAACCAAAAACCACCATCCCGGCCAAGCCCGCCGCGACCGCGGCCGCGCCGACGTATGATCGCGCCCTGCTCCGGCCCGCGCTGCTGAAAGATCACGCGCCAGAAAGCTATCAAGTCAAATTCGAAACCAGCCGCGGCGATTTCACCATCACTGTCACCCGCGCTTGGGCTCCGCTCGGCGCTGACCGTTTCTACAATCTGGTAAAGCACCATTACTACGACAACGCCCACTTCTTCCGCGTGATTCCAGGTTTCGTCGCCCAATTCGGCATTAGCGGGTTTCCCGCGGTCACTGCGGCTTGGGAAAAAGCAGAAATCAAAGACGATCCTCGCGGCCAGACCAACAAGAAGGGCACTGTCACTTTTGCCACCAGTGGTCCGAACACGCGCACAACCCAACTGTTTATCAACTTGGCGGACAATGCGTTCTTGGACAGCAAGGGGTTCACGCCCTTCGGCGCTGTCGACGGGACGGGCATGAATGTGGTCGAGATGTTGTATGACCAATACGGCAGCAGCGCCGGCGACGATCAGGAAGCCATCACCAAGGGCGGCAAGAAATATATCGAAACCAAATGGCCGCGCCTGGACATAATCAAGCACGCCACACTGGTGGGCGCCGCCGCAACTCCCGCCGCCAAGCCAGCCACCACTGCCAAGCCACCAGCCGCAGCGAACCCGCAGTAAATGGGGAATGCGGGAGTTCTACTCCCCCTCTTACGGTGTTCACGCGTCGACAATCGAAACGCGAAGCCACGCCGCGGCAATACAGTCAACTATCCGATTTTCGAATCAGCTCAATCCGTAATTTGCATTCACGCGCGTATTGACTTCATCCCATCCCCCACGTAGCCTTATCTGCATATGAGTTTTGCTTGCCAGAGCATCTGTTGTCCCGCGACGGGCGTCTGTTGTTGTCCGCCATACCGCTCTGGCCAGTTGCGCATTCGAACTTAACTTTCCGTTAGCGAGAGATTTTTCGAAGCCCCACGTGCCAGATTCTGGTTACGTGGGTTTTTTATTTTAGGAGCAAGTTGCATGGCAGTTCCGCAGGAAACAAAAGCGCAGAGAGTCGAACGCCTTAAGCGCGAGAAGAACGCTTGGGAACATCTCGACGAAATACGCGAATTCGCGCGCAAAGGCTTCGATTCGGTTCCGCCCGAATGGCTGGGCACGTATTTCCGCAGTTGGGGCGTCTACACCCAGGGCGACGGACTGGGTGTCACCGGTGGAAAGGGCGGGGAAGGCCGCGCCGTGCCGTACTTCATGCTGCGCATCCGCGTTCCGAATGGTTTGCTGACCACCGAGCAGGTTCGCTGCATTGCCTCCATCTCCGCTGAACTCGGCAACGGCGTAGCGGACCTTACGGTCCGGCAGAATATTCAACTTCATTGGATTCGTATCGAGTCGCTGCCCGAGGTGTTCGAGCGGCTGCAAGCTGTCGGCCTGCGCACCACCGGAGCATGCGGTGACGTCGTGCGCAACATCACCGGTTGCCCGCTAGGTGGTCTCGACGCGGGCGAAATTCTCGACGTTACACGCCTGGTGCTGGCTATTGATAAAGAGATGGGCGGGAATCCGGAGTTTTACAATCTTCCGCGCAAATTCAAAATCACCGTCACCGGCTGCCCGGAATGGTGCTCTTATCCCGAAATAAACGACATCGGGCTCACCGCCACGCGCCGCACCCGTGCAGGTCGCGAAGAAATCGGCTTCTCACTTCGCGTCGCCGGCGGCCTGTCCACCGAGCCACACCTCGCCGTGCGCCTGAATGCTTTCGTTCAATACGATCAGGTCATCCCGGTGGTTCGAGCCATTACCGAACTGTTTCGCTCGAGCGATGCGCTGCGCCAAAGCCGCGACAAGGCACGCCTAAAATATCTTTTTTTGGCGAACGGATGGACGTCTGAATCTTTCCTATCGGCGCTGCACTCCCATCTTTCCTTCACGCTTGACCCCGCTGAACCGGAGGAGCTTCCCGCCCACGTCCACCGCGATCACCTCGGAGCCATTCCGCAGAAACAACAAGGCTTGTTCACGGTCGGCGCTTCCGTCATCCGCGGGCGCATCACTCCTGTGCAACTTCGCCTGGCCGCTGATTTGGCTGAACGCTACGGAGATGGCCTCATTCGCACAACCACGATGCAGAATTTGCTGCTCGTCAACATTCCCGAAGCCCATTTGCAAACAGTGGCCGCCGCACTCGCCACCAGCGGCCTACCGGTGGAAAGCTCGGCGTTCGTTCGAGGCACAGTAGCATGCACTGGTTCTGAATTTTGCAAACTCGCGCTGACCGAGACGAAAAGCTTCGCTCGCTGGCTCACCGAGCAACTCGACGAGCGTTTTCCCAATTTCGAAGAGCAACTCAGGCTGCACATCACCGGCTGCCCCAACAGTTGCGGCCAGCACTGGATAGCCGATATCGGCCTCGAAGGGAAAAAAATCAGAGCCGACGGCAAATTCGTAGACGCGTACTACTTTTGCGTCGGCGGTAGTGTCGGCAAATTTGCGGCCATCGCCCGCCCCGTAGGCTACCGCTGTCGTGCCGACGAAGTGCCTCACGCGATTAGCCGCCTCCTTGAACAGTTTCAAACGGGGCGGCAACCGCAAGAAAATCTACAAAAGTTTCTGTCGCGTCATACCAACGACGACATCCGCACCATCCTTGCGGGAGCGACCGCGCCCCCCGTGAGTCGCGATCAATCGCTAGTCCCAACGCCCCACGGAGTAGAAGGCTAATGCTTTTCATCCTATCTTCCTCTGCGGTCTCTGCGCCTCTTCTCTCTGTGGCCACGGTGTTAAATCGTCTTCTTTTCTTTGTGGAGAAACCATGACTCTTTTCCCCGCATTCCTGAAACTCGACGGCCGCCGAATTGCCATCATCGGCGGCGGCACCCTGGCC
>CAAGKR010004204.1_pt1 | contig 13533 bp, 9 predicted proteins | sample 2556971 | NCBI WGS metagenome assembly CAAGKR01 (sample SAMEA5207829, study PRJEB30636) | soil metagenome | biome: forest; feature: boreal; material: soil | place: USA | collected 2011-09 | depth 1 m | reverse complement strand
TAAACATTTCTGTTGCCAAAGGCAAACGGGGTCGCTATTATCGTTTTTGTAGCTATGGAAATTATATGAGTCTATCTCTATCTTTTCGCAGCAAAATTTGCCCTCTCACATGCTGGCTTTTTCTTGGCTCTATTTCTGGATTGGTTGGAGCTGAATTAGTCCTCGAAAAAGTTCCACCGATTACGGTGGAACAAGTGCCGGCTTACCCGGAAAATCTGGCTCGATATTATTTTGGAGCGCAGGTTGAGGCGGCACCTCAAAGCAATCCAATCGCCAATTTGCAACTTAGTTCCAAATCGGAGGACACAAACACCGCAGAGGCTGCTTTATTGTGTGATGATCCGACAGTTGGGTACGCGTTGCCAAAAGGCAGTACCACTCTGCTTGTTTCATTTCCAAAAATTGAAAATCTCGACAGTATTTCCTTTCTTAACCATGGCGCCAAAGGCGATGTAAATATCGCGATCTCCAACGCGAAACTGCCTCCGGATAGTCCCCAGTGGCGCAATGTTTCGCAGCAGGCGCTGACGTCCGATGCGGTCAAGGCGAAGATCGGTCCTGCCGAAGCGAAATATGTCAGGTTGGCTTTTAATGTTGCGGATCCCGGTCGGATTGCGGGGCTGGGCATATATTCTACGCCAACGGTGTCAGCCTTTACGATGCCCCGCGCGCGCAAACTTAGCGTTGACGAAAAATCAGAAACCTTTGCCTTGATTAATTATAGCCTCACTGACCTCCACGCGAACTCGCGCGCCGCGTACGTCAGTTCCGGAGACGATCTTAGGCAAGCGAATAACATGATCGATGACCAGTCGGCCACAGGCTACAGCTTCGCTTCGAGCGATGCCACGCCGGCCGCTATTATTGATCTCGGTAAGGTCACGACGCTGCGACGGATTTCCACCCTTTATTCGCCGCGACATGTCAGCGTAGATTTCTTTATCTTGCAATCATTGCCGGGTGCGGGGCAGGGAAACAAAGCGCCCGCAAGTTCGCCAAAGACCCTCCGTCTCGATGATAGCGCGCTCGCCAAGCTGACGCCGGTTGGTTCCATAATGGATGAGGGCAGCGGTCGCGCCGCGATTAATTTCCCGGAAATGAGTGGTCGTTACATAATGGTTAAATGGACTCCCGCCACGCAGCAAGACACCGCTTTTTCGGTCGCGGAGATTTCTGCTTTTGGCGGAAACAAAACCGCGAGCTTGATCGCCTCGAACACCTCCAGCGCAAGTCGCGAAGAAGTCGCTTCTGATGGGAGAACCGTTCGGGAGGGGAAAGATTTCGGAGAAGCCAAAGACGCCAAAGAGATCCCTTCGGAGGCACCTCCAGCCGAAGGCCCTCCGGTTACCCTTCCTCAACCGCCCCCCTTCACGTTTGTCCCGGAAGTCAGCCCCTAATAACGGCTTTAAAGCACAAGCCCGTCGATCGGAAAGCACGCCGATCGATGGGCTTTTTTTTACGGCGTAAGCAGTTGCTAAAGCTCATCCCGAACAATTTCGAAAATAGTCGTGCTCTCTATCGAACCTTGCAAAATTTCGGTTCCGGGACCAGTTCCGAACGCAATAACATCGTCGACGGTACCGAGCGCCATTTTTGCATAAAATGCGGCGGGCTCCAGACGTTCCGGTTCGCGGGGCTGGGTCGTGCCTTCAAGTTTGCCCGGCAATTTCGCCGCGCCGTAAGAGTGGCTGCCATTCGAACCCGTCGCCCACGTAATCCAAGGCTCTCCGGCTGAATTAAGGCCGAGCAATGCGATTCCACTGTCAGTGCGAAACGGAAAGCCGTTCAAGCTCAACCCACCAATCGCGACATCGCCACAAACAATGATTGTCGATCTTTGACCGGCATACCGTTGTGCAATTGCGACCGCGCGGTCTAGTTCCGCTGTTTCATCCAACGTTCTTTCTCCGTTGTTGTCCTGGGCAGCTTTGCGCATTAGCCCGGCATCGACCACCAGCAAATACCCGCCCGCATTATATTGAAGCAGTTCAATCGCACGACGCACCATGTCGCCAAGACTGGGTTGTTCGCTCCGCTCTTCAAATTGGTTCGAAAACGCCAGTTCCGCATTACTAAAAGCACCGAATAGACGTGGCCGGCGGGACGCGGGAATTGCTTCCAGTTCGGCTCGGGTGCGAACGATATCGAAACCATTACGGCGCAGCTCGAGCAGAAGATCGCGGCCATCCTGTCTTTCTCCGCCCTTGGCATCCGGAAGAAAAAGCTTGATGCCGCCGCCCATAGCAACGTCCATTTTTCCGCCTTCGACGAATTCACGTGCGATGCGTTCGAGGTCGTTTGGATCGGCTGGGTGCGAGTAAAACGCCGCACTCGTAGGATCAGTTAATTTTGCGTTCGTTACAAGACCGGTAGCGCGACCGTGCTCACGGGCCAACTCCACAATGCTCGTGAGTGGTTTCCCATTCTCATCGACGGAGATCGCTCGATTATTCACTTTCGTTCCGGTCGCCATTGCAGTTGCCGCGGCGGCCTGGTCGGGAGCGGCAAAATCCTTCGAGTGATTCCTTACCAGAGCGACGTGATTCATCGACTCGAAGGCCAGAGGCCGATCTGCGCCGCCGATGTAAACGCGCGTCATGGCCAGCCGGCCGGGTGCGAGTCCCTCTCCAATAAACAAAATTATTCCGAAAGGCTTTTGTACGACCCAGTGCTTGAAATAAACGACGCCTAGACCGGCAAAGACGAAGAGGCAGACAAGCGCCAGCAATCGGTTGCGCCACTTCACGAGGGCGATGTAGAGGGGCCGCCCTTGCCTTGTCAACGAAAGAACGGCTTGTCGATCTTGAGAATCGTCGGCAGAGTGCGCCGTTATGGGGTGCCCGGTCATGCTCATCGTTCGCGACGGTTGGGGCATCAATCCTGGCGGGAAAGAAAAGCGCGAGGAAAATGGGGACGCGACGCTTCTCGCCAGGACGCCGTTCCACGACAAACTTTATCGCGATTACCCAGCCAGTACGTTAAGCGCCAGCGGGGCCGATGTCGGTTTACCACAAGGACAAATGGGCAACTCGGAAGTAGGCCATCTCAATCTGGGCGCCGGTCGAATTGTTTATCAGGACCTGACTCGCATCAACAAGGCGATCGCGGACGGTGAGCTCGCACACAATCGCGTCGCCGAGGAAGCGTTCGCGGCGGCGCGGGACCATCGGCTTCATCTTCTCGGGCTCATCTCGGACGGCGGCGTGCACAGCCATTACGCGCACCTGCTTGCACTCGCCAATGCCGCAGAGGAAGCCGGCGTTAAAGAAATCTTCGTTCATGCTTTCACCGACGGGCGCGATGCATCACCCACCGGCGGCGCGGAGTATCTAAAAATTTGCGCTGAGGAATTGAAAAAGAGCGGCGCGCGAATTGTCACGGTTGTCGGGCGTTATTTTGCGATGGATCGCGATCGTCGCTGGGACCGAACAAAAAAAGCCTGGGACGCAATCGTTCTTGGCCGGGGCGAAATTTGCAAATTGTCGCCGTCTGAAGCGTTGGATCGACAATACAAGCTCGGCAAGACCGATGAGTTTATGCCGCCGCTCGTCTTTGCCCACGCGAATGAACAGCGAGTCCGTGATCGCGACACCGTCTTGTTTTTCAACTTTCGCGCGGATCGCGCGCGGCAATTGTCGCAAGCTTTTCTTCTCGAGAAATTCGACGGTTTCGAGCGCGAATCCTGGCCGCGCGTTCACTTTGTCAGCCTTACGCAATACGATGTCCGCTATCACTCGCCGTTTATTTTCCCGCCGGAAAAACTCGCGCACATTTTGGGCGAGATCGTGAGCGCGGCGGGCAAATCCCAGCTGCGTATTGCCGAAACGGAAAAGTATCCGCACGTGACTTATTTTTTTAACGGCGGAATCGAGCGCGCCTTTGCCAGAGAAGACCGGAAGATTGTGCCTTCGCCAAAAGTCGCGACCTACGATTTGCAGCCCGAGATGAGCGCGCGGCCTGTCACCGACGAAGTACTCGCACGCCTGGCCAATTATGATTTGATCGTCCTGAATCTCGCGAATCCCGACATGGTCGGGCATACCGGTATTCTCGAAGCGGGAATCAAGGCGGTGGAGACGGTCGATGAATGCATGGGCAAAATCATACCGAAGCTTCTCGAGCTTGGCGGCAAATGCATTGTCACCGCCGATCACGGGAACTGCGAACAAATGCGCAATCCGGACGGCTCGCCCAACACCGCGCACACGACTAATCTCGTGCATTTCATTTATGTCGCTAAAGACGCCGCCCAATTTTGTTGCGAAGATGGAATTCTCGCCGATGTCGCGCCGACACTTTTGTTTCTTCTCGGCATGAAACAACCGGCGGAAATGACGGGACGAAATCTGCTTGTCCCAGTTTCGGAGAAAACCAGGAACGGCTAACAAGATCGACAACGAGCGGAGATCACGTTCTCGAACGTGATTTCCAATTGCCGGTTCAACGCTCGCGTTCCAGCAGCGGCAATTCGCTGCAAGAACCAGAGGCGATTATCGGGCGCGCTTTCCTGCCAGGCGGGCTTGCGCATGAGCACGAGCTCGCCATCTGATTGCACGAGGACACCCCAGCCAACCGGCACCTCCGAGGCGTGGGACAACTCGTTAGGCAAAACAAGGAAGAACAAATTTGCGCAACGATAGCGCATCAGAGTCTCGAATTTCGTGCAATCAAACAGGCGATTTTATAACGCGGTTAGTTCGCGCAAAACTCGGCCGTAGCCGCGATGTTTGATTGCGGCGAAATCATGCGATTCAAATTCGCTGAATAACGAATCGGCGATTCGAAGGTTCGGATAATGTATTCGCAAATGTTTTTCGAGAATTTGCCGGCGCCGTTGCACGTTCTCAAGGCGTTGGCGGGTTACGGTTGTGCGGCAATTGTCTCGCCGAAGATCGACCAGCGCCTGTTTGCACTCAAATACTGCTGTCGATCCGAGTCCGTTCGAACGGGGCCGATAAGCCGCTACATCGGCCCGATAGCGGCATTGCGGCAAACTGAGTTCGAGAGCGCACGCGGAATAATCGTGTGCCTGTGCCCAAAGAAGTGCGAGACGTTTTAAGCGCGCATGCGCGACGGTTTCGCCGCGGCGGTTGTTTACTCCCGCACCCATTCGGCGAGTTCGCGCGCCCAGTAGGTGACAATGATGTCGGCGCCAGCGCGCTTGAGTGAGGTCATGATTTCGAGAACGGCCGCACGCTCATCGAGAAAACCTTTTTCGGCAGCGGCTTTGACCATGGCGTATTCGCCGCTCACGTGATAAACCGCGGTCGGCTTGGCGAACCGCTCGCGCACCCGCCACAAGATGTCGATGTACGGAAGCGCCGGTTTGATCATCAAAATGTCCGCTCCCTCCTCCACATCGAGCGCGACCTCGCGCAATGCTTCCTCCGCGTTGGCGCAATCCATTTGATAAGAACGGCGATCGCCAAACCGTGGCGGACTTTCCGCAGCTTCGCGGAACGGACCGTAAAAGACCGAGGCAAACTTGGCCGCATAACTCATGATGCCGGTTTGATCGAACCCGTTTGCGTCGAATGCTTCGCGGATTGCACCGATGCGGCCATCCATCATATCGCTGGGCGCTACCATGTCGGCGCCGGCGTGTGCGTGGGAGAGCGCGGTTTTGACCAAAAGATCGACCGTCTCATCGTTGAGCACGTGGAAATGATCGCCATCGATCCGTGCGACGCCGCAATGACCGTGGCTCATGTATTGGCACAGACAAACGTCAGTGATCGCGACCACTTCCGGACATTTTGATTTGATGGCGCGGAGCGCTTTTTGGACGACGCCGTTTTCGGCATAAGCGCCGCTTGCCTGTTCATCTTTTTCCTGAGGAACTCCGAAAAGAATGATGGCTTGCAGTCCGAGATCCTGCGCGCGCCGCGCTTGATCGACAATTTCATCCAGCGAAAATTGAAACACGCCCGGCATGCTCTCGATCGGCCGGCGTTTTTCTATTTTTTCGCTGACGAAAAGCGGCAGAACAAAATCGCGCGCGCTTAGGTTCGTCTCACGGACAAGATTGCGCAGCGCTGGCGAACTTCGTAACCGGCGTGGTCGATGGACCAATTTTCTCACGGAGCGAGGCTACGCGTTTGGCAATAGCGTCGCAAGCTTGACGGCGTGTCAGGTTCGCGGTAGCGGCTGCTTGGCTCGCCCGCTGTGCAATGAATCGCGCGACAAATTATTTGCTGATCGACATCAGCAATTCATTTACCAAGCTTGCATTCGCTTCACGAACGCGCCTCGGGCGCTCAACTCGGATCGAGACGGATAACCTTACCAGCGCGTTTGTTCGTCGATTCTTGAAGCGGCGCAAGATCGACCTGTTGGTTGTCGCCTCAGTTGTGCCGCAGAAAAATCGCGAAGTTCGAAAGGCGGCGGGGCGCAACAAAGTGCTGTGGTTGAATCCGCGGCTGAAACTCGGCGTCGGAATCGATTACCCGGCGCCGCAAACCATTGGCGCTGATCGACTGGCCAATGCCGCAGCGGTCGCGGCGCTTTACGGTTGTCCTGCGATCGTGGTGGATTTTGGAACGGCGGTGACGTTCGATATTGTTTCGGAACGGAAAAGTTACGTCGGCGGCGTGATCGCACCAGGACTCGAAGCGATGACAAATTTTCTTTACCAGCGTACCGCGCTGCTGCCGAAACTCTCTTTAAAAGAACCGCGCAGCGCGATCGGAAGATCGACAATTGAAGCGATGAGGGCAGGGACGATTTTTGGTTATCGCGGTTTGGTGCGCGAAATTATCACTCGAATTAAAGCAGAACGATTTCCGCGCCGGAAAGTTCACATCGTATCCACGGGCGGCTACGCTCGGTTGATCGCGGCGAACCTGGGCGAAACCGTCACGGTCCATCCTAATCTAACTCTGGAGGGGTTGCGCCTTGTCGCGAATCTCAATTCGTAATCACGCCCGGGAAGGGGTTGGCTTTCGCGCACAATTCATGCTAAATACGTGGATCTGAGCTTGCGCAGTTGGCGGGCGAATTTTAGGCTTGTCATCGGTTGCGCTCAAAGTTGTAATGCTACCGGCATGAAGATTCGCAAAATCGCGGCGGTCACCGTTTTGGTGCTCAGTTCCTTCGCGGCCACGAATGTCGCACCGTCAAAAACGGAACTGGAGGCAATGTATAGCAAAGCATTCCGAGATTTCGACGCGAATAATTTTCCCGAGGCATTGAAAGAGCTCGACGAAATAGACATTCGCCAACCGGATTTGGCCGAATCGCAAAATCTGCGCGGCGTTATCCTGATGCGGCAGGGCATCTATGACAAAGCGGAAGCGGCATTGCACGAAGCCGTGCGGATCGATCCCAAGTTTTGGAACGCGCGCTTTAACCTCGCTGAGGTTCCGTTTCTGAAAAAAGATTGGGCGGAAGCGCGTAATCGTTTTCAGCAACTTCTCTCGAGCAACGTGTCCGATCTGGAGGGGGAAGCGACGCAACTTATTCAATATAAGGTTCTGCTGACGTATTTGCTGGAGGGAAAAGAGAACATGGTCGATTCGATTCTGGCCAAATTCGAGCTTTCGCCCGATACGCCGGCTGTGCATTACGCGAACGCCGCCATTGCGCTTCAGCACAAAAATACAAAGGAAGCGAAAGATTGGATGGGTGCGGCGGAGAAGAACTTTTCTCCGCAATTGAACAAGCTTTTTGCCGAATCGTTGTACGAAGTGGGCTGGCTGGAAAAGCCGGCTGGCCAAGCACGCGCGTCGTTACCGTTAACGACTGGAGCCGAGCGCGCCGCAAAGACCAAAGCCTTCGCGCGGTCAAGATTCGAACAGGCTCAACAAGCTCTGCAACAACGTGACTTCGCGACAGCCCAAAAATTTATCGACGAGGCCGATGCATCCAATCCGAATCAAGCGCCGGTCCTCAATTTGCGCGGTGAGATTTTGATGGAGCAGAAGGAATTCGACGAAGCAGAAGCAGCGTTAAAAAAGGCGTCCAAGGTCGATCCGAAATTTCGCGAAGCGCAATATAATCTCGCGCAAATCCCATTTAAGGAAAAAGCTTATGCTAAGGCGCGCGAGCGTTTCGAGACGCTTTTTCAGCAGACGCCAGGAGGCGACAAGAATCAGGCCGCGCAGATTATCAAGTTCAAGATCTACATGACCCTTTTGCTCGAAGACAAAGAGAGCCGCGCGCAAAAGATGATGGAGGAATTTCAGTTTACAGGAGATACGCCGGCGCTTTACTACGCCCAGGCGGCCTGGGAGTTTAAGCACAACAACCCAAACAAAGCGACCGACTGGATCGCGTCGGCGAAGAAGATTTATTCGCCCGCTTTGAACAACCTTTTCGCGGACGCCTTTTATGATCTCGGCTGGGTGCAAAGTCCGGCGATCGTCGCTTCTGTGGCTCCGGCGACTGAAGCCGCCGCTGTAATGTCGGCGCAAACTGAGTCTTTCCCGGCGATCGAGCCCAGTCCTATTCCAGGCACTGCTGTCGCCGCAAACAAAGCACCGAAGGAACCGAGGACCAAGTCTGTGCCCCCTTCTCCACCGGCCGCACGTCCAGCGGTCGCTGGCATGGAGGCGACTACTTCGCGAGCGGCCGAATCTACTACCGCAATTATGCAAGCGCCTGTCGTTGCCTCAAACGAATCCATGGCGGCGGGAACCCCGGCCAAGCCGGAGGAGGTTCCTGCTGCTCCAGTTGCCGCGCTTTCGCCTACGGTGGAAACGCCGGTCGCGGCAACAGCACCGGCCAAGTCTGCGGTCACATCGGCTGCTTCTGTTGGCCAGGGCGGAAAGACCGCGATCGCGCCATCGAATCCTTCGCTTCAAGCACCCGCGGCGCCTATCGCTGTCGCTACACCGGCGACCGTCCTTGCGCCAGCTCGCGTTCGCGAGTGGTCGGGGCCTGCCATGGATGAGACGCGGCAGAGGTTACTTGTCGGCGGCTTGCTTTTGGCCGGCATTTTCTTGTTGGCTTGGGTGATTGTTCCTGAGATTCGCCGCCGCACAATCAATGTCCCAGTTTTTCGCCATGCCGCGCCCGTGACCGGGCCTCGCGTGGATGAAGTCGAGATCTCGTCTTCCCAAACACGGGTGGCGGCGGTGAGCAATCACCTCATTGGTGGGCCTCCCCGAGTGTCGTTGCAATTGAAGGCTTCCGAACCTTCATTGCGCCGCGGCGTTCTGGCGCTAGGAAAATCTGCTCGCGTATTCGCTGGGAATTCCACTCTGACCGCCGGTGTCCCGGAACCTTTCGTCCCGCCTGCTGCCGAAGTTGCGGTAGAGCCGCTTCCGCTTGCCGAACCCCTTCCTGAGTCCGCGGTTGGTCCTGTCATCGAACAAGTGGTTGAACCTGCAAGCTTCGAATTCATGCCTGATGCCGGCGTTGTCTTTCCGTTCGTTCCGCCAACGCCTGAAATGCACGAGCCCATCGAATCGACGAATGAAGCTCCCACCGTTTTTGAAACGGCGGTTGCCTCTGTCGCGGAGCCTTCGATCGATTCTAAAGTGGAACCGCTGGAACCGATCGGGCAAGGACAACCGATTCCGCACCAAATACCGGTCTCTGCGACGGAACCTCTCGTAGTCGATCGTGTCGAGGCGCCGTCTTTTAGTCCAAAAGCTATTTCCACCGAGCCCTCAGTTCCGCAACCAACATTATCTCTAACCATGCCTGAACCCATGCTTGAACCGACCCAAACCCCAACCGCTGCTCCAGTAATCAGAACCCCAGCCGCCCCAGGCACGATACAACCAGCTGGCGCCATGCAAACCGCCGTGCAGATCACTTTCTCATTTGAGATCGCCTCGATGCAACTCACGCCAACCTTCAAGATGGGCGCTTTGCAAGTACGGCCGACATCCAAGATTGTTACGATGCGCTTGGCTCCTTCCCAGCAGCCGCAGCCGGCGATGAATTTGCAGGTCACTTTCGAGATCGCAAAGATTCAGCCCACAGGAGGGGCGCTTGGCACTCTTCGGCTGATCCCGTCTCAGCAGCAGAGGCCCACGGCCACCGGTTCGCCTTCGTTCACGGTGGCAGGGTTGCAACTTGTCTCGAACTTTGAGGCCGCGCCTGTCCAACTTACTCCATCGCAGCAAGGCCAAGCTTCCGTTCTGGTGACAGCAACGTTCCAGATTGCGACCGTCGAGTTTTCGCCATCGTTTGAGATCGCATCCATTATGCTGAATTCGACTTCCAAACAGGTTGCCGTGCAACTGCCCGGGGCCGGTCCCGGCCCAGGAGACGGCGCTCCGATGTTCGAGATTGCAAATCTGCAACTCACCGCCGGCGGCGATATCGGAATGATGCAGCTCAATTTGCTCGGTCACGGCCCGAAGCGGGCGTGATTTAGCGGACCTCGGGCACTCCCAACGGCAAATCCGTGTTGCTACTCGGCGGCGTGGCGCGGGCGTATGTTCTCTACGCTTTTGTGAAGCGCCTGGTAAAGCGTCCGCGATTTAAAGATCGTAGCTGTTTGGGCAGAAATTCTCCGTCTCGCCGGATCAATTTACCGTCGAAATAAATTTCTCCGCCGCCATATTCCGGCCGCTGGATGCTGACCATGTCCCAATGGACCTGGCTTCGATTTCCATTGTCGGCCTCTTCGTAAGCTTGGCCGGGCGTGAAATGGAACGAGCCAGCAATTTTCTCATCGAACAAGATGTCCCGCATCGGTTCCAGAACATGCGGATTAAACCCGAGCGAAAACTCACCGATATAACGGGCGCCGGCATCTGAATCGAGAATCTTGTTCAGTTTCTTAGTTCGATTGCTTGTGGCATTGACAATCTTTCCATCGCGAAACTCCAAGCGGATTCCATCGAAACTAATGCCCTGATAAATGCTCGCTGCGTTGAAAGTAACATGCCCCTGAACGGAATCCTTCACGGGACAACTGAAAACCTCGCCGTCGGGAATATTGCGATCACCCCCGCAAATCACAGCCGGAATTCCTTTGATGCTGAAGCGGAGCTCGGTCCCCGGCCCTTTAACCTCGACGCGATCCGTCTTTTCCATCAGCGCCTTGAGCGCTTTCATACCAGGTTGCAGTTTGCGATAATCCAGGGTGCAGACTGTGAAGTAAAAGTCTTCGAAGGCCTCCGTGCTCATTCCGGCAAGTTGCGCCATCGACGGCGTCGGCCAGCGCAAGACTACCCACTTCGTTTTTTTAACTCTTTGGTCTTGCACCGGCCGCATTGTCTTGGCGACCAATTTCATCCGCTCCGCCGGCACGTCCGATAATTCAGTGATGTTGTTGCTGCCACGCAGCGCAATATACGCGCTCATCTTTTTCATCCGTGCCAGCTCATGGTTTGCCACCAGCTTTAGTTGTCGATCCGACGCCCCGAGTGCAAGAACGCGGTTGACTTGCGCGCGGTGAATTTGCACGAAGGGAATTGCACCAACGTTTCGCGCCGCCCGGATGAGCGCGATGGTCATTTCATCAGGGACGTCGAACGCTTCGATCAAAACGTTTTCGTTGCGCTTAAGTCGAATGGAATAGCCAACAAGAAGTTTGGCGAGCGTGTCGAAGCGGGCATCATGCATAAGAGGTTATGATTCCATTGGACGCGACGGATGCAACCCAGGGCTGAGACCGGCACTGCACCTAGCCGGTCCGGATAAGTTTCGCTGCAAACGCACCATCAAAACCGTCCCGAAACGGAAGCGACGATTGAACTTCCATCCGTCGCGAGTTTGCAAATTCACGCAAGAGTTGCTGCACGACCTTTTCATTTTCTTCAGGTTCAAGACTGCACGTGCTATAGACAAGCACTCCGCCAGTCTTCAATAAACCGAGCGCTGTGCGAACAATTTTGAGTTGCTGCTTTTGCATGCGAACAAAGTCCGCTGCTCTTATTCGCCATCGGACATCCACGCGGCGGCGCATCACTCCAGTGTTGCTGCAAGGGGCGTCAATCAAAACGCGATCGAAAGGAGCGATCGCAACAATTTCTTTTGGGATGCGCCCGCATGTCCAATCGAAACGAAAAACGCGAGCAATTCCGGCGCCGAGTCGCGCGAGATTTTCTTCGAGAACGCGGACGCGCTCCGCTGCCCGGTCGCAGGCCACGATCCCGCCGCGATTTCGCATGAGCTCCGCGATGTGACTTGTCTTTCCACCCGGCGCCGCACACACGTCGAGAATTTTTTCTCCAGGTTGCGGATCGAGAAGCTGGCAAGCAATGGCTGTACTCGGGTCTTGAATGTAGCAATGACCCTGAGCGAGGGCCTCGGTTGGGAACGTATGAAATTCCACAAAATGTGGATTGCCCGATAACGGTCGCGATTCGGGATAAGCCCGACGAAAGCTTTCGCGACCGATTTTCAATCGATTGATGCGGGCATACAGAGGCGGCGGGCGGTTATTCCAGGTGCACAACGCTTCCGCGGCTTGGGGTCCGAAGTTCTGTTCCCAACGTGCGACCAGAAATCGTGGATGAGAGGTGCGGATCGCCAAGCACTGCGCGTTTGCTTGCGAACGCAATTCATCTTGCCGACGTGCCGCCGTCCGAAGGATTGCGTTGATCAATGCCCGACGGCTTTTCGGCGCGAGCTCGACCGTTTCGTGGACGGCCGCGTGTTCAGGTGTTTTGAGAAAAAAGAGCTGATAAAGACCGAGTCGAAGAAGATCGCGAAGATCGACATCGAGCGGAGACTTGCGCAGGCAACCGATCCAGAAATCAAGCAGGGTTGCGTTACGCAGGACGCCGTAAAATAACTCCAGAGTAAAAGCGCGGTCCCGCACGTCGAGCTCCGTCTGAGCCAGCAGCTTCGCAATGACCGAATCGGCGAAGCGCTTTTCGGTTCGCCACGCCCGCAGCGCTGCCAGCGCGGTCCGGCGAGCGGACGGTTGTGCCCTGCGCTTCGCCACGGATGACGCGCTCAGTGTGGCGTGACGCTGGCGCGACCGATGGAATGATAGCGGAAACCGAGCTGGCCCATCGTCTCGGGATCAAACAGATTTCGCCCATCAAAGACGATCGGCGTCGTCATTTTTTCCTTTACCAGAGCAAGATCGACATTGGCGAATTCGCTCCATTCGGTGGCGATAATCAGCGCTTCGGCGCCGTCGATCGCTTCGAGAGCAGAAGCCGCGAACGCGACGCCCTCAATGGTCTTCACCTCGCGTGCCCTTTCCATACCTTTTGGATCGTACGCGGTGACGTGCGCACCTTCGCGCAACAGATTGGCCACGAGCTCAATCGCGACGGAGGAGCGAATATCGTCGGTATCCGGTTTAAACGTCAGCCCCCAGACAGCGATTTTCTTTTCGCGCAGGACCCAAAGCGTTTCGCGTATGACCTTGAGAAAACGCTCTTTTTGCGCCGTGTTTATCCGCTGCACTTCCTTCAGCAAATTAAATGGAACACCAAGTTGTTCGCTGATCGTGATAAATGCGGCGATGTCTTTTGGGAAACATGAGCCGCCGTAGCCGATTCCAGCATTGAGGAAATCGCGACCGATGCGCCGGTCCATTCCAATTCCGTCAGCGACTTTTTCGATATCGGCGCCGCTTGCCTCACAAATTGCCGAGACCGCGTTGATGTAGGAAAT
>CAAGKR010399171.1_pt1 | contig 13534 bp, 22 predicted proteins | sample 2556971 | NCBI WGS metagenome assembly CAAGKR01 (sample SAMEA5207829, study PRJEB30636) | soil metagenome | biome: forest; feature: boreal; material: soil | place: USA | collected 2011-09 | depth 1 m | reverse complement strand
CTGTTCGCTGGTCTCTGCATCTACCACTCACCGGAGGAGGAAATCAAAACGGTCGAGTGCGGCAAGCTCGAAGGGACCGTGGCCCATGGGGACGTAATCGAGACAGGGCTGCCTGACGAGACCAAGGTCGCGTGAGCACTGCAGCCGAGATCCAGGAGATGTTTCAGCGAGGCGCTCACGGCCAGGGCCCGCACATCGTCAGGCACGCCAGCGGAAGCTTCCTGATCGAGGATGGGGCCGCGTGAGCGCGACGCCGATCTTCGACGACGGCCAGATCACGCTCTACCACGGCGACTGCCGGGAGATCCTGCCGACGCTCGTCGACGTCGACGTGATCGTTACCGATCCGCCTTACGGGGACACGTCGCTCCGATGGGACGAGCCGGTGCGGGGCTGGCTCGGCTTGATCGACGCCCCGCAACTCTGGTGCTTCGCCTCTCTGCGGTTCCTCCTCGAGCACGGCCAAGAGTTCGAGGGTTGGACCTATGGCCAGGAGATTGTGTGGGAGAAGCACAACGGCTCCGGTTTCTCTGCCGATCGCTTCAAGCGCGTGCACGAACTGGCGGTCCACTTCTACCGCGGTCGCTGGTCCTCCCTGCACCACAACCCGCCAGTGACTTGGGACGCGACACCGCGCACGGTCCGGCGCAAGCGTAGACCACCGCACACCGGCCACATCGAGGCGTCCTCCTACACGAGCGAGGATGGCGGCCCAAAGCTCATGCGGTCGGTGCTGCAGGTCCGCTCTGAGCATGGCCGAGCCGTTCACCCGACGCAAAAGCCGCTCGGCATTCTCAGGCCGCTGATCCAATACTCCTGTCCGGGGGACGGTCTCGTGCTTGACCCGTTCGCCGGCTCCGGCTCGACGCTTCTCGCCGCGCGTGACTTAGGCCGCAAGGTCATCGGCATCGAGATCGACGAGGGCTACTGCCAGCGCGCGCTCGAGCGGCTGGCCCAGGGCGTCTTACTGGAGTCCGCGTGAGCGTCACGGCCCTCCCTCAGAGCGAGAAGCAGTTTCAGGCTGCGGTGATCGAGTACGCGAAGCTGAACGGCTGGCTCGTCTACCACACTCGCAATAGCCGAGGCTCAGAGCCGGGCTTCCCCGATCTCGTGCTCGTGCATCCGGGCTCCGGCGATTCGGTGCCGCGGCGGCCGAGGCTTGTCTTCGCCGAGCTGAAGACAGAACGCGGGCGTACATCGCTCGCGCAGGCTGAGTGGCTCAGTGCACTCGGGCGAGTGACCGCGAGCGGTGGAGGGAGCCCCATGCAGTCGCCGCGCATCTTCACTGAGCTGTGGCGCCCGCGAGACTGGTGGACGATCGAGAGGAAGCTCGCGCGCACCGAGCAGGTGCTCCGGTGAGCAGGTTCAGTCTGCACGACATCGCCCCTCGACTAGCCCGAGCACGCGACCAACTGCGTGAGGAGCGACGCAAGGAACGGATCGCCCGCGACCGTCACAGACGCGAGTCCCTGAAGGCCGAACGGTTGGTCGCCCACCGCGAACTACAGCTTGAGCGGGCGAACGCGACCGGCAAGGGCCGCTACATCATGGCGCGACGACGCAAGCTCCGAGCAGCCCAGCGTGAGATGGCGAAGTACATTGTGGCGGCATGACCGTGAACCCCGGAGGTGACCCCGATGAGCGGTGAGGGGAGGAAGTAATGAGCGTTCCGCGTGATCTGATTCGTGATCGTCCAGGGATCGGCGAGTGGTGCATCCTGCACGGGTGGCGCGGGTCTGTCGCTCACGGCATGTACGAGCCGCCAGAGAACCCAAACAGCATCGATGACAAGGACACGATGGCGATTTGCGTTCCCCCGCTGCCGTACTACTTCGGGCTGAGCGAGTTCGGTAGCCGGGGCACTCAGGAGATCAAGCGTGGTGAGTGGGACATCGTGGTCTACGAGGCACGGAAGGCACTGCGGATGCTCGCTCAGGGCAACCCCAACATCCTCTCGCTGCTCTGGCTCCCGGAGAACGGTTACCTCCTACGCTCACCAGCCGGCGAGATCCTGCTCGACAACCGCGATGCGTTCGTGGGCCGACATGTCTACGCCTCGTTCTGCGGCTACGCCAAGGGCCAGCTCCACAAAATGACTCACGGCGCGCACGAGGGCTACATGGGCGAGAAGCGCAAGGAAATCGTCGCCCGGTTCGGATACGACACCAAGAACGCAGCGCACCTGATCCGGCTCCTCCGGGTCGGGATCGAGTTCCTACGTGAGGGCTACCTGCGCGTGGATCGCGGCGGACTCGACGCGACCGAGCTACTCGACATCAAGCACGGAGCATGGACGTTGGAGCAGGTGCAGGATGAGGCCGCAAGCCTGTTCCGCCGCGCCGAGGAAGCGCACGACCGTTCCACCCTTCCCCAATGCCCGGATAGAGGGCGCATCAATGCTCTCTGTGTGGCAATCGTCGAGGGGTCCCACTCTTCCCCACCACCCACTGACTGAAGGAGGAGGCGTGAGCGACTACACGGATAAGACGCGATTGATCGTGGCGAATCTAGAGGGCGAGCACAACGAGGGGAACGATACGTGATCGGGAATATGATGGTGTCTGTGAACCACGACGCCTGCACCGGCTGCGGTTCTGCAACGCGGATCTACGTCGAGCGATCCTGTGCTAACTGCGGACGGGTGAGCCTTCACGACATCGAGGACTCAGAGGCGTTCGTCCAGGCGACGATCAACAAGGGCCGGCTCCTTCTCACCCCCGAGAGACGAGACGAACTGGTCAGCGAGGGAATCCGCATCCTGATCGGACTCGCACGGGACTACCAACCAGGACGGGGAGGGCTGAACGCCGAGGGCTCCCGCTTCTCGGGCTACGCGGCCAAGTACCTCCCTGGGAAGCTCTCGGACGCCTGGCATCGGCTCCAAGAGCACAAGCTCCAGACCAACGAAGACGGCTCACGCTCCTGGGCGATCAACCCTCCCGCGGTGAGCCTCGAGGCAATAGCGGAAGAGAGGCCCGGCGGGTTGGATACCGAGAGGGCTCTGCACCACTACGACAACTGGGAGCCCGAGATCATCACCGAGCTGCCGCGGCTTCTGACGGATCACCGCGAGGAGGAGGATCGCCTCATCGAAAGCTTCTGCCAGATGCGCGTCGAAAACTACGGGCTGCGGGAGTTCGCCAAGCGAGAGGGAGTCTCGCTGTTCAGGGCTAAGGACATAGAGCGGGTGTCGGCCTATCTCTACGTAAAGCTCCAACACGCGGCGGAGCAGGCTCTCGCGTCCGCGGCGTAGTGGATAGTCAACGACTATGACAACAACAGCCGAGAGCCGTACGGTGCGACGGGAAGTAGCAGCCGGAGATATACGCCAAGAGCGCGAGGCTCAAGGACTCACTCGTGAGCAGCTAGCGATCAGAGCATCGTGCTCGGTAGCCATGCTCGGTCAGATTGAGCGTGGCCTCATTCCGCGGCGAGGCTATGTGGTGGAGCGCGTGCTGAGGGCGCTCGCTGCATGACCGTCGTGGAGACACAGACGACGGCCGTGGCAACTGTCGATGGTCCGCCAGGCGAGCTAGTCGAGCAGATCAACGACGAGTACCGACTCGCGCAGGCTGGGATTCAGACGGCCTTTGAGCACGCGATCACTTGCGGCATCCTGCTGAAAGAGGTGCGTACGCGCCTAGTCGATGGCGAATGGCGCGGCTGGATCGATGAGAACTTCGAGGGTTCTGAACGCACGGCGCAGCGGTACATTCAGCTGGCGGACTACTACCATGACAACCCGAAGGCAGTGGCGCAACTCGACAAGCACCATGAGCCCACGATCACTGCGGCCGTCGCTTCTATCGCCAAGACGATTGAGGCCGAAGAGCAGAAGCGGCTCCGAGAGAACGAGCCGCCGTCGATAACACTCCCCGACGACGAGAACGTGGTCGACGCCGAGATCGTCGCCGAGCCCACCTACAGCCTCACCATCGCCCAGCTCGTGACGTTCGCGCAGAAACGATGGCACCGCAAGCCTGACGAGGAGCGAGTCCTCGCGTGGTTGCAGGCGGAAGGGTTTGCGGAGTGAGCCGATGGCTCGCCGTAGCTGCAAGGGCCAGAACCGCAAAGGCGAGCCGTGCAAATCAGCTCCGATGAAGACGAGTGACTACTGTCACGCCCACAACACGGAGATAGACGCTGACAAACGCTTCGGCTCACCGCAACAAGCACGCGAAGCCGCAACCGGCGTCCAGCGCCGCTATCCGAGGCTGAGAGAGCAGGTTGCAAAGCAGCTCGAGGAGCACGCCGAGCGAATCGTCGGAGCGCAGATCGAGGGACTCGACGCAACCCGCGCGGTAGTCGTTGGAGAAGGCGAGGATGCCTACGTCGAGCATCACCCCGACTACCTCACCCGCCTCAGAGCCGGCGACACTCTCCTCTCCAGGGCACTCGGCAAGCCGGGCACAATGGAGGAGCACGTATCCGATAGCCCACTCGTGAACATCAACCTGGTGACCGATGCAGACCTCAGATCCAAAGCCACTGATCTCCGCAGACGACTTGCGTCTGATCGCACAATCGAGCCCAGCAGGCTTGGCGCTGGCGACTGACCCGACGTGGACGCTCCCAGCTCACGTTGACCTGATCGACCAGCTTCTAGTCAGAGTGGCCGCCGGCGAGCTCAGAAGGCTGATCGTCACGGTCCCCGTCCGTCACGGCAAGAGTGAGATGTGCTCGCGCTACTTCCCCGCATGGCTCTTGGGGATGCAACCGAGGCTCCAGGTAGTCGTTGCAGGGTATGCAGCGAGCTTCGCTGAAGAGTGGGGAGCCAAGGCAAGGGACGTGCTCGAGATGTACGGCAAGCAGTTCTTCGGCGTGAGCCTCAGAAGCTCATCGAAGGCCAAGGCGCACTGGAACATCGAGCAGATGCCTGGAGGGATGTTCGCTCTCGGGGTTGGAGGACAGCTCACAGGACGTGGAGCGGACGTGCTCGTCATCGACGATCCCTTCAAGAACGCCGAAGAGGCCGACTCAGAGGTCATGCGGGACAAGCTGTGGGATTGGTACTGGTCGACCGCGAGAACGCGACTGGAACCCAAGGGCGCTGTCGTGATCCTGATGGCTCGCTGGCACGAAGACGATCTTGTTGGTCGACTGCTGAACCATCCGACCGACATCGAGCCATGGACCGTCGTCAACCTGCCCGCTCTCGCTGAAGCAGACGATCCACTCGGACGCCAAGAGGGTGAGGCGCTCTGGCCTGAACGCTACGACCAGGCCGAGCTCGAAGCCATCCGCATCTCCCAACCTCCTCGATGGTGGTGGGCGCTCTACCAGCAGAAACCCACGCCGGGCGAGGGCCTGCTGTTCAAGCGACAGGACTTCCGTCGCTTCCAGATCCAAGAGGAGACCATCTCAAGCTCGCACTATCGCTGGTACGTGCTCGCCGATGAACCGGGCCTCTACACCCGACGCATCGACACCGGCTACTGCACGCACTTCCAGACGGTCGACGTGGCGATCTCAGCCAAACAGACGGCTGACTACACGGTGGTCGCTACATGGGCCCGGACACCACAGGGTGACCTGATCCTCTTGGACTGCCAGCGCCAGCACTACGAGGAACAGCAGACCGTGGACTTCCTGCAACGCACGAACGACGAGCACGGCAGACCGCCGATGTGGGTCGAGCGCTTCGGTGCCGGACGATCTCCCCTGGCGATCCTCGGACGCAACGGCTACCCGGTCATGGAGCTGCCTGTGGAGGCGGGAACGAAGCTGGACAAGAACACCCGAGCCTTTGGAGCCATCGCGCTCTACCAGCAGCACAAGGTCTTCCACCCGTCCAACCAACCGGCATGGCTGGGAGACTTCGAGAACGAGCTGTGCGTCTTCGACAAGGGCGCGCACGACGACATGGTGGACGTGACCGCTTACGCCGCCCGCCTGCTGCCGATCATCTCAGGACGCGAACCTGCACCTGCCCGTGAGCGTGACCCGAGTGAGCGTCCGATCTCAGCCGGCGTTCGGTCGATGGCGTTCTAGGGGGTAGTCCCCAACCGCATCCTCCTCCTGTCGATGCGAACCCCGCTGAGCGCCCGTGCGAGCGGGCGTTCTGCGTTGGGGATAGTCCACGCCATGCCTCAACGAAAGGACCAGCCATGAACGCCATCGTCAGCCTGCTCGTGTTCGTCGTTTGCGTCTTGATCCTCTTCTGGCTCATCAAGTTCATCGTGGGACAAATCCGCTAGCAAGGAGGCCGCGATGACCGAGCCACAAGCAGTCATAACCGACCGAGCGTCTGATCTGGCGCTGGCGTCAACTGAGCTTGCAGCTGAGTTGGCGATTCGCCAAGCAAAGCAGGCCGCTGATCTGGCCTACGACCAGGGTAAGCGCGACGCGGAAGTAGACGGACGGCTTGACGGCCACGAGAAGCGGTTGGAGTCGATCAACGGGTCGATGGGGCGCCAGGCCACCGCCGTCGAGGGCTTGGGAGCAAAGTTCGATGTCCTCAGTGGCTCCTTTCGAGAGCACATCGCGGTAGAGAACGCGCTTGCGTCCGCGCTGCAACATGCGACGGCGAGGGGCATATCGGCCAGGGCGCATTACATCAGCCTGGGGATCTTCCTGGTTGCCCTGATTGCCCTGATTCTCGGCGTGCCGCACGCTTAGCGATTTCAGAAACCGGATAGTCGCTGCCGTGGCCTTCGTCTGGACATCCCACTGGCTGCCGATCCTCGCCAACTACTCACAGTGGTTGAGCGGCTTCGCCCTGGTCGGTGGACTGGCCGGCATCTACCACCACGTCGAATGCCACCAGGAAGGCTGCCACCGGCTCGGACGTTTCCGCCACGGGCACCTGAAGCTTTGCCACGTCCACCATCCCAGCGTCCCGAGCGACGGGAAGGTCAACGACGCGAACATCAAGAGCGAGACGGCAAGGAAAGTGAGGTTGGGGACGTGAAGCGTCTGCTCCCGCTCCTCGCCCTGCTCGCCTTCGCCGGCTGCGGCTCCCAATCATCTACGGCTCCTCGGCACCTCACGGCCAAGCCCGTCGGCTGCATGGGGCCATGCTCCCCGACACTGAAGGTGGGATTGCCCCCAAAGGCCGAGGCTTCAAAGGCCGAGGCTCAGCTCCCTCGCATCCCTGACGTAAGCGAATGGCAGCCCTGCGTCAATCGAGCCATCCCGACCGTCTTCAGGCTTGCCTACGGCTCGCGACAGGACACCAGGGCGTTCTGCGATGGGCGCTATCTAGCGGCCCACCACGTTTGGCGAGCGGGCTACGTCTACCTGCTCCCTGGCTCCTGGACTGCCTGCACGGCGCAGGCCAACGCCGGGGCTCAGATCGTGGCGGCGGTTGGCGGCGTGGACCTCGTCATAGCCGACGGCGAGGAAAAGCTCGGAGCAGGCTTCCAGCGCTGCTTTCTGGATCGGATTCATCAACTCACGCACCTTCCGACGGCGGACTACACGGGCTGCTTCTCAGGACTCGAACGGATACAGCCCTTGTGGGTGCCTTCCTACGGTGCGCCTCCGAACTGCGGTCCCTTCAAGGCGTGGCAGTACACGGACGGCACCTACTGCGGCGAGCCCTACGTGACCGACTGCTCTTTCGACTACGGGATAACGAGCATCGGCCGCCACCCTCAGCCGAGCCGCCCCGCTCTGGAAGCTAGACGCCGCGCGCTGAGACGAGCCCTTCTGCGCTACGGCTGCCGTGCTCGCGTGCGCCGGCACGAATCGCTGGGGCCGAGATGCCGCCGATGGTTCGCTCAGGGGAACGCCGTGAATCGTCAGTTAGGAGGTCACTGATGGCACGCGCAACCGTACTCACGCTGCCGTGGGGCGGTCACGGAACGATTCCCACGCGAGGCTGGTGTGTCCTACATCGACAACGTCCAAGTTGCGGCGAGCTTGACCCATCCACGCTCCGCGTATTCAACCCGCTCCTGTTGAGCATTACCCGTCAACACGCCACGGACCTACAGGCGCGATGGGCTGGCGAAATGAATCCGATGTACCTCGCACATTGGACCGAGCGGCTAATCAAGGCCCTCGGAGACCATTAGGAGGCACCGTGAGAAGCAAGGCAATCGCACTCGCGACGGCCGTGCTATGGATGGCCGTTACCGCCGCAACAGCTCAAGCAACGACCGTCACACTCACCCTGACTGGCTGCACCGTCACGGGAACCACCGAAGTCCACATCGCCTGCTCGCCAGGGACGGGGCCGACCGGCCCGACCGGACCTACAGGACCGATGGGCGGAGTGACCGGCAGCACAGGACCCGTAACCGGCCCGACAGGACCCACAGGTCAACTGCTGGGAGCAAACGTCCACGTTCGCGGCAATCCCGCGATCACGACAGACGCCGAACTAGCTCACGAAATGGCGCTGCTCGGTGAAGACGGCGGCAACCTCGCACGCATCTCCACTGAATGGAGTGCCCTCGAATGGACGAAAGGCGCTCCGGGCGGTCCTCCGTTGGAATCCCTCGACAGGCAGGTAAACCAAGCAGCGGCGGATGGAGTCAAGGTGCTCGCCACCGTCGCGGCATCCCCTCAATGGGCGTCTAGCGGCGGCCTGTGGTACGACGTGCCCAACATCGAAGCCTACGGCGCATTCTGCGGATTCATCGCCAAGCGCTACGGCTCGAAGTTGGCTGGGATCGAGGTGTGGAACGAGCCGAACTGGACCCCAGGACTTCAGGCGTGGCCGGTGACCCGCGCGAAAAGCTACGCGGAAATGGTCAAGGCCGCCTACGCCAACCGCAACGGCGTCCCGGTCATCGCGGGCGCAATCTCCTATGCCGACACGACCTGGCTCGGCGAACTCTACGCCAACGGCATGAAGGGCAACTACGATGCCATCTCCGTCCATCCATACGCCGACGGCGCTGCGCCTGGGAACACTTCTGTTACTCATTCGTTCAAGGGCGGCATCGAAAAGCTCCACGCCTTCCAGGTAGCCAACGGCGATAGCACGCCGCTGTGGGTCACGGAGTTCGGCTGGAAAGTCGGGGAAGCCGGCATGAGCGAAGCCACCCGCGCCGAAGACATCAAGCAGGCCTTCCTAATCGTGAAGGCCATTCCCTACGTCGCAGGCGCGACCGTGTACGAGCTGCGCGATAAATCGGACATGTTCGGCATGGTCAACAACGCTTTCGCCCCATATCCAGCTCTAACCGCGTTTGCCGAAGCTGTTAAACCCTAAGAGAAGGAGATCACATGAAGGTACGTGCGAAGTTCCGTTGCAACTCCGTCGAGGACTACGGCAACAGCAAGAAGGCGAAGCTCTCGCCAGTCACAGGCGCAGAGGGCGAGGACAAGGCGTTCTGGGAGGCGACTCCGAGCGGCACGCTGGAGATGAGCGTTACGCATGCCCCGGTGCAAGAGTTCTTCAAGCCCGGTAAGACCTACTACCTCGACTTCGAGGCCACCACATGAAACTGATCCGCTATCGCCACTGGGCCGAACCAGTCAAGTTCGGCTGGGCGGTGCTCATCACGCTTCTCTGGCCGGTGCAGCGCTACACACGTATCACGACTCCCTACCACTGCGTGTGGGCCAGGGCAGAGAGGATTTAGCATGATCGCTTTCCTGAAGAGCATCTGGGCCAAAGAGCCCACCCTCGTGATCTCGGCACTCGTCGCCGCGATCGTATTCGTCTGCGCGAAGCTCGGCATCGTGGTCAATGAACAGAGCATCCTCGCGGCGCTTGCCTATGTGTTGCCGATCCTGTTCGGTGGCGTGGTCACCCGCTCGAAGGTCTACCCGATCGCGGCAGTCAAGGTCCAACCCCCAGCGCGTAGGTCGAGCGTATGAGCGCACCAGGCGCACTCGGACTGAACAAGGTCCCCGACACCGATCATCTGGCGAAATATCCGCTCTCGGCGCTGCCCATGGAGCTGCGTCCCACCCATGTCCCAGTTCCCATCGGGATCAACTGGTACGAAGGCTTCGACGATCCCAAACAGGGCAGCGACGGCAAGTGGCGGATCAAGGTCTCGGGCAACATCCGTGGCGGTCATTGCGTCTGCCTGGAGCCCGCACCGCAGCCTGGGCAGCCGGGATCGGAGCAGGAGAGCCGGGCTTGGTGGAGGTTCTACAACCAGGTCAACGAACCGGCCTGCGTGGGCTTCGGGCATGGGCGGATGATGAGCCTGCTCTACCGGCGCACCTTCGACGGGTTCTGGTTGTACGACGATTGCCGTCGTCTTGAAGGAACCTACCCCGAAGGCGAAGGCACGATCTGTCGGACGGCTGGTGCCGTGCTCAAAAAATGGGGCGATCACTTCGAGGGTGGGAACGTCGCCACGCACACGCCTTGGCGTCCGAATGTCGGAGGTATCGGGATCGGCGCCTACCGCTGGACCACCCATGTAAAGGAAGTCCTCTCCACGCTTGGCTTCACCGGAGGCGAGATCCCGCTTCTGAACTCCTGGGGCGAAGGCTATCCAGAGGTCGTCTACATCGACTCGGAAACCGACCTGCTTCAGATCATGGACGACGAGGGTGGCGAAGCATCCGTCATTACCGAGCGATGAGCACCCCCGAACGCAAGGGCTTCCCGACCATCCGCGAAGCCTTCACGAGCCTGGACGCCTTCCGAGCTCAGCCCGCGGCTCACGGCTACCCGGAAAACGTCCGCCATCTGTTTGCTCCGATCGACCGCGTACACGAGGCGCTGGTGTCTCTGTGCAAGGCGGCGAGTCTATCCCTCGTCGCCGCGCTCTACGGCTGGGACGACGACGAGATCGACGCCCTGTTCCGTGAAAAGCTCGAATCGGACAACGTGCCGGTTCAGCTTTCCCTCGACAAGAGCCAGAGTGGGGGGGTCCACGAGAAGGCGATCCTCGCCAAGTGGAAGCCCAACGAGATCGGCAACAGCGTAGCGATCGGGCACTCATCGAAGGGGGCGATCTCCCACGACAAGATGGTGGTCATCGACGGCCAGGTCACGATCGCCGGCTCGACCAACTTCTCAGAATCCGGGGAGACCAAGCAGAACAATGAGGCGGTCATCGTCTGGGATGCGGTGTTCGCCGCCGAGGCTCGGGCGCGAATCGACGTGATCCACGACGAGATGCTCAAGCAGATGGCTGCCTCCGCGGCCGCGCCCACCGGAATGCGCCAGGAAGCCACCGTGTAATGACTGCTCATCCACTCGACAACCTCTATGGCACCGGCACCGCAGCGGCCTTCGCGGCACATGTGGGCCTGACCGCGATCGTCCCCGGCTCCCAGGCCGCGATCACCGAAGTCCTCACGGGGAACGGCTCGGTCCACGTCGAGGTCGCCTGGACGAGCGCCAAAGGGCTCTCGATCGGGCTCTACAAGCTCGACTACTGGCCCACCCGCGTCCACTGCTCGTTGATGGAACTCCAGCTCGCCTATCAGGCGAAGGGCGTGAACACGCTGCTGATGAGCCGGCTGGCGCCGTGGTGGCCGACGCTCGGCCTCCAGACGCACACGATCGGCATGGCGCAACCCGGCTCGGACCTTGAGAAGGCGCTGCTATTTGTCGGCTATCACAGGCTGCCAGACGGCGAATTCGGCACGCGACTCACCAATGATCGTGGGCACGAATACCTCGCGTGGGTGAAGGCCGGGAGCACCCCTGCGCAGGAACCCGCTTGGCGTAAGGCTCTCGGCCCGGCTCCCCCCGAAGTGCTCTGATGGGCGAAATCCACCACCGCATCCTGTACCCAAACGAAGACTTCAAGGCCGGATGGGAAGTCGTCCCGGCCGACGGCAAACCGATATGGGAACACATCAAGAAGGTGGGCGAATTGTCCCCGGGTGCGCCGTCGCTCTCATCCTACGCCACGTACATAACGAAAGGGGAAGGGAAAGGGATCGAGCGGTTCGACGACTACACGCTGCTCTCGGGCGAGACCGTTCTCAAGGCAACGCTGTACGTGTACGGCGTCGAGAGCGAAAAACTCCAATTCCAGTTCGGCCTGCTCTGCAAAGGCACCAACGAGGCCGGAGGATTCAGCAAAGCCTTAGCCGAATCCCCCGCGTGGTACTCCTGCACCTGGACCGTTGCTCTCACGCAGGCACAGGTCAACGAACTAGAAGCACTCGTGGAGTCCACAGACACCACCAGCAGAACCACGCTCTATGCCGCCTACATCGACCTGGAAACGGAAACAGAAGGAGAAGCCGCAGCGCCGGGGACAGCCCCCACGATAGTCCACCAGCGTGATTCGGCAATGAGCACGGCTACGGTCCAGAACAAGGCGATCCGCTAATGGCTTGGAAACTCCCCAGCATCACCGAAGGCGTCACCAAAGCCACCAAGGCGTTCTTTGAACTGCTCGTCAAAGACGAGGAAGAATCGGCAAACGAAACGCTGGCGAGCAAGGGCGAAGCGTCTACCGATAAAACTTTGGCCGAAGAAGCGAAAACCAAGGCGGAAGCGGCTGCGGCCACGGCCGCATACCCCCTCCTGAGTCGCCAGATACAGCCGCATGTGGGCGGTGGCGTTGCTCCTCAATCGACGGCCCCCATAACGCAGGCGCAACACGCCCTCGTCCATAAAGACACTTCGGGTCTCAGGTTCGACGGACAGGGCGGCGGCTGTCTGCTGCCGACGGGCGAGGTGCTGGCGGTGTGGTGCCGTGAGTTGAGTAACGGGACCGAGGGCGCCGTGTGGGGGAGGATCGCATCGTCGGTTGTAGCAGCCGAAAAAGGAGAATGGGGAGCAACCTACGAAATCTGGAAAGCCACCGTCTCACCGGCACTCGGTACAGCCGAATGTGCGGTCGCGGTGCTCTCTGATGGTTCCGTGGCTATCACGCTGAACGAAACGGGGCCATCTGAAGGGGGAAGCACATACCAGGTCATCCGTTGTATCCGCTCAACCGATAATGGTCGTACCTTCACGAGCCCGGGTGTGCGCATCCCGACGACCTTCACCTACTACAAGCGCACGTTTGAAGGCAAAGCCAACACACCGATGGGTGGGGCTTGCAGCGCGCCTGTGGTTGAGCTGGCTACGCCCGGGCATCTCATTATTGCGGTGCATGGCCTCGATGAAGGGGAGAACGCGAGCTTCCAATACTGTGAGGTGGCCACGAGCACGGACTACGGTCAGACGTGGACAAACCCCGGCGTGGACATCTTTGCCTATGACGGGGCGACGGAAGCGGTGGAGGCCAACATCGAGCGGGTGTTGGAACCCGAAGGCAAACACAAACTGATCTGCGCTGCACGGGACGACGTGAATAAATCCATTCGCACCAGGACGAGCAAAGACGAAGGCGCGACCTGGGAAAATCTGAAAACGGCGGTGTCTAGCCTTGGTGGTGCTGCCAACTCGGGGCGTCCAGCGATCAAGCAACTCGCTGATGGCGGACTGGTGATGATGGCCCGTAACGGTGCGGGAGAGAATGCCGTCTACTGGTACAGCTCTGACTACGGAGCGTCCTGGAGCGGTCCCAACGGACTCGCCAGTGAACAGACATTTGAATACGGGCAGGTCTTCCACATACCGAGCGACATCACAGGTTCGGCACGTGTTGGCGTGCTTACTTGCGAGCAGATATCGGCAGAAATAGCACAGGTCTATTTCTCGACT
>CAAGKR010292302.1_pt1 | contig 13539 bp, 11 predicted proteins | sample 2556971 | NCBI WGS metagenome assembly CAAGKR01 (sample SAMEA5207829, study PRJEB30636) | soil metagenome | biome: forest; feature: boreal; material: soil | place: USA | collected 2011-09 | depth 1 m | reverse complement strand
TGCGCGGGCCGCGCGCGCCGGTGCGTCCGATTCGCACGAAGGGATAACTATAATCGCTGAAGCATGGACACATGCAGCCAGCTACAAGGGAAAATTTCCGAAGAAGTCTCCGTTTACCGGTGGCGTAGTCGCGTTGCACGTGACCATTCGCAACGACACTGACGAAAGTGTAAAAGTGGACCTTCAGCGTATCCGTCTGATGATCGTTCTCGATGAAGAGAATCGCCAAGAACTGGAATCGCTGACCGCCGATGACGTCGCCGATGCGGTGCTGCTAAAAGGCAACAAGGATCCCACCAAGCGCCGCAATCCGCTGCCAATGCCGATTGGCAAGCCCAATCCATCACGCGATAAGAACTGGACGGACTTCAAGGACGATTGCCAAAACGCGGCCCTGCCTTCTCCGGTAGTTGCCGTCCACAGTAGCATGGAAGGATTGGTCTATTTCGACGTGCGCAGCGAATGGGATTTGCTGCAGACCGCAAAATTATATATTCCCGGACTCGTAACCATGAGCTCGCACACGCCGCTCTCCTACTTTGAAATCGACCTGGGCCACAACTCCTCAAACTAACCGTAACGGCATGGGTGCTCCCTACGGGTCTTGGGTTTTGTCCGCATTCTCTGTTAGCCTCTCCGCGTCTCTGCGTTATCCTTTTCCGTTCTCGCTTCGACCCTCTTGACCCGCAATTCCGCAACCCAATTTGCCCTCAGTCTCCTCGTCAGCTAACATATTTTGTGACCATTCCGTTGCTCCCACGAATTCATGCTTAAATTTCTCGATGAACTGAACCCCGAACAACGTCTAGCCGCGGAAACCACCGAGGGCCCCGTACTCATTCTCGCCGGCGCAGGCACGGGCAAGACCCGCGCCATCACCTACCGCATGGCCAATCTGGTTTCCATGGGCACACCCGCGGATGCAGTTCTCGCGGTTACTTTCACCAACAAAGCCGCAGAGGAAATGCTGGATCGCGTGGCGGACCTGTTGCTCCGCGCCGGTACCCAAGCCGGGCGTCCTTGGATTTCGACCTTTCATTCCTTGTGTGCGCGTATTCTGCGACGCGAAGCGCTGCACGCCGGCCTGCCGAAAGACTTCGCGATTTATGACGCCGACGATCAAATCGCTGTGGTAAAGCTGGTGATGGCCAAGCTGCACATCGAAGACGAAAGCGTCACCCCGCGCGACGTTCTCAGCAGAATCAGTTACGCGAAGAATCATGCGCAAACTCCCGAACACGTCCGCGCCGCGACTACTGCTCCCGACGGACGCCGCGTAGCGGATGTCTATGTGGGCTACGAAGCCCTTTTGAAGCAAAGCAAGGCCGTCGACTTCGATGACCTGCTTCTTCGCACCGCCCGGCTCCTGCGCGAATCCGCCGAGGTCCGCGAACGCTGGCGCGCGCGGTTCCGCTATCTTCACGTAGACGAATATCAGGACACCAATCGCGTGCAATATGATCTGCTGCGCCTACTCACCAACGAAAAACAGAACATCTGCGTGGTCGGCGACGAGGACCAATCCATCTATCGTTGGCGCGGTGCGGACGTCTCCATCCTTCTAAGCTTTTCGCAGGATTTTCCCAGTGCCAAAGTGATTCGTCTGGAACGCAACTACCGCTCTACGCAAAAAATCCTGGATGCGGCCGCCGCCGTCGTCTCCAACAATCCCGACCGTCTCGGCAAGACCCTGCGCGCCGAGAAGCAACAAGGCGCTAATCTTCGCTATTTCGAAGCTCGCGATGCGCACGCAGAAGCCGAATTCGTGGCCGGCGAACTCGAGCGCATCCTCATCCAGGATCCCGACCAGACCTGTGCCGTTGAATACCGCACCAATTTTCAGTCACGCTCGTTTGAGGAGGTCTTTCGCCGCCGTGGCCTGCGTTACAAACTGGTTGGCGGCTTCAGTTTTTACAATCGCGCCGAGGTCAAGGACGCGCTTGCCTACGTGCGCGTGACATTGCATCCCGAGGACGATATTTCCGTGTTGCGTGTCATAAACGTTCCTCCGCGTGGAATCGGCAAGACGACCGTAGAAGCGCTGCGGGATATAACGGAACGTGAAGGCTTATCTTTTTGGGATGCGATGGAATCCTTGCTCACCTGTCCAGCCTCCAGCCGCGCCACCGCCCCGCTGCGCGCATTCCGCGAACTGATCGTTCGCCTGCAGGAAAGTTACGCGACCAGCGAGTCCGCCGATTTTCTTCGTCACCTGCTGGATGAAACCGGCTACATGCCCATGCTGCGCGACCGCAACATGCCCGAAGACGTCGCGCGCATGGAAAACCTCGAAGAACTGGTCCGCGCCGTCGCGGAAAGCATCGACGCCGGCGAGTCGTTCACCGACTTTCTGGATGCCGCCGCACTGGTCAACGATGCCGATTCCTTCGAAGGCAAGCCTGGAGTTACGCTCATCACCCTACATAGCACTAAAGGCCTGGAATTCGACCACGTATTCTTAACCGGCCTCGAAGATGGCATTTCTCCGCATAGCCGTTCGCTGAACGAGGAAAAAGGCATCGAAGAAGAACGCCGCCTGGTTTACGTAGGCATGACTCGTGCGCGGAACTCTCTTACGCTATCGCGCGCAGTCTATCGGCGCATTTTTGGTAACGAGCAGCAAATGCGCGCTTCTCTGCCTTCGCGTTTCCTGGGCGAGATTCCCAGCGAACTCGTGGAAACGGTCCGTGGTTCCATGTCTGAGATCGGCGAATCGCGCCGCTACGATCCGGACCCAGAATATTCCTACTCCGCGGATGAGTTTCTAAAACGGGTTCGCGGCACTTCAGCCGCGCCTGCTCGAACCCCGCCCGGCCGCTCGTACGCGCCAGCATCCAAGTCCAGCTACTCCACCATCAAACGCGTCGCTAAAGCCGATCCGCTGCTGGGCCAAAAAGTGCGCCACCCGGAATTCGGAGTTGGCACCGTGGTAGGCGTCGAAGGCGACGACGAAGACCGCCGCGTCTCCGTCAGCTTCGCGGGCCGCGGCACAAAAAAATTCATCGAACGATACGCTCAACTGGAACAGCTCTAAATTTGGAGTGCGGCTTGCCCAGGGTCGCGAGGGCCCCAGTATTGCACCCCGCCCGTATATCGCGATACAGTGTGTCGCTGTCATTCCCATTTTAGCGCGTCCCTCCGTTCTTGCTGTACTTAGGTGTGCGGATGCGATCGGAGACCTGGGTGGCGTCACCATTAATGCGTTGCAAAAGCATTGACCAGCTGATTTCCGACTCTGAGAACGCCGAAGTCCGATTAAAAAAATCTCTGGGCTGGCTAAGCTTAACTTCTCTCGGCATCGGCGCGGTTATTGGTTCGGGTATCTTCACAGTTGTCGGCACCGCCATCGCCGGACAAAAGCTCCAGGTTTCCTCCGTTCTCAACGCTCCTCTGCTCCAATATCTAATCACTCGCTCCACTTCGTTCGGTCGTCCTGGCGCCGGCCCGGCCATCGCCATTTCCTTCATACTGGTGGCCGTCGTTTGCGGCTTCGCTTCGGTCTGCTACGCCGAACTCGCCGCCATGATTCCCATCGCCGGCAGCGCGTACACATACACCTACGCCACCATGGGCGAACTGATCGCCTGGATTATCGGTTGGGACTTAATTCTCGAATATGCCGTGTCGAATATGGCCGTTAGCGTCGGATTCTCCGCGCACATGGTCGATCTACTCGATTGGTTCGGTTTACATCCCGACCCTAAATGGATTTCGCCGGCCTATTTACCCTCCGGATTGCCCGATCTTCAGGGCAACGTGATCTATGGACCCGGCTGGCACTTCGGCTTCAACTGGCCGGCCTTCATCATCGTCATGTTACTTACCGTGGTGCTGGTCCGCGGCATCAAGGAATCGGCCGAAACCAATAACATCATGGTGCTGCTGAAAATCGTCGCAATTCTGGTATTTATTGGTTTTTCGGCGCGATTCATTCATCCCGCCAACTGGCACCCTTACGCTCCGAATGGATGGCCAGGCATCCTCACCGGCGGCTCCATCGTATTCTTCACTTATATTGGTTTCGACTCCGTTTCGACCGCCGCCGAGGAGTGCAAGAATCCTCAGCGCGATTTACCACGCGGAATCATTGCCACTCTGGTCGTCTGCACTCTTCTGTATATCGGGGTGGTCGTCGTCCTTACCGGCCTGGTGCCCTGGCAGACGCTGATGGACGACGCCGCGCCCGTAGTCAACACCATGAAAAAACTCCATTTCGGCGGCGTGCGTCTGATAGTGCTCCTAGGCGCTCTTATGGGCATGATTTCCTCCTTACTGGTATTCCAACTCGGGCAAGCACGCGTTTGGTTCGCCATGTCCCGCGATGGATTGTTGCCGCGGATTTTCGGGCGTGTGCATCCGCGCTTTCACACCCCGGATTTTTCCACCTGGCTGGCCGGATTTGTCGTGGGGATTCCCGCCGGCCTCTTGGACATCGGCACTCTCGCCGATCTCTCTAACATCGGCACCTTGTTCGCGTTCGCTTTGGTTGGCGCCGGAGTGCTGATTCTTCGTTATCGCGAACCAAACCGCCCGCGCGCATTTCGTGCGCCCGGCGGACCCATCGCCCCAGTCATGACCATCGTCACCTGCCTGTTGTTGATGGCCGGTCTGCCCATCATGAACTGGATTCGCTTCTTTGCCTGGTTGGTCATCGGCCTGGTGATTTATTATTTCTATGGCCGCAGAAAGAGTACGCTAAGGTTGTCCGCCGCAACCAAGTGAGGCACGTTCGGATGCTCCGGCAATCTCCTCTTTACGCAAAATGGAAAGCGGGCACGTGTCTGGGCGCGGCCCTTCTTCTGCTTTGCATTCCGGATGCAAGCTACGCTTGGGGCAATAACGCGCAACGCTTGATTATCAACCACGCCGTGGACACCCTTCCATTCGACGCCCGCGCTTTTTTCGAAGCCAATCGCGACTATTTCATCCAACACGTGAACGACACCCTGAAGCTAGTCGATAAAACCCCCACCGAGCGCAACAATCACTTCATCGAGCTCGACAAATACGGCAAATTCCCTTTTGAGGCCCTCCCCCGCAGCTACCAGGCCGCCATCGCCAAATACAGCAAATCCAAAATTTACGCCACCGGTCTTCTCCCCTGGCAGATTGGCGTTTACAACGCGAAGTTGACGGAAGATCTGAAGAGCGGCCGCTGGGAAGACGCCAAGCGCGATGCCGCTTTCCTCGCCAATTATGTCGCGGAAGCTCACGACCCGTTTAACACCACTGAAAACTATGACGGCAAGCTGAGCGGCCAGTCCGGCATCAACGAGCGCTTTAACAACGTGCTTATCGACCGCTTCGGCTCCTTCTTCCCCGTGAGCGCGCACGACGCTTCCTTTATCAACGATCCCACCGACCACGCTTTTGACTCTTGCCTCTCCGCCCACAGCCAGGTGGAATCCATCCTGCTCGCAGACCGCAAAGCTAAGCAGGGTCTCAGTTCCTACACCGATGAATACTACGATCGCTTCTACAATCTGACTGCGGCCTCTTTAATCAAACAACTATCAGACGCCTCCACCGATGTAGGCTCCTACTGGCTAACGGCCTGGATAAACGCCGGCCGCCCCCAACTTCCGCACTAATTTGGAGTGCGGTCGCTCTGCTGCCGCTTTTGCGAGGTACCGTCCTACCCGAAAACTACTCGTGAAAGCGCCGCGTTTAAAGCACCCCCATTGACGCCGTGATAGCGGGAGTAGGGTTTCTCGTTCTCCAAGTTTGCAGCTAAGCCAAAACCACGCTAAATTAATTCCCGATGTCCCTTCCCACACTCCCCGCCGCCGCCGCCGCCCACCCCAAGGCCGAACTCCATCTCCACCTCGAGGGCTCCATCCGCCCCGCCATCGCCCGCCAATTGGCCCTTCGCTCCGGCGTCGACATCACCGAAGACGAAATCCGCCAGCGATACATCTACAGCAACTTCACCGAATTCATCGAAGTCTTCAAGTGGGTCACTTCGTTCCTGCGCAAGCCCGCGGACTTCGCGCTCCTGGCCAGCGACGTCGCCGAACAACTCATCCAGCAAAATGTCATTTACGCCGAGCTCACTCTCTCCGTCGGCATCATGTTGCTCCGCAATCAGAATCCCCAGGAAAACTTCGAAGCCATGCTGGCGGCGACCAAACCATTCGAGCAGCGCGGCCTGCGCATGAACTGGATCTTTGACGCCGTCCGCCAATTCGGCGCGGAAGCGGCCATGGACGTAGTTGAATGGGCCGGCCGCTGCGCTTCGCCGCGTATCGTGGCCTTTGGCATTGGCGGCGATGAGCTGAGCATTCCCACAAAAGCATTTCAAAAAGTCTACGAGCGCGCGGGAGCACTTGGCATGCATCGCTTGATCCATGCCGGCGAAATCGGCGGCCCGGAAAAAATCCGCGAAGCCATCGAACTACTCGGAGCGGAGCGCATCGGGCACGGCATCGCCGCGATTCACGATCCCACGCTGATGAACCTGGCAATCGAGCGCAACATCCCGATGGAGGTTTGCCCAGTCAGCAACCTTCGGACCGGTGCCCTGGCCCTGCACGCGGGCCCCAACGCAACGCTGAAAGAGCATCCACTTCTGCCGCTCGTTCGCCGTGGAGTTCCCGTAGTCCTGTCCACCGACGATCCCGCCATGTTCCACACCTCACTCCTCGAAGAGTACCAACACGCCCACGCCATGGGCCTCACCGAAGCTGAACTTCTGCAACTCGCACGCCAAAGTTTCCAGCACGCTTTTGCCTCTGCTCAAGAACGCCGGGCTTTTCCGCCATCCTCGTGAACCCCTTGAGGACCCTCGCGGAATTGATATACTTTCCCTTATGAAAGCTCACGTCTGGGTAATGCCCAAGCGCACCGTGCTCGATCCGCAGGGAAAAACCATCTATCACGCCCTTTCCGGTCTCGGCTTTTCGCAAGTCAAGGACGTTCGCCAGGGAAAGTTTTTCGTTCTGGAGTTGGATGGCTGGAGCCGCGACGAGGCACTGGCGCAAGTGGAGCGCGTTTCCAAAGAAGTGTTGACCAATCCGGTCATCGAGGAATATCGCTTTGAAATTGTCGATTAGGTTTCGCTTTTGAGTCTCAGCAGATCCCCGGTGGGCCTGGGCCGTTTGCCTGCGCGCGGATCCGCGTGTTTTGTGGCCCTCGCTGGCTTCCTCATTCTAGCGTTCGCAGGCTGCCAGAAATCCACACGAACTTCAGACCCGGCACTACTATCGATTCAAGAAATGCTCGATTCGCAACTTCCAACGGGCACACCGCGAGCCAATGTCTACCTGTATCTCTCCACCCAGGGTTACCCTACGGAGCCAACCGAGAAACGTGACACCATCGTTGCCATCATCCGAAAAATCGACACCCAGCGCCTGGAGCCAGTCACCGCGCGTGTCACCTTCTACTTCGACGCGAATGGCAAACTCACTGGCTTTGAATTACAGCGCACCATGAACCAGCCCATCTCGTGACTCCGGTCAGCGCCTCGACCGACCGTCATTCAGTAGCTTATGTCCAGTAACTTATTTTCAGTAACTTATCTTCAGTAACTTCCCCGCCAAGTCCGGTTCCGTTTCCTCTCGGCACAAACTGGTTCATGTTATTCTGGAAAGAATCTGCACTCGATTCGATGTGCCCAGGAGCGTCTCTGCATGTGCGGTATCGTAGGTTACATCGGCGACAAGAAAGTCGTCCCGGTCATCATTGAAGGACTTCGCAAGCTGGAATACCGCGGCTATGACTCCGCGGGCATCGCCGTCGTAAGCGCCGATGGCAAGCTCCAGCTCCGTCGCGCACCGGGAAAGCTCCGCAACCTCGAAGAAGTTATCGCCAAGTCTCCCATCGACGGCACCTACGGAATTGGCCATACCCGCTGGGCCACCCATGGCCGACCCACCGAGGAAAACGCCCATCCCCATCGCGACTGCAGCGGGCAATACGTCGTGGTACACAACGGCATTATTGAGAACTATTTCGAGTTGAAGGAAATGCTGCAGAAAGAAGGCCATACCTTCGCCACCGAAACCGATACCGAAGTGGTGGCCCACCTGGTCGAAAAATACGCGAAAAATCTATCCTTCGAGGAAGCCGTTCGCAAGACGCTGAAAGATTTGCGTGGCATCTACGCTCTGGTTTTTCTTTCCGCCAAGGATCCCCAGAAATTGATTGCCGCGCGCATGGGGCCTCCGTCCGTAATTGGTCTCGGTGATGGCGAGTATTTTGTGGCCAGCGACATTCCCGCCCTGCTGGAACATACCCGCGAGATGTTCTTCCTCGCCGATGGAGACATCGCGGTCCTGACTCGTCAGGGAGTTTGCGTCACCGACATCGACAGCAATCCCGTGGACCGTCCCGCGCAACATATCACCTGGGACCCCATTATGGCCGAAAAGGGCGGTTACAAGCATTTCATGCAAAAGGAAATCTTCGAGCAGCCTCGCGCCGTCCGCGACACTATGCTCGGGCGCATTTCGCAGGATACCGGCAAGGTGTTCATTGATGAAATCGGCTTGACCGAGCAACAATTGCGCGAATTTGAAAACGTTCGCATCGTCGCCTGCGGCACCAGTTGGCACGCCGCGCTCGCCGGAAAATTCATGATCGAGCGGCTCGCGCGCATACCTGTCGAAGTCGATTACGGCAGCGAGTTTCGTTATCGCGACCCGATACTGAACGCCAAAACCCTGACCGTCTGTATCAGCCAGTCGGGCGAAACCGCCGATACCCTCGCGGCGCAGCGCGAGGCCAAAGCGAAAGGCTCGCCCTCGCTGTCCATCTGCAACGTCAAAGGCTCCATGATCACACGAGAAGCCGCCGGCACCATCTTGACCCACGCAGGCCCTGAAATAGGCGTGGCTTCGACCAAGGCGTTTACTTCACAGCTAGCCGCCCTGGTGCTCCTCGCCTCCCACTTGGGTCAGGTACGCGGGAAGCTGTTGCAGGAAGCAGCGCGCGATTTAATGATCGAGTTCACCCGCATCCCCCACAAGATCGAGACCATCCTGCAAGCCGATGAGACCGGCTTCTACGAAAACCTCGCGCGGCAATTCTTCCGTCACACCGATTTTCTTTATCTCGGCCGCGGCATCCACTACCCCATCGCGCTCGAGGGAGCTCTGAAGCTCAAGGAAATTTCCTACATCCACGCCGAAGGCTATCCTTCCGGGGAAATGAAACACGGTCCCAATGCCCTGATCGACGAGAATCTACCGGTCGTCGTCCTGGCCACCCGCGACGATTCGGACCCGGCGTCGCTCACTCTCTACGAAAAGAGCGTCTCCAATATTAAGGAGGTCAAGGCCCGCGACGGCATCGTCATCGCCATCGTCACCGCCGGCGATCGCCTGGCCCGCGAAGCCTCCGACCACGCCATCGAACTACCGATGGCGCCGGATCTGCTGTCTCCGTTGCTCGAAATCATCCCACTACAACTCCTCGCCTACCACATAGCCGTCCGCCTCGGCTGCGACGTAGATCAGCCCCGCAATCTAGCCAAATCTGTGACCGTGGAGTAGGCTTTTTCCTCTCCGCGAACTCTGCGCTCCGACCTCTGTGCCCTCTGTGTTAATTGCCTCTTCCTTTTTTTCCGTCCCGACTTCATCCCCGTCGTCCCTCATTTCCGTTAGAATAAATCCATGCGGCTTCGTTTCCCCTTGCTCGTCGCTCTATTGTTCGTAGCTCCCGCAGCCTTTCCGCAAACCGCGACCCTCCGCGAAGTCCACGCCGAAGGCCTCAAAATACTCACCGAGCCGTTTTTCGTACAGCTCACGGGCCTAACCCCCAGTTCCCAGGTGGGAAAAAAAGATCTACAAGACGCCGCGGACATCCTGGTCCGCTCTGGTCTCTTCGCCAAAGTAAGTTACAGCTTCGCGACTCATAATGACGCCGTCTCCGTCACCTTCAAAATCGAAGAAAATCCACGCCTCAAAGTTTCTTACGATAACTTCCCGTGGTTCTCAGACTCCGAATTCAACGACGCCATCCGCAAGGATCTGCCTTTTTTCGACGGCACTCTTCCAGCGCAAGGCACGGTGGTTGATCTCGCAGCCAACTCTCTCGCCGGATTTCTCGCCTCCAAGGGTACGGTGTTGAGCGTGGTCCACGAAGTTATCGTCAATCCTCTCGGTGAAGGTTCGCTCCAACAATTCCGCGTCGAAGGCATCTCCCCGAAAATTGCCTCGCTGGAATTCAGTGACACCACTCTGAAAGAAAATCGTGCGGTCAGGCAGCATCTGCCGGAAATTATCGGCAAGCCCTATTCGCGGATGGCCATCGACGTCTTCCTCTCCGAGGCCATCCAGCCCGTCTATCTTCAGCAGGGCAATTTGCGAGCGGTCCTGGGTGCTGCTGAGGTTCGGCTCTCTGGCGATCCCTCTCAAAAGTTGCCGGAGCGGATTCCAGTCTTCATTTCTTGTACGCCCGGCCCCGTCTATCAGTGGCAAAGCGTGGAGTGGACCGGCAATTCCGCACTTTCCACCATTACCCTCACGAATTCGGTAGCGATCAAAGCGGGTGACCTTGCCAATGGCGCGCTAATCGAGGCCGCGTGGGACCACATTCGCGATGAATACGGCCACCTCGGGTACCTCGAAGCGACGTTGAATCCTGTTCCCGTCTACGATGATCAGGCACACAAGGTCGCTTATAAAATTTCCATAAACGAAGGACCGCAGTTCCATTTCAACGTCATGACCATCACTGGACTGTCGTTGACCGCAGAACACATTCTCCGCGAAGCATGGCCCTTGAAACCCGGCGACATATTCGACAAAACAATATTTGACCAACTCCTCACCGAGCTTGAAACCCACCGCGAGCGTATCTTCAAACAGCTACCCGTTCACTACGACACCGTAGGCCATTGGCTTCAAACCGATCCCGCAAAAGGCACCGTGGACGTCCTCCTCGATTTCAAGTAGCCATCGAACGAGACACGTGGAGCGCAGGCGAAATCGATTCAGCCGCATCCCGTAGGTGTGCAGCATCTTTAGCTGAGCCTTGAAGGGGCTGCACCCAATGACCGCAACACCTATCCCCTTCGCAGTCGAGATCGCTTCTACCAGTGCATTCTCGTTCTCTGGAAATCGCATGACAAACCCTCAAGAAATCCTGTATCTCCAAACCCCTGGCGTTGTTTCCCTGCACTTGCGATATACTCAGCTTGCGATGAACGCATTTATCCAAATCCATGCCGGAGAGCCATCCGCCGACGCGGCCGGCCGAGCCGCCGACAAAGAAAAAGCCCTCTTTTTACTGCTGGCGCAGCGCAATTCACTGCTCGTTGCGCTTTCCGGCGGCACCGACTCCGCCTATCTGGCGTGGGCCGCGCATCAAGTCCTAGGCAATCGCGCTCTATCCGTCACCGCCGTCTCCCCAAGCTACTCCTCCTACGACCGCGAACAGCTCGAAATGTTTCTGCGCTCCACAGGCATTCATCACGAATTCGTCGAAACCAAAGAAATGGATAATCCTTCCTACCGCGCCAACAATTCAGACCGCTGCTATTTTTGCAAGGATGAGCTGTTCGCCGTGCTCGATGGCATCGCCGCGGCCCGCCGAATTGAAGCCACCGGCTACGGCGTCAACGCCGACGACACCTCTGATTTTCGGCCCGGTCAACGAGCTGCCGTCGAACACAAAGTCCTCACTCCACTGCTCGATGCCCGCATGCACAAAGCCGAGATTCGCCTGCTCTCCGAGCGCGCCAAGCTGCCGTCTTGGAATCGCCCCGCCTCCGCCTGTCTTTCCTCGCGCCTTCCATACGGCACGGAGGTCACCACCGAGCGGCTCTCGATGATTGAGAAGGGTGAAAGTGCCCTCCGGGAACTCGGTTTCCGTCAGTTCCGCGTGCGTTTGCACGACCAGCTGGCACGCATCGAAGTTGCACCGGAAGAGCTTCCGCGCGCCCTCAACCCAGAAATGGCAGCAGCCCTCGCCAAGTCCCTAAAAGCCGCAGGTTTCGCGTATGTCTCTCTGGACCTTGAGGGTTACCGTCAAGGCTCGCTGAATGAAACCCTGGCCAAGTCGGCCGGAACATAGCTAAGGTATTTGCGTATATTCAATCAGGAGGGCCCGAAACGCATTTATCGGGCGCACCCTTTCCATGACTAAACCGCGCATCGCTGGCCGCCACAGAATGAACCGTGGCATGGCATTCTGTACCACCGCATTCCTGTTCGCGGTGCTTTCCTCGGCCGCCAGGCCGGTACTGGCTGACGATACCTTCGACCGAACTTTTAAGATCACCGGCCCCACCACCCGCATTGAATTGAACAACGCGTCGGGCAACGTCGACATTCACTCCGGCCAGGATGGCCAGGTGCATATCCACGGAAAGGTCAGCCGCGGTGGCTGGTCATTATTCGGCAACTCTGAAAACAGCGTTCGAGAAGCTGTAGCCAATCCCCCGATCGAGCAACACGGTGACACCATCGCCATCGGCAAGAATTCTATCTACCTGAAAAATGTTTCCATCGACTACCAGATCGAAGTCCCCAAGGGCACCGAACTCGATGCCGGACTGGCATCCGGCGGCATCACCGTGAACAATCTTCGCGGTCCGGTCAAAATCTCCTCCGCTTCGGGCTATATTCATGTCTATCAGGTGGAGCGCGAAGTGCAGGTCTCGGCTGCTAGTGGGTCGATTGATGTCGGCACGATCGGGAGCTATCTTCAGGTAACCACGGCCTCGGGCAGCATCGATATCGCCAACGTCAAGGGCGATATCAAGGCCACCGCTGTGTCGGGCTCCATCCGCATCGAGCAGCCCGCCGACCGCGTGGAAGTTTCGACGGCCAGCGGCTCGGTCAACGTCTCCGGCGCCAATCATGACGTTAAAGCTCGCGTAATCTCTGGCCCTATAACGGTTACCGGAAATCCCAGCAGCAACCGCTTTTGGGAACTCAAGACGGTTTCCGGCTCCGTGGATATTCAAGTTCCACAGTCCGCCAGCTTTCTGTTTTCCGCCGTAGCCACCTCAGGCGACATTCGCACCAGCATTCCAGTCATCATCGAAGAGCAAGGCAAGCATTCGCTGCGCGCCCGGGTCGGCGACTCCGTTGGCCGGGTCGAAGTCCACACCGTCTCCGGCGCCATAAAAGTAAGCGGCACCTAAGTTCAACGCGAAAACTGAGTACCAGACCTTTACCACCCTCCGTAGGGGTGCAGCACTGCTGCACTCCATGTCCCCACAATTTACGAATCAATACGCTCTACCCGCCCATCAGCGCCGGAGGACGCGACACTCTCGATCCGCATCCCTATGAATTGTGGCGCCACAATCTCCCTCCGCGTCGACTTCTCCTCGGGGCAACTTCCACTTACATTTTGTGCAACTCCAACTTGCCCCGGTACAATATCCGTGTGCCAAATCTTTGCCGCTCCCATTCCCCTCGCTGGCCCCTATGTCTGATCGCTCTCATGTTGTGCCCCTCCGTTGCCATTTCGCAGGAACCACCCAAATCCCCTTCGTCAACCCACGCCACAAAATCGTCACAAGACTCCGCGCGCGCCGAACAACAAGACCTTCAAAAAGCCATCAACGATGCCGGTAACGATCAG
>CAAGKR010388945.1_pt1 | contig 13548 bp, 12 predicted proteins | sample 2556971 | NCBI WGS metagenome assembly CAAGKR01 (sample SAMEA5207829, study PRJEB30636) | soil metagenome | biome: forest; feature: boreal; material: soil | place: USA | collected 2011-09 | depth 1 m | reverse complement strand
TGGCGCCGATCCAGCCACCCTCCTCAACTGGGAGAAGGGGCGGAGTGAACCCAGGCTTCGGTTCCTGCCGGCCATCCTCGCTTTCCTTGGGGAGGACCCTCAGCCGGTACCGCAGGCATTCGGGGAGCGCCTCCGCCGGGCACGCACGGCACAGGGGCTCTCGATCGCAGCGCTGGCGAAGAGGCTCGAAGTGGATACCACCACGGTGTGGAAATGGGAGGAGGGGCGGCACCGGCCGATTGCGAGGCTGCGGCAACGCCTCGCTGACACCCTGGGTCCGCTTTCCTGAGAGGGACCCTGCCGGGGACGGCCCAGGCCAACCGCTCAGGCCGAGATAGGCTATTCCTTCCAGGCGCCGAGGCAGCTGGCCGGCATCGGACCACGTGCGCTGCACCTCCTCCGACTTTCCGGATGATTTGCGCGTCTAGCGTGAGCTCTTCGCTGGGAGACCCACGAACGGCTTTCGTGCGAGACTGCCTTCTCCGGAGGTCACATGGAAGACAGGAATCGAAACGAGGACCCGGCGATCGCGTCTGACGAGGGGGAGATTCAGGAAGCCCAGGAAATCCAAGTTGTCGACGAAGGCGTAGACGACGCTGTTCCCTTCCGATATTCAATCACTAGCTACGGGGCTGACTATCCGGTCGATAGCCTCGTCAAGAGGCTGGATGAGGAGGTCATCTTCGTGCCCGCCTTTCAGCGTAGCTACGTCTGGCCACTGACGCGCGCAAGCCGGTTCATCGAGTCACTTCTCCTGGGACTGCCTGTGCCGGGCATCTTTCTCTCGAAGGAGCCCGAGACTGGCAAACTCGTGGTGATCGATGGACAGCAACGTCTCAAGACCCTACAGTTTTTTTATCGAGGTCTCTTCCTGGGGCGAGAGTTCCTTCTCACGAAAGTACAGCCCGCATTCGAAAGCAAGTCTTATCGGACCCTGCGCGAGGAAGACCGTCGTCGCCTAGATGACTCCATTCTTCACGCCACCATAGTGAGACAGGATGAGCCCAGCGAGGATCAGAGCAGCATCTTCCACATCTTCGAGCGCCTCAACACAGGAGGTTTGCCTCTCCAGCCCCAAGAGATTAGGGCTTGCATCTTTTACGGACCGTTTACCAATCTCCTTAGGGAACTCAATAACCATAGCCTTTGGCGGCAGATCTACGGAAATGCCAGTCCCCGGTTGAAAGATCAGGAGCTTATCCTGCGCTTCTTCGCGCTCGTCTTTTTCATGGATCGCTACGAGCCACCCATAAAGGAATTCCTGAACGAGTATATGGGCGCAAACCGGCGGCTTCAGCTGCAAGATGGCGCTACGCTCACGCGAACCTTTGAAGACCCGATACGGGTTGTCTCGCGCGTTATCGGTTCCCGCGCGTTCCGATTGGAACAACGGCTCAACGCCGCAGCCTTTGACGCGATCATGGTGGGCCTCTCAAGGCGCCTTCAGCGGGGCGATGTCCTGGACGAGGGCGAATTCCGGAGCCGATATGACTCGCTCTTCGCCAATTCCGCCTTCCTCTCAGCGTGCAAGACCCACACCTCCGACAAGACTAGCATCAGGACGCGACTCGCTCTTGCGACAGAAGCGTTCCAGCCGATTCGATGAACGTCGACCTTGCCCGCGAGCGCAGCCGAATCGATAATATCTTCGCGCTAACCTCAAAGCTCAACTACGACGAGGAGCTGGTCTCTCATTGGGCACGGTATCTGTGCGTATTGACGTCGGGGATGCTTGAGCAGTCGTTGCGAATAATGCTCTCCGATTATGCGACCCGACATGCGAATGATGAGGTCGCCCGTCATTCTCATAAGCACGTGCAGCGACTTACAAATCTGAATAACGAACGACTGTGCGAACTGCTCGGCTCTTTTAGCGCTGAGTGGCGGAAAGCTTTTGAGGCGTCGGTACGGGACGAACAGAAGGCCGCCGTGGACAGCCTGGTAGCAAACCGCAACGAGATCGTACACGGGAGGAATGTGGGAATCACGATCAACCGTGTTCGCGACTACTACAAGCGCTCGCTTGAGGTAGTCGAATGGATTCGTGAGAACTGTGCCAAGTGTTAGGGAGCGCGCCGGTGTCCGTCGCTCGTCAGCGGTTGCGGCGATGCATCCGACACCCGCTCGGGCATCGAATCGCGGTCACCGACCAGCCGCTGGCCGCCGGCTCACAGAGCAAGACGGTCGAGATGGTTCTCCCCTTCGAGCTGCGAAGAACTAGGCGATCGTAGGGCTGATACGGCTTGGATGTTTTTACCTCGACCATTTCGTGGCCGCCAATCTGGCGGCGTTCGGCCCCAGCCATTCGGTACTAGGCTACACGAACCGACTCTGAAGGGAGAAACATGCCAAGGCGTCGCAGATCATCCTTGAGTCTGTCCGCGGAAGAGGCCCGCCGGGCCCTCGGAGTCCTGATCCATGACCGCAAGATCGCGGTAACCGAAGTGAAGAAAGCCCTCAAGCGGCGGGAGCAACTGGTCCGTGAACTCAAGTCTCGTCTGGCGGCACTTGGCGACGAGGCTGTAGCCGTCGGCGGCCAGGTCAGAAGGAGCGCCAGACGGCGAGGGCGTTCAGCTGAGAGGGCGTCCCGTCCAACCAGAAGACCAGCCAAGCGGGCCATCTCGGCGGCGACCCGGAAGATGTACCAGACCCAGGGCCGGTACATTGCCGCCCTCCGTCAGCTTTCGAAGAACGCCCGGAAGCAAGTCAAGGCGATCAGGGAGAAGTCTGGAGTAAACGCGGCGATCGCAGCTGCGAAGAGGATGGCGAAGTAAGCCATCCCCGACATGGCCTCAGAAGATCCGCCGCCGTCAGTCCCCGAAGTCGCACCGCCACCTATCGGCCTGAGTGACCCGCCGACGAGATCCGAGGTCCTGGCCTACCTCGACTGGGAAATTCAAAACACTCGCGAGCAGGCCAAGATCTTCGGTGCCTCGCCCTGGACCCTAACCTTGGCGCTGGGTGCAGTGTTGTGGCTTTTGCTGTCTAAAGCCAGTTACTCCTGGGCTGAGCTGCCGCCCGTCCTCTATCTCATCGGCGGATTCTCACTCCTTCAGGACGCTCTTGGCGTCATCTACTACAGTTCCCGCGAAAAGGTCCCGGAGCCAACGTTCGTTCGCCGTATGATCCGCCTTACAGCCTTAGTCGGGTCACGCCGGCGCCAGTTTTTGTTCTGGTTTCTGCGTTACCTCTTCCTACTGTTGACCGTCACCCTCCTCCCCGCCTATGTCATGCAGGCCGTCCGCTTCATGCTCAGAGCTTGGTGTGTGTTCTTAATGCTCGTATTGCTGGCCGGCTTTCTCATGGGCAGTCTCGATGTCGAAGTTCCAGTGCCACAGGCACCGAGCAAGAAGGTGAAGGCTCGAATATTTCTCCTCGGCATACTGCTATGGGCCTTTTCCATCCTTCTCACTGTGTTGTACTGGCTGCCAGTAATTAGCCAGCGAATCACATTCGCGGGCGAAGACTACACGGCAGCGCTGCTCGTGGTTGTGGCCGTATTTCTAGCCTCACTTATTCTCGAGTCTCAGGTTCGGGCGGAGATCGGCCCGACACTAATTTCACTTCGACGGGATCTCGCCCTCGGAACCCTCCAACCGGAAGACGCTGCGCAGCATGCTTCTTATGTCGTGAGCGGGCTGTCCTCAGATGCTTATGCACAAAGAGAACTCTTGCAACATGAGAAGTTGCTGAAGGTGGCCGGCGATGCGCTCACGAAGATCAGGAAGAATCTGGCCGAATTGGAAGCCAAGATGGTGAGCGGAGCCACACTGGATTCCGAGAAAGTGCGCGGCTATTTGGCGAGCCTCGCGCCGGCCCTTGGGTTCGCCGACAGGCTTGAGATGAGCGCGAAGTCGTTTAGAAAGAAGCTCGAGCCACTCACCGACACTGACGCCCGGCGACGTTACGAACTAAAGGCAGCTCCTCTTGAGGAGATTTGCCGGACCCTCTGCGCAGAGATGAAATCATGCGTTCGGCGTATCGAAGAAATGGTCGATAGACCCAACCCGCATCCAACCGGACTGCCGTAGGTGGAGAGCCTCTCCGTCCAATTCGGAGGGGCATTGACATTGTTTTCAGGTTCCGAGCTTCAGGGCAGGCTCTCCAGATCGATCCACGCCCCGTTCTTCCGGACCTCGATCTTCGTGATCGGATGGACTTCCCAGATCGTACCCCGCGCGCTACCCACCATGTCCGCGTGCTCCGGGTCGAGCATGAGCCAGCCGCTGATCCGAACCTGATTCGTCGAATCCTTCCACTGAAGAAGCGTAGTCCTATTCCAGTGCCGGTCCTTCCGAACTCGTGGCGTCGTCTCGACGATGACCGCCTCGCCTATCGGTCTCGCCGGGTCTTTCGTCAAGTACATGTGCCAGTCCACTTCCGTGGTGGGGTCTGGGTGAGCGTAGCCGCAGTTCGTGGACTCCTTCCCCTCGATTTTTACGTCATGCGAAAGATAACCGACAACGGAAACCGGTACGCTTTCGAACCGAGCGATGTCGGCCAGATGGGCCGGCGTCCAGCTCGCCCGGGACTTCGCGTCGGACGGGTAGGTAAGCATGGCGATCGCGTCGAACGTGACCTCATGGTACGCGGAGGGCGCGTCCACGCGGTTCTTCAGGAGGTTGGTCGCGGCATCGCTTCCGGGTTTCCCGGCCAGGCCGCAGGAGCCATGCACGGTTGTGTACGTGATCTCCTGCGAGGCCGGCTTATCCCACGTCTCGCCAATCGCCGAAGCCGGGCCGGCCGGCACAGAGGTCGGGGTCGGTGTAGCGGCAGCTGCGGGAACCGCAGTCGAAGTTGTTCCCGGCGAAGGGATGTGTGTCGGGGTCGGGGGCGTCTCCAGGATGCGAACGTTCCGGGCCCAGACCCAGCCCTCCTCGTTGGCGCTCGTCCGAACGTGGAAATAGCCTGCGGTCTTGTCCGGCTCCAGCAGGTCCACCTGCGCCGGCGGAGTCAGGAGCCGAATGGGAGGGTTGGCAGTCGACGAATCCGAGCGAAGATTGATATTTCGCGTGATCTCCGCTGTCTGCGCCAGCGCGACACCGGTCAGGAAGATCAGGAAGCAGAAGAAAGCCGACAGGAGGCGAGAGGTACGCATCATGTCTTTCCCTCGTTGGGTTTCGCCTGGCATTCTATAACTGCCTTTGCTCATAGCCCGTGCGCTGGTTGACGCTTCCGGCGTGTCTGACCGGCGTCTAGGAATAGCCGGTGATCGAACCTGTGACGCGGCGCAGGGTCTAGCTTGTCGCCCGGAGAATTGACTGCCGCATCAGACGATATATCATTGATTCTAAATGAAGAACGAGGCCTCCATCTCGGAACCGGTTGGCGAAGCTCGCGCCCCGGGGACGCAAGACCGCAAACCGGGCCAGCCAACCAAGAGCGGTGAGCCCGCGAGGAGTCCCGGCCTCGGCACGAAGTCAACCGACCTGACGTTCCTCACGAACGAACCCGGCAACACGCTTCGGGAACGATTTCACTCGCTGCTCAAAAAGGACACCCGCTTCTTCGATTGCCTAGTCGGCTACTTTTTCTTCACCGGCTTTCACAAGCTCTATCCATCACTTGCGTCTGTCGAAAGGATTCGGATTCTCGTTGGCCTCAAGACTGACCGTGCAATACACGACGCGATCACGCAGGCCCAAGAGCAGGGGGAGCTGCGGTTCTCGCATGCCGAGGTAAAAGAGCAGATCCCCGAAGCGATCCTCGCCGAGTTTGAGAACGCCGACGACAACCAAGAGACAGAAACCGGCGTTCAGAAGTTTATCGAATGGCTCCGCTCCGGGAAGCTTGAGGTCCGGGCCTATCCCTCAGGGAACATTCACGCGAAGCTCTACATCATGACCTTTGGCGAGGGAGACCGCGACGCGGGTCGCGTGATCACCGGCTCCAGCAATCTCTCGCAGGCCGGCCTCCAAGATAACCTGGAGTTCAACGTCGAGCTGAAGAACCGGGCCGACTTCGAATTCTCCCTCCAGAAATTCAACGACCTCTGGGCAGACGCCGTTGACGTATCGCGCGACTTTGTACAGACGGTCGACTCCAAATCGCCCTACGCACAATTCACGCCGTACGAGCTTTACCTCAAGTTTCTCTACGAGTACTTCAAAGGCGAGCTAAACCGCCCTGACCGACTCGACGATTCCTATCTCCCAACGGCGCTGCGACGCCTGCAGTATCAGCAGGAAGCGGTCCTCTCCGCCAAACGCGTACTCGAAGAATACGGTGGCGTGTTTCTAGCCGACGTCGTCGGTCTCGGCAAGACCTACATGTCAGCACTCCTCGCGTTGGAGCTCGGCGGAAGAAGTCTCGTGATCGCCCCGCCGCATCTACTCGACAAAGACAGCCCCGGGTCCTGGCTAAACGTGTTCGGAGACTTCCGGATTCCGCAATCGGATTTCGAATCCCTCGGCAAACTGAGTGCCCTCCTCGACCGCGACCTATCGAAGTACGACACGGTATTCATCGATGAGGCTCACCGGTTTCGCACCGAAACCACCGGGACGTACGAGATGCTCGCCACGATTTGCCGGGGCAAACGTGTCGTTCTCGTCGGGGCCACTCCGCTGAACAACCGGCCGGCGGATATCCTGGCGCAGATTAAACTCTTCCAACCCGGCAAGAACAGCACCATCCCCAACGTGAAGAACCTAGAGGCGTTTTTCTCCTCCTTGGAGCGCAAGCTAAAGGGGCTTGACCGTCACCGCGATCGGGACGAGTACATCAAGACTGTCGCCGACAACGCTCGGGAGATCCGGGAGAAAGTTCTGAAGTACCTCATGGTGCGGCGAACTCGCGGCGAGATCGTGAAGTATTTCGGCAAGGACATGGAAGAGCAGGGGTTCCGCTTTCCGGAGGTCTCCGACCCTGAGCCGTTGTTTTACCAGTTGAATAAAAAGGAAAGTGCGGTCTTCGACCAGACGGTAGATCTCATCCAGCGGCTCACCTTCGCTCGCTACCAGCCTCTCGCATCACAGTATTACAAGGGCAAGATCGACCAGCTTGAGAGGCAGACTTACGTCAACCTCGCGCGCTTCATGCGAACGCTGCTCGTGAAGCGCCTTGAAAGTAGCTTTCACGCTTTCCGCCTGACGCTCGCGCGGTTTATCCGTGCGTATGAGCGCTTCATAGCTGAGTTCGAGAAAGGCCGGGTCTTCATCAGCAAGAAGCACATCAATAAGCTCTTCGATTACCTGGAGGAGGGCGACGAGGAATCGGTTGAACAGCTAATCGAGAGCGATAAAGCTAAATCGCTTGCCTCCAAGGACTTCTATCCTAAGTTCCTCAAGGACTTACGCGGTGATCTGGGAGTCCTGACAGTGCTGCGAGATGCGTGGGGTGGCGTCACACGCGACCCCAAGTGGGAAGCATTCGCAAAGATCCTAAAGACAAACGAACGCCTCTCGGCAGGTAAGGTTCTGATCTTCACGGAATCGCAAGAGACGGCCGAATACCTCGCAGACAGAATAAAGACTGAAGTGGAACCCAAGACCATCTGGTTCGCCGGCGGATCCCGGGAGGCAGACCGGCGCGTGGTCATCGATAACTTTGACGCTCGCAAGCTAAACCCGAAGGACGATTACCGCATTCTCGTCAGCACCGACGTTCTCGCTGAAGGAGTCAACCTACACCGGTCGAACACGGTCGTGAATTATGACATCCCCTGGAATCCAACAAAGCTTATGCAGCGCGTGGGTCGCGTGAACCGTGTGGACACGAAGTTCACTTCGATTCACACCTTCAACTTCTTTCCTTCGACGGAAGGCAACGACATTATCAAGTTGCGCGAGGCAGCCGCAGCTAAGATTCATGCATTTATCGAGATGCTTGGATCTGACGCGCCGCTGCTGACGGGTACGGAAGTAGTGAAGAGCCACAGCCTCTTCGCCCGGTTGAACTCTCGCGCGGCCATCACCGGTGAAGACGGCACGGAGGAGAGCGAACTCGAATTCCTCATGGAGATTCGCAAGCTGCGTGACGAACAGCCGCAACTGTTTGAGCGAATCAAGCGGCTTCCAAGAAAGGCCAGGTCCAGCAGAACGCGCGTATCCGTCCAGGAAGCTACTGTCGACGCCCGTCCCGCACTCCTGACGTACTTCAGAAAAGGAAAGCTCGACAAGTTCTTCCTCGCTGACATCAAAGCTCCACAGGCGCAAGAGGTGAACTTCTTCTCGGCTGCCAAGATTCTCCGACCGGCGACGGCGGACGAGAAGAGGTCTTCCGCTTTCCCGGGATTCTACCAGTTGCTTGAGAAGAACAAGGGCGCATTCCAGAGCGCGACCGTCGATCAGCCGGCGGAGGCGCACACCACCAGTTCAAGCCACAGCAACGATAACTACATTCTAAAACGTCTCCGAGCCAGGGAGATTTCCAAGGCAGCCGAATTCACCGATGAGGACGAAGTGTTCGTAAAGGAAACAATCCGGCTCTTCGCGGATGGGGCGGCGCCTCGAGCCACGGCGAAGAAGCTGGCAGCGGCCTTGAGGACCGAAGCGAAGCCTTTGAAAGTCCTGGGACTGCTCAGAAAGCACCTTCGCGCTGAACTATTCTGGCAGGCCACGGCCGGTTTGCGAACCTCCGCCGGACCACGTGAGGTCATCCTCTCATCTTATCTCGTGGAGCTAATATGAACCGCGAGCAGGCATATGCGCTCGTTCGCCAGACCTTCATGAGGGCCTTCGAGAAGGGCCGCTTTACCGCTTTCGCAAAAAACCTGCTGAACCATCTGGACGAGACCAACGCTGGAACATGGAGCAACGTCAAGGACGCCTTCCGAACTCATGTCCAGCGCTACGAGCGCCTGGGCACCTACACTTCGCCGATCGGCGAAAAGCTCGATGTTCTAGTCGTGCACCTTACCGCGCAAGCCAAGCTGGAGCGCGCACGAACGGCTATTCGAAATTTCGTCGCCGACCACCTAAAGGCGCGCGACGAAAAAGATGCAGCCCTCGTGGCCTTCGTATCTCCCAGTGAAGCTCAGTGGCGATTCTCCTATGTCAAGATGGAGTACGCCACCGTCGAGACTGAGTCGGGCAAGATCGGCGTAGAAGCCCACCTGACGCCTGCCCGGAGGTTCTCGTACATTGTCGGCGAGGGCGAGAGTTGCCATACCGCCCAGGCCCGTTTTCTTCACCTACTTCAGAATACCGACACGAATCCGACACTCGCCGACCTCGAAGCAGCCTTCAGCGTTGAGGCCGTCACCAAGGAGTTTTTCACGAAGTACGCCGAGCTCTTCACGGAAATCAACGCAGCCCTCGCGAATCTCGTCGCGAAGGACAGGATCATCCGGCTTGAATTCAAGGCGAAGGCGGTAAACACGGTAGACTTTGCGAAAAAGCTCATGGGCCAGGTCGTGTTCCTCTACTTTCTGCAAAAGAAGGGCTGGCTGGGAGTCCCGAAGGGCGGCGACTGGGGCGCAGGGCCACATGACTTCCTGCGTCGGCTAGCGGCTGGAGAGTACGGCAAGCACGCTAACTTTTTCAACCATGTTCTTGAGCCGCTCTTCTATGACACGCTCGCTACGGATCGCGGTCACCTGGCCTGGTGCACACGATTGCAATGCCGCATTCCGTTTCTCAATGGCGGCTTGTTCGAGCCGCTAGGCGACTACGACTGGAAAACAACAGATATCCTTTTGCCAAACCGCTTGTTCTTTAATCGAGAATCCGTGGAGGGCGACACGTTCGGGTCCGGGGTACTGGATGTCTTTGATCGCTACAACTTCACTGTCAACGAGGCAGAGCCTCTGGAGAAGGAAGTCGCGATCGATCCTGAGATGCTTGGTAAAGTCTTTGAGAATCTGATCGAGGAGAATCGCCGGAAGGGCACCGGCGCCTATTACACCCCACGCGAGATCGTTTACTACATGTGTCAACAGAGCCTGATTAATTACCTTGATGTGTCTATCAACGCAATAGCGATGCCGGTGGCAGCGGCTAAGGCTAGCCAGACCAAACTGTTCGGCATTGAGCAGCCGCACCAGACAACCATTATGGCTGGGGAGTATGCGGAAGTAATTCCGCGCGCCGACATCGAGACACTGGTGCAACTCGGTGATCAGATTTCCCATTACGAGGCAGTTGAGACGAGCTACCGTATCAAGATGCCCAGAAGCATCGAGCAACACGCTCGCCTGCTTGACGAGGCGCTAGCGCGGATAACCGTCTGCGACCCAGCCGTTGGGTCTGGAGCATTTCCTGTGGCAATGATGACGGAAATCGTCCGCGCCCGCGGGACGCTGACGCCGTACTTCAACGACTCCCACGAGCGAACGCCTTATCATTTCAAACGGCATGCCATCCAGAACTCCCTCTACGGAGTGGACATCGACCCCGGGGCCGTGGAGATCGCCAAGCTCCGCCTTTGGCTTTCGCTCGTCGTGGACGAGGAGGACGTGAGGCAGATTAGACCTTTGCCGAACCTCGACTACAAGGTCGTCGCCGGTGACTCCTTGCTGGGCTTTCCATTCACATCCCGGCGGCTTAGCGATCTTGAGACGCTCAAGACCCGCTTCTTCGATGAGTCTGATCGCGACGCGAAGACGAAGCTGAAGCAACAGATCGACAAAACGCTTCGCGACTCTCTTGCGGCCTCCCAAAAGAGTCTTGGTTACGCCGTCACATTCGACTTCAACGTGTGGTTTGCCGAGATCTTTGAGCACGCCGGCGGATTCGATGTCGTGCTCGGCAACCCACCGTATGTACGGGTCCACAAACAGGATCCGGATCACAAGCGCGTACTTCGGCAGTTGTATAAGTCACCGTCGGGTGACTTCGACATTTACATCGTGTTCATCGAGAAGGCGCTACTTATTCTCAGGCCGCAGGGTGTACTCACATTTATCACGCCTGACAAGTTCTTAATCCGCGCTTACGGCCAGAACATCCGCAGGATCATTCTCAGCAACCGGATTACTGAACTCTACGACATCTCGAGGGCTGATGATGCGTTTGGCGCCGCCGTCTACCCGTTGATATCCATCATTCAGAAAGGATTGCCGCCGGCACAAACGCGAGTTCGCTTCGCGCGGTCGGTCAAAGACATACGTGTGCCTCAGACTGAGTATCTGTATCCCCAGGATGACTGGCGGCAAGCGAACATGATCGAGTTGGTCGAGGAAGCCGATCTAAAGGTCCTGAGAAAAATAAACGCCGGGTCGAGTACCTTGGCCTCCCTCGTCGGCGACAAAGCCATCTTCTGCGGGACGCCACGGGCGAAGGATTACTACGAGTGGACGAAAGGGCTTGTAGAGAGAAGCACTTCGAAGACGCCTAAGGTTCTGGTGTGCTCAAACCTACGTCCTTATTCTATCGATCATGGCAAAGAAGTCAGAACGTTGGGAAAGCGAATCGCCGGCCCCTACTTCGACAATGCACGTAAGCTGATTGGCATCAACCAATGGTCCTCGTTTCGTCACACACCAAAAATCCTCATACGGGGGAACGACAGACGAATCACTGCGGTGTTGGATGAGGAGCCTAGTGTCTTCATAGGTATCTATGGGATCAAAATAAGCGCGGAGACGACACGGCTCGCGAAGTTCTTGGTAGCGGCGCTGAACTCGGCGTTGTACCAATGGGTGTTCCTAACTAAGAACCCTTCCCTTAAGATCGGAGGTGGCTTCTTTTCAATTAACGCGCCACAGATTCTTGCACTTCCGTTCAGAGAGCCATCAGCAGAGACGCTGGGGCGCGTTAACCGTGCTTTCGATGAAATCGTCGCCGCGAAGCGGCGGAACGCGGGAGCTGACACGACGGCACGGGAGAAAGAGGTTGACCGCCTAGTGTACAAGCTGTACGGCCTGACCCCCGCAGAAATCAGCCTTGTGGAGAGCTCCTTGCCACAGACAAGGGTGGCTGAGAGGCCCGCATGATAGACGCAAAGGACCTACCCAAGAGCCTCGCTTTTCAACAGGAACGTGAACGACGGCCCGAAGACCTTCGGGATTACTTCGACGCCCTCGTCGCCGAATATCGCCACTACGCGTTCGTCCACCACCGGCATCCATTTGTCTCGTGGCCGATCCTGGCTGACCTTATCAGGTCAGGCTGGCGGCTCAGCGCCAAAGAGGTGAAGTAGAGAAATGGCCGACGAACCGGCCCCTTGAGAAGCCTGTCACGAAGAGAGTACGTCAGTTGTCGCCCGATGGTCTTCACTTTAGTAGAGGAGACTCATCTTCAAGACCGCAATTCCGATATGCCGTGTACCGGGGTCGATCGCCAGAATCCTGATCTTGGATATTTCTGACATGGCAAGGAGTTAGGCAGCGCGTCGCAATCCTGCTGACCGTCGTTGGTCGGACCTGTCGAACACGGTGAGAGCAAACGAGGCCGCATCGAAGATGTTCATCCGCTCGTCCTCGGTCATCCAAGTCTTCCGGATGGGAGGTAACCGGGGTGAAAGTTCTGGAAAGCGAAAGGCAATGCTCGTGGCGATCGCCTGTTTGGTGGTACCGCCGGAATCAGCAAAGGCCTCTCTGACCGCCGCTCGCGAGACGTAGCGAACGACAAGGCGATGTCGTCTGCCGACAGCTGCGATCCCACGAATCAGAGACCGGACTCTCCTGCACCGGCGCGAGCCCTCCCCCAGGTAGTCCTCGAGAACGAGGGCGTCCGGCCGGTAGCGTTGAAGAAGACTTTCTACTCGTTCCAGGCAGCGAACTCGTTTCGGATCTGAGACCTGCGCGACACCCCATTCGATGAGCGAGTCCGGGCCTTCAAGAACTACGTAGGCGAAGCCCTTGGACGAGGTCATTCCCTCACCAGCGGAGCCTTGGGAGGCCAACCCCCGCCCTTTCTGGCCGCTGGGCCTCCGGCCATTTACCGAGAAGTTACCGACAACCCCTTCCGAACCATTCCAAAACTGCCAAAAGCGTAGCCGCGTAAGTGCTTGATTCTTCGGGTTCTGCCGTCAGGAGTCGGCAGGCGTAGAGCCCGTCATGGACCTCCGGAGCTAAAGGTCGCGCGTTCGAATCGCACCGGGCGCACCATATTTTCGCCGATTCGACCCTATCGACCGTGGCGATAGACCCGGCGACCCTCACTGCTTTCGAATTTCCTGGAGTCCCGGGGCATTCTCTGAACAGGTTGTGGGAGTTTCCCACACCCTCGACCGACGCCATGCTCCGGGTCTGGCGCGAGTCTCCTTGCCTCTCGGCAGCCACGTGTCCGTGTTTGTGTCCGTGTTCGAACCCGAAAAAAGCCACTTTTCCACAGACCCGGCGACCGCGACGATTCGCAGATTCCTCGAAATTCCCGAGGTTTTGCGCGGATTCGTGAGGAAAGGGGTTGTGAGCCGTGTAGGACTCGAACCTATCGAAAAACCGCGATTGGCCGAAGGATTCGAGCAACGTGTCCGTGTTCGTGTTGGCTTCAGGGCCGAAGGTCCCAGAGGAATCTCCTCGCCGCCTTCTGGGACGCGTCGCGGTCTCCTGGTTGCCGTCCGGGAGAAAGGGCCACGGCAGGTTCCGTCTCTCTGACGCCGGGTTCGAATCCCGGCGTCCCGACCAAACAAACACCTACAAAAACCAACCTACCAAAAGCTAAC
>CAAGKR010336109.1_pt1 | contig 13551 bp, 11 predicted proteins | sample 2556971 | NCBI WGS metagenome assembly CAAGKR01 (sample SAMEA5207829, study PRJEB30636) | soil metagenome | biome: forest; feature: boreal; material: soil | place: USA | collected 2011-09 | depth 1 m | reverse complement strand
TCATGCGGCCGTGCTGCTGTTTACCGACGCCGATATCGTGCACGACCCGCGCCACGTGTCGACGCTGGTCGCGAGGCTGCTGCAATCTCGCCTGGACCTCGTGAGCGAGATGGTGCGCCTGGAATGCTCGAGCTTCGCCGAGCGCGCATTGGTACCCGCCTTCGTCTATTTTTTTCAAATGCTGTATCCGTTCAATAGAGTCAACGACCCGCAATCGTCAGTGGCCGCAGCCGCCGGCGGCACAGTCCTGATCCGCCGCGAGGCCCTGCAGCGCATTGGCGGCATCGATTCCATCAAGGACTGCCTGATCGACGATGTGGCGCTGGCGCAGGCCGTCAAGGCTTCCGGTTCGATCTTTCTCGGCCATTCCGGCCTCGCCGCATCCATGCGCCCCTATCGGTCATTTGCCGACATTTGGCACATGATCTCCCGCACCGCCTTTACCCAATTGCGCCATTCTCGGGCACTGTTGACGCTCACCCTGCTCGGTCTCGGGGTGGTGTGGTGGGTGCCCGCGGCGGCGATCCTGCTCGGGCACGGCTGGGTACTCGGCTGCGGTGCGGTTGCATTTGGCCTCTCGGCGGGAAGCTACCAACCCACCTTGGCACGCTACGGGCGCAGCCCTCTTTGGGCGCTCGCGCTACCGCTGATCGCGCTTTTTTACATGGCGGCGACGCTCGGCTCCGCGCTGAACTATTGGCGCGGGCGAGGCGCCCGCTGGAAGAGCCGCGCCTACGGCGGCGGCTGAGCGCTCGACCCTGGCCGGCGATTAGAGGACACTGGCGGCACAACCGACACAATTCGAGCATCTCACGCTTAGGGACATACACGCTTAGGACATACACGTTTAGGGACATATTCGTGCCGTTCAGAAAATCGGTCGCCGGGCGGTCGAAGGACCGTGAGAACCGGCGGTTGGTGCGCCTGGTCTATCCCCCGTCGCTCAACTGGATACTGCTCGCCTACGCCGTGGTGGCGGTCGCGATTGGCTGGGCCTACGCTGCCTCGCGCAGCCACGCGGACTACGAACAGACCTTGGAAGCGGAACGCAATAAGCTGCGCGGCGTCACCGCGGCATTGCAGGCCGGCACATCGGCAATGCTCAATGACGGGGTCGGGGCGGCCGTGGCCAGTGCCAACGAGCTGCAATCCGGGGGCGGGCTCATTCGCGCGAGCCGGACGCAAATCATCGAGACCATGCAAAAGCAACTCACCGGCGGGACCTACGTGCGCTCTTTGTTCCTCACCGACGGTGCGCGATTCGCGCTCGCCGGCCGCGACGGTGCTTTCGGAGGGCTATTGGCGCCGGCATGGCTGACGGTCGCAAGCGTGCCCGGGTTCAAAAGTGCCTGGGTTGGCTCTCCGATCGCTGACCCCGAACGACCGGGTGATCTCGTCATTCCGATCGCGCAACGAGTTGCCTGGGGCGAAGGACTGACGCTGTGGGCGGGCGCGCTGTTCAGCTTCGACGGTTTCGACGAGCTATACCGCCAAACCAGCGAAGCGATCACGGTGATGGGTTTGATCGCGACGGACGGTACGATTCTCGTGCGGACACCGAAACTCGAGCGCCGCGACCTGTCCCCCGGCGCGAACATCGCCTCGAGCGACATGTTTCGCCGCGCAATCGCACAGGGCCATGCGGGCATCCTCGAGGGCGAGGGACCCATGATCAAGCAGCCGATGATCTATGCTTACGATCTGGTCAGCGGCTATCCGATCTACATCACCGCCGGCCAGTCCAGGGAGGCGGCGCTCGCACCCTGGCGCGAGCGGCGCCGCATGAGCATGGCGGCCACCGCGGCATTCAGCGTGCTGGTGCTGGCGATGACCGCGCTGCTGAACCACTACATACTGACCTTGCGCCGGCGCGAGCATCACTACCGGACGCTGTTCAACAATGCGCAATTCAGCGTATTTCTTCTCGAGGGCGCGCAGTTCGTGGAGGCGAATCGCACGGCCGTTCGAATGTTCGGTCTCGCGAGCGAGCGCTCCGCAGCAGGATTGGCCCCCTGGGATCTGTCGCCGGAGCATCAGCCCGACGGCCGCCGCTCGGACGATCTCGCGCGTGAGCGGATCGCCACTGCCCTGCGCGAGGGGGGCACGACATTTGAATGGCTGCACAAGCGCGCAGACACCGGCGAGAGTTTTCCGGCGGAAGTTGACCTATCAAGTCTCAGCGCGGGCGGCACGGTGCTCGCGCTCGCCGTAGTACACGATGTGACGCTGCGCAAACGCGCCGAGCTGGAGCTGCGGCAATTGTCGGCCGAACTCATGCGATTGCAGGACGAGGAGCGCCGGCGGATCGGGCGGGATCTGCACGACTCGACCGGCCAGACTCTGGCCGCCTTGGAGCTGGGTCTGGCGCAGCTCCTGCATGACACTGGATCGATCACGGGCACGGGCCGCGAACGGCTCGAGCACTGCGCCCGCCTGGCAACGCAGTGTTCGACGGAGATCAGAACGGCGTCCTATCTGCTACATCCACCGCTGCTCGATGAACTGGGGCTGCTCAGCGCGCTGCGCTGGCTGGCCGACGGATTTCGCGAACGCAGCGCGATCGAGGTGCGCCTGGATCTGCCGGAGGCGATGGATCGGCTGCCGCCGGATGATGAGTTGTGCTTGTTTCGGATTGCTCAGGAGGCGCTCACCAATGTGCATCGGCATGCCGCGAGCCCCTGGGTGGCCGTCAGACTCAAGGTACAATCCGATAGTGTCATGCTCGAGATCGAGGATGCGGGACGCGGGATGCCGCCCACCTACGCCGCGGAAAATGCCGTGAGGGACCGGCCCGTGGGAGTCGGCCTTGCGGGCATGCGCGAGCGCATCCGCCAGATAGGAGGAACCCTTTCAGTGGAATCAACCCATACTGGAACCCGAGTCCGCACGACGATATCGATTGCCCGGCGGCGCGATACGCTCACCGCGGCTTAAGGATCCCCTCGGGAAAACGTCAATGAAGTCCGTACGCATTTTGATCGCGGACGATCATGAGCTGTTCAGGCGCGGCATCGCCGCTGAACTGACTCAAGTGCCCGGATGGGTCGTGGCCGCGGACGCGGCCAACGGCAGAGACGCTGCTGCGGTGGCGGCCGAACTCAAGCCGGACATCATCGTGCTCGACCTTACGATGCCCGAGCTCAATGGTCTCGAGGCTGCGCGCAAAATCATCGCTGCCGACCCCGCTGCGCGCATTCTCATTTTGACCGCGCACGAATCGGAGCAGGTCGTTCGCGAGGTCCTGAGCGCGGGAGCGCGGGGCTACGTTTTGAAATCCGACGCCGGCCGCGTGCTCGTCGCAGCGGTGCAGGCCCTGCTCGACGGGAGGTATTTCTTCACCTCGACCGTGGCGCAGATGGTCCTTGACGGCTACCTGCGCAGCGAAGCGCAAGACGCCGAGTCGGCGCGTACGTTGTCGGCCCGCGAGCGGGAAATCGTGCAGCTGCTCGCGGAAGGAAACAGCAACAAGGACATCGCCAGAGCACTTGACATAAGCGTGAATACCGCCGAGACGCATCGCAGCAACATCATGCGCAAAATGGGATTCGCCTCGCTTCCCGAACTCGTCCGCTACGCCATTCGGAACAGAATCATCGAACCTTGATCGTGTTGCATTGCGCAACCGCAGGCCGCGGCTACCGGCCTTTCTTGCCGCCGATACCCAATGTTCGCGATGTCGCGTTGAGCTCTCTGACGCTACCGTGTCGAGCTCAGTTGGGATGGCGACAAGGCTCGATTTATGACTGTACTCACAACCGACGCCTGGGCATTGGCACTGGCGGCGGTCATGGCGATACTCGTATCGCACACCACCCTCATCCTCGCACGGCGGGTATCCACGGTCAGCGCACGCCACTGCGCCTGCGTCGTGCTGGCGAGCTCGCTCGCGTTGGGCTTCGGCCTGTGGACCACGAACTTCGTCCATGTCATGTCGCTGTGGCTGCCCGAACGGCCGAACGTCGGGATCTCCTGGTTCGTACTACCGTTTGCGGTTGCGGTGGCGACCCAAGCCTGCTCACTGATCTTCATCGCGCGCCGTAAGCCGGACGCGGCCGACATCACAGGGGCCGCCTTCGCTCTCGCCGTCGGAGCCGGGATGACCCACTGTGCAGCCCTCGACCAGCTGCCCGGCTTGCTGGTGCTGCACGAGGAATTGCCGTGGATAGCCGGCTCCTTCCTGATCGCGTTTGTCACCTTCCTCGGGGCGCTGTGGGTTTCGTTCAGCGTGCGACAGGACCGCTCCTGGCGCGGCCGCTGCGCGCGCATGCTGGCTTCCTTGGCTGGCGCGATAGGCATCCTCAGCACCACCGCGCAGTCGCTGGCGAACTCGCGGCTGGTATTGCGAGCCTGCTGCGAGGAGCCGGCATCGCCCGGCCGCCTGCTCACGATCAGCGTCGCGGCACTCGGCTGCGCGGTGCTGGGCATCACTCTGGTGATTGCCATTTGTTGCAACCGCCTCAAGGAGCGCGCCGGCCGCAACGCGCGTGAACTCGAAGAAGTCGACGCCCGCCTGCAGTACATGGCGACCCATGATTCACTCACGGGTCTGCCGAATCGCCAACGCTTCAAGGACCGCCTCGCGAAATCGATCGCCGACAATCCGCGCGCCGGCCGGTCCCTCGCAGTTGTGGTGTTTGATCTCGATCACTTCAGCGCGATCAACCATTCGCTCGGTCATGGCGTCGGCGATTGGCTGCTGACCGAGGTCGCGCGCCGCATCGCCGCGGTCGTCTCCAAGTCGGCGTCAACGCTGGCGCGCCTCGACGGCGACGAATTCGCGGTTCTCATCGAAAACGTGGCGGCGCGCTTGGAGGCGCAAACCGTCACTGCCGCCATTCTCGCGGCGTTCGAGGAGCCGATGCAGGTCAACGGCATGGCGCTCAGCGTGCGCGCCACCCTTGGCGTGAGCGTGTGGCCCGACGACGGCCGGCGCAGCGACGATTTGCTGGCCCACGCCGAAGTTGCCATGACGATCGCCAAGGAGCGCGGCGGCAGTCAGGCCCTGTTCTTTGAGCCCGCTATGACCGATTCGATGCACGAGCGTCTGGCGCAAGAAAACGATCTGCGGCGCGCGCTCGCAGCCGGGGAATTCGAACTCCACTACCAGCCCGAAATCTCGATCAAGACGGGAAGAATCGTGGCCGCGGAGGCATTGCTGCGCTGGCGCCATCCGAGCAAGGGGATCATCGGGCCGAACTCGTTCATCCCGCTTGCCGAAGAGACGGGCCTGATGATCCCGCTCGGCGAATGGGCGCTGCGCGAGGCGTGCCGGCAGGCGCGCGCGTGGCAGGTCGACCTCGGCACCTCGTTCCCGGTGGCGGTGAATTTATCGGCCACTCAGTTTCGCCAGTCGAACATCCTGCCGATGATCCGCGCCGCGCTGACCGATGCCGGACTCGACGCCGGCGCTCTGGAGATCGAATTGACCGAAAGCGCGCTGATGACCAATCCGGAGGAATCCGCCGGCGTGCTGAAGCAATTGCGCCGGATGGGGGTGAGTGTCGCCATCGATGATTTCGGTACGGGCTATTCGAGTTTGAGCTACCTGCGGCGGTTCCCGATCGACAAGTTGAAAATCGACCGCAGCTTCATCCGGGACCTCACGATCAGCCGCACGGATGAGTCGATCGTGCGTGCGATCGTGTCGCTCGCCCGCAGCGTCGGCTTGCGGGTCGTCGCGGAAGGAATCGAATCGGCGGAGCAGCTCGAGTTCGTGACCCGTCTCGAATGCGACCAATGGCAGGGGTACCACTGCTCCGCGCCGCAGACGGCTGCGTGCTTCGAGGCCATGCTCGGGGATCTGAGCGGAACCCGGACCGGCTTCGCCGCAACGCTCGCCGCGCTCGTGGCGCGTGGAACAGAGCCATGATCAAGGCCATCGCGCGTGCCGGTCTCGCCCGCCGCGTTCTCATCGTCGATGAGCATCCCATCGTGCGCCTGGGCCTGCGCCGCGTCATCGAGCGCGAGCAGGATCTGACCGTGTGCGGGGAAGCGGAGAACGCGAGCGATACGCGCACCGCCATCGCTGAACTCTATCCGGATCTTCTGATCTGCGAAATCAGCCTGAAGCAGAGCGATGGCATCGAATTGGTGCGCTACGTGCGCGCGCACCATCCGCAGCTGCCGATCCTCGTGCTGTCGACCCTCGACGAAGCCGTCTATGCCGAGCGCATGCTGTCCGTCGGCGCAAACGGCTACATCACCAAGGAGGCGCCGAGCGAGCAGTTTATGGTGTCGTTGCGCCGCGTTCTGAATGGCGACATTTACGTGTCGGAGGCCGTCGGCCACAGCATGATCCGTAGATTTGCCGCCGGCGAATCCTACCTGGCGGAAGATCCGATCGAGCGCCTCAGCAACCGTGAACTGCAGGTTCTGCTGATGATCGGCAAAGGCATGAGTACTCGGGAATCGGCGCACGCGCTGCACTTGAGCGTCAAGACAATCGAATCGCATCGACAGCGCATCAAGCGCAAGCTGAATCTGCGTACGGGGCTGCAGCTGGTGCACTACGCGCTGCAGGGCTTGTCCAAGCGCAGCGAATAACCGCTGCGGCAGCCCCGCGCCGCCGCCGCACGCTAACCGGTCGTCGCAGCCGTTATCTGGGGCGACGCCCGCAAGGCTTGCACCTTGACCGAGAACTCATCCAGGGTGACATCGTGGGGAAAGCAATCCGTGCGATATTCGAGGTTGCGCAAGCTGAAGTTCTTGGTGATGAGGTCCTTCATTTCTCGAACCAGTTCGCAGTCGCCGTCGCCCATGAAGCTCGGGTTGTGCGAGTTCAATTGCAGCGCGGTCCAGCGAGCCTTGACCGCCGCGGACCCGGCCGTGTCGGCCGCCGGCGCCAGCGTGTAGAAATCCGCGTCGACAAATGCGTCGTGGCTGGGCCCGTTGAACGGGCCGGGGCAGCCGGTCGCAGTCACGTGAACGTCCTTGCGAGCGCCAAAATGCAGCAGGATCTGACGCACCTGGTCTTCCAGGCCATCGCAGGTATAGAGCGTGGTGAAGCCGACGTAGTTGAACGATACCTTGTGATGCTGCCAGGTGCTGTCTACGACATCCCCGGCCGGTGGTGCGGCGGTGTGCGCCGCAGCGCGGGCGATGGGCGCCCGGTATGACAGGCCGATCAGCAGCGCCGCGAAACCCGCGAGTGAAATCCCCAATCGAATCGTTGTTCTCATGACGGTGACCTCAAGATTCGCAAACCACTGCCGCAACTCTCCCTTCCTTGGATGCGAAATCCCCGTGCTAGTTCAACATCCCCGTTGCAATCCCGCGCGCGTCCTGCTGGCTTCGACCACGGTGACCGCGGTCATATTGACGATGCGCCGCACCGTGGCCGCCGGGGTCAGAATGTGGGCAGGCGCGGCGCAGCCAAGCAAGATGGGACCCACGGCGACGTTGTGGCCTGCCGCCGACTTGAGCAAGTTATAAGCAATGTTGGCGCTGTCCAGATTGGGGCAGACCAGAAGGTTGGCGCTGCCCTGCAGCGTACTGCCCGGAAGTATCGCCCGGCGGGCGCCCTCCTCGAGCGCACAGTCGCCGTGCATTTCGCCGTCTACTTCGAGATCCGGCATGCATTCGTGCAGCAGCGCCAACGTGGCGCGCATCTTCAGCGCCGAGGGCGCGTCGCTGCTGCCGAAATTCGAATGCGACAGCAGCGCCACTTTCGGAACGAGTCCGAAGGCGCACAGTTGATCCGCGGCCAGCTGCGTGATCTCCGCCAGCTGCGCCGCCGTGGGATCGAGATTGACGTGCGTGTCCACGATGAATACCTGGCGGCCCGGCAGGATCAGGCCGCTCATCGCGCCGTACACGTTGGCGCCGGCGCGGCGTCCAAGGACCTGATCGAGGTAGCGCAGGTGCCGCGCGGTGGTGCTGATGGTCCCGCAGATCAAGCCATCCGCCTCGCCCTTCTTCAGCAACATCGCCGCGATCAACGTGGTGCGGCGGCGCATCTCGAGTTTGGCGTATTGGGCCGTCACGCCGTCGCGCTCGGTGAGCTTGTGGTAGGCCTGCCAGTACTCACGGTACCGGTCATCGTGTTCGGGGTTGACGATGGTGACCTGTTCGCCGATCCGCAAGCGCAGGCCGTGACGCTTGATGCCGCGCTCGATCACCGCCGGGCGGCCGACGAGAATGGGCGTCGCGAGCTTTTCATCCACGATGATTTGCGCGGCTCTGAGCACGCGCTCATCCTCGCCTTCCGCGTACACGATGCGGCCGCGATCCGCGGGCACGGTGCGCGCGGCGGCGTAGATCGGCTGCATGAGCGTGCCGCTGTGATACACGAACTGCAGCAGGCGCTGCCCATACGCTTCCAGGTCGGCGATGGGTCGAGTCGCCACGCCCGACGCCATGGCGGCCTTGGCGACGGCCGGTGCGATCTTGACGATCAAGCGCGGGTCGAAGGGCTTGGGGATGAGATAATCCGGGCCGAACGCCAAATCCTCATTTCCTCCATATGCGGCGGCGACCACGTCGCTCTGCTCCTGGCGCGCCAATTCCGCGATGGCGTGCACGGCGGCGATTTCCATCTGGCGCGTGATCGTGGTCGCGCCGACGTCCAATGCGCCCCGAAATATGAAGGGGAAGCACAGGACATTGTTGACCTGATTGGGATAATCGCTGCGGCCCGTGGCGATTACCGCATCATCGCGCACCGCCCGGACCTCCTCCGGCAGGATTTCCGGCGTCGGGTTGGCGAGTGCAAGGATCAGCGGCCGGGAGGCCATCTTCCCGACCATGCTCTGGGTGAGGACTCCGCCGGCCGACAAGCCGAGGAACACGTCCGCACCGCCGATGACATCGTCCAAGATGCGCGCCTGGGTAGGCTGGGCGAAGCGAATCTTCTCTGGATCCATCAACTCCTGCCGGCCTTCGTAGACGACGCCGGCAAGGTCGGTCAACCACACATGCTCGCGCGCGAGGCCGAGATCGAGCAGCAATTCCACGCAGGCCAGCGCCGCCGCGCCGGCGCCGCTCACCACCATTTTGACCTTTGCGAAGTCTTTGCCGACCACCTGCAGTCCATTGAGGCAGGCGGCGCCGACGATGATGGCGGTGCCATGCTGGTCGTCATGGAACACCGGTATTTTCATGCGCCTGCGCAATTCCCGCTCGACGATGAAGCATTCCGGGGCTTTGATGTCCTCGAGATTGATGGCGCCGAAGGTGGGCTCGAGGCCGGCGATCAGCTCGACCAGCTTGAGCGGATCGCGCTGCTCGACTTCGATGTCGAACACGTCGATGCCGGCGAACTTCTTGAACAGCACCGCCTTGCCTTCCATCACCGGTTTGGCGGCCAGCGGTCCGATGGCCCCTAGGCCGAGCACTGCCGTGCCGTTGGTGATGACTCCGACCAAATTGCCGCGCGCGGTAAAGCGGAACACGTTGAGTGGGTCTTCGACGATGGCCTCACAGGCGGCCGCGACGCCGGGCGAGTAGGCGAGCGCCAGGTCGCTCTGGTTGAGCAGCTGCTTGGTGGCCGTAATCGAGAGCTTTCCGGGGGTCGGAAACTCGTGATAATCGAGGGCCGCCTTCTTACGGGCTTCCTTGACGTCGTCGCTCTTCATGAGGCGGTCCTAAGGTTTGCATGGCACGATCCGACATTGTAAGGGCGCGGCGCGGCAATTGGGACTAAACTCCTTCCAGGGCGGTTCGGTGGTTATCTTTCAACTGGAGGATGCGACCATGGGCACTACACTCGTCAGTGGCGAGGATCGAATTTTGCATCTCGAGGCCATGCGGGTTCCGGTTTACCAGCCGCTCGTGTGGCTGCGGGACGGATGGCGCGATATGCGCCGGCATTGGGGCACCAGCCTGGGCTACGGTGCATTGATCGTGGCGTTGGGCTGGACCCTATTGGTATTTTGCGGCACCCACCCATACTTCGTCGCCGCCGCGATTTCCGGATTCTTGCTGGTCGGCCCGCTGATGTCGGCAGGGCTGTGCGAAATGTCGCGGCGCTACTCCCTGGGCCAGCCAGCCAATTTCGACGACTCGCTGGACGGATTTGTGCGCAATGCACCGGCGCTGTTCGAGTTCGGCGTCATCTTGGCCATTTGCGCCGCCGTCTGGTTCGGTGTGTCGGCGCTGCTGCTCGGCACGGTGTTTCACATTGCTGCGCCCGATATCCGCGAGACTCTGTACCGTGGATTTCTCGATTCGACCAACCGCTCGCAGGTCGTGGCGTATATCGTCATCGGCGGACTGCTGGCAACCGGGGTGTTCAGCGTATCGGTCGTGGCGATTCCGCTCATCATCGATCGGCACGCCTCCGCCGGCCAAGCCATGCGCGCCAGCGTCAACGCCGTCATTCACAACATACCCGCGATGATTCTCTGGAGTGCCTTGATCCTGGCGCTCACCATGGTCGGCTATGCGCCGCTGCTCGCCGGTCTGCTCGTCATTGCACCGCTCCTGGGTCACGCCACCTGGCATGCCTACAAGGGAATGATTCGCTGACGATGCAGGATCTGGCCGCAGAGCTCAACGCCGAAGGGTACGCGATCGTCCGCGGTCCCGCCCGCTTGTATGCCGCGGAGTATCGGGTCGGTTCGGGTTTCATCGCCCCATTCTCGCCCATCTGTAGGCGGTCCGCTGACAGACTCCCAGAGTGGATGGGCTGATGATGCCTGCCCATTCCTGCGAGGTGTCGTCATGATCCCAGAGACCACGGAAACCGGTTTCCCGCCATCCACCGCCCACGAGCCCAACGAGGATGATGATCGAGACGACGAGCATGCGGGGGAAAATGAGGCCGCCGTTCGCGAGACCGACGAGAATACCGAGGCCCCGGAGGAATTCGAAGTCGACGATGAGGATGATCTCGGCGACGCCGAAGACGACGAGGACGAGGAGTAGCGCGCCGGCCCCCGATTAATGGTCGACGGCCGACGCTCTCGCTTCGCGGCGCAGGAATGCCAGCACCAGGGTTTCCGCCTTGCGCGGAGCCGCGAGACTCAGGCTGCCGTTGAATACCCGGTGAATGAGACCCGAGCGCCAGGAGTCGAACACCGCGGGGTTGATATAGGATTTGCGGCAAACAGCCGGCGTATTGCGCAGTATGACGGCCACTTGCTTGACCACGTCGGCGATGGCCTTGCGCAGCGCCGGTTCGCTCGGCGTCTCCGGCAACGGGGCGCGCGCGAGCAGAGTGATGGCGTGCAGGGTTGCACCCCAGGTGCGAAAATCCTTGGCGGTAAAATCATCGCCCATCGCTTCACGCAGGTAATCGTTTACCTGGCCGGAATCGATGGGACAGCGCTGGCCGTCGTCGCTCACGTATTGGAACAGATGCTGGCCCGGAATTTCCTGGCAGCGGCGCATGATTTGCGCGATGCGCTTGTCGCCGATGTGCACCTCATGCTGCACGCCGCCCTTGCCGCGGAAATTCAACACCGCACGTCCGTCGCGGATGAAGCTGACATGGCGGTTGCGCAGGGTCGTGAGACCGAAGCTCTTGTTGTCGCGCGCGTATTCGGAATTGCCGATGCGCACCCGGGTCGCATCGAGAATACTGACGACGACCGCCAGAACCTTCTCGCGCGGCAGTCCGGCCAGTCCCAGATCACGCTTGAGCTTGCGCCGCAATTTCGGCAGCGCCTCGCCGAACGCCACCATGCGATCGAATTTCGCGCTGTCGCGCACCTGCCGCCATTCAGGATGATAGCGGTATTGCTTGCGGCCGCGCGCATCGCGGCCGGTCGCCTGCAGATGACCGCGCGCTTCCATGGAAATCCACACGTCGCGGTAGGCCGGCGGAATCGCGAGGCCGGCAATGCGCTTGAGTTCCTTGGCCGCGGCGAGCCGGCGGTTTTCCGGAGTCAGGTAGCGAAAGCCTTTGCCGGCGCGCAGACGCCGAATCCCGGGCTCGGCATCCGACACGTAGACGAGACCGGCCTCGATCGCCATTTGCGCCGCTTCGGCGGCGACGCCGGTGAGAGGTGCAGCTGCTTGTGGAGATCTTAAGGTCATGGCGTCGGATTGTTAGCCATTCGAATCTCGCCGCGCTAGAGAGATTCGCTCCGATCTGGTGATTTTGTGACGTAATTCTGTGACGGGTTAGTTAGAAAATGTCGTCGGAGTCTTCCTACACGATTCGTCATGGGCGCCGGCGCCCTGATTTGCCTTAATCCGGCCGCTCAGGTGTCGAGCGCCAGCGGCTTTTTTGCGCGCACCGCCAGCACGAAATAATACAGCGCGCCGATTGCGATCCAGCACGCGCCGAGGAGCTTCGCGGCCCGGTCCATTTCGTACAGCACATACGCGATGATCGCCAATCCGGTCAGGGGAAATACCAGATGCCGCAGCCAATCGCCGCTGCGGCGGCGATGAAAGTAGTGGTTGACGACGGACAAATGCAGGAGCACGAAGCCGCTCAACGCGCCGAAATTAACGATCTGAGCGAGATCATCGACGTGGCCGGCGAAGAATAATCCGACCAGCAGCGATACCAGCGCCACCGCAAGCGTGCTCACGTAGGGAGTCTTATAGCGGGGATGCACCTTGGCCAGGATCGCGGGCAGCTTGCCGTCGCGGGACATCGCGAAGAGGATGCGTGAGACGGCCGCCTGAGCGGCCATCGCGTTGGCGATCGCCGAGGCGATCACGGTTGCCAAAATCGTGACGAGCCTAAGCCACGCTCCGCCGGCGCGCTGCGCAACTTCGTAGAACGCCGTCTCCGGGGAGGTGAACCGCATCCCGCGCGCCAAATCCGTGGCGATCCAGGTTTGCAGCATGAACAACGCGCCGACCAGCAGCAACGACAGCACTGTCGCTCGGCCGACCGCGGTCAGGTGTCCCCGGCTCTCTTCCGAGAGGGTCGAAATGCCGTCGAAGCCCAAGAACGACAGCACCGCAATCGATGTCGCTCCGGCCACGGTCGACAAGGAAAACACCTGAGGATCGTAAATCGGCTTGAGCGTGAGGGAGCCCGCCCCTGCGCCGCCATACAGGGCGATGAGTCCGATCACGACGAACAGGCCCAGCGTCGCCAATTCCATCACGAGCATGTAGCGGTTGACGCGCGCCGTGAACTCGATGCCGAGCAGGTTGACCGTCGCATTGAAGGAAATGAACGCGGTCAGCCAAATCCACCCAGGGATACCCGGCAGAATCGGCCGCAGCGCCACCGCACTGATGAGATACAGGAGCGACGGCACCAGAATGTAATCGAGAAGGATGAGCCAGCCGGAGAAAAAACCTGCGATCTCGTGCAGGCCGCGCTGTGCGTAGGTATACACGGATCCCGCCAAGGGAAATGCCCGCGACATGGCCGCATAGCTCAGCGCGGTGAAGAACATGCCGACGAGACCCACCAGGTACGCCAATGGCACCATGCCTTTGGCTTCATTCCAGACGAAACCAAACACCCCGAAGGGCGCGATCGGCACCATGAATATCATGCCGTAGATGATCAGATCCTTGGTCGTCAGGACGCGGTTCAATTGTTCTTTGTAGCCGAATTCTTGGAGCGACATGCGCCGCAGTCTATTTGAATATCGTGCATGGTGCGCCTCGGGATTTCGTACAATGCGCGCATGGCGACCG
>CAAGKR010275897.1_pt1 | contig 13555 bp, 12 predicted proteins | sample 2556971 | NCBI WGS metagenome assembly CAAGKR01 (sample SAMEA5207829, study PRJEB30636) | soil metagenome | biome: forest; feature: boreal; material: soil | place: USA | collected 2011-09 | depth 1 m | reverse complement strand
GGTCATGCTAGGCCCGGGCACCGGGGCTGTCAAACCGTGGAACCCGCTCCCAGACGCCCGATGGGGCCTTCAGGAGGGCGCTCGGGGCGCGGTGATGCGGGCCCATTTCCGCTTTCCGACCTGGATCGTCGACCCCCACCACTGCGCAACCGGCCGGGCGACGTCGGCGGCGACGACCGCGGTGTCGACCCGCACCGCGCCCTCGGCCACGCGGCGCACCGCCTCGCGGTTGGACGGGGCCAGACCCGAGAGGGTGAGCAGCCGGCTCAACCGGAGCTCGCCGTCGATGCCGGACTCGGTCTCGGCTGCGGTCTCGGGGAGCACGAACGCGGGGATCTCGCGGGGCATCTCGTGGTCGCGGAACACGCGGTCGAAGTCGGCCTGGGCCTGCTCGCCGGCCCCCGGCCCGTGGCAGAGATCGCAGACCGTGCGGGCGAGCAACCGCTTCGCGTCGCGCGGCCCCAGCGTGCCGGTGGCGAGCGCGCCGACGTGCTCGTCGATCAGGGGCTGCGGCCATGCCGTCGCGTACTGGAGGTAGGCCGGGATGAGGTCGTCGGCGATCGACATCAGCTTTCCGAACTGCTCGGCCGGCGGCTCGGAGATCCCGACGGAGTTGCCGAGCGACTTCGACATCTTGGGGCCGCCCGAGATCCCCTCGAGCAGCGGCGTGGTCATGACGACCTGGGGCTCCTGGCCCTCCTGCTGCTGGAGCTGGCGACCGACGAGCAGGTTGAACAGCTGGTCGGTCCCCCCCAGCTCCACGTCGGACTCGACCATCACGGAGTCCCAGCCCTGGAACAGGGGGTAGAGGAACTCCGTCACCGAGATCGGGTCGCCGGAGTCGAATCGCTTTCCGAAGTCCTTGCGCTCGAGCATCTGCGCGACCGTCATGCGCGACGCCAGCTTGACCACGGCTTCGATGCCCATGACGTCGAGCCACTCCGAGTTGCGCCGCACCTCGAGCCGCGAGGGGTCGGGGTCGAGGATCCGGGTGAGCTGGTCGCGGTAGGTCGCGGCGGCCTCGTCGACCTGCTCCCGCGAGAGCCGGGGCCGGGTCGCGGAGCGCCCCGACGGGTCGCCGACGCGGGCGGTGAAGTCGCCCAGGATCAGGACCGCGACGTGGCCGGCGTCCTGGAACCGGCGCAGGGCCCGGAGCACGACGGCGTGGCCGAGATGCAGGTCGGAGGCGGTCGGATCGAGCCCGAGCTTCACCCGCAACCGTCGCCCCGTGGCGATCTTGGCCACCAGCTCACCGGGCGTGATCACGTCGATCGCGCCCTGCGTGAGCGGGTCCAGCTCCGGCTCTCCTGGCGCTGACATGCGGCTCCAGGCTACCCGCCCTCCCCCCTCTGTTGCTGGTGAGCGACAATGGTGCCGATGTGACTCTTGTGACCGCGTGCCACCGGCTCCGCCGCCCCGGGCTCCCGGGGTCTGCGCTCGCGCCCGTCGCGCTCGTCGTCGCGCTCGCCCTCGGCACCACGGCGTGCAGCTACACCTCGAACCTCGACCAACTCACGTCGGCGACGTCGGCGCAGTCTTCGATCGTGCTGGCCGCCGACGGCAGCGTCCTCGCCCGGCTCGACGCCGGGGTCCACCGCACCGACGTGCCGCTCAGCCAGGTCTCCCAGACGCTGCAGAACGCCGTCGTCGCGGTCGAGGACCACCGCTTCTATCAGCATCCCGGCGTCGATTTCCGCGCCATGGTGCGCGCCATCCGCACCGATCTCGACAAGGGGGAGATCGCGCAGGGCGGCTCCACGATCACGCAGCAGTACGTGCGCAACGTGATGCTCGGCGATCGCCAGACCGTCCACCGCAAGCTGCGCGAGATCGCGCTCGCGGTGCAGCTCGAACACCGCTTCACCAAGAGCCAGATCCTCGAGCACTACCTGAACCTCGTCTACTTCGGGAACGGCGCGTACGGAGTGCAGAGCGCGGCGCAGCGTTACTTCGCGCGGCCCGCCCGCTCGCTGACGCTGCCGCAGAGCGCCATGCTCGCCGGGCTCATCCAGGCTCCCGAGGGATACAACCCGTTCGTCGTGCCGCAGCTCGCGTTGAACCGGCGCAACGTCGTGCTCGACAAGATGGCACAGTACGGCTACGCGACGAAGGCCGCGGTCGCCGCGGCGCGTGCCCAACCGCTCGGCCTCCAGCCCCGCGTCGACGACAATCACATGCGCGCCCCCTACTTCGTGGCGCAGGCCGAGCGGTTCGTGCTCTCGCACCGCCAGTTCGGCGCCACGCTCGACGAGCGCCGTCACCTGCTCTTCACCGGCGGGCTCGTCATCCACACGACGCTCGATCCGGCCCGCCAACAGCTGGCCGAATCGGCCCTCGATCACGTGCTCGTGGACCCCGCGCACGACCCGTCGGGCGCGCTCGTGTCGATCGAGCCGAAGACCGGGCACGTGGTCGCCTACGTCGGCGGCCGCGACTTCTACGGCTCGGCTCCCTACGCCCAGTTCGACCTCGCGAGCCAGGGACGCCGGCAGGCGGGATCCGCGTTCAAGCCCTTCGTGCTCGCCGCCGCGCTCATCGAGCACGTTCCCCTCGATCGCACCTATGCGGCCCCGGCCACCCTGACCATCACCACACCCGGACAGGTTCCGTGGGTACTGCACAACTACGACGGCAAGGGCGGCGGCCGGACCGACCTGGTGGACGCGACGGTGCACTCGATCAACACGGTCTACGCGCAGCTCATCCAGGACGTGGGACCGAAGCCGGTCGTCGAGCTCGCGTCGCGGCTCGGTATCCGGTCGCAACTCGCGCCGTACCTCTCGACCGCGATCGGGTCGAACGCGGTGAACGTGCTCGAAATGGCATCTGCGTACACGAGCTTCGCGGCCGACGGCTTGCACACCGATCCGGTGTTCGTCACCAAAGTGGTGGCTCCCGACGGCACCATCCTCTTCGACACGACGCCGTCGGCCCATCGGGTGCTGGCCGCACCGATCGCCCGCCTCGTCAACCAGGTGCTCCAGCAGGTCGTGACCCGCGGTACCGGAGTGAACGCGCGGATCGGTCGCCCGGTCGCCGGGAAGACCGGAACCGGCGAGGAGTGGCGCGACGCCTGGTTCGTCGGTTCGACGCCGCAGCTCACGACGGCGGTGTGGGTCGGGTTCCCGCAGTCGGAACGATCGATGGTTCCGCCCGTGACTCGCGAAAAGGTGACCGGCGGCCTGTGGCCCGCGCAGATCTGGGGCCTCTACGAAGGTAGCGCGCTCGCGGAGACGCCCATCGAGCAGTTCCCGGCACCCGATCCGGGAGCGGGCAACGCCGTGCTCCCCAGCCCACCGATCGCGAACGTGGTCGGCATGCCGGCCGCCGAGGCCGAGCAGGTGCTGACCGACACCGGCTACCGAGTCGTGCGCCGCGCGACACCGAATCGTGACTACCCGCCCGGAATCGTCGTAGCGCAGGATCCGCCGGCCCGGACCGCGTCGACCAGGGGCACGGTCGTGACGCTCGACGTCGCGAGCGGGCCGCCGCAGCGCGAGCTCGTACCCGCCCTGCTCGGCCTGCTCTCCGACCAGGCCAACGCGGCCACGGCAACGCGGTCGCTCCAGCTCCGGATCGTCGTCGTCGCCGAACCACCCCCGGGCTCACCAGCGCGCGCGGGCCGGGTGTGGAAGCAGTCGCCCGTCGCGGGCGCGCCGGTCGACGCCGGCACCACCGTGACGGTGTGGGTGAACCCGTCGGGTTGACGGCGAGCTCGTCAGCGTCGCGAGAGGTTGGGGTCGCCGGCGATCAGGTAGCGCCACGCGAGGTCCTCGCCGCGCCCCGCGGAGAGGCCGACGCGGGTCGAGACTCCCGGCCGGTCCGGCGGTGCGGTGCCGTCGTCGACGATGCGCAGCGGGCCCGTCACGAGGTCGGCGCCGTCGCAGCCGCGGTCGATGCCGAACGCCTGGGCCAGGCGAGCCGGGCCCGAACAGAGGTCGCGGTCGCGTCGGGCGGCAACCCGCCGCGACCGCATCTGCTCGAGGCCGGCCAGCGGCGCGCCGGCGCGCAGGAGCACCGCGTGCGGGACCGCTCCGGGGCCGCACACCGCGTTGGCGCACCAGTGCATGCCGTAGGTGAAGTACACGTACAGCCGGCCCGGCCGGCCGAACATCGTGGCGTTGCGTGCGGTCGGTCCGCGGAACGCGTGACTGCCCGGATCCTCGGCGCCGCAGTACGCCTCGACCTCGACGATGCGGGCCGCGATCCGCTCGGTGGTGCTTCCCAGCACGAGCACCTTGTTCAGCAGCTCGGGCGCGACCTCGCGCGCGTCGCGGTCGTAGAACGAGAGCGGGAGCGCACGGTTCACGGCGCGAGCCAGGCGCGCTGCTCCCCCAGCCGATGGCGAGCGAGCTCCAGCTGCGCGACGACCGCCTTCGGGCCCGCGCCTCCCGGCGTGAGCCGGCGGTGCACCCCGGCGCCGGGTGCGAGCAGTGGCAGCGCCTCGGGGCCGAGACGCGGATCGGTCGCGACCAGCTCGTCGAACGGCACTCCCCGCTCGATCGATTGCCGCACCAGTGTGCCGATTGCCGCGTGCGCGTCACGGAACGGAACGCCCGCGCGCACGAGATGCTCGGCGAGATCGGTCGCGGCGGTCATCGAGCTGTCGGCGGCGGCCGCCATGCGCTCGTCGACGAACACCACGCTGTCGAGCAGACCGGCGAGCGTCCGCAACGACAGCGCGCAGGTGTCGAGCGCGTCGAAGAGCGGCTCCTTGTCCTCCTGGAGATCGCGGTTGTAGGCGAGCGGCAGGCCCTTGAGCGTCGTGAGAAAGCCCACGAGATCGCCGATCACCCTGCCCGCCTTGCCCCGGGCCAGCTCGGCGATGTCGGGGTTCTTCTTCTGCGGCAGCATCGACGAGCCGGTCGAGTACGCGTCGGGGAGCCGGACGAAGCCGAACTCCTCCGTCGCCCAGAGCACGATCTCCTCGCCGATGCGCGAGAGGTGGGTCTGGGTGAGCGCGGCGACGAAGAGGGCCTCGGCGACGAAGTCGCGGTCGGACACCGCATCGAGGGAGTTCTCGAACGGGCGCGAGAAGCCGAGCTCGGCCGCGACGTCGGCGGGATCGAGCGGCAGGCTCGAACCGGCGAGCGCGCCCGCACCCAGTGGCGACACCGACGCGCGGTCGAGCGCGTCACGCCAGCGCTCGACGTCGCGACTCAACGCCCAGAAGTGCGCGAGGAGGTGATGGGACAGCATCACCGGCTGCGCCCGCTGCATGTGCGTGTAGCCGGGGAGGTACGCATCCCCGGCGTCCTCGGCCCGGCGCACGAGAACCTCCTGCAGGGCCGTGACGCGCTCGACCTGCTCGTGCCCGGCGCGGCGCAGGAAGAGCCGCAGGTCGAGGGCGACCTGGTCGTTGCGACTGCGGCCCGTGTGGAGCTTCGCGCCCGCGGGGCCGGCGAGATCGGTGACCCGGCGCTCGATCGCGGTGTGGATGTCCTCGTCGGTCGGGACGAACACGAACTCGCCCGCCTCGAGCTCGGTCGCGACGCGGTCGAGCGCGGCGACGATCAGCGCCCGCTCGGCGTCGTCGAGGAGGCCGACGCGGGCCAGCATCCCGACGTGCGCGCGCGATCCGAGCAGGTCGTCGGGGGCGAGACGCACGTCGAACGGCAAGCTGACCGTGAACGCGAGCAGCTCGTCGGACGGTGCTTCGGCGAACCTCCCGTGCCACAGCGTCCGGCCGCTCCCGGCCGGCGGCGGGCCTTCTCCGGCATTCATCGCGCGCCCGCGTCCTTGGCCCCGGGCCCTTGGGCGCCCGGTCCTCGGGCGCCCGGTCCTTGCCGGCGCGACCACGTCTCGACCGAGAGGCCCCAGAGCCGCACGAAGCCCGCGGAGTCCTGATGGCGGAAGGAGTCGTCCGCGTCGTAGGTCGCGAGATCGTGGTCGTAGAGGCCCCGCGGCGCGCGGCGCCCGACCGGGTCGCACCGACCCGCCTCGAGGCGGAGCCGCACCTCACCCGTCACGTGCTCCTGCGTCGAGACCATGAAGGCGTCGATCGCGCGCATCAACGGGGAATGCCAGAGGCCGTCGTAGATCAGCTCGGCCGTGCGGATCTCGAGCCGTTGCTTCTCTCGAGCGACCTCGCGCTCCAGCGTCACCCCCTCGAGATCGCGGTGTGCCGCGATCAAGGCCAGCGCCGCCGGGCATTCGTACACCTCGCGGCTCTTGATGCCGACTCGCCGGTTCTCGACCATGTCGATGCGACCGAAGCCGTACGCACCGACCATCGGCCCGAGCCGGTCGATGAGCTCGACGAGACCGAGACCCGCACCGTCGAGCGCGACCGGAACGCCGCGCTCGAACTCGACCACGACCTCGCGCGTGTCGCGCGGCGCGTCGCGCGGGTGCACGGTCAGCGTGAACGGCTCTTCGGGAGCTGCGGCCCACGGGTTCTCGATCACCCCGCACTCGATCGCGCGACCCCACATGTTCTCGTCGATCGAGTACAGCTTCTCCTTGGTCGCCTCGATCGGGATCTCCCACTTCGCCGCGAGGTCGACGCAATCGGCGCGGGTGAGCCCCCAGACCCGTACCGGGGCGAGCACCTCGAGGTCGGGGGCGAGAGCGCGGGTCGACACCTCGAACCGCACCTGGTCGTTGCCCTTTCCCGTGCAGCCGTGCCCGACGGCGTCGGCACCGTGCCGGCGGGCCGACGCGACGAGGTGCTCGACGATGACCGGGCGCGACAGCGCGGAGACGAGCGGGTACTTGCCCTCGTACAACGCGTTCGCACGCAACGCGGGCACGAGGAAGCGGTTCGCGAACTCCTCGCGCGCGTCGATCACCTCGACCTCGACCGCGCCCGCCGCGAGCGCCCGGGCGCGAATCGTCGATTCCTCGCCGTGCGCGAGCTGACCCACGTCGACCGCACACGCGACGACCTCGACGCCCCACTCCTCGCGCAGCCACCGGACGGCGACAGAGGTGTCGAGCCCACCCGAGTAGGCCAGCACCACTCGCTTTGCCACCAGAACACTCTCCCTAGTTGTGTTGCCTTTGGGTCGACTCCGCCTACGCCTTCCTTCAGGTCGGCTCTCGGCTTCGGCGTTTGGCTTCGGCTCCGTCTCCTACAGACCGGCGAGCTCGGCGAGCTTCGCCGCGACGGACGCGCCGCTCACGGTCTCGGCGCATACGAGCAACAGTGTGTCGTCACCGGCGACGGTTCCGAGCACACCGGCGACTCCGGCCCGGTCGACCGCCGACGCGACGACGTGCGCGCTGCCCGGCGGAGTGCGCAACACGACCAGGTTGAGGCTGTGGGAGACCTCGACGACGAACTCCCCCATCAACCGGCGCAGGTGGTCGTCGCTCCCGGTGAGCCGCTCCTTGGTGTACTCGGGGATCGCGTACGCCATCGCGCCGCCGGGGATCCTCACCTTCACCGCCCCGAGCTCCTCGAGATCGCGACTCACCGTCGCCTGCGTGGCCACGACGCCTTCGGCCTCGAGGAGCGAGACGAGCTGGGCCTGACTCGAGACGGGCTGTTCCTCGAGCACCCGCAGGATCCGGTGCTGCCGTTGAGGTTTGCCGAGCGTCGCCATGCTCACCCCTCCTCGAGCAGGTCGCCAAGCAGCGCGCGCGCCGCGTGGAGCCGGTTCGCGGCCTGGTCCCACACGACCGAGGCCGGACCGTCGATGACGCTCGCGGAGACCTCTTCGCCGCGATGCGCGGGCAGGCAATGCAGGAAGCACGCGCCGGGATTCGCGGCGCCGAGCAACGCGTCGTCGACGGTGTAGCCGGCGAACACCGCGCAACGCGCGGATCGCTCTTCCTCCTGCCCCATCGACGTCCAGACGTCGGTGTACAGCGCGTCGGCGCCGCGGACCGCGTCGTACGGGTCGGTCACCTGCTCGATCGTACCGCCGAGGTTACGGGCCCGGTCGAGCACCGTGTCGGGCAGCTCGTAGCCGTTCGGAGACGCGACGACGAGCTCGAGCCCGGATAGGGCGGCGCCGTACGCGAGTGAGGCGGCGACGTTGTTCCCGTCGCCGATGAACGCGAGCCGGCGGCCTTCCAGCGCGCCGAGGTGGTCGCGGAGCGTCAACAGGTCGGCGAGCGCCTGCAACGGATGGGCCCGGTCGGAGAGCAGGTTGACGATGGGCACATCGACCGCCGCCGCCATCGCGACGAGGTTGTTGTGATCGAACACCCGGGCCGCGATCACCGCGCAGTAGCACGCGAGCGTGCGCGCGACGTCGCCGACCGACTCCCGGACACCCATCTGCACCTCGTCGGCGTGCAGGATGACCGGATGGCCGCCCAGCGCGACCACAGCCATCTCGAACGACGTGCGAGTGCGCGCGGAGGGCTTCTCGAAGATGGCCGCCGCACCGAGGCCGACGAGCGCCTGTGGGATGGCGCGCGCGTCCGCGCGGCCGAGCACGGCCTGGTCGAGGATGCGCGTGAGCCGACCGGGATCGAGCTCGTCGACGTCGAGGAAGTTGCGGGTCATGGGCGCTCCTCCGGTTGCCGGGCATCCGGTTCGTGCAAGACAGCCGCATGCAACACGCTGCCGATGATCGCGACCGCCTCGTCGATCTCCTCGTTCGAGACGATCAGGGGCGGCGCCAGCCGCAGCGCGCTCGGCGTCACCGCGTTCACGACGACGCCACTGTCGAGGCAGGCACGGGCTACCTCCGCCGCGTCGTAACCCGGGGCGAGCTCGGCCGCGAGCAGCAGTCCGAGCCCGCGCACCGCGGTGACCGCGGGAAGCGCCTCGAGCGCAGTCGTCAGGCGCGCCCCGGCCGCGCGTGCAAGCGCAGGCGCGTCGATCACCTGCATCTCGGTGAGCACCGCGCGTGCCGCGCTCGCGGCGAGCGGCTGTCCGCCGAACGTCGTGGCGTGGTCGCCGGGCTTGAACGCTGCCGCGACCTCCGCGCGGGCCCAACACGCACCGATCGGCATCCCGTTACCGAGCGCCTTGGCCACCGTCACGATGTCGGGCACGACACCGGAGTGCTCGAAACCGAACCAGCGACCGGTGCGGGCGAGGCCGGTCTGCACCTCGTCGACGATCAGGAGCGCCTCGCGCTCGTCACACAATCGGCGCACCCCGCGCAGATAGTCGACCGGAGCCGGCTGCACGCCGCCCTCCCCCTGCACCGACTCGAGCAGCACGGCACAGGCCCGGTCGTCGAGCGCGGCCTCGAGCGCGTCGAGGTCGGCAAAGCCGACCTGACGGAAGCCCGACGGCAGCGGCTGAAACGTCTCCTGCTTCTGGGGCTTGCCGGTCGCGGCGAGCGTGGCGAGCGTGCGCCCGTGGAACGATCCGTAGGCCGAGATCACGTGGTAGCGCTCGAGGCCGCCGTGCAGCTGGCCGTAGCGGCGCGCGAGCTTGATCGCGCACTCGTTGGCCTCCGCGCCCGAGTTGGCGAAGAAGCAGCGGCCACCGCCGCCGAGCAGGCCGTCGAGCGCGGCTGCGAGCGGTGCCTGGTGCTCGGTGTGGAACAGGTTCGACACGTGGAGCAGCTTCGAGGCCTGCGCCGCGATCGCCGCGGCGACGGCCGGGTGGGCGTGCCCGAGCGACGTGACCGCGAGCCCGGAGAGGAAGTCGAGGTAGCGGCCGCCTTCTTGGTCGAACAGCTCGGTGCCACACCCGCGCACGAACTCGACCGGGAATCGGCCGTAGGTACCCATCACGTGGGCCGCGTCGAGCGCGATGACGTCGCTCCCGGTCGCGTGCGCGTGCGCTTCACCGAGAGGACCCGCACTCGTCACGCCCGCAGCGCCTGCGTCGGTCATGGCGTGACCATCGTGCCGACACCTTCGCGGGTGAAGAACTCCAGGAGCAGGGCGTGCGGCAGCCGGCCGTCGAGCACGTGCGCCCGCGCGACCCCACCGCGCAGCGCGGCGATGCACGACTCGACCTTCGGGATCATGCCGTCCTGCACCGCGCCGGCGGCAAGAAGGCGCTCGAGCCCCGCGACGTCGACCCGTGAGATCAGCGAGGCCTCGTCGGGCCAGCGTTCGTAGAGACCGGCCACGTCGGTGAGGTAGACGAGCTTCTCGGCGCCCAGCGCGGACGCGATCGCCGCGGCCACCGTGTCCGCGTTGACGTTGTAGGCCTGCCCGGCTTCGTCGACACCGACGGTCGCGATCACCGGGATCAGCTCTTCGCGCAGGAGTCGCAGCACGATCGTCGGGTCTACCGCGTCGATGTCGCCGACGAAGCCGAGAGCCGGATCGCGCGCCGTGACCCTCAGCAGGCCCGCGTCTTCGCCCGAGAGGCCGACGGCGTACGAACCGTGACGGTTCACCGACGCGACGATCTCGCGGTTCACCTTGCCGACGAGCACCATGCGGACGATGTCGACCGTCTCGGCATCGGTGACGCGCTGGCCGTTGACGAACTCGGGCTCCTTGCCGAGCCTGCGCATGAGGTCGGTGATCTGCGGGCCGCCACCGTGCACGACCACGGGTTGCAGCCCGACCAGCCGCATGAGCACGACATCGGTCGCGAAGAGCTCGGCGAGCGCCGGATCGTCCATCGCGTGGCCGCCGTACTTGACGACGACGACCTTGTCCGCGAACTCGCGGATGTACGGCAGCGCGTCGGCGAGGATCGCGGCCTTGGCGCCCGCGTCGGCGAGCCGCGCCTGCGCCTCGCTGAGGGTCGGCTGCGGCTCGCCCCCGATCAACTCGCTTCGCGCGCTCACGAGGTCCTCATGTTCTCGGCGATGTAGGCCGGCGAGAGGTCGGTGGTGAGGACGGTCGCCTCGCCGTGGCCGAGGTGCAGCTCCGAATGCACGGTGAGCTCGGGCGCGGCCATGACGGCCGCGAGCGCAGCCGCGTCGTGGGCGCACGCGATGCCGTCGCGGCTCACGGTGACCCCGCCGTATTCGATGTCGACCCGCTCGGGGTCGCAGTGTGCGCCGCTCGCGCCGATCTCCGACAGCACTCGCCCCCAGTAGGGATCGCCCCCGTACAACGAGCACTGCACGAGCTGCGAGGCCGCGATCGCACGCGCCGCGATCACCGCGTCGGCATCGGAGCGCGCGCCGGTGACGACGATGCGCACGAACTTGGTCGCGCCTTCGGCGTCGCGCGCCATCTGCTCGGCGAGCGACGCACATACCACCCCCAACGCATCGGTGAGGTCGCGGGTTGCGGGGCGCGAGTCGTCGATGAGCGCGCCTCCGGCCTTGCCCGACGCGAGCACCGCCACCGTGTCATTCGTGCTCCGGCACCCGTCGACACAGAGCCGGTCGAAGCTCAGCCGCACGGCGTCGGCGAGCGCGCGGCGCAGCACGGCGGGCCCGACCCGCGCGTCGGTGGTCAGCAGGGCCAGCATCGTCGCCATCGCGGGCGAGAGCATCGCCGCACCCTTCGCCATGCCCCCGACCGTCACCCGCGCCGAACCCGCGGCGAACGTCGCGACCGCTTCCTTGGTGACGGTGTCGGTGGTGAGGATCGCCGCCGCCGCGGCCGCGGCGTCTTCGCGCTCCGCGCTCAGCGTCTGCGCGACGATCGGGATCCCATGCTCGATCGGCTCCATCACCAATGGGATGCCGATGAGGCCGGTCGAGCACACCACGACGTCGTCGGTCGCGATGCCGAGCGCACCGCCGACGAGCTCGCACATGCGCCGCGCGTCACGCCGCCCCTGCTCACCGGTGGCGGCGTTGGCGTTGCCGCTCGAGAGCACGACGGCCGCCGCCCGCCCGTCGAGGAGATGGGCGCGGCTCACCTGCACCGGCGCCGCGCAGGCGAGGTTGGTGGTGAACACGGCCGCCGCGGGCACCGCGACGTGATCGGCGGTGGCAACGATCGCGAGGTCGGGACGATTGCCCTCCTTGATGCCGGCCGCGCCGCCGCCCGCGACGAACCCGGCCGCCGCGGTCACGCTCACGGGAACATCCCGACGGTCGGGAGGCCGAGCGCCTCGGGCAACCCGAGCAGGAGGTTCGCGTTCTGGATCGCCTGGCCTGCCGCGCCCTTCACGAGGTTGTCCTCCGCCGCGAGCGCGACGACCGTTCCCGTGCGATCGTCGAACCGCACCGTGACGTGCACCGAGTTCGAACCGGTCGTCGCCTTCGTGTGCGGCGACTCGTCGACGACGTGGACGAACGGTTCCCGGGCGTACGCATCGCGGTAGTGCTCGAGCAGCCCGGCCGTCGACAGACCACTCGCCGCCGGCCGCGCGTAACAGGTCGCGAGGACCCCCCGCGTCATCGGCACGAGGTGGGGAGTGAACAGCACCGACACCGGGCCCCCGTGCACGTGGGCGAGGGCCTGCTCCATCTCGGCGGTGTGCCGGTGGGTGAGCAACGAGTAGGCGCTGACGTCCTCGTTCACCTCGCTGAAGAGGTTCGCCGGCTTCAGCCCGCGACCGGCACCCGAGACGCCCGAGACCGCGTCGGCGACGATGCCGACCGGCTCCACGAGACCGCCGGCGAGCAAGGGCGCCAGGGCGAGGCTCACCGCGGTCGGGTAACAGCCCGGGTTCGCGACGTGCTTCGCGGCCGCGAGCTGTGGGCGGTACAGCTCGACCAACCCGTAGGAGAAGTCGTCGAGGAGCTTCGGCGCAGTGTGCGCCTCCCCGTACCACTGCTCGTACGCGGCGGCGGGGAGCCGGAAGTCGGCGGCGATGTCGACGACGTGCGACACCTGCGCGATCACGGACGCCGCGACCCGCTGCGACTCGCCGTGCGGGAGCGCGAGGAAGACCACGTCGAGGCCCGCGAGGTCGTCGGCGTCGAGCTCGGCGAGCTGCAGGCCGCCGTAGGCCGGCGCCAGAGAAGGGAAGAGCTCCCCCACCGAGAGCCCGGCGTTCGAGTCGGCCGTGACGTGCACCGCGTCGATCTCCGGGTGGCCCGCGAGCAGCCGGAGCAGCTCGGCCCCCGTGTACCCTGACGCCCCGACGACCCCAGCTCGATACGCCATGGTGCATATCATACAGATAGCTGCATATATATGTCGATCGCATTTTCCGAGCTCGCCGCGGGGACGCCGCTCGAGCCCCTGACCCTCGAGATCTCGGCCGCCGCCAACGACCGCTACTGGGAAGGCGCCGGGGTGGAGCACCCGTTGCGCCGCGCCTGCGCCCTCTACCCCCTGATCGCCGCCAACCTGACGATCCTCACCTTCGGCCGGCTCTGCGCCGACGCGATGATCCAGACCCGCCAGGGCCTCGTGTGCCACCGCCGGGCCGACGCGCCGGCGACCCTGCGGACGACCGGCCGGGTCGGCGAACGCTACGAGCGCCGGGGCCGCACCTACGTCGTGGTCGAGTCGACGGTGTCCCTTGAGGATGGCGACGACGGCGAAGACGCTCGGCTCTGGTCGTCGACCATCGTGTTCACCCCCGCGGCGACGCTCAGCGGGCCGCGATGAACCAACCGCTGGTGCCACTGCGACGCAGCTTGCACGTCACCGAAGACCTCGTGCGCCGCTACTCGCGCCGGGGCAACTTCCACAGCGAGCACGCCACCGCCGCGTCGCTCGGCCTGCCCGGGCTGGTCGCGCAGGGCACGCAGGTGACCGGCCCCGCGTACGGTCTGCTGCTCGACACCTGGGGTGAGGAGTTCCTCGCGGCGGGCGAGCTCGACGT
>CAAGKR010462195.1_pt1 | contig 13557 bp, 13 predicted proteins | sample 2556971 | NCBI WGS metagenome assembly CAAGKR01 (sample SAMEA5207829, study PRJEB30636) | soil metagenome | biome: forest; feature: boreal; material: soil | place: USA | collected 2011-09 | depth 1 m | reverse complement strand
TCGAACCAGCGAAGCGAGCCGGCAGTGGACCGTTTCTTGCGCATCTGTAACGCTGCTCCCGGTGGCCGCCGCGTCCCGCCACCCGTGATCGTACGGCATCCGATGATCACGGGGGAATGTGGCCTGCGCTCCGTGACTCCACGCGCATCATTAGCAACTCCACCACAGACCGGCATCGGGTGTACGCGCTTAGGCTTCGAGATCGAGAAATAGAGGGGCTACCAGGAGGCTGTGATGTCCGGCACAGACCGTGACCAGGGGCCGCTGGATCTGCAGCGGCTGCGCGACGACACGCCGGGCTGCGCCATGGTGATTCATCTCAATAACGCAGGTGCCGCGCTGATGCCGCGCCCGGTGCTCGACACCGTCGTGGCGCATCTCCAGCGCGAGGCAGAGATCGGCGGCTACGAGGCGAACGACGAGGCGCTTGAGCGCCTCGCGGCGGTGTATCGCTCCCTTGCGGTTCTGATCGGGGCGCAGCCAGACGAGATCGCCCTGGTGGAGAATGCCACGCGCGCCTTCGACATGGGCTTTCACGCACTGCCCCTGCACGACGGTGATGTGCTGCTGGTCAGCATGGCGGACTACGGCAGCAACTACATGGCGGCCCTCCGCCGCATGCGCGACCTGCGGCTGGAACTGCGAGTTGTTCCCAACGACGAGAGCGGCCAGATCTCTCTGCCTGCCCTGGCTGCTATGCTCTGCGATCCGCACGTCCGCGCCGTCTCGCTGACGCATGTACCGACCAACAGCGGCCTGGTGCAGCCCGCTGAGGATGTCGGCCGCCTGACGAAGCAGGCCGGCGTATGGTTCGTACTCGATGCGACTCAGTCTATCGGTCAAATCCCGGTCGACGTGGGGCGAATCGGTTGCGACCTGCTCGCGGCGACCGGCCGCAAGTACCTTCGCGGTCCGCGTGGAACCGGGTTTCTCTACGTGCGCCGCGAGCGGCTCGACGAGTTGCACCCGCCGTTCGTGGACGTGCGGGCCGCGGAGTGGATTACGCCGGATCGCTACGAATTGCGGCCGGATGCACGCAGGTTCGAAACCTGGGAGGCAAATATTGCCGGGCTGCTAGGCCTGGGTGTTGCCGTTGACTATCAGCTTGCGCTCGGTATCGAACGAACCTGGATGCGCATCAGAGCGCTGGCCGCCAGGTTACGGCGCGGCCTCGCGGCCATACGCGGCGTGACCGTCACCGATCCCGGTGAAGTTACGTGTGGAATCTGCACATTCACGGTTGCCGGTGTTTCGCCGGAGCACCTCAAGGAGTCCCTGGCGGGGGTGCAGCCCCGGATCAATGTGACGATCTCCACCGTGAGCAGCACCCTGCTGGACATGGAGAGCCGTGGACTGGCGGCGGTGGTGCGGGCGTCCGTTCACTACTACAACTCGGAGCGCGAGCTTGACCGCTTTCTTGCGGTCGTCGCCGACCTGGCCCGGCGCTGACGGTGCGCCGGATGGGGCGCAGATCACAGTTCCGAAACCCGGTCAATACGCGGCCTTAACACTCAGCGCACCCCGCCGCTGATACCATTACGTGGGCCACGCGGGCAACTGCGTCGAGCGCTTGTAGGCCGGACGCGGCCTGAGTGCCGCGCGCGCAGGTAAGCCGACCGATGCAATCGAAGGAAATCGACGATGGCGTCCCTTTCATCAGGGCGCGCGAGGGCAGTGGCAGCCGGGCGCGCCGGGCCAGTGCGTTTGCTGCCGGACCTGCTCACGCTCGGCCTGTTGCTCGCCGTACTGGCGCCCGTCGGCGTCGTCTTCGGACAACTCTCCTTCTGGCAGCGTTTCCAGCAGCCGTGGCCCGCGTTTCTGGCGGGCGCCCTCTGCTGCGGACTCGTGGCGATGCTGCGCCGTCCCGGCTGGTTCTTGCTCGCGATTGTGCTGGTTGGCGTGCTGGCGACCACGCTGGTCATGTACCGTCTGATGCCGGGTCCGTCGCTTGCGCTGCGCGATGAGCAGTTCCGCGACCGGCTGCAGCTCTGGCTAACGCAGGCGCGCGATGGTCAGCAGGTCTACGACGATCTCGCAGTTGTCCTGTGGAGCACGCTTGCCGCGTGGACGGCGGGCATGTGGGCAGCCTGGGCTGCTCTGCGTGCCGGCTGCCATTGGCTCGTGCTCGCCGCGGGCGGCGCGGTGCTCGTCTCGAGTATCGGGTACCTGCCGCACTGGCCGGCAGCGGGACTGGCGGTATACACGTTCGCCTCGTTGCTCTTCCTCGCGCGGCTCAACCATCGGCTGCTCGTGGCGAGCGCCCTCGTGCGTGGCGTGCCCAGGCAGGGGGGCGGCCGCACAGCGTGGGCGGCGTACGGGACGGCCGTTGCCGCCGGCGCCTTTGGCCTGGTAGCGATCGGCTGGCTAACGCCGGCGCTTCGCTGGCAGGCGCCGCCGCTGCACCGACAGTCAGTTCCATCAGCTGGTGGTGGCGTACAGTTTTACGCCGCAGGCGCCGCCCGCAGCGTCATGCACGACTTCGGGCCAAATCTTGCGTTCGGGGGGGCGGTAGCGCTCAGCGATAGTCCCGTCGCATACGTGCAGGCCGCTGCTCCCGGCTACCTGTTCGGCGTGGCCTACGACCATTACGATGCTCGTGGCTGGGTCACGAACGCGGTTAAGCAACTGCGTACCCGGCCGTCGACCACGCCTGCCGATTCTCCAGCGTCGTCGGGGTCGGGCAGGCTCGATCTGCACCTGAGCGGCGAAACCGCGTACCAGGACGCGCAGCCCGTCGAGGTCACAGTGCAGCCGCGGTCGGCTACATCAGTGGTGCTCGCTGCCGGCCCGCCCCTGGGATTGGTGGCGGGGAGCGGCGATCGATCTGTTAACCCGACACGCGTGACCACACGGGGGCTGCGCGGCGCGCCGGCAAACGAGGTCTCGGAACTCGTCGCCGCTAAGCCGATCCAGGCGGGCGCCAGCTATACCTCCAGGGGCCTGGTCTCGAGCGCGGCTCCCGATGCGCTACGAGCGCCCGACGGGCAGGCTCCCGACTGGGTAACAAGCAGCTACCTGCAACTGCCCCGCTCGCTGCCGGACCGTGTCCGCGTCCTGGCAGGGCAGCTCACTCGCGGCGCCACGACGGACTACGACCGCGCCGTCCTGATCCAGAACTACCTGCGCACGCTCGCGTATGACCAGAACATCCCGTCACCGCCGCCCGGCGAAGATGGAGTGGATTATCTGCTGTTTGTTACAGGTCGCGGTTACTGCGATTACTTCGCATCCGCGCTGGCGGTGATGCTTCGCAGCGTCGGCGTGCCGGCGCGGGTGGTGGGGGGCTACGTTATGCACGAAACCGGCACGGACGGCCGCTACGTCGTGCGCGAGAAAGATGCTCATGCCTGGACAGAGGTGTTCATCGCCGGATACGGGTGGCAACGGTTCGATGCGACACCGGGGGGCGCGGGTCAGTACGTGGGCGCTGGTGCCGCGCGGGTGCCCGCGGGAGTGAATCTCGCTGCAGCCGCCGCGCCTCTTACCGGCTCTGCTTGGACGGCAGACGGTCGTCCAGGCGCTCCACGCCGGAGCCGTTCAGCGTTAAACCCTGATCGAATCGGCGCGTTACAGCTATCGCGGACGGCGCTCATTACGGGACTGATTGGGCTGGCCGCATCGATCGCCATCGGACTGTGGCTGCGTACTCAACGCGATGGACGGCAGGCAACGCTCTCAGCCTGGAGATGGACTTCGATCTTCGCGGGGGTCATCGAGCGCCGGCGGTGGCCGCACGAGACTCCGGCTGAGTATGCGGCATCGCTCTCGGCTGCTGCGGGCCGTTCAGCGCCGATGCGTGACCTGGCCGCGATGTATGGCCGCGCCCGTTACGGCCGACCCGTTGCCGACATGCCGCTACTCAGCCGGGCCTGGCGTCGGGCGGCTACGAGTGCAGCAGGACTTCTCCGTGCCAAGTTCGCGCGTAGAGGACGAAACGAGGGCTGAACTCGTCGAAAGGTTCGTGGCGGATGAACTCCGCTAACGGGCCGCAGCGATCGGTGCCGCCCCCGTCAGGGAAACGTCGTTCGATGGCCGGCGAGCAGCGCAGATCAGCGACGCGCCGAACGGGAAATCCCAGCGCTGAACCAGGGGCCTTTCGGCGGTCAATATGAGTTTCAGGAGGGCGTTGACGGGTGCTACTACATCGTCGAGGTGAGATGCAGGGCCATCCCCCCGGCTGAAACGCATCGCTGCCTTGCGCGCCACGGCGGCGGGGAACAGCAGGGTATTGAAGTAACTGAGCTTGCTGATCTCAAATCCTGCTGCCGTGATCACGGTGCGGAGATTCCGTCTACGATAGCGGCGTTGATGATGGTTGAACACATCGTGCTGGCTCCAGAGAAACTGATATGCCGGCACGGTGATTAGAAGGAGACCGCCGGGTCGCAGCACGCGGTGCATTTCGCGGAGAAGGCCCAGGTCGTCCGGCACATGCTCGATCACATCGAGCGCCGCAACGGTGCCGAAGGCGCCATTCCGGAACGGCAATGCCGGGCCCCAGCCGAGCGCAAAGGGAACGGACCGTCGCACGCAGCCTTTCGCTGCCTGCGGGGCGCTGTCTACACCAATGGCCGTGCCAAACCGCTGCAGGTACGGCAGCATGCCGCCGGTGCCGCAGCCGAGATCGAGGATTGGTCCCGGCTCGGTACCGCCGCGTCGGGCCAGCTCCTGCAGCACCAGTTGACGCCTGCCGACGAACCACCAGTGATGGTCCTCGAGACGAAAGTGCTGCTCGTAGAGGGCGGGATCCATCAGTCCTCCAAGCGGGTTGGTGCGCTGCTAACGCGCGAACGCCCCCAGCGCTGCCGAAAGCAGGCTCGGTGCCGCGGGAGTTTGCAGCCCTATGCTTGGTTGTACCCGCTGTCCCGGCAGGACACAAGGGTCAGGCCGCCCGGCCTGCTAGCGTCCGGCGGGAACCGCGGCTCCGTCAAAGATCTCCGGCGTGAAACGAAGGGTCTTACTTGCTACCTCGTAAGGACTGCGATCGAGGCCGAGCAACTCCGCACTGCGGTCGCGCACGCGGCCGCTGAGTGTGGCCAGTTCCTCTAACTCAGCCTGATCGAGGCCGGAAAAGACCTCACGGCACGCTTTCCAGGCGGCGGGGAACACCTGGTCGAACATCTCCTCGCCGGCGGACGTCAGCTCCACATGGATCACCCGCCGATCGCGGTGGTCCGGGACACGCCGCACAAGCTCGCGCGCTTCGAGCCTGTCCACCAGGCTGGTGACGCTCTGCGCCTCCTGCACCAGATAACGTGCCAGCTTCGACAGTGGCAGCGGCTGATCGGCCCCCTTCAAAACGAGTAAAACCGAGGCCTGTGCCTGGGAGATGCCGAGCCGGGAAACGATCTGGTCGAGGTACTTATAGGTGAGCAGGTAAGACTGATGTAATAACGTCCAGGCGGTAAATAAATCCGGGCCGTTCAATTCATTCGCGTCCATACAACTCCCACAGGCGGGCATCGCCATGCCCAAAGATTAGGTTGCGAAACCCTCTAGTACTGTAGCACCCCTACCGGGACAGTCTAGTCACGGACTAAAGGCATCCCGCTTGAGGAGAGCCCTTCCTATGTTAGGATAGCCCCAATCGCAGGACATCCACACACTTCCTAACGGGTCATTTCGTGATGCACATTCAGGTCCGCCTCTTCGCCGCGCTTGCGGAATCCGCCGGAACGCGCGCCTTTCTACTCGACATCCCGCCGGGAGCAGATGCCGGGGCCGTCCGAGAGGCGGTTCTGGTGCAATACCCTCAGATGCGTGGTCTGTGCGGGCGCGCCGCGCTGGCAGTGAATGCGGAGTACGCGGGGCCAGATCGCATCGTGCAGGAAGGCGATGAGGTGGCGCTGATCCCGCCGGTGAGCGGCGGCTGATGCAGGGCAGCGGCATCCTGATTCATCTCACCGAGCATCCCCTCGATCCGGTCCCGCTGGTCGAATCTGTGCGCACTGACGGCAGCGGCGCGGTGACGCTCTTCTACGGCGTTGTCCGCGACCACAACGAGGGCCGCAAAGTTCTCTACCTGGAGTACGACGCATATCGTGAGCTGGCCGAACGCCAGATGCGACTCGTCGCCGATGAAATTGCTGCCGCGTACGACATCGACCGGATAGCGGTTGCGCATCGCTTCGGCCGGATCGAGATCGGGGAGACGAGCCTGCTGGTCGCGGTTTCATCGGCCCATCGTGCCGATGGATTCAACGCATGCCATGCTGCCGTGGACCGCATTAAACAGAGCGTGCCCATCTGGAAGAAAGAGTTCTGGGCGGAAGGCGGCGTTTGGCTCGATGGCACACCCGTAGATGGGCTGGACGGATAGCCTGGCTGACCGGCAGCGTCGAGCAGCAGGTTCAGCGGACGTGCCGCCGCAGCGATCGGTGGCTCGATGAACGCGAAGCCGCCCGCAGAGCCGGGCGCCTGTCCCTACCTTGCTCCGCTACCTTCACCAGACATGCCGCGATCTGCGCCCGACGGGCGTGCTCGCTGCAGGGCTTCTGACCAGGAGCGGCCGGTTGCGCCGCAACATGAGGTTGTGTTCTGCCTCGCCTCCAGACATACCGAGTGCAGTCGCTACCGACCGTTGGTAACCGTGCCCCTTCCGTCGCGCCAGCGCAGCGGACACGGCATTCTGTCGGGAATCGCGGTGCTCGCGGCCATCGCGGCGGGAACAGTCATTTCGATCGCTATCGTCGGCAATCCACTCGCTGAGGAACCTGACGTTCAGGGCACGCCCGCTGCAACGGCCGGTGCGGCCGCGATGGTGTATACCGTGCGGCCCGGAGACACGCTCGCAGCGCTCGCAGCGCGATTTCACGTGTCAATCGCGGCCCTTGAGGCCGTCAATAACCTCTCCAGTGTGGATCAACTGCCCATCGGTCAGGTGCTGCGCATTCCATCGGTGCAGACAGCGACTCCGACGCCACGCTGAATCCGCGCGTCCTCACCGAACCGGCCGGGCGCGTGGTCACGGTGTCCTCGTAGGCGTCCCGCGAGGCCCAGGAGAGCCGCCACGCTGTCCGCCCGCGCCGCCGGCACTCGCGGTGCCCTGTGCGAGCGGGTTCAGGCCGGGCGGCGTGATCGTCACGGAGTTGGCAGTGATTACGCCGTTCGAATCTGGTTGCCCGCCGATCACAGTGACGGTGGTACCGGTCTTCAGATCGTCGCGCGTTGCGACGCCCGTCATGAGCAGTCTCGTATCGGCGGTCAAGTTCACCGTCGTCAGCGTGCCCTGCTGGGTGCGCACGGTGAGCGTGTTACCGGACAAGCTGTCGATCGCGCCTGCTGTACCGCCGATACTGCCGCGTTGAGCCTGCCCTCCGGCGGCAGGAGTGCCCGTTGCTGTGACTCCCTGAGCGACGGGGTTGGCCGAACCGGGTGCCGGCGCAGAGGTGGCCGCCGACTTAGCCTGTGGGGCGCTGTTGCGGCCGTAGAGGACGCCGCCGCCGAACGCGGCGCCGCCACCGACGCCTACTACAAGGAATATGACGACCAGCAGCGGGAAGCCTGCTTTCACAGAGCGTAACTCCTTGGACAATCTATTGATGGTTCAAGCAAAAATGGGTATGTAGAACGGCGCCGAGCACCCGGTTTCACTCATATCGCAATGCATCGATCGGGTGCAAGCTTGCCGCCCGGTAGGCAGGATAGACGCCGAAGAGCAGGCCGATCGTCAGCGAGACGCCCGCTGCCAGCATGATCGAGCTGGTGGAGACGAGTGTCTGGATCGCCTGGTTGTTGAGCTTCTGGCCGTCGATCAGGCGCGAGGCGCCCACGCCGATGATGATGCCGATCATGCCCCCTAGCACGCTGACGACCAGTGACTCGACCAGGAACTGGGTCAGGATGTCCATTCGCTTGGCGCCGACTGCCTTGCGGATGCCGATCTCGCGGGTGCGTTCGGTGACGGAGACGATCATGATGTTCATGATGCCGATGCCGCCGACCATCAGCGAGATGCCGGCGATCGCACCGAGCAGGATGGTCAGTACCTGTGTAACTCCGGTCTGAGTCGCGATCTGATCTTCCTGTGTCTGGATAATAAAGTCGGGGTCCGCGACCTTATGCCGCGTCAACAGCAGTTCGGTGATCGCGCTCTTGGCTGCAGGCATCTCTTTGAGGCTGTTTCCCTGCACCACGATCGTGGTGACGTTGGAGATGCCCCGCGGATTGCGAGGGTTGGCGAACGAGCGCTGTAACGTCGTCAACGGAACGAGTACCTGGTCGTCCACATTAGCGAGCGGCCCGCCGCCTTTGCTCTGCAGCACGCCGGCAATGCGGATGTTCAGCGGACGGCCGATGCGGACGCTTACGCTCTGGCCGGTTGGGTCCGTGCCGCCAAACAGGTTCTGTGCGACGTTAGCTCCGAGCATTGCTACCGGGGCCTTGGCGGTCATGTCATCCTGGGTAAACCATTCTCCCAGCGTTGCATGGAAGGACCGGACGTCTTCGTATGCCGGCGTGACGCCAATGATCTTGGTCGAGACGTTCTGTCCGTGGTAGACCACCTGCGCGTTGAAGCCGAAGTTGAGTTCCGGCGAAACGGCGCTGACGCCCGGAATTTGTCCCGGGTCGGCGATCGCTGTCGCGTCGTCGAGAGTGAGCGTCGGGGCCGTGCCGTTGCCCTGCGAGACACCGCCCTGGCTGCTCGATCCCGGCGTGATCGTGATCAGGTTGGCGCCCAGGCTCTTGATATTTTTCGTGATCGCCGCCTGGGCGCCGGAACCGATCGACATCAGCGCAATGACCGCGCCAACGCCGATAACGATGCCAAGCATCGTCAGGCCTGAACGCAACTTGTTCGCGGACAGTGCCTCCAGGGCGACGCGTATGCTCTCAAACGGATCCATCGCGCTAAGCCTCCACCGCTGCCACCGGCGCGCTGGAAGTGGCACTGCCGATCGTGTGAACCGCCGGATATGCAGCGGGCGCGATGATGCCGAGGTGTTCGTGAGATTGCTGGCTCTCTTCGCTGCGTTTTGGGCTGGAGCCGTCGCGCACGATGCCGCCATCGCGTATCGTCAGCGTCCGCCGCGTGTAGGCCGCGACATCCGATTCGTGCGTGACAAATACGACGGTGATACCTCGATCTTCATTAAGCCGCTGGAAGAGCGTCATGATCTCTTCGCTCGAGCGGGTATCGAGCGCTCCCGTTGGCTCGTCGGCGAGGATGAGCGTCGGCTCGCCCACCAGCGCCCGAGCGATCGCCACGCGCTGCTGCTGCCCGCCCGAAAGCTCGCGCGGATGGTGATGCACCCGATCTCCCAGCCCGACCGCCTCCAGCGCTGCCATCGCCATCGGCCGCCGATCGCGGACGCCCGCATACATCAGCGGCAGCTCGACCTGCTTGATCGCCTCCATGCGCGCCAGCAGATTGAAAGACTGGAATACGAAGCCGATCTTGTGATTGCGGATCGCGGCGAGCTGGTCATCGCTCATGGCGCTGACTTCGATCCCGTCCAATTCGTACGAGCCTGAGGTGGGCGTATCCAGGCAGCCAACGATGTTCATGAGCGTGGACTTGCCGGAGCCCGAAGGACCCATGATCGCGACGAACTCGCCGTCCTTGATTTCGAGCGTGACGCCGCGTAGAGCATCGACAATCACATCGCCCATGATGTAGCGCTTGGCAATATTGGTGAGTTTGATCATTCGTGAACTATTCCTGACGGCGGGCACGCCCTCGGCAAGAGCATCCGTACGATCGATCGTAGTCTACAATGTCGTTATAGATGTTAAGCGCCCTTCAAGGGAATTCGGTATTCGTGCAGTCCATCGTGCTCAAGCATCGAGCAACACATCGAGCAACGAGCAACGAGGCGTTGACGAATGTGCGTCTCGATGCTAACCTCAACTGCACAACCGCATAATCATGGCTTTGATCGGGACTAGTACGCCGCAAGCGGGGCTCAGAGAGCCGGGTACGGTGCGAGCCGGCGCCAGCGCAGCGGTCCTGCCAGCAGGGCAGGTTTCACGTACGTGCAAGGAATGGACCCGTGAGCCTCGGCCCGAAACCCGCTTAACGCGGCGAGTAGGCGCCGCCGGAGTGGGCACCGTTAGCAGAGCCCAGGGTATCTCCGCCGCGCGGACGTACCTGAGCCAGAGACGCCGCGCGCCAGCGCGTGCAAGCAGGGTGGCACCGCGAGATCCCCTCGCCCCTACAGGTTGGGCGAGGGTTTTTGTTGTCCGCGAACGGCGTCATCGGGCGATGGCTCGCGGGCTCTCGGAGGCACCACCATGTACTTCCCATCACTGGAGGCCGTCAAGGAGCTTGCCGCCAGAGGCGCCGGCAACGTTGTCCCCATCTACCGCGAGGTTGTCGCCGACCTCGATACGCCCGTGTCGGCGTTTCTGAAGGTAAGGCGGGGCCGTCACTCTTTCTTGCTGGAGAGCGTCGAGGGCGGCGAGCGCATCTCCCGCTATTCCTTCATAGGCACGGAGCCATACCGCATCGTCCGTACCGGTCCGACCGAAGGGCTGGAGACCGACCCGCTGCGCATCATCGAGGAGGAGATCGCTCGCTACGACGTGGTCACCGTCGGCGATCTGCCGCCGTTTCACGGTGGGGCGGTCGGCTACCTGTCGTACGAGGTTGCCCGCTATTTCGAACGGCTGCCGGCGCCGGATGCAGACCCGCTCGGCGTGCCGGAGGCGGTGTTGATGTTCAGCGATTCGGTGCTGGTTTTCGACCACCTGCGCCACCGCATCAAGGTCGTGAGCCACGTCCGTTTGGATGGCGACGTTGAGGCCGCGTACCGGCTCGCGATGTTCAAGATTGACGGGCTGACGCAGCGGCTGAAAGAGCCATTGAACTACAGCCCAACTGCGGCGGTCTTGCACGGCGGCAACGGGCGCGTGGAATCGAACACCGGCAAAGAAGGGGTTCTCGACAGCGTGCTGGCCGCAAAGGAGTATATCGTCGCCGGAGACGTGATCCAGGCCGTGCTCTCGCAGCGGCTTGCACGGCGGACGGATGCGCCGGCATTTGAGATCTACCGCGCCCTGCGCCAGGTAAATCCGTCGCCGTACATGTACTACCTCGAGCTCGGCGATTTCGAAATCGTCGGGGCATCACCTGAAATGCTGGTGCGCGTCGAGGATGGCCTGGTCGAGACCCACCCGATCGCCGGCACGAGACCCCGCGGCCGTGATATGGAAGACGACGCCCGGCTCGAAGAGGAACTGCGCCACGACGAGAAGGAACTGGCAGAGCACACAATGCTGCTCGACCTGGGCCGCAACGATGTTGGCCGTGTCAGTAGCCCGGGGAGCGTCCGTGTGCCGCAACGGTTTGAGGTAGAGCGCTACTCGCACGTCATGCATCTCGTCTCGCACGTGACGGGGCACCTGCGCGATGACCTGACACCCTACGACGCGCTGCGGGCCTGCTTCCCCGCCGGAACGGTATCGGGCGCCCCGAAAATCCGCGCGATGGAGATCATCGCCGAGCTGGAGCCCGACCGGCGCGGACCGTATGCGGGCGCAGTCGGCTGCTTCAGCTACAGCGGCAACCTCGATACCTGCATCACCATTCGCACCCTCGTGATGAAAGATGGCGTCGCGTACATGCAGGCCGGCGGCGGCATCGTCTACGACAGTGACCCCGAATCGGAGCACCAGGAGAGCCTCAACAAGGCGCGGGCCCTGGTCCGGGCGATCGACCTCGCTGAACACTCGCTGGAATCGCAGCCTGCGGGAAGTCTGGGGTACTAATGCCGTCAATCTTTATCTCAGCCATCATCACGAACGGTGCAAGCATCCTGCTTGAGCACGACACCACACGATCCGTGGGCTACTCACTGCCGCGGTTCCCGTTCGGCGACGAAGAAGATTCGATCGAGGACTCTTTGGCGCTCCGGTTGCTGGACCGGCTAAGCATCGAGGTTCATGGACAGGAGTTTGTCGAAACGGTATACGAGCGCGAGCCGGAAACAGGAGAGGTAACGCTCAACAATCTCCAGTTCATAACGTCTTGGGACGGTTCACCGCCCGGCAGCACGGCGAGCGGGAGTAACGTAATCTGGGCATCGTTCTATGACCTCTCCGCGCTCGGGCTCGCCGACGACTTGTTGGCCCCGTTGCAGGCAACGCTGGGGCTGCCATCCGCCGGTCCGACGCCCGATGCCGCGACCACGAATATCGGCCGGATAATCGTCGTTACGGGCCCGGCGGGCGCCGGCAAATCGACCGTTGCGAGGCGGCTCTGCGAAAGCGTGACGCGCTCCGCGCTGATCTCTTTGGATCAGCTGTGGCATGCGGCTATCGCGGGGGCGCCGCTGCCGCGGTGGTCAGGCGGGGATCCGGCGGCGAGTGAGGCGCTCGAACTGCTGACATTGCGCCAGGCCGGTATGCTCGCCCGCAGTTGGAGCGAGGCCGGCTACGACACGGTGATCGACGGTGTTCTGGAGCAAGCGCGGGACCTCGACACCGTACTGAATGAGACGGAGAGCGCCCCGCTGTACTTGGTGACGCTCATGCCTTCAAGCGGCGTCTTACGGCAACGGGACCGCGGCCGTGCTCCCACTCAGCAGATGGGTGATCGCGGCCAGGAGTTGCACCGGGTGTTCATGAGCAACGGCGAGTTCCGCGGTCTCCATCTGGATAACAGTCCGATGACTGCCGACGAGACTGCCCGGTTGATCTTCGAGCACCTCGATGAGGCGCGGGTCCGGTAGCGGCTCCGATGCGGAGCAATGGGAGACGGGGATGCTTCTGCTGATCGACAACTACGACAGCTTCACCTACAACCTCTACCAGTATCTCAGCGAACTCGGGGCTGAGGTGCGGGTGGTGCGGAACGACGCCGCCACCGTGGATGAGATCGAAGCGATGGCGCCGGAGCGCATCGTCGTTTCGCCGGGACCGCGTACGCCGAAGGAGGCAGGCATCAGCGTCGAGGTCATTCGCCGCTTCGCCGGCCGAGTGCCGGTGCTCGGCGTCTGTCTCGGTCACCAGTGCATCGGCGAGGCATTCGGCGGCAAAGTCTCCGGAGCCGGCGAGATCAAGCACGGAAAGCTGTCCCGTATCACGCACGATGGTCTGGGTGTGTTTGTGGGTCTGCCGGAGCCCTTCGAGGCGATCCGCTACCACTCGCTGGCGGTCGAGCCCGACAGTCTGCCCGACGAACTGGAGGTGACCGCACGCAGCGAGAGCGGCGTGATTATGGGCGTGCGACACCGTCGCTTCGCGGTCGAAGGGATCCAGTTTCACCCTGAGTCAATCATGACGCCGCAGGGAAAAGACATTCTCCGCAACTTTCTATCACTGCGGGAGCACGCGGGAGACTCTACCTCTCCGGCGGGACGGGAACCCGCGACGACAGCACAGGGGGACACACGAGGAGGACCGGCATGATCCGCGAAGCGCTCGACGCTCTGATCAACCAGGGCCGTAACCTCAGCGAGGACGAAGCAGCGGCCGTGATGGGCGAGATCATGTCCGGTGAGACCACGCCGGCGCAGTTGGGCGCGTTTCTAACCGCCCTGCGGATGCGGGGCGAGACCGTGGACGAGATCACCGGTATGGCGCGCGTGATGCGCGAGCGCTCGCTGCAGGTCGTCT
>CAAGKR010196457.1_pt1 | contig 13559 bp, 14 predicted proteins | sample 2556971 | NCBI WGS metagenome assembly CAAGKR01 (sample SAMEA5207829, study PRJEB30636) | soil metagenome | biome: forest; feature: boreal; material: soil | place: USA | collected 2011-09 | depth 1 m | reverse complement strand
TTTCGCAGGCGAGCAACCAGCGGCGCGTCTGCGGAAGCGACGTATCCGGCGCGCAGTTTCGTGCCGGCCTCGCAGCGCATTCCCGCGACGTCAATCGAACTCTTGATGCTGATGGGTACGCCGCGCAGCGGCCCTAAACTCTGACCCTGCATCACCGCTGTTTCTGCAGTGCGCGCCTGAGCGAGCGCGGGTTCGCCATCCACCTGAACAAACGCGTTGATCTTCGGATTGAGTTTCTGGATGCGAGCGAGGTGAGCTTCAACGACTTCGACGGGAGAAAGTTTCTTGCTGCGGACTTGTTCTGCGATTTGTGAAGCCGAGAGGAAAGTCAGGTCTGCCATGCGCCCCGAGCCAGAAAGATGGGAGTCTAACACGGCCTCACGCGGCATTGATCCAGAAGCGATGGATCCGAAAGCGTTAGTGCGCTGCTGCTATCGCCCGCAAGTTTTTTTTTGGCTCCAACAGCACGCGGACCGACTCTGATTTCTTCACCCCGCGCTTCTTGAGCCAGGCTTGCAGGTCGCGGCGGCAGGCGGGGGGGACGTCTTGAAAGAAGAGCCCGGCACGGCCTTGCTCGTCGGCCCAGATGAAATCGCCGGTTGCGTGCACGACCTGCGAAGTTCCTGGCAACAGGAATCGCAGGGAAACCTCTCGCATAGGCAATAGCGGCTCCGCCGCCTGAATTGAGATTCCCTGTTCCGTAACGTCCTGCACCAGAGCTGGAGTCGTTCCGGCTGGAAGCTGAAGATAGGCGAGCGTCTCACTCTTCGAGCGTGACGAAGTGCGGCGGTCGGCCTGCATGAAACCCTGCGCGGCTCGTAACGAATGCAGCATCTGCAGCAGGTCGAGCGGCTTGTAGAGGGCAAAGTTTGCCCCGGCTTGGAACACTTCGCCGATCGGGGTTTCCACGCCAATCATTCCAAAGAGGACCGGTTTGCGCTTTCCAGAGATGCCGTGCGCGATCTTCGCCACCTGCACCGCGTGCGGAAGGTCGAAGTCCACCACCAGCGCTGAATGATGCCCTGAGGCCAGCGCTTCTATCGTCTCCGAGGCGGAAAGCGAAACCTGATATTCGATGTCCAACTCCGCAAATGCCGCCACCAGCGCTCTTACCGAGCTTTGGCTGCGCGACATGACCAGCGCGTTCAGTCTCATGCACGCAGACTAGCCCCGACCCCGCTGGGCGTAAAGGTAACAGGTGTAATGCGCGTGCTATTACCGAGAGGGGTTGACAGGGAAAAGCGGCGCTGCGCCATTCCCAGCCTGATTTGGACAGCTACTTGATATCCTTCATCGGCATCAGAGACCCATAGTCCCTTCCCGAGGGCTCCACGCCACGGGCGACCACGCCGCCAAAGGAGTCCCGCAGCTCCGGGAATTTCAGGAGCAGGGCTTTCATCACGGCGACGTTTTCCTGGAAGGTCTGGCCGAGGTCGGAAACGCTGGCGGTCTGGTACTTGACGACCAGATCCAGTTCCTGGCCGGAGGCAACTGGAAAGATGTCGATGAGTTTGTAGGTCTTCCCGGTTGGCGCCGTAAGGTCGGCGGTGCCGCCGTTGGCGGGAAAATCCGGCGGCTTCATGGTTTGCGCTTCGTCGTAAAGTTTGTCGGTCAACTGGGTGTACATGAAGGGCACAGGGACGGCTAAGTCCCTGCCTTCGAGGAAAAATAACCATGCAGTGTGGATTTGACCTTGGGTTCTCAAGGCGCGGGCGTGATCCAGAAACCAGGTGCTGTCGTGGCCGCCGATCTGAGCAGGCCGCAGGAAAAAACCTCCCACTTTCCACTCGGTTCCATCCTGCTGCAAAACTAAAGCCAGGGTGTACGAGATTTTTTGCGTGGTCACGTCGAGGATGACGATCGCGTAGTTGCCCGGCGGCAGGTTGGGGATGATGAATTCGGCGCTGGTGGCGGTCTGCCCGTTGGCGTCGAATATTCCGCAAAGAAATTCCGCGCGCGGCAGCCGCGCCGTGCCCTCAGCCTTCAATTGATACGGAGGCCGGACGGCGGCATGGGATCCCGCAAGGTCGGCCTGGTTATCTTTGATGGTGTTTTCGATCGCGCTGAAATCGTTGGCAACGCCGGGAATGGAATTTTGCTTCAGCGAAGCGGCGTCTCCGCGCGCGACCATCTCAAAATAGTGGTTGGCGGCGGCTTCCAGCGCCGCGCGGGTCGGCGCGTCCATGTCGTCGGCGGTAACGCAAGTCTGGGAAACCACGGGGGCGGCGAACAGCAGAACCGCAAGGACGAGCCCGGCGGCGTTCCTTCCAAAAGCGCGACAATGATAACGATCGAAAGTTGATTTCATGAAGACCAATTTCTTGCAGCACTGCCCATTCCGCTTTCAGCATAACAAATGCGTCATTTCGTCGTGGGTTTGGCCTTCCCCGGCAGCGCGGCGGGATTCTCGTGCGTTCGCTCGCGAAAACTTCCCTTCATTCCGGTCGCCAGTGAGATGCTGGATTCACCGAACTTGTCTCTTACCCGGTCAACCGCGGAAAGCGCCTGCTTCCATTTGTCGTCGGCTGCGCCGCGCAGCAGATCACCCTGCTCGGGGGCTTCTGCGAACGAGGACGCCTGCACCCCGAGCAGTCGCACTGCAGCGCCCTTGCGCCAGTTGGCATGAAACAGTGTGCGAATCTGCTGGAAAATTTCGCTGTCGAACTGCGTGGGAGCCTCAAGCGTGCGGGCGCGGGTAATGGTGGTGAAGTCTGTGTAGCGCAGCTTGAGTTGCAACGTACGCGCGTGGAGATTTTGTTCGCGCAGCCGGCGGGCTACCATCTCCGATAAACGCATCAACGTGGATTCGACCTGCTCCGGGTTGGCGGTGTCCTGATCGTAGGTGTGTTCGTGGCTGATGGACTTTGCGCCTTCAGCTTCGCCGATCGCGCCCTCAAACCACGCCCCGGCATCCTCACCGCGAGCTTTTCCGGCCAGCGCCAGTCCCCATTGTCCGAGGTGCTGCTCAAGAAAAGAGTCCTCACGTTTCGCGACATCGCCGACCGTTAAAATGCCGAGCCCGTGCAGTTTCTGCTCCGTCACCTTGCCGACGCCGGGAATGTCGCGTACTTCGAGGGGCGCCAGAAATCTCGCTTCTTGGCCCGCAACCACATAAAAGATGCCTTGTGGCTTGGCTTTGCCGGAACATACTTTCGCAATCAGGCGCGAGCTGCCAATTCCGATGGAACTGTTGAGCTGAGTTTCTTCCTTCATCCGTTGGTGAAGTTTGTGAGCAGCCAGCATCGGCGGCCCGTGCAGGCGTTCGGTGCCCGTCATGTCCAGATAGGCCTCGTCGATCGACGCCATCTCGACTTGCGGCGAAAAACTTTCCAGCACGCCGTGGACTTTCTGAGAGCAATCACGATAGCGATCGGGATGGCCGTCCACGAAAATGGCCTGCGGACAAAGTTTAGCGGCGGTGCGCAGCGGCATAGCGGAGTGGACGCCGAATTTCCGCGCCGCGTACGAAGCCGCCGAAACCACACCGCGTTCGTGGCGCTGGCCTCCGACCACAACCGGCTTGCCTTTCAAGGACGGATCGAACAGTTCTTCCACCGAGACGAAGAAGGCGTCCATGTCAACGTGAAAGACGGTTCTGGGAGATGTGGCCATGGCTACACCAGAATCGGCTGCGCGTGCAGTTGCCGCACTTTCTCGTAAACCCGAACATATTCGCGGGCCGCGACCCGCCAGGAAAAATCCTTGCTCATGCCGTTGCGCATCAGCTTTTGCCAGGACTCGGGATCGCGAAAAACCTGCGTGGCCTGGTGAATGGTGCGCAGCAGCGCTTCTCCAGTGTACTCCACGAATTTGAAGCCGGTTCCCTTCTTGGTGCGGGGGTCCCATGGATCAATGGTGTCGTCGAGGCCACCCGTGGCGCGAACGATTGGAACCGTGCCGTACTTCAGGCTGTAAATCTGGTTCAGTCCGCAAGGCTCGTAGTGCGACGGCATCAGAAACATGTCTGCACCGGCTTCGATCTTGTGGGCCAGAACGTTATCGTAAGCCACCTTCACCGCGAGTTTGTGCCGGACTTGGCGCGCGAGGCGCAAAAACATTTCCTCGTACAATTTGTCGCCACTGCCCAGAACCACAAGCAGGACGTCTTCCAGCGCAAGCCGATCCAGAATCTGCCCGATAAGGTCGAAACCTTTCTGGGCAGCGAACCGGGATACGATGCCGATGACTGGCAGATTGGGATCAGCGTTGTGAAGTCCCATGCTGGCCAGCAAGTCGCGCTTGCATTCCTGCTTCCCGCTCAAGTCTTCTGAGGAGTAATGCGCGGCAATATACTTGTCGGTCTCCGGATTCCACGCGTCGTAATCCACGCCGTTGAGGATGCCGGTGACCGTCTTGGCGCGGCCTTTGAGCACGCCTTCCAGACCGAAGCCGTATTCCGTGGTCTGGATTTCCTGGCTGTACCTCTTGCTCACCGTGGTAATGAAATCCGAGTAAGCCAGCGCGCCCTTCATAAAATTGACGTTGCCGAAAAATTCCATCTTGGTAATGGTGAACAGGTCCCAGGGCAACATCAGCAGCGGTAGAATTTCCGCTGGAAACAGGCCCTGGTAACCAATGTTGTGGATGGTGAACACGATGCCGCAGTTCCGAAATGCCGGGTCTTCGACGTATTGTGTTCGAAGCAGCACCGGAACAAGTCCCGCTTGCCAGTCGTGGCAATGAAAAATATCAGGCACGCCTAGAATTTTCGATCCTTCCAGCACCGCACGGCAGAATAGTGCGAAACGCTCCGGATTGTCGGGAAAGTCTCCTGAGGAAGTTCCGTAAAGCCCGTCGCGGTCGAAGTACGGCGGATAATCAACGAAGAAAAAACGCACGCCGGGATAACCCGCGCCGGTCACAATCGAGCAGAAACGGTAGCGGTCGTCGAAAGGCACGGTAATGCTCTGGACGACGGTGTGTTCCTCGGGAATTCGGGTTAGGCGGTAGCGGGGAATATAGACGCTGACTTCGTGTCCAGCCGCGGCCAGCGCGCGCGGCAGAGCGCCGACTACATCGGCAAGGCCGCCGGTTTTTGAGAACGGAACACACTCGGAAGCTACGAAGGCGATGTGCATGAAGCGGAAACCCCGAATGTCCCCTGTCTCTCGCGCGTTATGATGATAATGATAATGACGAACGAGGCGCGCGCCTTTTGGCGTCACGTCACAAGTCTAATTGGCAGCATGAACGAGGGTCAATGAAAGTGTCGAGCGCCGGCGTTTCTCCCAAAAAACCAAAGCTGGGTCAGCATTTCTTGAATGATCCCTCGGTGGCGGCGCAAATTGTAGAAGCGCTCGGTGATTTGTCGCACAGCACAGTGCTCGAGATTGGCCCCGGACGAGGCGCGCTGACTTCCATGCTCGGCCGCAGGGCTCGGCGGGTCATCGCCGTCGAAGCCGACCGGGTGCTGGCAGCACAGCTCAGAATGAAGTTTTCGCTGGTGCCGAACCTGGAGATCATCGAAGGCGACATTCTGGCGGTCGATCTCAACACTCTTTTCGGGCCCAAGCCCGGCACCACTCGTCCGGGGATGGAGCAGGCACCGGAGCGAGTGCGGGTGGTTGGCAACCTGCCCTACTTCATCACCTCGGATATTTTGCTGCGCTTGTTTGAATACCGAAAATATTTCGAGAGCATCGTGTTGATGGTGCAGAAGGAAGTCGCCGACCGGCTGGCCGCGCATCCGGGAACAAAAGACTACGGGCTGCTGACGGCCACGGCGCAGTTGTACAGCCGGGTGGAAAAACTCTTCGCGGTCCCGCCGGAATCTTTCTCGCCTCCGCCCAAGGTGCAATCGGCCGTAGTTCGGCTGGAGATGGTGCCGCGCCTCGAAAAGTTGGGCGTCAACGAGGCCGAGTTCATGCGGTTCCTGAAACTTTCCTTCGCCCAGAAACGCAAAACGCTCTCGAACAACCTCAAGGTGCGGTACGCATCGGAGGAACTCACCGCGGCGATGAAGAGGGCAAAAATCCCGCCGTCCATCCGGGCTGAAGCTTTGTCGCTGGAACAGACGGCGGCGTTATTCCGCGAACTGGCGTCTCGAGAGCTCGCCCAGCCCCGACCCGGCCTGCTTAAATAAGGAGGCAACCATGGCCAGCGTGCGCGAACCGGCGGTTGCAGGCCGATTCTATCCGGGAGACACCGCCAAGCTGCGCGCGGATGTCGCCTCGTATCTTTCTTCGCAACTTTCTTCGCAATCAGCTCCGCAGCAAGAGCGGGTGCGCGCCATCGGGTGCATCGCGCCTCATGCCGGCTATATTTATTCTGGACGGGTTGCCGGGGCGGTGTTCTCGCGAATCGAAATCCCACCCTGCTGTATTGTGCTCTGCCCCAATCACACCGGATTCGGGCGTCCGCTGGCAATCATGAAAGAGGGCGGGTGGCGGACTCCGCTGGGCGACCTGCCGATTGCTTCCGATCTGGCAGGAAGACTGCTGCAAGCCTTTTCCGGGCTAGTCGAGGATTCCGCCGCCCACCGCTCCGAACATGCCATCGAAGTGGAGTTGCCGTTTCTGCAAGTCCTGAGGCCCGACGTAAGGTTTGTCCCGATTGCGGTTGGCACAGGTCAACTCATTTTGCTGGAACACATGGGTGAAGCCCTAGCGACCGTGATTGCGACTTACGAGCAACCCGTGTTAATCATCGCGTCCAGCGATATGAACCACTACGAAGACGATTCCACCACCCGCATGAAAGACCGCAAGGCCATTGACCAGATTCTCGCGCTTGATCCCAGTGGGCTTTATGAAACCATCATGACCGAGAGCATCAGCATGTGCGGATTCGGCCCCGCCGTGGCCATGCTGACCGCAGCCAAACGCCTGGGAGCGCAGAAAGCCGAACTGGTCGAGTACGCAACTTCGGGAGATGTTTCGGGAGACCGCGAAACGGTCGTAGGCTACGCGGGAATCATCGTGCGGTGAACCGGCAAGTGGCTAGTGATTCGTGGCTAGTGATTCGTAACCCGAGATCAGCAGCTGGGAAAAGGCTTCGAGGTACCGGCCACTGACCACTGACCACTAGCCACTGCTTCACTTCCCCGCCAGCAACTGCAGCGCCCGCGCCCGGGAAACATTCATCACCGAGGTATCTTCGGCGATCCCATTCAGCACCGGCGCGATAGCCTGAATATCCCCGAGATTGTTCTCCTTCTGCATTTCTTCCATGCGCTTCAAATCGTCGTCGAGCCCGAGCTTCTGGTATTTGCGGAAATAACTGAGGCGGCGGCCGAATTCGAGCGTGGTGGAGAGGTTTTGGAAAATAGCGGTGATCTGTTGCACCGCTGCGACCGGTGAATAGTTAAAGGTGGCTTGCGAATTCTCGCTCTCGGATTTGTAGGTCAGGACCTTGATCCCCGTGTTGGCAAGTTTCTTGTTGCCGGAGTCCACTTTGCCCTTGAAGTAGTGGGCGCGCCGGGCGAGATCGAAAATCTGTGCGCGAACTTTGTCCGAGAGCGTAAATGGAAGCGGCGCCGGATCAGCCGGATCTGAATCCTGATTCAATTGTCCATTGGAACTGTAGGAACCATGGCCGTCCTCCGCAACGGCGATCTCATAATGACTTGGATTCGCGCCGGAGAAATCGAGGCTAAAGCTTACCGTTGCCGACCCGCTTGGGCCTTGGGCCACAGCGGACGACGACAGCGCGATCAAGAGCACTCCGCAAATCCTGGTTCTCATGCAAGAGAAATTATGCCAAAAATTCGACCCGGAGATCACCCGGCTGCAGCACTCTGGCGGCTCAACGTGGCCCAGGTGTGCAGATCGCAGATCGCGATCGCGAGCGCGTCAGCGGCATCCGCGGGTTGAGGAGTTTCTTCCAGGCGCAGCAGCCTAGCGACCATGAGTTGCACCTGCTCTTTTTCCGCCCGCCCGTAGCCGACGACTGCCGACTTGATGGTCAAGGGAGCGTATTCCGAAACTGCAATCCCTAGCGAAGACGCGGCCAGCATAGCCACGCCTCGCACCTGGCCCAGTTTGAGCGCCGACTTTACGTTCACCGAATAAAAAACGTCTTCAATGGCCACACGATCGGGCTTATGCTGCCGAATCATTCCGCAAAGCTTGTCGAAAATAGTCGAGAGCCGCGCGGGGAGAGGATCGCGCGGCGAAAGCTTGATGCCACCGAAGCAGACGCAATCCAAGTCTCCGCGGCCGTTGAACTCGACCACGCCAAAGCCGGTGCATTCGGTGCCGCAATCAATCCCCAAGACACGCATGGTGAGCAGTGTACTCGCTGGCGGGGAGATAGAACGGCCGAACTTCGCGGGAGTATCGCCAAGGGCACCGCTTTCGGTGTCGATTCTTGTCGTCGAAAACTCCCGTTGCCGCAGCCCTTCCGCGCCAAGCGCTCGAATGATAATCTACTTGCTTCCGTTGCCCGGTGGTGAACACGCTGAGAGTGTATCCAGCGCGCGATTCGAGTTTTTCGCGACGGAAAATTTTGCAACTACGAGGAGCAGGCAATGAAGATTGGCATACTGACCGGCGGCGGGGATTGTCCCGGACTGAACGCGGTCATCCGCGCGGCAGTGCGCAAGGGCACCTTCCACTATGACGACCAGTTCGTGGGATTTCTCGAAGGCTGGCGCGGACTCATGGAAGATAAAAGTATGCCGCTCGACCTCGAAGCCGTAGCCGGAATTCTTCCCCGCGGCGGCACGATTCTACGCACCTCGCGCACCAATCCGGCCAAGAAGCCGGACGGGCTGGACACTTGCATCGCTACACTGAAAAAGAGCGGGGTGGACGCACTCATCGCCATCGGCGGCGATGACACGCTTTCCGTCGCCACCAAGCTTTTCGACAACGGGGTCAAGGTTGTCGGCGTGCCGAAGACGATTGACAACGACCTGTCCGGAACTGATTTTACTTTCGGCTTCGATACTGCCGTGAACATCGTCACCGAAGCGATTGATCGTGTGCACACCACCGCCGAAGCGCACAACCGTGTGATGGTGGTCGAAGTTATGGGGCGCGACGCGGGCTGGATCGCGATTTACAGCGGCATCGCCGGCGGCGCGGACGTCATCCTGATCCCCGAGCAGCCGTTTGACGTGGACAAAGTTGCGGCCAAGATTCGCATGCGTCACGCCCGGGGACGTTATTTCAGCATCGTGGTCGTGGCCGAGGGCGCCAAGTTTGCCGCCAGCAAAGACGGCCCAAGTGTAGTGGGTGGCGAGAAAGACGAATTCGGTCACGCCCGGCTGGGCGGAATCGCCAACACGCTGGCGCAGGAAATTGAACGCCGCACCGGATTCGAAACCCGCACCGTCGTATTAGGTCACATTCAGCGCGGCGGCACGCCGACCGCATTCGACCGCGTGCTGGCCACGCGCTACGGCCTGGGCGCGATCGACATGGTGCATCGCGGCGAGTTCGGCAAGATGGCGGCCCTGCGCGGGAACAAGATTATTTCTGTTCCCCTCGCCGAGGCGACCGCCAAGAACCGCACCGTGGACCAGGAAATGATGGATGCGGCGACGGGCATTCTGGAAGATGAAGAGAAAGAACCAGTCGCAGGTTAGCCCGACACCGACGAGTGTGGGGACAGCCGTCCTCGGCTGTCCCAGGACCGCAGGCCCTGCCTGTTTTTTTCGTGGCTGGAGTAGGAGATCAAAAGCAATCGAACTGCGCTCGAGGGACAGCCGAGGGCGGCTGTCCCCACGTTGTTAAGGCACGTCGTTAAGAATGGTGATCGAAGCCACGCCCCACTCGCGCCCTGCCTCGTGGAAAATCCTGCTGGCATTCGCCATCATTTACCTGGTCTGGGGCTCGACCTACCTGGCGATTCGCGTGGGCGTGCGCGAGATGCCGCCCTTCCTGATGGCAGGAATTCGCTTCACCACCGCGGGCTTGACGCTATATGGATGGATGAGGCTCTCCGGGGTTCCATCCCCGAGTTGGATCGAGTGGCGCGGAGCAACCATCCTGGGCACGCTGATGTTTCTCATCGACTACGCTTGCCTGTTCTGGGCGGAGCAGCGGGTGCCGTCAGGGGTGAGCGCGGTGATTCTCGCCTCGATACCGGTTTGCATCACCTTGCTTGAAATTATTTTCCTTCAAACGCAACGCCTCACCGTGCGTTTATCTCTCGGTTTACTGGTCGGAATTATAGGAGTGGCGGTGCTGATGGACCCTTCGTCCGCGCTGGGTGAAGCACCGCTCGATCGCGGCGGAGCCATCGCGCTGCTGGTGGCCTGTAGCGGATGGTCGGTCGGCACCGTTGTCAGCCGCCGGATTGTACTGCCGGAATCGAAACCCATGAGCGCCGCAGCGCAGATGCTCTCCGGCGGCGTGCAGTTGCTGATTCTGGCCACAGTGAGCGGCGAGGTTTTGCATTTTCGCGCGCAAGATATATCCCGGGTCGCGTGGTTTTCTCTGGTCTATCTCATCATCGCCGGCTCGATCGTTGCATACACGGCTTACGTCTGGCTGCTGCATTACGAATCGCCAACCAAAGTTGGCACCTATGCGTACGTTAACCCGGTGGTAGCGGTGATCGTCGGAGCCGGGATCGGCGGCGAGGTGATCGGCCATCGCACCCTGCTGGGGATGGCGCTGATCCTGGTCAGCGTAGTAGCGATCACCACCATGCGAAGGCATGTGACTCCAGCGGACACGGCTAGGGGCCAGGAGACTCAAGTTCAGGCGACGGTGGAGTAGGCCCCTCGCCCCAGAGCACACCCCTGTGTGACCCGCGTCACTGCACTCGTCCTCCCCACACGCGCATCATTACATCAGTCCCGGAAAGCGGGACATGCGGAAGGAGGAGATATGAAACTCCTTATCGGAATCTTCCTGTTGGGGTTGGCGATGCCGGCTCTCGCCCAGAACGCTCCCAAGAAGAGCGCTCCCCGGTATAACCCAGCAGCCGAAGCGATTTATAAAGGGACGGTCGTGGACATGCGAGACCGCGAGTGCCCGGTGAGCGGTGGAATGGGGTCCCACATCATCATGCAATTGGGAAACGCGACCATCGAAGTCCATCTGGCGACTACGACGTTCACCAAAATGGCGGACCTGAACCTGCACGAGGGCGACCAGATTGAAATAACCGGATGGAAGACGGAATTCGAAGGCGTGCAGACGATCTTTGCGCGCGAGGTTCGGCGCGGGCAGGATGTCTACGTTTTCCGCGATAAAGACGGGACTCCCGCGTGGTAAGGGAATCCGTTCTCAGTTGCGCCGAAAAGATTTTGCGGCCAGGGCGGTGCTGAGCAATGCGCTGGTAGAGATCAGCGTGAGCGAAGTCAGGCAGAGTATGCACCAGGCGCCCAGTGCGTGCGCCTCGATGTAGGTGAGATACAGGGCAAAACCCAGCCCTGCGGCCGAGACGATCAACAGCATCACCGGCGTCTCGGCCTTCTGGCGATAAACGGTCGCGAGGGCCAGAATCAGAAGGTAGCCCAGGATTCCGATCAGAGCGACCGGAACACCGAGCACAGTTGAGTAGCCGCTGCGATTTACCAGATCGCAGTTGAAGAACTCGCCGATGTCGCAAAACGAAGTCTTCGATTTGCTGAAGTGGTGATAGAGAGAAACGGAAGAAACCGCGACCCCCGCAACTGCCACGAGCGAGAGTGCGACCATGAGCCGGCGGCGCAGCGTCATGGCAGTTTGCAGCCCGTCTTCTCGCCCAGCACGTTGAGCGGTTGCGGCCCCTGAGTACGCGAGCCGTCGGAAAATTCCCATGTAGGATAGCCTGTTATTCCCGCCTGCTTGCAGGTGTCGTTCATCGTGTGCTTCCCTTCTGGGCTGCACTCGGTATAGTTCACGTACTGGAAGGCGAAGCCGAACAGCTCCTTTTGCTCCTCACAGTGCGGACACCACCACGCCCCATACATTTTCGCGCCCCTGGCTTTCAGACACCGTGCGAAGGTGTCGAGGGTGCTGACCGGCTTTTCATAGTAGAGAAAGTAGTATGCGGCCCATGCGGCGACCAGGACCCCCAGCGTCAGCGTCACCCACAACCATCTCGGACCGGGCTTGGCGGTCCCCTCTTCGCGCTTTGAGTTGAATTTCGACATGCGATTGGATTTTTATACCACGACATTCAGAGCGCCGGGCAGCACGTCCAAAGTTTGGCAATGCAAGGTAAGAACTTCTCCGTCCACCATCACGTCCACCGGCGCGTCGAGATGAAAATCAATGCGCCGGACTTTACGGACTTCCGCCAGCGGATGCTGCACATGAGTGCCATCGTAGAGGCGTGGGAGGTTGCGGATCAATCCGACGCGCCCGATCGGTCCCCAGCGGACGAATTCGATCAAGCCATCATCAGTTTCAGCCGTGGGCGCGATCATCATAGTTCCGCCGGTGAATTTGCTGTTGCTGAAGGTCAGGAACAGGCAGGGACGGCGGTCGATTTGCGTATCGCCGTCGGCGATGAGAGGAAACGGGCGGCGTCGAAAACGCGCCAGGCAAATAAAAATCGATGCCTGATAACCGACCTCTCCCCAACTACTAAAACGGCGCATGCGCAACGTCGCGACGTCGGCGGAGAAGCCGATGCTGAGAAGGTTGATGTAGTGCAGCACTCCGTCTTTGTGGCGCAGGCGCAGAACGTCACATTTTCGCGAGCGTCCGGCAATCAGGGATTGCATGGCGTATTCAACGCCCTGGTCGCTGAAATCGCGCAGAAAAGAATTGCCGGTGCCGAGCGGCAGGAAGCCGAGGGTCGGCGCCTCGGATCCATCGGCCAGCGGAAAAAGGCCGTTCACAATTTCGTAGGACGTGCCATCTCCGCCGACCGAGATGAATTTGCGATGACCTTCCCGCCACGCTTCGCGCGCCAGATTGGCAGCGTGACCGGAGGCGGAGGTCTCGCGCACTTCGACTTCGAGTCCGGCGGCGCGTAGGCGATCTAGAGCAGGGCCCAGGAGCTTGCGGCTGCGGCCTCCGCCGGCCGCGGGGTTGATGATTGCCAGATACTTGCCGGGCAACTCAGAGCTCTTTCACCGCGGAGCTGCGGTCGAGGGATGTGCGAATCTCGTCGGCGAGTTCAGCGCGTTTGATCTTCATCGAAGCCGTACGGGGGAAATCTTTGTCCCAGAGCACGTACCCTGAAACCCGTTTGTAGTCTGGCAAACCGCTGTTTCGTGACGTAACGTCGTCCTTGAGGGCCTGCGTGAACTCCTGATTCAGATCCGGATGCACCACCAGAATCAGCGCCTCTTCTCCCAATTCTTTCTGCGGCCAGATATAGTTGGCGGCGAAGATGCAGTGTTCCTTCACCTCGATACCCTCAAACGCGGACTCAATATCCTCGGGATAAACATTTTTCCCGCCTTCGGTGACAATCATATTTTTCTTGCGGCCGAATAACTGCAGGTGCCCGGAGCCGTCGAAGCGGCCGAGGTCTCCGGTGAGTAGCCAGCCGTCCACAATGGTTTCGGCAGTCAACTCGGGGTCGTCGAGGTAATGCGACATGACGGTCGCGCTGTTGGCGGCCACTTCGCCGATGCCGTCAGCACCGGGGTTCAAAATTCGAAGTTCGACTCCAGGCAGGGGTTTGCCTACAGTGTCGGAGCGAAACGGTTTCAGGTCATTGACAGT
>CAAGKR010270931.1_pt1 | contig 13561 bp, 10 predicted proteins | sample 2556971 | NCBI WGS metagenome assembly CAAGKR01 (sample SAMEA5207829, study PRJEB30636) | soil metagenome | biome: forest; feature: boreal; material: soil | place: USA | collected 2011-09 | depth 1 m | reverse complement strand
TTGCACGGGTCTTACGACCGGGCTTGGCGGCCGGCCGAGCCCCGACGCGGGTCTGCTTCGCGGCCAGTCCCCGTTCCGATCGCAGGGGGTCACCCACGTTGACCGGTTGACCGACGGAATCGCCGCGGCCCTCGACGATCCGCCGCGCACCGATCTGACGGCCGTGCTCGTCTCGCCCCAGAGCTTCGTCGTCTACGATCTCGGCCGCGACACCGAGATCCATTGCGTCTCGATCGAGGCCGATGGCGACGATGTTTACCAGCTTGCGCTGTCGGCTGACGGCGTCGCCTTCACGCCGTTTTGGAGCGCGGCCGCGACCGGCGATCGCGGGATGCAGCCCCGCGCCGCGCGCGATCTCGCGGGGGCGGGCCGCTACCTGCGGCTGAGCGCGTCTGCGGGTGATGGTGTCTATGCCGTCGCGGAGCTCTCCGTGGCCGGCGCCTGCCCGCCGCGCTGGCCACCACCGCTTGCGCTGGAGGCGGGGACGCCGGTCGACGAGTCCGCGCGCCTCAAGGCATGGGCGCTCGCTGCCTGCGCCGCCGCTTACATCTTCGCTTACCGCCAGCGCGCGCCCGACTTCGTCAAGCTCTTGATCGCGGTTCCGCTGGGGCTGGCGACCGCTCTCTGCGTGCAGCTCGCCGAGATCTGGCCACCGTCGCCGCCCTTGCGGGCGGTCCTGGTTGCGGCGATCGGGATCGTGGCGAGTGCCGCTGCGGTGCGCGTCGCTGTTAAGCGCTGGCGCCGGCCGGCCCCGCGACGATCTTCTTGAGCTCGCCCCGCGCGTGCAGGTCGCGCACGATGTCAGCGCCACCAACGAGCTTGCCGTCGACGTAGAGCTGGGGGAAGGTGGGCCAGCTCGAGTATTCCTTGAGGCCTTCGCGCAGCTCGTTGTCGGCGAGGATATTGTACGACTCGAACGGGACGCCGATCTCTTTGAGGGCGCCGACCACCGCGGCGGAGAAGCCGCACTGGGGCATGGCGGGGTTTCCCTTCATGAACAGCATGACGCGGCCCTTGGCGATGGTGTCTGTGATGCGTTTTCTGAGAGGCTCGTTCACGGTTGGCTCCTATTTGCGCCGACACTCTTGCGGCGTTTCGGTGGTGAGTGCCAGGGCGTGGATCGGCGCGTTGGTCCCGCGCATGACCTCGCCCAGCGCCGCATAGACCAACCGGTGGCGATCGACCAGCCCTTTGTCGGCGAAGAGGGCCGAGACGACCGTCGCCGAGAAGTGGTCGCCGCCGCCGGTGGTGTCGGCGACGCTGACCTCGGCGTCGGGGAGCGCGGTCTGGATGCGCGCTTTGATTTCATCGGGCGTCATGGCGGCGTGCTGAGTGTGTATAGCACGTCACGGTATACTGCCATCCCATGACGCTGGGGACGCGCGTGACCGTGGTGACGACGCTGCTGGTGGCGTCGGTGCTGGCGAGCTCGGGCTATGCGGCGCTCAAGGTGAGGCGGGCGAACCTGGAGGCCGATCTCGACCGCGAGGCCCACGAGATCGCAACCGCGCTGCGCGCCGGCATCGAGCCGCTCGATCGGAGCACCGCCGCGGACACGCTGATCCAGCGCGCGCGCGCGGCGCGCCAGCACGACGAGCTGTTTGCGCTGGAGGTGCTGTCGGTGGGCGACGAGCAGCGCACCGACGACGACGCGTGGCGCCTGCTCATGCGTGCGGCCGACATCCAGGATGCGCCGGTCGGGCGGCTCTTCGATTCGTCGTCGGGCGCGCGCTCGTATGCGATGGCGGTGCCGCTGTTCGACGCGGCCGCTTTGGAGCTGCCGCCGCGCCACCCGGCGCGGCACCCGATTGCGATCATGGGGATGCGGCGCGATGCCGGCTACATCGACGCCGAGGTGGCCGCCAGCGCGCGCCGGATATACCCGCTGTTCCTTCTCGTGGTGATCGGCGTGGCGGTCGGTGTGAGGTTCGCGATCCATCAGATCGTCGTGCGGCCGCTGCGACGGCTGCTCGAGGGGATCGATGCCGTCGGAAAGGGCGATCTGTCCCGCGTGATTCTGGCGGAGCGTGACGACGAGATCGGCACCATCGCGGGCCGCTTCAATGCCATGACCGGCTCGTTGCGCGAGGCGCGCGAGGAGGGGGAGCGTGCGGCCAGCGCGCGGCTCGGCCTCGAGGCGCGGCTGCGCCAGTCGGAGAAGTTGGCCACCATCGGGCAGATGGCGGCGGAGATCGCCCACGAGCTCGGAACCCCGCTCAACGTCATCGGCGGCCGGGCGCGTGCGATAGCCAAGCGAGCGGAGAAGGCGGCCGACAGAGCAGGCGAGAGCGCGGACAAATTGCCCGACCTGGCCGAAGTGATCCGGGAGGTGACGAAGAACGCTGGGATCATCGGAGACGAGGTTGCGCGCATCACCAAGATCATCCGCCAGGTGCTGGACTTCTCGCGGCCGCGGGGTCCCACCGTCACGCGCGTGCGGCTCGGCGCCGTGGTGTCCGAGGCGCTGGAGTTCCTGCGCGAGACGATCCGCCGCCAGTCGATCGAGGTCGACGTCCGCACGTCACCCCCGCCGCCCGAGGTGCCGGGCGATTCGGACCAGATACAACAGGTCTGCCTCAACCTGCTCATGAACGCGATTCACGCCATGCCGAACGGAGGCAGATTGCAGGTGGCGACCGAGCGCGTGGTGCGGCGCAAAGGGGGGCTAGACCTCTCGCCTCCCGCCGAATACGTCCTGCTGATCATCGCCGACGGCGGTCCCGGGATTCCGCTCGCCGACCGGGAAAAGATTTTCGAGCCGTTCTTCACCACCAAGGACGAAGGACAGGGGACCGGTCTCGGCCTGGCGGTCAGCCACGGGATCGTCAAAGATCACGACGGCTGGATCGAGGTCGAGAGCCCGGTCACCGGCGGCGCCGCTTTCCGGGTATTTCTCCCGTGCGCCGTCGCGGTCTCCGGCAGCGAACCCGCGTGGAAGGGCTCCCCCCCTGAACCATCGGTTGCCCTTGCCGAAGGCAAGTCGATCGGCAAGGATTGATCGGCAAGGAATCGATGGCCGAACCTGCAACCACCGTCGCTTCCCAGAAGGTGCCGCCGTTTGCGGGCGCGATCGCCGGCGCGGGCCGGGCGACGATTCTGATCGTCGAGGACGACGCAGCGATGCGAACCATGCTCCGGGAGGCTCTGGACGAGGACGGCTACGCGGTCGAGACGGCGGCGGGCGGCCGGGCCGGCGTCGAGCGCGTCCGGCAGGGGGGAATCGATCTGGTCGTGTCGGACGTGAAGATGCCGGACCTCGACGGGCTCGACATGCTCCGGGAGATCAAGGCGGTCAGTCCTTCGCCGCACGTCATCACGATCACCGCGTTCGGGTCGATCGACACCGCCATCCGCGCCGTCAAGCTGGGCGCGTTCGACTACATCACCAAGCCGTTCGAGATCGACCAGCTGATCCTGTCGGTGCAGAAGGCGCTGGCCGAGCGGGCGCTGCGCTCGGAGGTCGCGCGCCTGCAGGGCGAGGTTCAAAAGAGCTACCGCTGGGGAAACATCGTCGGGAAGTCGGCGGTGATGCAGGAGATGTTCGCGCTCATCCAGCGACTCTCGGGCTCCGCGGCATCGGTGCTGCTGACGGGCGCTTCGGGCACGGGCAAGGAGCTGGTGGCCAAGGCGATCCACTTCAATAGCCCACGCCGCGAGCGTCCGTTCGTGGCGCTCAACTGCGCCGCGATTCCGGACACCCTGCTCGAGAGCGAGCTGTTCGGTTACAAGCGAGGCGCCTTCACCGACGCGCGCAGCGACCGCCCCGGAATCTTCGTCGAGGCCGACGGCGGCACGATCTTTCTCGACGAGATCGGCGAGCTGTCGCCGACGCTGCAGGCGAAGCTCCTGCGTGTGCTCCAGGAGGGCGAGATCCGGCCGCTCGGCGCCGCGCGCAACGAACAGGTCGACGTGCGTGTCGTCGCGGCGACCAACATCGATCTCGAGGCCCGTCTGGCGAACGGAAGCTTCCGCCAAGATCTCTACTACCGGCTCAACGTCATCCACATCCATCTGCCCCCACTGCGCGACCGGGCCGAGGACATCCTGGCGCTCGCCGAGCATTTCTTGGCGCGCAGCGCGACGAAGGCCGGCAAGGTGATCCGTGGCTTTCACGAGGCCGCCAAGAAGGCGCTGCTTGGTTATGGCTGGCCCGGCAACGTGCGCGAGCTCGAGAACGTGGTCGAGCGCGCGGTCGCCCTGGCCGAGAGCGATCTCGTGGAGATGGAGGACCTCCCGGCCGGCGTCCGCGAACGACGGGCGACGGCCGAGGATGAGCTCGGCGCGGCGGTCGCGCGGGGTCTGACCCTCGAAGAGCTGGAGCGCGAGTTCATCAAGCGCGTGCTGGCGGCCGAGGGTGGCAACAAGACCCGCGCGGCGCAACGCCTGGGGCTCGACCGCAAGACGCTCTACCGGAAGCTCGAGGAGGACGCGGCCAGCGCTGTCCCGACCGACCGCGAAGAAAGCGAGCCACAGCCATGAACGAAATCGGTTCCCGGGTCAGCCTGGAAGGGCGCGCCGAGGCGGGTTTCGAGCTGCTGCGCGCGCCGGCGTCGGGCCAGCCCTGCGTTCATTGGCGGCTCCGCGTGGTCGAACATCTCACGGCGCGGACCGAGCTGGTCCACGAGATCGCCTCGCCCGAGTCGTTCGATCTGGCGTGGGGAGCCGACGCGGTTGAGCGGCGTTTGCCGCTGCGGATTCGCATCGATCCCGGCGCCGCTGCCATCGAAGCTGTGCCGACCCTGCACCGCGCGGGGACACCCGGCGCGCTGGCCGTGGCGCGGGCGTTCGGCTTTCGCGGCGCGCTCTCCGTCGAAGAGGTGGTCATCCGTTCGGGCGATGCGCTTTCGGCCGATGGGGTTCTGCAGGACCTCAGCTTCGGCGCCGGCCCGTTTCGAGCCGCGGCGCAAGGCCTGGAGCTGCAGGGCGCGACACTGCGCCTGCCGTCGCGGAGCCTCGGTCCGGCGCTCTTGCCCTGGGCGCTCGGGACGGCGGCCGCGCTCCTGGGCGGGATGGGGCTCGCCACCTGGGCGGCCTGGCGGTACCACCTGGCGCACGTGCCACCGGGAACCGGATCGTTCGATCGCCTCGCGCCACCCGAGTTTCCGCGCCCGCGTCTGCCGTAGCTCGCCCGTCGGTCGCGGGCGGTCGGTCGCGGGCGGTCGATCGATTGGCCGTGTGTGCTCCCGATCGCTTCAGCGCGGGGGCCTGCAATAGACCATGAACCGGCTCGGTGAGCCGCTATCCGCGAAGCACCGGGACCAACCGAGGAACGCCAACGGACCGTGGGCGTCACGGGCCGCCGAGAGCTTGTCCTCATACGAGGCCAGCAAGGCATCCTCGGCGTCGACGAAGACCTTGTCGATCGGACCCGGCGGACCTATCAGGCTGGCGTCGATGCTCGACCGGATCCCACGATCCAGATCTCTGCGCATCACGGATGGCTCCAGGCGGTAGAGATAGATCCATCTGTGATCCGGCTCCGGGAAAGGCTGGTCGAAGGTCGAGTAAAGGCTGGTATATGGAAAAGCGTATCGCTCCCCGGCCGTCAGATGGCTCGCGAACCATCCCGACATCTCGGCCCACGCCGGCGGCACTTCGACGAATTTCCGCGGATCCCGGGCCGCCCTCGGCGCGAACCAGCCGAGCTTGATCGCCAACACGGCCATCAAGACCAAGAGCCCGGTCGCGTCGGCGGCGCCGGGCGCCCGCAGCCACGACGCGCCGGCGCCGAGACGGCGTTTCAATCTAGGCCACACGTCGCCGAGCGCGCTCTCGACGGCATACGGCGTGAGCAGCACGACCAGCGGCATTACATACCGCACGCCGATTTCACCGGCGCCTTGCTGGCCCGACGCGAACGCCGCCATGAACCAAGCGAGCGCGTAGATGACGGCCAGCGCGTGCGGCCGGGTGGGCGTGGCCAGACGGCGACGAAGGCCAAGGGCCGCCAGCACGACGATCGCCACCCCGCTCAAGACACGCGGCAGGGCGGTGGCCGCGGTCATGGGCGCTTCCGGCTGCTTCAACGAGGTGACGCCCAACCCGGCGCTGTAGATGGCAACGCCGACCGTGTGGCCAAATCCCTTGATCACGCGCGCGCCGAGCGCCCAGATCGAATGGCGCTTGAGCAGAAATCCGAGCCCGATCGAATTTTTCTGGGGGTCCCGCATCGTGGCCCAGGTCTCTTCCCAGTTGTCGAGCCACAGAAGTCGTTCGTTGAAATTGTGAAACGGGCTGTGAAACACGAGCACGTTGCGGCGGAGCAGGAAGAAGGTCACAACGACGAATCCCAACGCGGCCGCATAGGGTTCCGGCCGCCGAATCAAACCGCGCCCGGACTGGTGCAGGCCCACGCAAATGAGCACCGGAAACAGCAGGTGGCCATTGCCCTTGGTCAGGTAGGCGAGCCCGATCAGCGCACCCGTGCCAAGCCACGCGAGAACCCCCGCGCCCTGGCAGGCCGCGATGGCGTAAACACCGGCCAGAATGAGCCCCGCGAACAGCAAGTCCGCCAGCACCCGGCTCGACAGCTCGCCCACGCTGGGCATCAAGCACCAGACGGCGATCACGCCGACCGCCACCCGCGGGCCGAACATCCGGCGCGCGGTGAAGAAGCCGATCAACCCGAGGAATATCGCCGTACCCAGGTTGAACAGCTTCGCCGTTGCGAAGAATCCGGGTCCGTCGCTCGCGACGGTCTGAAGCAGCATCTCGAATAGGGGACTGCGGTTGTCCTCCTGGCAGCGTCCCTGCAAATGACAGCGGATCGTGGCGACGACGCCACCCTCGCGCTCGTAGCTGCGGGCGACCGCCATGTAGGCCACCTCGTCATAGCGGGGCTGCCCCTTCATCGCCGAAATGGCGAGCGCCTGGCAGACCAGCGCCGCCACCGCAAGCACTAGGATCAGCACGGGCGCATTCCGGCGCAGGACGCCGCCAAAGGCGGTCCCCGCTCCAGCGCCTGGCGACGTCACCGTCCGGGAAGGGTCAGCGGGTGAAGGCTCCGGCATTCTGGATCGGTGCTCCTACGTGGAGATCGTGCGAAAATGCCTTGGAACGCCGGCAAACGAGCCCATGCGGAAGGTATTTCCCTGACCGGCTTCGGCGGCGCTGAACGTAACACCGGTCGAGGTGTCGAGTAACTATCCAACAGGCAGGGTCTGAATCCGTCCTGTGTCTGATAAAATTGATCCTCGGGGACCACCGCGGGCGGGCGGCCAGTTACTCTCAAGCATGGGGCGATCATCCTAAAAGCGGGCGCCGCCGATCATCGGCGGCGTCCCCACCATGCCCAAGGTCTTGTCAGCTCACGATCGTGAATGCGCGACGCTTCCCCGGACCAAATCGATACACGGCGAAGTCAGCATCAAACGTGACCGCGCGATGTATTCCGAGGCGGAGCATTACCGCGAAGCTGCTTCGATCAACGACTGAATAGTCGTGGTCAGGGTACGTCTCACCGATGGACCAGGCCGCTTCCAGGTCCGATGAGGTCACTGACTCGATGTGCGCGATTCCGCTCCGCAGGCCCCGCCAGAACCGCTCGGCGGCGTGGCGGTTAAACCGATGTCTGAGCAGGAGCCAAGCTTCAATGAGCACATGGTCCGTCGTGACCAGAGGTTCATCGGACGAGAGCGCGGCCTTGGCCCTGCGATTGCTCTGGTCTCCGCGATCCGCGGCGGCGTACCAGGCCGACGTGTCAACGAATAAACTCACGCGGTCCTGCGGCGGGCGCGCCGCCCCGTCAACCGCCGGGCGGCAAGCGCCGTTCCGATGTATTCGTCCTTCTGGAGCGCGACGTCAGAGCCACCGGAGTCGCCGAGATCGAACACTCCGACCGGACTAACGGTTCGGCGCGGTTGCGCGATGTCTCTTGCCACCAGACGCCTAAAATATTCGGCGAGGGAGATCCCCAGAGCCGCTGCGCGTTCGCGCGCACGTTTGTGCTGTTCGGCGTCCAGGGTAATCTGGCTACGTGCCATCATGATGTCATCATCATGATGTATTGATTGACGGCGCGCAAGACATGCGAAAAAGGCCGAAAGCCCGCGCTTCTTCCGCCTACGCCTCCGTCGCCGACGGCCGCGTTCGATCGCGCCGCGCTCTCCGGCCAAAGCCACCTGATGGTCGTCCACGGGCACGGCACGGGCGCCCTGCGCAAGCGGATCCACAGCTACCTGGAAGGCTCCCCCTACGTCGCGCGCTCTGCAGCCCCGATTCTCATCGCCAGAGTATAAGCGCGATTGACTGGCGAGCTCTCGACCTTACCGCCTCCCCGGACCTGATCGCTCCGGTCTATCGGCTGTCTACATTCGCTTGGTCGCCAGCGCGAGACCGCTTTTGGCGCTGGCGTTGTTCGGATCGATCTTGAGCGCGTCGCCGTAGGCTTTGGCTGCCTCTTTGTAATGGCTCAGGCGAAAATGCGCATCGCCGAGGAGGACGCGGGCCTTGACGCCGCCGCCGCGATCGACCGCCAGCGTGGCAGAGCGTACGGCGTCGGCGTAGTTCTTCTCCTGGAACGAGATCTCGGCCAGGCCCACCAGCGCCGGGCCGCGGTCGTACCTCGACTTGCCCTTCGCGACCCTTTCGAAAATCTCTCGCGCCTCGGCAAACCGCTCGGCGCGCAGGAGCCGCTGGCCGTCGTCGAGCAGGTGCTTGGTCTCGGCAGGTGACGGCCCAGCGTGCGCGGGGGCTTTGGCCTTGGGCGCAGCGTCGTCGTCGCCCGAGCGTGCTGCAGCTTCATTCTCGGTCGCGGGCCCCGCTTCGCCAGCGGCCGGGGCTGCTTTCCCCGGCGTCACTGGCGGCGCGATCGCTTCGGCGCCCGCCGGGACTGCAGGAGGCGATAAGGCTGGGGCAATCGGAGCGACCGGCGCCGCAGCGACCGCGTGCCGCGGCTGCCGGGCATGGTGGCTCACCACGAGGTATGCCACGAAGAGGCCCAAGATCCCCCCCGCGGCAATCACGATGTGCGCGACCTTCACCTCCCGCACGCGCTGGAAAAGCCCGCTCGCCTGCGAGGCGCCGCCGCGGAGCGCGCCGAGGACGCCGAACTTGGGAACCTGCTCCGATTCGGCGGGCGGCAGGTAACCGAAACCGGGGAAAAGCGCGTCGGCCAGCGCGCCGAGCTCGCGCGCGACCTCGTCCATCGAGCCCGGTCGCTGGTCGGGCTCTTTGGCCATCGAACGCATGATGAGCGCCTCCAGCGCCGGCGGTACGTCGTCCCGGAAGTTCGAGAGCGGCGCCGGCATGCTGGTCGCTTTCTTGTGGAGAATCTCCATGAAGTTCGCGCCTTCGAAGGGCGCTTTTCCGGAGAGCATCTCGTAGAGCAACCCGCCGACGGCGTAGATGTCCGAGCGCGGGTCGGCCGGCCGTCCGGCGGCCTGCTCGGGCGCCATGTACTCGGGGGTTCCCATGGTCATGCCCGGGTGGGTGAGCCGCCGCCGGATGTCGCCGTGGCTGTCTCGCTCGTTGTCGAGGTTGTCGATCTCACCGCTCTTGGCGATGCCGAAGTCGAGCACCTTGACGAAATCCTTTTGCCCATCCCGGGTCAGGATGAGGACGTTCTCGGGCTTGAGGTCGCGGTGGATGACGCGGGCGTCGTGCGCAGATTGCAAGGCGCGGCAGATCTGCCCGCCGATGTGCAGCGTGCGCCGGATGTCCAGCTTGCCCTCGCGGTGGATGAGCTCGCCGAGCTCGATTCCCTCGAGGTACTCCATGACGAAAAAGAACGCACCGTCGGGCGTGGTCCCGGAGTCGGTGACGTCGACGACGTTCGGGTGCGAGATCTTCGAAGCCGCGCGCGCCTCGCGCCGCAGCCGCTCGACGAGATCCGGCGTCTGGCTGTACGCCGGATGCAAGATCTTGAGCGCGACGCGCCGGCCGATGTCGATGTGCTCGGCCTCGAATACGCGCCCCATCCCCCCCTCGCCGCACAGGCGGCGGACGAAATAGCGCCCACCCACCACCGAGCCGACGACGGACTGCGATCCCTGCAGGCCGGGGCTGGAGTCGGGGGTCCCGACGTCGACGGGGCTGACGTCGGGAACGGTCAGTCGTTTATCCCGCCCCTCTTCAGGCGGCGGAGAATCGGAGGCCGCGGCTCCAGATTGCGGCTGAACCGAATCCTGGTCCCCCGCCATCAGCCGCTCCGTCTTGGCGGACGCCGGGAGCGCGTGCTTGCTGGTGTACCAGTCTCGCGCCTCGATGATGAGCCGCTCGCGCTCCGCCCGCTCGGCCGCGATGTCCTCGTCGTAGAGCTCCGCCAGGAATTTCGCCACGCGCGTCGAATCCGTGGCCGGCGACGTCTGCGCGAGAAACCTGGCGAGATCGTGCCGGAGATCCTCGCAGTTCGCGTAGCGTTCCTTGAGATCGGGCGCCAGCGCCTTGAGCGCGATCCGGTCCAGCTCGGCCGGGACTCGCCCCGCGCGCCGCGACGGCGCCACCAGCTCCGGGTTACGCACCCGGCGCAAAAGCTCCTCGGAGGTCTGCTGGTCTTTCGGCGCCCCGGGTGCTCGGCCCGAAGGGAAGAGCTGCCGGCCCGTGAGCAGCTCCCAGAGGATGATCCCCGCCGCGTAGAGATCGGTGCGCCCGTCCATCGGCTCGCCACGCGCCTGCTCCGGCGACATGTAGCTGACCTTTCCGTAGATTATTCCGGGCGCGGTCTTTTCAATCTTCAAGGTGGACGACGCGAGGCCGAAGTCGGTCAACCGGACCTCGCCGCTGTACGACAGGAGCACGTTGGGCGGCGAGACGTCGCGGTGAACCAGCTTGATGTCGCCGAAGTTGTGCGCGTAGTAGAGCCCGCGGGCCAGCTCCTTGATGATGTGCGCGGCGACGTCGATGGGAAACGCGACGCCTTTCTTGGCGCAACGGTTCCAGGTCGCGCGCAGATCGCGCCCGTCGACGAAGTCCATCGCCAGGTAGATCTCGCCGGAGACCTGGCCGGAATCGAATACCGGAACCAGGTTCCCGTGGGACAGGCGCACGACGACCTTGGCCTCGTCCCGGAAACGCTGCAGGTACTCTTTGTCTGCGAGATGCGGCAGGATGGTCTTGATGACGCAGAGCTTGGCGCTGTCCCGGGGCCCGGAGAGAGCGAGATAGAGCGCTCCCATGCCGCCACGAGCGAGCGGCTTGAGCAGCACGTAGGGACCGAAGCGGCGCGGAAATTCGTTCATGTCACGCGAGCGCGTCGCCGGAAGGTCCTTTGGAAGCGAGCCCCCGCGGGGCGCGGCCCGAAAGGAATCTTCTTGCGTGGGGGATCTTATCAGGTTGCCGCTCCGCGTATAATTTCTGATCCCGGCAAGGGATGGAGGTACAGGCATGGCGGGGGAGTACCTGCTCGTAATCGACGACAGTCCAACAGTTCTGAAGGTCATCGAGCTGGCTCTGACGGAGGCTGGCTACAAAGTCGGCTCAGCCGTCGACGATAAGGCGGGCCTGGCCGTTGTGCGCGAAGAACGCACCATTCCCGACCTCATCCTGCTTGACGGGCTCATCCCGGGTCGAGACGCGGCAGAAATTTGCCGGCTCTTCGCCGCGGACGCCATGCTCGGCCGCGTGCCGATCGTGCTGATGACGGCGCGCGGGCAGGGGGACGACCTCGATGCGCGGTTCGCCAAGGCCTCGAACCTCGTCGACACCATTGGCAAGCCGTTCTCCCCCGAGGCGCTTGCCGGGGTGGTTTTGCACGTGCTGAAAGCGCGCGCAACGCCTCGAGCCCTGGACGAAACAGCCGCGCCGCGCGCGGGGCGCGCGGCGGTCGAGGAGGCAATGGCGCTGTCGTCCGGCGAGGCCGGCGCCGTGGCGGAGGCTCGCGCGTTCGCCGCTGCGGGGCAGGCGTTGGCCGGCGATCTGGCGGCGATCTCGATAAGCCAGATTCTGGAGCTGCTGGCCGAGCAGGCTCACACAGGAATCCTGCGCGTGGTCAACACCTCGACGCTCGCGCGCATCGAGCTCTACTTTCAGGACGGCCGCGTCGACTTCGCGGCGGCGGTCGGCGCCGCGGAGGAGTTCCTGCTCGGCCGGTTCGCCGTCGAAAGCGGCGAGGTCAGTGCCGAGGCGATCGCGGGCGTGCTTGAAGACCGGGCGCGCGCGCCGGGACCGTTGCCGCTCTTCGGTGCGGATCTGATCGCCCGGGGCCTCTTTTCGAAGGAGGCGCTCAGGCGCGCGATGGCACGGCAGACCAGTGAGCTCGCGTACGAGACGCTGCGCTGGCAATCCGGTTTCTTCCAGTTCCGTCGCACGGCGGAGCTGCCGCCCCTCGCGCACGAGGCAGCGCTACAGATCAACGTCGACCGGATGCTGCTGGAAGGTTACCGGCGCGTCGACGAGTGGCGGGTGATCGAGCGCGAGATTTCCAGCTTTGACGAGGTTTTCGTCCGCAACGAGCAGAAGATCGCCGATCTGCCTCGGGGGACCTTGACGCGGGACGAGCTGGCGGTCCTCGGGGAGATCGACGGCCGGCAAAACCTGCGCGAGATCGTCCGCAAGCTGCGCATTGGCTCGTTCGACGCTTCGAAGATGTTCTTCCGCTTCCGCCGCGCGCGCCTCGTTCGCCGTCGCGTCGCGCCGACGACGATCTGAACGGCCCGCCGTTCGCCGAGCGCGGAGACCCATCGCTCAGCCCGCGCTGGCCGTGGCGTCGGTCAGGGGGATATCCGCGCGCTGTAGCTTGTAGCCCATCCCGCGGACCGACTGGAGGCGATCGCCGAGGTCGCCCAGCTTGGCGCGCAGGTTGAGGACGTGCGTGTCGACCGTTCGTACCCGCCCCACGTGGCGGTAGCCCCAGACCCGCGAGAGCAGCTCTTGCCGGGTGAACACCCGCCCCACACGGTCGGCGAGAAACCGGAGCAGCTGAAACTCGTACGGTGTGAGACTGAGTGACCGACCGCCCTCGTAGGCTTGCCGCATTTCGCAGTCGAGCAAGACCTCGCCGTAACGCACCTGCAGCGGTGCACCGGGGCGCTTGTCGCGGGCCTGAAGCTGGCGAAGTCGCGCGGCCAGCTCGTCGGCGCTGATCGGAATCAGAATGAAGTCATCCGCGCCCATCTCTGGGTCGAGCCCCGAGACGCGGGCCACCTCCAGACAGAGGAGGATCCGCGCCGCCACCAATTCCTGGCGCTGTCGCAAGCGTTTGATGGCGTGGCGGCCGATCTCGAGGTGCTCTCCGGCCTCGACCACGGCGACGTCCGCGACCGCGGAGCGCGGATCGAGCTCCGCGAGATCGTAGCCGACCACGGTCACCTCGTGACCGAGGCCGCGCAGCAGCGCCGCCGGAGAATCGGTTTGCGATGCGTTACGCCCCGGGTCCAGGGTGACCACCATGACGCGCAAACCGGAACCGACCAGCCGCATGTGTGAGCTCGGAGAGACCGAAAGCAACTCCGATCACACCCTAGCCCACCGTGAGTTAACGAGGCGTTTCGGCGTCGTTATATATTTGTAAACGCACGCGACGCAGGCGCAGTCGTTGACGAAGCGCACGGTTCGAGGGGAGGCGGGCTTCGGCCGCCGGAGCTCGCCGGAGGTTGCAGGACCCCTCACGAAGCGCACGGTTCGA
>CAAGKR010275254.1_pt1 | contig 13564 bp, 11 predicted proteins | sample 2556971 | NCBI WGS metagenome assembly CAAGKR01 (sample SAMEA5207829, study PRJEB30636) | soil metagenome | biome: forest; feature: boreal; material: soil | place: USA | collected 2011-09 | depth 1 m | reverse complement strand
GAGCGGGAGTGTTGGGGAACCGGTTTTAGGCGGTCGCCAAAATATTGAAAAAGCAAAAAGCCCGGAATGACCGGGCCTTCGTGTCTACGATGGTTGCGCGTTAGGGTCGGGACAAAGGTGCGTTGTTGCGCTCAGCGATGATTTTCCGTGCATTCTCGGCCAATTGGCGGGCCTGAGGAAGCAGGTCCAGAGCCTTGAGCACTTCGGGATCGCTTTCGGCCTTGACTCTCATTCCTTCTTCCTGGCCGTAGGCGTCCACGAAGATTTCGCTCTTCAGGTTGGAGCGCACCCAGTCATTGTTCTGGACCAGGTCGGCTTCGGTGTAGGGAACTTTGTCGGCATCGAGCGACTTGCGGAATTCCGCCAGAACGTTGTCATCCACCTCGAAGCTCTTGTTTACGTGGTGCACGATGATGTAATGCTTGGCGAAGTTGAAGAACGCGTAGTGCTGCAGCAGCGTGTCCTGGAAATGATTGCTCTTGACGGGATCAACTTTCACGTCGGGAGTAATTCCGCCGCCGCCGTACACCGTGCGTCCGCTGTCGGTGAGCTTCACTTCTTTGTTGGTAGTGTCGCCGATGCTGTCGCGATCAAAGTAATAATCGTAGAGCGACACGTTACTGTAATCCCGTTGAATCAAGCGGCCGCTCGGGGTGTAGTACTTGGCCGTAGTCAGCGCCAGTCCGGTGTCGTTCGAAAGCGGATACACCGTCTGCACCAATCCCTTACCAAACGTGATTTCGCCGACGATCAGGCCGCGATCATGGTCCTGAATCGCTCCCGCAACAATCTCAGCCGCAGATGCAGTACCGCGATTGACCAGCACCACCAGGGGATATTCTTTGCCGCCGTTTCCGTGGGCCGCGGTGTAGCGGCGTTCCGGTGACGAGCGCCCGTGATGCGAGACGATCAGCTGGTTCTTACGGAGGAATTTGTCCGCGACTCCGACGCCTTCGTTCAACAATCCGCCCGGGTTCTGACGCAGATCAAGAATCAACCCCTTCAGATCGCCTGCCTGATAGAAGCCATCGAGAGCGTCCTGAACTTCTTTTTCCGTGGTCTCGTTGAATCCGGAAACGTGCATGTAGCCGATGCCGGGGCGAATCAGGAAATGCAAATCCACGCTGTAGCGCGGAATCTCGTCACGCACCACTGCGAACTCCAGCGGCTTGTCAGACCCTTCGCGCAGAATCGTGATGTGAACCGTCGTGCCTTTGGGTCCCTTCAGCAGGTCCGCAACATCGCCCGTGGTCATGTTGTCGGTGGGCTTGCCATCGACCGCGCTGATGATGTCTCCGGGATGAATGCCCGCGCGGTAAGCCGGGGTGCCAGCGAACGGCGCGATGACGATGACCCGATTATTCCGCGGTCCTACGGTCATTCCCACGCCGTAGTATTTGCCGCGTTGATCTTCGCGCAGCAGCGAATACGATTTGGGATCGAAAAAATTCGAGTGCGGATCCAGCACGTGCAGCATGCCGGGAATCGCTCCGTTGTAGATCGCCTTGTCGGGATTCACCGGTTCGGCATAATTCTGCTCGACGATGTCATAGACCTGGGTGAATTGCTGCAGGCTCTGGCTGACATCGGAGTCGCTGTCGTGCGCGGTCTCGGGATTCTTCTCGGCGAAGACCATTCCCATGAAGCCGCACACGGCCAGAAAAAGAACAATGAACACGGAGGAGCGGTGCGAACTGCTGCGGGAACTGCGGGGCATCTTCAATTTTCCTTCAGCCCAGGCGCGGGGCCCGGGCAGTCCAATTCAGTGCAGTATAACATGCGGAAAAACGGAAACTTAGCGGCTCGGAGGTACCGCAGTCACCTGCTAGTCACCTCTCTTAGGATGCCGAAAACCGTGGAAACGATGCGCTTCTGACTCGACTGCACTTTTCTAGTCTGAGGCAGCCGTTGACTCAAACAGAACGGATTTTTTTCTGGATGCGGCCCTTGGATGGCAGCTTCAGAGCAATGCTAAGATGTGTAGCTGCTGCCTGAGGTCCTGCGCCCGAAAGTGCCTGGTGCAGGGGCATTTCTTGTTTAGGCGCCAGGATATTGCGTGAAAGTTAGGAGTATCGCTCCTCGTCGGCTTGATCGCAGTCTGCGGGTCAGCCAGATACGCGTTGTCGCAAGACGTGAGCGTTCCCATGAGCACCGCTGACCATCTGCTCACCAGCGGATGGTGGCCGACCAAAGGCACCGAGCCGCGTGAGCGGTATCTGGGCTCTGCCGCCTGTGCAGCCTGCCATGCGCGAATCGTTGACATGCAGAAAACCACTCCCATGGCGAGCGCTTCCATGCCTGCGAGTGCAACGGGGTTCGCGAAATTGGGTATCACCGGCCCCCTCAGCTTCGACATCCGTGCATATACTTACGAAATCACCCAAAGCCCCTCTGGCCCGGTATATTCGGCCAGCGACGGCACCCGGTCGGTTTCAACTCCTCTGGGCTGGGTGTTCGGAACCGGCCATTTTGGACAGACTTACGTGTACGCGCAAGACGGCACTTATTACGAAAGCAATCTAAGCTACTATCCGGCGATTCGCGGCCTGGATTTCACCACCGGGCATTCGCGCACGGCGCCGGCAAGTCTTGCCAAGGCGCTCGGCGAGCCCCAGAGTCCCGATGCCATTCATTCCTGCTTTGGCTGTCATACAAGTGTCTCAACCACCAGCAACCGTTTCGATCCCAGCCAGGCCACTCCGGGAGTTACCTGTGAATCGTGCCACGGGCCTGGGACCGAGCACCTTGCGGCTATGACAATAGCCAATGGCAATCAGGGCGCAAGTTTCACTTTCAATCCGGCCTCGCTCAACGCCCAGGATTCGGTTGACTTTTGCGGCGCCTGCCATCGCACCCGCCTCGACGTGATTCAGACTGGCATCCATGGCGTTCTAACGGTCCGCTTCCCCGCGTATCGCCTGCAGGCCAGTCGCTGCTGGGGATCCAACGGCGACTCGCGCGTTACATGCACCGGTTGTCACGATCCTCATCAGCCGTTGGTGACCGACGCTGCTTCCTACGATAAAAACTGCTTGAGCTGCCACCGGCTCTCGGCGTCATCAAAGCCGGCGCCGACTGACCTAACGAAAGACCATCCCGGCGCGGCCTGTCCCGTAAGTCAGAAAGATTGTGTAAGCTGTCACATGCCAAAGGTCAACATCCCGGAAATGCACGCAGATTTTACCGATCATAAGATCGCAGTCCACCACCAGGGCGAGCCGTTTAAGGAATGACTGGGAGATCATGATGAAGCAGCCAATGAAGCAGACTTCAAAGAAGACGGGCAACCTCCTTCTCATCGCCGCTGCGGCGATCTTTGCGCTTTGGCCGGCAGCATCCATCCTCCGTGCGCAGTCGGCAGAGGCCGCCCCGAAACCGAAAACCACCCAACAGGCTTTCAAGAATATTCAGGTGCTCAAAGACCTGCCTCCCGGACAGCTGATTCCGGCGATGCAGTTCATCACCGCGTCTCTGGGAGTGGAGTGCGACTTCTGTCACGTCCGCGGCGCGTTTGATAAGGACGACAAGCCGACCAAGGTGACCGCGCGCAAGATGATGCAGATGATGATCATCTTGAATCAGGAGAACTTCGACAGCCGCCGCGAAGTGACTTGCTACTCCTGCCACCGCGGCGCGAGCAAGCCGGTGAGCATTCCGATGATCGGGGATACAGTTGCCCTTGAAGCTCTGGAAGATTTCGCGCCCCCATCCGCTGCAGAATCGACGCCGACGTCGACCCCGGCATCAACTCCCGCAGGCCTGCCGAGTGCCAGTGACGTTTTGGACAAATACGTAGCAGCGCTCGGCGGAGCTGCGGCCATCGAAAAAATTTCCAGCCGAGTCGGGACGGGTACAGTAACGTTCGCCGCCGGTCCTGCGCTGCCCGTGCAAATTTCCTGGAAAGCCCCCGGCAAGCAGATTACGGTCGTTCATCTTCCGATGGGCGACAGCACCACCGTCTGGAACGGTAACGCAGGCTGGCTGAGCGCTCCGGGCTCTCCGGTGCGCGAAACCAACGAGGCCGACTACGAGGGCGCGCGGCTTGACGCCGACTTGCAGCAACCCGTACATCTCAAGCAGCTATCCAGCGATTTCAAAGTGATCGACGTGGAAAAAGTCCGCGACCACGATGCAGTTCTTCTGCTGGCGAGCAATCCGGGGCAGCCGGGGTTGGAGCTTTTCTTCGACACGCAATCTGGCCTGCTGCTGCGGCAATTGCGATTCTCGAAATCCCCGCTAGGCCTGAATCCCACGCGCACCGACTACGATGACTACAAAGATTTCGACGGCGTGAAGGTCCCGATGCACATGACGATTGCGCGTCCCCGGACCAAGCTGGATATTCAATTCGATAAGCTCAGTCAGAATGTTGCGGTGGATGACGCGCAGTTTGAAGCGCCGCCGCCAAAACCACCTCAGCCATAAGGGCGGTTTGCCGCACACTAAAGAGAATCACCGAGCTAGCGCCGCTCGTGAAGCGCCTTCCCGGCGAACGTCGGACTGGAGGATGAAATGAGCGAGGCAGGTGGAATCCTGGGGCCGGGTGGGCCGGATGCGTGGCTTCGGTTTAGAGGAAGAGCGGTTGGCGCGATCGTCTGTGCTGGGTTTGGCGCCTATTCGATGTATTGGTGGACACTGGCTATCCCAAGCGGGAGGCAAGTGTGGTTTTGTGTGATCGCCGCGATTATCGCAATTTTTTTAGTTTGGGCGATCGTGTAGCTTGCCATGTTCCGTCCTGTGACAAAGCCTGACCTTGCCAAGTACAGAAGGTTCTATGCCAGGTTTTATGCCATCCGGTTCAATGTGATCCTCGCGATCGAAGTGGCCGCGATATTTCTCGGCGGGCCAATCATGGGCCATTTCCAGAGGAAGGATTTAATTCCGCAATGGGTTGACTTGGTCGTGGGAATCCACTTCTTTCCTCTTGGCAAACTCTTCAAGCTGCCTCTGTATTACGGAACGGCCTCGGTAATGTTGTTGGCTTCTCTTGGGTCGCTCTTGGTTCCGCCAGGACCCCTTCGTTTGGCCACGAACGCAGGAGGCGCGGCTCTCGCTCTTTGGATCACCAGCTTAATTATCCTGAGGAGGAATCCGTCGTATCTGCCGGAGGAAAACTTGGTTGGCCTATAAGTGCGCTGCCTGACTAAGGACGACCTCGCAAAAGGGTGGGCCAGTCCGCCTAGTAGACCTTTTCTGATTTCGTAACAAAAGGTAAGTTTTCTGCGGTTCGATATGAGCGCACCAGTTCGGAAAAGAAGACGTACGCATTCTTCGAGATGACTATCTCAAACCGATAAAAGACCTTCTCAGCCCATTAACTCCCAAATAGACCTCAGCTGGCCAGTTTCCTCAAGAACTCCTGCTCATCCAGCCGGTACTTGAAGGCTTTGCGGCCGTCGATGAACACGACGGGAACTTCGTCGGTGAACTGGCGCTTGAGGTGGTCGTCGGTTTCGACGTCAACTTCGCGCCAGTGGAAGCCGCCGCGGCGCTCCAGCTTTTTGAGCTTCTCTTTCACGATTTCGCAGTGGTGGCATCCCTTGCGGGAGTACACGACGACCTCGCGGAGCAGGGACATGGCCGGAAGTCTAGCAAGCCGGATGCGGTTTTGCCATAGTTATCTGGCCGTATAGACAAATCTTTACCTCGCCCATCCCGGACCGGGACGCCAGGTCAAAGGTACAATTCTTTTCATGGTGAATCGGACCACGGGGAATCAGGCGATAGGGATCGAACAACGATGAATCGGGCATCCAAGCCGCTGGCAGGAAAGGTTGCGCTGGTAACCGGCGGTGCAAAGCGCCTGGGACGGGCGTCGGCGCTGGCTTTGGCTGCGGCGGGGGCGGATGTTGCGATTACGTTTCGGAAATCCGCCGCAGATGCCGCGAAGACAGTGAAGGCCTTACAGAAGGCGGGAGTCCGAGCGCTGGCCGTTCGCTGCGACGTGACCGATCCTAAAAGCGTCGCCGCCGCGGTGAAAGCAGTCGTCAAGAAATTCGGCGGCCTGGACATCCTGATTAACAACGCCGGGAATTACGAAACCGTGAAGTTCGAAGATCTGACAGTTCACCAGTGGGACGCGATTTTTGCGTCCAATGTCCGCGGACCGTTCGTGGTGTCGCAGGCGGCGCTGAAATATTTGCGCGCGCGGGAGGGGAGGATCGTCAATATGGGCTCTCTGGGCGGGCTGCGGCCGTGGGCCGACCATGCGCATTACTGTTCGTCGAAGGCGGCGCTGCACATGCTCACCAAAGTGATGGCGAAAGCCCTGGCGCCTGAGGTCGCAGTGAACTGTGTGGCTCCGGGGAGGATTGATCTGGGAGAAAAATCCGCGGCTGGATTTATGCGGCGCATGGCGAAGCAGACTCCGATGCGGCGCAACGGCAGCGGGGAAGAAATTTCAGAGGCGGTCTTGTTTTTCGCAACTGCACCGAAATTTATTACTGGGCAGATTGTTTTTGTAGATGGCGGGCTGGGCCTCTAGGCGGTTCGCGGAGGTTTGTGAAACGGGAGGGCACGCCTTCAGCCGTGCCGTTGCCGATCAGGGACGACTGAACGGCACGACTAAAGTCTCGCCCTCCCGTAGTGAGCAACGTGCTAGCTTATTACCTGAACATGAAATCGTTCCTTCTCGTCTTCCTCACACTCACAATATTGTTCTGCGCGAGCACTTTTGCGCAGGGGCCGGAACAGGGCGCAACTGAAATTCAGGTGTGGACCTCCGGCGGTCATTCCGTCGCTGGCGGACGCGGCGATACCGGTATCTGGAACGCTGGCCTACGTTACGGATGGGTCCTGACCAAGCCTCTTCTCCCCGGATTTCTCAAAGGCAGGTTCGAATACGCGATTGATGCAGTGCCGGCGTATTTGCTATTCCAGCCGGGAAACACGGCCTACGGAGCGGGAGTGAATCCGGTGAACCTGAAGTGGAACTTTGCGACTCGCGGCCACGTGGTTCCGTATCTGGAGTTGAGCGGCGGCACGCTGTTCACGTCGCATGAGGTTCCGCCGGGAACTTCGACGGTGAACTTCACATCCTCAGCCGCATTCGGAGCGCACTTCCTCGGACTAGGCGGCGGTCACGCACTGTCGCTCGAAGCCCGCTACCTGCATATTTCAAACGCCGGACTGACCAACCCCAATCCTGGCGTCAACACCGTCGAGGTCAGACTCGGGTTTGGCAAGTTCAAGAAAGCGCGATAACCCATCCAGAGGCGCAAGGATCGGCCAAGGGTTCCTTCCCAGGCATATATAATTGCGCCACACGGATGGCCCTCACCTCAGGCACGCATCTCGGCCCTTATGAAATTCAGTCTCCGCTGGGCGCAGGCGGGATGGGGGAAGTTTACCGTGCGCTGGATACGCGGCTTGACCGCACCGTAGCGATAAAAATTCTCGCGGGACATCTTTCTTCTTCGCCGGAACTGAAACAGCGCATGGAGCGCGAGGCGCGGGCGATTTCGTCGCTGAATCATCCCCACATTTGCCAGCTTTACGACATCGGCTCGCAGAACGGCACTGATTATCTGGTGATGGAGTTCCTGCAAGGGGAAACTCTGGCCGAGAGACTGCGTCGGGGCGCGATGCCGCTCAACGAAGCTTTGAAAATCGGAGCTGCCGTGGCCGAGGCGCTGGCCGTGGCGCATCGCCAAGGCATTGTGCATCGCGACCTGAAGCCGGGCAACATCATGCTGACCCAGGGCGGCGCCAAGCTGATGGACTTTGGGTTAGCCAAACCGCTGGGCCTGAAGACCGCGGACCCCTTGTCCGGAGCGGTCCCGTCGTTCACCGCAGTGGCTACTTTGAGCGGGCCCAGTCCGCTTAGCCCGCTGACATCCGCCGGAAGCATCGTCGGCACCATTCAATACATGTCGCCGGAGCAGATCGAGGGAAAAGAAGCGGACGCGCGTTCCGACATTTTTGCGTTTGGCGCGGTGCTTTACGAGATGGCGACGGGCAAACGGCCGTTTTCGGGGAAGAGTCAAATTTCGCTGGCATCGTCGATTCTGGAAAAAGATCCGGACCCGATCAGCGCGACCAACCCTCAAACTCCGCCTGCGTTTGAGCATGTGCTGACCACCTGCCTGCAGAAGAATCCGGAAGACCGCTTTCTTGCGGCGCATGACATCAAGCTGGAGCTGCAATGGATTGGGGCGGGAAAATCCGCGTCTGCCGATGCTGCGCCGCCGGCAGCGCCTGCGAATCCACGCGAGCGTTACGGCTGGATCGCGGCCGTTGTGGTCGCGATCGTGCTGGGCGCGGCGGCTGGAATTTTTGTCCATCGCCCCGCGCAGTCCACGCTAGATGTCCGCACTGTCGTTGATCCTCCACCGGCGATCAGACTGAACCTCACTGGTGATTTTGGCGGGCCGCCGGTGCTGTCGCCGGATGGAGCCGCGCTGGCCTTTACTGGTACCGGTCAGGACGGCAAGACCGAAATCTGGGTTCGTCCAATGAATACGCTGGAAGCGCATGTGCTTGTCGGCACCGAGGGAGCGATTTTTCCCTTCTGGTCGCCCGACGGCCGCTCGCTCGGATTCTTCGCCGACAGCAAGTTGAAGACAGTCGATCTTAACGGCGGTTCCCCGGTGGTGATTTGCGACGCGCAATTCGGGCGCGGAGGCACGTGGGGGCCGGATGGAGTAATTCTGTTCACCCCCGGGACGCAAAAAGCCGTGCTGCGGGTCTCGGCCAGCGGAGGAAATCCGGTGGCCGTCACGCAAATCGATCCGGCGCTGCACACTTCGCATCGCTGGCCGTTCTTCCTTCCCGACGGCAAACATTTTCTTTATCTGGCCATCAATCATGATCCCGCCCACGCCGCCAACGATGCTGTGTACTACGCTTCCCTGGATGGCCGCGAGAATCGCGAACTCTTTCGCTCACAATCCAATGCCGTCTACGGCAGCGGTTTCCTGTTGTTCGCTCGCGCGGGCCAGTTGATGGCACAGCCTTTCGATCCCGGCTCGGGAACGACTAGCGGAGAACCTCAGAGCCTGGCCGGGGGACTGGTCGATGACGTCAGCACCTGGCACATGGACGCCACCGCCTCCAACAACGGGCTGCTGGTTTTGGGCAGCGGCGGGACCGCCGACTGGCAACTGGTGTGGATGGACCGAAACGGCAAACAGCTTGGGACCGTCGCCGACAAGGTCACCAACCTGCAAACCGCGCGAATCTCTCCCCAAGGAGACCGCATCGCTCTCCAGGTTGACAACGGCATGACCGATGTATGGGTGCTCGATCTGGCTCGCGGGATTCGCACCCGGCTTACGTTCGGCCCAGTTTCAAATACCTTTCCGGTGTGGTCGCCGGATGGCAAATGGATCGCCTACAATTCCGGCCGGAACGGCCACGCCCAGCTCTACCGCAAGCCCACCGACGGAAGCGGCGCCGAAGAACTCTTGCTCAACGATGAGGAGGTGGTCTCGCCCACCGACTGGTCGCAGGATGGCAAGTACCTGATCTACGTGCGCGGGTCGGCGGGGAATAACTCGGAGGTCTGGGCCTTGCCGCTGGAGGGAGAACGCAAACCCTGGCTGGTGGTGCCGCGTCTCGCAAACTCGTTTAGCGCCCAAGGGCGTCTCTCACCGGATGGCCGTTGGCTCGCCTACGCCTCGACGGAATCCGGAACACCGGAGGTGTACGTTATGGCCTTCCGAGGAGGGCAGGGCAAATGGCAGGTTTCAACCAACGAAGGCACGCAACCGAAGTGGAGCCGCGACGGCAAGGAGCTTTACTTCGCCAACGACATTAGCCGCGTTTTGTCGGGGGTATCGGTTAAGGAGGCCAACGGCGCGTTACAGTTCGGCGCCCCTCAACCGCTGGTCACCACGCCAGCGACCCAGCAATTCATCTATGATGTTTCGCCCGACGGGAAAAGGATTCTGCTGAATGTGGTGATGCAGCAGGTCAGCCAATCCGTCACTGTGATTGCGAACTTTACCGCGGGGCTGAAGAAGTAGCCAAACCCGCAGACGGGATTACTTCTTCAGGATTGGACTGTAGCCGTTGCTGACCGGCTTGGCGCGAGTGGCTTCGGCGTCTTTGATCTCAGCGAACGCGCCGACCTGCACGTGGAATAATTTGTCGGCAGGGTGACATTATCTTGGAGCATCTACATAATTTGTCGGCAGAGTTGACCTCCGTCGTTCTTCAGCTTTAGACTCTTGTCCCGCCACCGTCTAGGGAGAGAAACTTATGCAAACCGCCAAGCGTTTTGTAGTCCTCGGCTCCTGTTTCTTACTGCTGACCATCCCGCTCGCTGTCACTCAGGAGAAAGTCGACCTGGATATGATTACCCGCATCCGTTACGAGGGCTTTCATAACTCCAAGGTCATGGAAACGGCGAGCGGACTGATGGACCAGATCGGGGCGCGGCTGACCGGGTCGCCGAACATGAAGCGCGCCAACGACTGGACGCTCGACAAGCTCAAGGAATTCGGTCTGGTGAACGCGCATCTGGAGGAGTGGGGGCCGTTTGGCCGGGGCTGGTCGAATGAGTACGTCAACGTGCGCATGGTTTCACCGGACACCGCGCCGCTGATCGCTTACGCCAAAGCCTGGACGCCAGGAACCGAGGGGCCGGTGCGCGGCCAGGTCGTGCGGGTGTTGATTCGTACGCCTGAGGAAATCGCCAAGTACCGTGGCAAGTTAGCTGGCAAGATCGTTTTGTTCGGAGATGACCCTGAGGTGAAGCCTTCCGCGGAACCGCTTTCCGAGCGCTACAGCGACCAGTCGTTGCACGACATTGAGCAGTACGAAATCCCCAGCGAAAGAAGCGACGCTCGGACGCGCGAGTTCCGGCAGCGGCGTCGCCTGCAAAAACAGCTCAACCAGTTTTGGGAATCCGAGAAAGTGATCGCGGTGATTGACCACAGTCGCGGCGACATCGGCGGGGGTACGGTCTTTGTGCAATCCGGCGGCTCGTACAAAGTGGGAGAGACCATAGCGACTCCCGAGCTAACAATGGCGGTGGAACACTGGGACCGCATTGCCCGCATCCTGAATGCGAATAAGGACGTGGAATTAGAGCTGAACGTAAAGAACACTTTTTACGACGACGCCATGACGCAGTACGACACCATCGCCGAGATTCCGGGCACCGACAAAAAGGATGAAGTGGTAATGCTGGGCGCGCATCTGGACTCCTGGCACACGGGGACGGGCGCTACCGACAACGGCGCGGGAACCATCGTGATGATGGAAGCTGTCCGTATCCTCAAGGCGCTAGATGTTAAGCCTCGGCGCACCATCCGCATCGGACTATGGAGCGGGGAAGAAGAGGGATTGCTGGGTTCGCAATGGTATGTTTCCCACCACTTCGGGACGCGCCCGGAATTGAAAGATCCCGACAGAAAAGGGGAACCGACCCTTACTCGTCGTGACGCCGGGCCGATCACAATCAAGCCCGCGGAGCAGTCCAAAGTCTCGGTTTATTTCAATGTGGACAACGGGACGGGGAAAATCCGCGGCGTGTTTTTGCAGGAGAACGCGGCGGCGGCGCCCATTTTTGAAGCGTGGATGAAGCCGTTCCGCGACCTGGGCATGGACACGCTAAGCATGCGCAACACGGGTGGGACCGATCACCAGTCGTTCGATGCGGTCGGCATTCCTGGATTCCAATTCATCCAGGACCCGGTGGAATACGAAACCCGGACCCACCACTCCAACATGGACGTCTACGACCGACTGCAACCGGACGACCTGAAACAGATGGCGGTAATTGTCGCGGCGTTTGTTTATCAGGCCGCGATGCGCGATCAGATGTTCCCGCGCAAGCCGATCGAGAAAGAGTTGCCCCCGCTACCACTCGACGACCAAGCGTCGCCGGTCACGAACCCGGCAGTCGCAGATCGTCCGCCACAACCGCTTCCGGCCGACCAGAGGCCGAGCGGGCTGGGTCAGACGAACCCGCCGCCGCAATAAGGATTTCCAGGGGGCTACTTTTTCACGATGGGGCTGTAGCCATCGCTCACCAACTTGGCGCGCGTGGCTTCGGCGTCTTTGATGTCAGGGAACGGGCCCACCTGCACGTGGAATAATTTGTCGGCTTGGGAACTCGCGATAATCGCCGAATACTGATGTCCCTTGAGCGATTCCACCAGCGCCTCGGCGTCTTCCTGCTTGCTCACCGCCGCGACTTGAACGAAGTATCCGGCGTCGGGAGTGGTCGACTGCGTCGTCGCGGGTGCAGACTGCGGCGGATTGCTCGAACCGTTCGGCGTGGCCGCGGCGGTGTACGACGGGGGCACCGACGTTTGCTGCACCACTTCCTGCGCTTGAGTAGCCGGAGCCGGCGTGCCTGATGGCTTGCCTGCGGTCGAGTGGGGGTCACTCGAGGTGCTGGGCGAGGGAAGCAGTTCGGGCGCGGACTTCACCGCGTTCTTGCCCATGCTGTAACCCATGCCGAAAAACACCGCACACAGGATTACCAGTCCGAAAAACAGTCCCAGCATTTTGCCGGTGCCGAGCGTGATTTCTGTGTCTTCGTTGTTGTTGTTGCTCATTTGATTCGCGGCTGGCGTCCTAGTCACAGGATTCACGGTAACCTAGCCGAACTCAAGACCTCATTTCTGAGAAGCTTTCGCCAGCATGGACTGGAGTCCGGAGTAGAAATCCACCGGGACGGGGAAAATAACTGTCGTATTTTTTTCCACGCCGATTTCTGTCAGCGTCTGCAAGTAGCGCAACTGCACACTGACCGGCTCGGTGGACAGCAAATGGGCCGCATCCACCAGACGCTGGGCTGCGGCAAATTCGCCTTCTGCGTGAATAATCTTGGACCGCTTCTCGCGCTCGGCCTCGGCCTGCTTGGCCATGGCGCGCAGCATGGACTCCGGCATGTCCACCTGTTTGACCTCGACGTTCACCACCTTCACGCCCCAGGGCGCGGTGTGAGTATCGAGAATGCTTTGCAGGCGGAGATTGATTTTCTCGCGATGGGCAAGAAGTTCGTCGAGGTCCTGCTCGCCCAGCACTGAGCGCAGAGTGGTCTGCGCGAACTGTGAAGTTTGATACACGTAGTTCGAAACTTCGACCACCGCTTTGTTCGAATCAATCACGCGCAGGAAGATGACTGCGTTGACTTTCAGGGTGACGTTATCGCGCGTAATGATGTCCTGCGGCGGCACTTCCAAAGCTTCCTGCCGCAGCGAGACTCGCACGATGCGATCGATGGGAGCGAATACGAAGATGACGCCGGGGCCCTTGGCCTCGTGGCGAAGCCGTCCCAGGCGGAAGATGACGCCACGTTCGTACTCGGCAAGAATCTTGATTGAACTCAGAACGTAAATAAAACCGATAACGACCGCAACCGCAATCGCGCCCGAAAATGGATCCATGGCACTCTCCGCTTTTCCTGTTTCTTAGGTGTAGCTGATTGTACTGCAATCTCGCAGGGCGGTTGCGGGTTTCGGAAAACGGCAGTTAACAGAGCGGATGCGCGCGGCTCTCTGACAGATTGACTTGGTCGAGGCCGCTCAGGATGACAGCGTAATTTTCGCGTCCTCGTGCGTGGGCTCGACTTTAAGTTCCAATCCATTCACTTTCTGCACCACGACTT
>CAAGKR010313363.1_pt1 | contig 13565 bp, 10 predicted proteins | sample 2556971 | NCBI WGS metagenome assembly CAAGKR01 (sample SAMEA5207829, study PRJEB30636) | soil metagenome | biome: forest; feature: boreal; material: soil | place: USA | collected 2011-09 | depth 1 m | reverse complement strand
GGACTCGCGCGCCCGAGCTGGTACGTGCTGTCCGACCTGCTCGTCGCCATGGGAGAGAAGGCGGAGTTCTTCGGCGCGAGTTCCGTGTTCGACGCGATGGCCAGGTCGGAGCCCGCGTTCGCCGGACTCTCCTACGACGCACTCGCCCTCAAAGGCGTTCCAGCCAGAGGCGCGCGGAAAGAGCCGGTGGGGGCGCCCTCGTGACCGCCTTCCCGATGCTGCTGCATATCGCAGACCCGCAGGTGACGCCGACGACTGGCGTGTTCCTCATCGCCACGGTCGTCAAGGTGTTCGTCATCTTCACGATTTACATGGTCGGCGTGGCCTATACGACATTCGCCGAACGACGCGTGTCGGCTTGGATCCAGGACCGGCACGGACCGAACCGCGTCGGGCCACAGGGACTCTTCCAGGTGCTCGCGGACGGCGTCAAGAACTTCATGAAGGAAGAGACGTATCCTGACGCTGCCTTCAAGTCCCTCTTCATCCTGGCGCCCGGCCTCGCGTTCGTCCCGGCGATGCTGACGTGGGCCGTGATCCCCTTCGCGAGCCCGCTCCCGACGCCGTGGGGACGCATCGACATGGTGGTGGCGGACCTCCCGGTCGGCTTCCTCTTCACGCTCGCCATCAGTTCTCTCGGCGTCTACGGCATCGTCCTCGCGGGATGGAGCTCGAACAACAAGTACGCCCTGCTCGGCGGGTTGCGCGCGAGCGCGCAGATGATCTCGTATGAGATCGCGATGGGGATGGCGACCGTGTGCGTGCTGCTGCTCTCCGGCAACGTCGCGCTGGGCGAGATCATCCGGCAGCAGGCGACGATGGGATGGAACGTGCTGCTGCTCTCGGTCGCCTGTTTCATCTTCCTCGTCGCGGCGTTCGCGGAAACAAACCGCGTGCCATTCGACCTGCCGGAGGCGGAGGCGGAGCTCGTCGCCGGATATCACACCGAGTACAGCGGGATGAAGTTCTCGATGTTCCCGATCTCCGAGTACGCCAACATGATCACGGCGAGCGCATTGCTCTCCACGCTCTTCTTCGGCGGCTGGGACATTCCGTTCACGCAGTGGGACAACGTCCCGCCGTTCACGGTGCTGAAGACGCTGCTGACCTTCGCCTGCTTCACCTCGAAGGTACTGTTCTTCGTGTTCTTCTACATCTGGATTCGATGGACACTGCCACGCTTCCGGTACGACCAGTTGATGTCGCTGGGCTGGAAGGTGATGCTGCCGGTCGTGCTCGGGTACATCACGATCCTGGCGAGCGTGATTCTCGCCCTCGATCGCGCGGGCGTGGCGCGGGGGCCGGCCTACGGCGCGATCCTGTTCGGGATCAACGTCGTTCTGGTGGTGCTTCTGTTCTTCGTGTTTGACCGAGGCCGCATCGTGAGCCCGGCATACGCCAGGATCGATGCGGCGGGAGTCGCGCGGCTTCGCGCGCTGAGCGAGCAGAACGCGACCCTCTCGGACAAGGGAGCCTGAGGCGGCAATGACGATACGCGTGAAGGTCCTGGACCGGCCGATCGAGGACGTGAGCTACGTGCGAGCCACCGTGAAGGGGCTGGCATTGACGCTCAAGCACCTGGTGGACCCGCACAAGGTGACGGTGCAGTACCCGGAGGAACGCTGGGACATCTCCCCGCGCTGGCGGGGCACGCACCGGATGCTGACGACAGAGGACGGAAAGGCCAAGTGCGTCGCGTGCGGCCTGTGCCCGACCGTCTGTCCCGCCAACTGCATCAAGCTCGTGCCGGGTGAGGACGAGGAGGGGAACCGCTATCCGCTCGTGTTCGAGATCGACGAGTTCCGCTGCATCTTCTGCGGCTACTGCCAGGAGGTGTGCCCGGAGGAAGCGATCCACATGGGGCGGCACTACGAGAACTCGGAGTACAGCCGCGACAAGTTCGTCTACGATCTCGCCCGCCTGACGGAACAGAAGCACGCCGTCTGCGAGATGTGGGATCCTGCCGACCCACGGGGCGAGTGATGGGAAACGAATTCTTCCCGCTGCTGTATACCTTTCATTTCTATCTTTTCGGGCTGATCGCGCTCGCGAGCGCGATCGTGTTCGTCACGCGGAAGAGCCCGGTGGCCGCGGCGATGTGGCTTGTCGTCACGCTGTTCGCGCTCGCGGCGCTCTATGTGCTGCTGCAGGCGGAGTTCGTCGGCGTCATGCAGGTGCTGGTGTACGCGGGCGCGATCATGGTGGTATTCCTCTTCGTGATCATGCTGCTCAATCTCGGGCATCCGCGCGAAATCGCCGACATTCGCGGGATGTGGGGACGCATCACCGCCGGGTTCCTGGGCCTCGCGCTGCTCGCCGAGATCATGGCGATGTCGCGGGGAGCGCTCGACCTGAGGCTCCGGGTGCCACCCATCCCACCGACCGTCGCCTCGACCGGCGGAATCATCGGCTCGATCGCGGCGCCGATGTTCAAGGAATACCTGCTCGCATTCGAGCTCACGAGCGTGCTCCTGCTCGCGGCCATCGTGGGCGCCGTGGTCCTCGCGAAACGGAGGGGGTGAACCATGCTCGCTGAATCGCTCGCCCTGTCCGCGGCGCTCTTCACGATCGGCGTCATCGGCGTGCTCACGCGGCGCAATGCGATCATCATCTTCATGAGCGTGGAGCTGATGCTGAACGCCGTGAATCTCTCGTTTGTGGCGCTGTCGCGGCTGTACGGGGCGACCGGGCAGGTGTTCGTCATCTTCGTGATGACCGTGGCCGCGGCGGAGGCGGCGGTCGGACTCGCGATCATCATCGCGGTCTTCCGTCACAAGCAGACGGTGAACCTCGAGAACATCAACCTGCTCCGCGGCTGATGATGCAGACGTCGCTCCCGGTCACGGGCAACCCCATCGCAGACACGGCGGCCCGTTTCCTCTGGCTGCTGCCGGTTCTGCCACTGCTCGGGTTCGTGGCGAACGGCGCGCTGTCGATCTTCGCGGCCGCGAAGATCGGACCTCGAGACCCGTCGGCAAGCCACGGCGAGCAGGACGCCTCCCACGACGACGAACCTGTTCACGAGGATCATGCGGCTCGCCACCGCTACGCGAAGTGGGTCAGCGTCATCGGGCCGGGCGTACTCGTACTCGCCTTCGCGCTCGCCCTCGCGATCTTTGGCGGGATGCTCGGCGTCGACACGCACCAGGCGTACGTCCAGACGCTGTTCCGGTGGATGCCGGTCGGCGACCTGCACATAGACGCGGCCCTGCAGCTCGACCCGCTCTCGATGGTCATGGTGCTGGTCGTCACCGGCGTCGGTGCGCTGATCCACATCTTCAGCGTCGGCTACATGCAGGACGATCCCGGGTACCCGAGATACTTCGCGTACCTGAACCTGTTCGTGTTCTTCATGCTGCTGCTGGTACTGGGTTCGAACTACCCTGTGATGTTCGTCGGATGGGAAGGGGTGGGCCTCTGCTCGTATCTCCTGATCGGCTTCTGGTTCAGCGACAAGGCGAACGCCGACGCAGGAAAGAAGGCCTTTATCGTCAATCGTATCGGTGACTTCGGCTTTCTCGTCGCGATGTTCCTGCTCTTCGCGAACGTCGGCGCGCTCGATTTCGCGGGAATCTCCGACCACATCGACAGGCTTCCCGCCGGCGGCGCGCTGGTGACGTCGATCTGCCTCTTCTTCTTCCTCGGCTGTGCGGGAAAGAGCGCGCAAATTCCGCTCTACGTCTGGCTGCCCGACGCAATGGCGGGCCCGACCCCGGTCTCCGCGCTGATTCACGCCGCGACCATGGTGACAGCGGGCGTGTACCTCGTCGCGCGCAGCGCCGTGCTCTTCTCGCTCTCGCCTGTCGCGTCGCTCACCGTCGCGGTCGTAGGCGCCGTCACGGCCATTTTCGCGGCGACGATCGGGCTCAAGCAGTGGGACATCAAGAAGGTGCTTGCATACTCCACGGTGTCGCAGCTCGGCTACATGTTCGTCGGCGTGGGCGTCGGCGCCTACGTGTCGGGCGTATTCCACCTCGTGACCCACGCGTTCTTCAAGGCGCTGCTCTTCCTCGGGTCGGGCTCCGTCATCTACGCACTGCACGCGGCATACCACGCGACGCACAAGCACGACGATGCGCAGGACATGCGCAACATGGGCGGATTCCGCCGGTTCATGCCCGTCACGTGGGTGCTGATGTGGATCGCCACGCTCGCCATCTCCGGGATCCCGCCGTTCGCAGGATTTTTCTCGAAGGACGAGATTCTCGGAAGCGTCTTCGCGCGCGCGCAGGGCTCCTCACTTGCCGACGCGAGCTGGCTCGGGATCCCCGGGAGCACGGTGCTCTACATCGTGTACGCGCTCGGCCTCTCGGCTGCACTCCTGACGGCGATCTACATGACGCGCATGATGCTGTACACGTTCCACGGCCCGAACCGTACGGGTGAAGCGGAACGAGTTCATCTCAAGGAAGCTCCCTGGATCATGACCGGCCCGCTCGTCGTGCTGGCGGTCGGGAGCGTCTTCGCCGGCTGGCTCAACCTTCCGGAGCTGGTGCCGATCGGTCCGCTCGGGGCGATGGAGAAGTGGCTCGAGCCCGTGGTGGGCGCGGCGACCGCGCGGATCGCGGGCAGGGAGACGCCCCTCCCGGCGTCGACCGAGCAGCTCCTGATCCTCGCCGCGGTCGCGATCGCCCTCACGGGCATCGCGATCGCCGTCGCGCGCCTCAAGCCGGCGTCGCTCCTGCCCAGGAGGGAGGCGCCCGAACCGCACGGCATCGAGAAGGTCCTCGAGCACAAGTACTACGTGGACGAAGGCTACGACATCGCCGTCGTGCGGCCCACCGTCTCCGCGTCCCGCAACGTGCTCTGGAAGGGCGTGGACGTCGGCCTCATCGACGGGCTGTTCGTCAACGGCAGCGCGCTCTTCGCACGCTCGCTGGGATGGCTCGGGTCGCAGCTGCAGTCGGGGCAGGTGGGAACGTATGCGTGGGTATTCGTCATCGGCGCGCTCGCGGTGCTTGGCGCATTCACCGGCTTCCGTTGAGCATCGAGACCACATGGATGCCTTCCTGAGCGCCATCCGCTACAACGACTGGATCCTTCCGGTCCTGCTCCTGCTGCCGGTCGCGGGCGCGGCGGGGGTCCTGCTGCACGGGTGGCTCGCGCCGAGGTCGGAGGGCAACTCGCCTGCGCGTGTCGCGAGCCAGGTGAAGGTGATGACGCTCGCGTACTTCATCGTCGAGTTCGTCCTCTCGGCCGGCCTCTGGTGGTCCGTGGACCCGAACTCCGCGGCGTGGCAGGCGTATGTCAACGTCCCGTGGATTCCGTTCTGGGGCGCGCGGTTGACGCTCGGCGTAGACGGCATTGCGATGATGCTGATCCTCCTGACGACGTTCCTGATGCCGCTCGTCGTTCTCGGCGGCTGGACGAGCGTTCGGGAGAAACTGCACAGCTACTGCGCGCTCCTCCTCGTACTCACCACGGGGATGCTGGGCGTCTTCATGGCGCTCGACCTGCTGCTCTTTTTCGTGATGTGGGAGCTGATGCTCGTGCCGATGTATCTCATCATCGGCGTATGGGGCGGACAACGGCGGCTCTATGCGAGCCTCAAGTTCTTCCTCTACACGATGCTCGGCTCGATGCTGATGCTGGTGGCCATCCTCTACCTCGCAATGACGAACGGCGACACCACGGGGCGGCCGAACTTCAGTTACGATTACATCCTGTCCGGCTCCACGATGAGCCCGACCGTCGCCCTGTGGCTCTTCGGCGCCTTCTTCGTCGCCTTTGCGGTGAAGGTGCCGATGTGGCCATTCCATACCTGGCTTCCCGACGCGCACGTCGAGGCGCCGACGGCGGGCTCGGTGATCCTGGCCGCGATCATGCTGAAGATGGGGACGTTCGGGTTCATCCGCTTCGCGCTCCCGCTCTTCCCGACTGCGGCGATGAACGAGACGGTTCGGACCATCGTCCTGACGCTCGCGGTGATCGGTATCGTCTATGGCGCGCTGGTGGCGATGGTGCAGCCCGACTTCAAGAAACTCGTGGCGTACTCGTCCGTGAGCCACCTTGGCTTCGTGATGCTCGGTGTCTTCGCGCTCACGGTGCAGTCGGTTCAGGGCGCACTCATCGTGAACCTGAGCCACGGGATCTCGACCGGCGCGCTCTTCCTGCTCGTGGGCATGATGTACGAGCGGCGCCATTCGCGCCTCATCGAGGATTATGGCGGCATAGCGAAGGTGATGCCGGTGTTCGCGGTGATGCTCAGCGTCGTCGCGATGAGCTCGATCGGCGTACCGGGCACCAACGGGTTCGTCGGCGAGTTCCTCGTCCTGGTCGGCTCATTCCGCACACAGCCGTACTTCACCATCGTCGCATCGACCGCGGTGATCTTCGCCGCGGTGTACCTGTTGTGGGCGCTGCAGCGCATCATCTACAATCCGCTGAGCAAGCCGGAGAATCGGCACCTCCCCGACTTGAACTGGCGCGAGATCGGGCTGCTGGTGCCGCTGGTCTTCGTCATCTTCTGGATCGGCGTGTACCCGGCTCCGATCCTCGAGAAGACGAAGGCTGCGGCGACGCGCCTCGTGGAGCGGGTGGAGCGCGGGTCGGTCAACGCAGCGGCCGGGAGCGGGAGATGACCTTCGACCTCTCGCTGCCGTCGCAACTGCTCCAGGCGCTCACGCCGGAGCTGGTATTGATTGGCGGCGCCATGGTGCTGATGCTGTTCGCGGCGTGGCGTCCGGAGAGCGATGCGCAACAGCGGCGCGTCGGCATCGCCGGCATCGGCGTGCTCCTCCTGACGCTGGCGCTCGTGATCTGGTTCTCCCTGCGTGATCTCCACTCCGGACCCGGCGTCATCGCGGTGGACGGCTTCCGCTGGGTGGCCGACGTGATTTTCCTGCTCGTCGCGCTCGGCACAGTCGCGCTCGCCATCGAATACAACGGACGAGAGGCGATCTGGAGCGGCGAATCGCACGTGCTCATCCTCTTCGCCACGTCGGGGATGATGATCCTCGCGGCGGCGCGCGACCTGATGATCGTGTTTCTCGGAATCGAGCTGATGTCGATTTCCGTGTACGTACTCGCCGGCCTCAACCGCCGGAGCGTCCGCGCGGCCGAGGCCGCGATCAAGTATTTCCTGCTGGGTGCGTTCGCCACCGGGTTCCTGCTGTACGGCATCGCACTCGTCTACGGCGCCACGGGATCCACGAGCCTTCCCGAGATCGGCCGGCGCATCCCGGAGTACGTGCTGTACCGCCAGCCGATGCTCCTCGTCGGTGTGGGACTGCTGCTGGTAGGATTCGCGTTCAAGGTCGCGGTCGTGCCCTTCCATATGTGGGCGCCCGACGTGTACGAGGGCGCGCCAACCCCGACGACCGCGTTCATGATCGCTGGCGTGAAGGCGGCCGCGTTCGCGACTTTCCTCCGCGTCTGGATAGAAGCGTTCGGGAACATCGGATTCGCGTGGTACGTTCCCATCTGGTGGCTCGCCGCCGTCACGATGATCGTCGGGAACGTCGTCGCGCTCGCACAGCGCAACATCAAACGCATGTTGGCCTATTCGAGCATCGTCCACAGCGGTTATCTCCTGATCGCGGTCGCCGCCGGAACGCGCTTCGGGGCGTCCGCGTTCCTGTTCTACCTGTTCGCGTACACGCTCGCCACGTTCGGCGCGTTCGCCGTGGTCTCCGCAGTCGGCGAGCCCGGCGAGCGCAACCTCGCGATCACCGACTACGAGGGACTCTGGCGCGTGCGCCCGTTCCTGGCCGTCGGCATGGCCGTCTGCATGTTCGCACTGCTCGGCTTTCCGGTGTTCGGCGGCATTGGTTTCTTCGCCAAGTTGTACCTGCTTCAGGCGGCTCTCGCATCACCGAATGACCTGATGACGCTCGCCGTGCTGCTGGTGCTCACCTCGGTGGTGTCCGCGGGTTACTACCTGCACGTGGTGCGGGTGATGTTCATGAAGCCGCGCCAGGAGGGAGCCGCCGGTCCTGCTCCGCTCGGCCCGATGACCCGGATGGTGCTGGCGACGACGGTCGCGCTCATTCTGGTGCTCGGTCTCCTGCCGGGGCGCCTGGCGAAGTGGACGCGGGACAGCCGGCCGACGCCACCGACGGCGCTCGGCGCCACGAAGGCGCCCTGATCTCGCCGGGAATCTTCCGCCAGTACGACATCCGCGGGGTGGTGGGGAAGGATCTCACCGTGGAGGCCGCCGAGGGTATCGGCCGCGCGTTCGGCGCCCTGCTCACGGAACGAAATATCGCGCGCGAGGTGGTGGTCGGGCGGGACAATCGCCCGAGCGGCAACGCGCTTCGCGACGCACTCGTGCGGGGACTCCGCTCGACGCGCGCGAACATCGTGGACATCGGCGTCGTCCCCACTCCAGTGATGTACTGGAGCCTCCATCACCTGGCGGTGACAGCCGGCATCCAGATCACCGGCTCGCACAATCCACCCGAGTTCAACGGCTTCAAGCTCTGCGTCGGCACCGACTCGCTTCACGGCGAGGGCATTCAGCGCCTTCGCCAGCTGCTGTACGCCGGCCGCTTTCCCGAGGGGGAAGGAACGCTGCGAAGCGAGGTGGTTCTCGGCCGTTACGTTGACGACATCGCGACGCGAATCGGAAAGCTGTCGCGCCCGCTGAACGTGGTTGCGGATTGTGGGAACGGGGTGGCGTCGCTCGTCGCGCCCCAGTTGTTCGCGCGACTGGGCATCAAGCCGCTGATGCTCTTCGCCGAGAGCGACGGGACCTTCCCCAACCACCACCCCGACCCGACGGTCGTGGAGAACCTGCAGGACCTGATCGCGGCCGTCCGCCACACCGACGCAGATATCGGGATCGCATTCGACGGCGACGCGGACCGGCTCGGGATCGTGGACCGCCACGGCACGGTTATCTGGGGCGACTACCTGCTCATCATCTACGCGCGCGACGTCCTCGCCCGGACGATGCGAGGGCAGCCGATCATCTTCGACGTGAAGTGCTCACAAGCGCTCCCGGCCGCGATCGAGGCGGCGGGCGGCGTTCCGGTGATGTGGAAGACGGGGCACTCGATCATCAAGGAGAAGATGAAGGAACTGCGGGCCCCGCTCGCCGGCGAGATGTCGGGACACATGTTTTTCGCCGAAGGGTTTTATGGGCACGACGACGCGCTCTATGGCGCCGCGAGGCTCCTCCGAATCATCGCCGACACGGGCCGCGGCGTGGATGAGCTGCTCGCCGACGTTCCTCGATACGTGTCGACCCCCGAGATCCGCGTGGACTGTCCCGACGACCGAAAGTTCGCCGTCGTCGAGGCCGCAACGAGGCATTTCACGGCTCTCCACGACGTGGTCGCGATTGACGGTGTGCGCATCCTCTACGGCGACGGCTGGGGGCTCATTCGCGCATCCAACACGCAGCCCGTTCTCGTCGTGCGGTTCGAGGCGCTGACGCAGCACCGGCTGGATTCGATTCGCGACGAAGTCGCTGGCTGGCTCGCGACGGAAGGCATCACGTTTCCGGAGACATGAGGTGACCACGCGGCGGTGGATCTTCGTGACGCTCGCCGGCGTCGCCCTGCTGCTCATCGTTGGGCGCTGGCTCTCCGGAGTGTACGCGGAGTGGACGTGGTACGTCTCGATGGACGCACTCCCGCTCTACAAGAGTCGCCTGATGCATCAGGCGGCATTGCGCGGCGGGGCGGCGCTCGCCGGGTTCCTGCTCGCATTCGCGAACCTGTACGCGGTGCGCAGCTCGATCGTGTCACTCGTCCTGCCGCGCCGACTCGCCAACCTCGAGATCGGCGAGGCCGTGCCGGGGCGGGCACTGACCGGGCTCGTGGTGATGGTGTCGGTTGTCGTGGCGCTGCTGCTCGCCCTTCCGCAGGACGATTGGGCGAGTTTCGCTCTCGCGCGCATAGGCGAGCCATTCAACGAACTGGATCCGTACAACGATCTCGATTTCGGCTTTTATGTGTACCGGCTGCCATTCGAACGGACGCTGTTCCTCTGGGCGCTCGTCGCCGTGCTGGTGGTGAGCGCCGTCGTCGTCATCCTGTATGCCATCACTCCGAGCCTCCGCTGGGAGCGTGGAAGGCTCTACATCTCGACGTATGTGCGGAGGCACCTCGCGGTGCTCTCAGGCCTCGCACTCGGGCTCGTCGGCTGGAGCTATCGGATCGACCGCCTCTCGCTCCTCGCGAATGGATCCGGTCCTCTCGGAGCGTTCACGGCGTTCGACCACCGCATCGCGCTGCCGCTGCTCACGGGGCTCTCGCTCGGCTCGTTCGTGGGCGCGGCTGTTGTGGCGTGGTCCGCATGGCACGGCTATCACCGCGTCACGTTGGCGATCCTCGCGCTGATGATCCTCGCGGGCCCCGGCGCTCGAGCGGTGCTGCCGGCGCTCGCGCGCTGGAGATCCACGGAAGCTGGACGACGGTCCGCCGAACGGCCCTACCTCTCCACGCGCACGCAGTTTACGCGGCGTGCCTATGGCGTCGACCAGATCCTCGACGCAGACTCCGCGAGCGCGAGCGCGACGTCGCGGGAGGATCTCGCGCGGAGCGTCTCGAGCTGGGATCCGGCGGCCATCGTTCGCAATGCCGATCTGGAGCGTCGCGGCCTCTCGACGGTCGCGACGGCGTGGGAGCCGGCGCCCGGCGTCCTTTCCGCAGCGGTCGTGCAGCGCCCATCGTCCGGCTCGGGCCCTTGGTCGCTCTCCATCACCGACGTCACGAGCGCCGATGAGCGGGGGCGCGCGCTTCCCCGCATCACGGAACTTTCAGGGGCAGGCGAGAATGGGATGCCTCCGGTGTTCTTCGAACCCGGCGCTCCCGCGTACGCCGTGATCGCTGACAGCTCGGGTGAGGTGCGTGCTCCCGCGTTCTCGTCGTGGTTCGAGCGCTTGATGCACGCATGGCGCCTCCAGACCCCACGACTTCTGTTGACGGAGCCGCCAACGCCGCGTCCCAAAGTGCTGTTCCATCGCGATGTCCGCGAGCGCGTTGCCGCCCTCGCTCCGTTCCTGACGATCGGGCCCACGCTTCAGGCGATGGCGCTTGGCGATTCTCTCTACTGGATCGCGGAGCTCTTCTCGACATCGGGTGAATATCCGTTGTCGGAACCGCTGCTGTTCGCGGGAGAGGAGCGCCACTACGTCCATCACGCGGCCACCGCGATCGTACAGGCGCAGACCGGACGCGTGTTCCTCGTGGCAGACGCTGTCCAGGACCCGATTACCCGATCGTGGGCGCACAGGTTTCCCTGGCTCTTCATACCGCGCAACCTTCTGTCGCCGGCGCTCGTCGCCATGCTCCCGCCGATGGTGGACTGGGCGACCGTACAAGGAGAGGCCCTTTCGCGTACGGGATTCGCTGGCGGCTCCGTGTTTCCCCGGCGGCTCGCGGGATCGGACGACTCCTCGCTCGACTTGGCGGAGGGAGGTCCGATGCTGTTCGCGCTGCAGGCCGAGCGCTACGCGCTCCACTGGTCGGTCGGCGTGCTCGACGCGGAAGAGCGCGTGATCGGAGCGATCATCGCGCGAGGGGGCGAGGCCCCGCGCACCGAGTGGCGGCGCGCGACCGGCAACGTCAAGTGGCGCGTGGTGCTTGAGCAACTCCTCTCCGGCGCGACCGATGCGGCAAAGCATCGCCCGCGCACCATTGAGCGGCGTGGCCATGTGCAGTTGCTTCCGCTCAAGGAGGGGTTCGCGTTCGCCCAGTCGTTCTACCGATGGCCCTCCGACGCAGCGCCAGAACTCGCGAGTGTCTCCGTCCTCGACGGCGGCCGCATTCGCACCGGGCCGACGATCGCCGAAGCGCTCGGTCTCGCGCGGCCGGCCAGCGTGGCTGGGACCGCGGCGTTCCGCACGAAAGTGGCGGCGCTCTACGACGAAATGAACGCCGCGCTGCGCCGTGGCGACTGGTTGGCGTTCGGGATCGCTTACGCAGCGCTCGGACGGCTCCTCCGCGCGGTGCCGTGATTAGTTTTCGTGGCTGCACGGTCCTCCCATGCCCCCTTCCCGACACACCGCGGTCCTCGCCCTCGGCGGAAACGCGCTCGCGCCGGCCGGCGAGCCGCCGACGATCGCGAACCAGTTCCGTCACACCCGCGAGGCGCTGAGTCCCATCGTGGAGCTCGCGCTCGCGGGCTGGAACGTGTGCCTTGTGCACGGCAACGGTCCGCAGGTCGGCGATGAGGTCGCGCGCCACGAACTCTCGCGTCACGAATCACCTCCACTCCCGCTCGGCGTGCTCGTCGCCGCGACCGCGGGCTGGATCGGATACATGATCCAGCAGTCGCTAGACAACGCCCTTCGCCGCGCTGGGAGCGACCGCGGGGTCGCCACCATCATCACGCAGGTGCACGTGGATCCGGCGGATCAGGCGTTGAGCAACCCGACGAAGTTCATCGGCCAGGAGGTCACCGCCCAGCGCGCGACGGAGATGGCGGCCGAGGGGTACGTCGTGAAGCCGGACGGCCGGGGTCATCTGCGCCGCGTGGTGGGAAGCCCGGCACCTCTGGCGATTCACGAGATCGGGACGATTCGCCGGCTCGTCGGCGACGGCACATTGGTGATCGCCGGCGGTGGCGGGGGCGCGCCCATCTACTTCGACGATCACAAACGGGGCTGGGAGGGCATCGACGCCGTCGTGGACAAGGACTCCGTCGCCGCGGTGCTGGCGCGCGACCTCGGAGCTGAGATCCTCGTCGTGCTCACCGACGTGGATGCCGTATATGCCGATTGGGGGAAGCCCTCGCAGCGAGCGCTTCGCACGCTTACGGTCGCCGAGGCCGAGCAATACGACCGCGCCGGCACGTTCGGCGAAGGGAGCATGGCGCCCAAGGTGCGTGCCGCGACCGCTTTCGTGCGCGCCTCCGGCGGTCGTGCGATTATTACTGCTCTCCAACACGGCATGGACGCCGTTCGCGGCCAAGCCGGCACCACCATCACCAGGTAATTCATCCCGAATCCCGCATGAACCTCCACGAGTACCAAGCCAAAGAGATCCTTCGCCGCTTCGGCGTGGCCATCCCACCCGGTGAGATCGCGGCCACGCCCGAGCAGGCAGAAGGGATCGCGACGAAGTTCGGCACCTCGGTCATGGTCAAGGCACAGGTGCACGCCGGCGGACGCGGCAAGGCGGGAGGCGTGAAGTTCTGCAAGACGCCCGCGGAGGCCAGGGAAAAGGCCGCCGCGATTCTTGGAATGAAGATCAAAGGACTCACGGTCGAGAAGGTGCTCGTCACCGTCGCCGCCGAGATCGGCAGCGAGGCGTACATAGGCATCATCGTGGACCGCGCGTCGAAGAAGCCGGTTTTCATGGTGAGCGCTGCAGGCGGCATCGATATCGAGGAAGTCGCGGCAAAGACCCCCGAGAAGATCAGGTACCATCCGGTGGATGTCCGTTACGGACTCCAGGCCTACGAAGCGATGCAACTCGGCTTCTTCCTCTTCGGCGACGTGAAGCTGGCGCGGGCGGCGGCGAAGGTGATGCAGCAACTCTTCGCGGCCTTCATGGCCAGCGGGTGCTCACTCGCGGAGATCAATCCACTGGTAGTCACGCCGAAGGGCGAGATCCTCGCCGTGGACGGCAAAATGGTGATCGACGACAACGAGCTCGACCGTCATCCCGAGATCG
>CAAGKR010473680.1_pt1 | contig 13567 bp, 13 predicted proteins | sample 2556971 | NCBI WGS metagenome assembly CAAGKR01 (sample SAMEA5207829, study PRJEB30636) | soil metagenome | biome: forest; feature: boreal; material: soil | place: USA | collected 2011-09 | depth 1 m | reverse complement strand
TACTGCCTCAACTGGATCGTCGCGTACGCGGGCATCCACAAGGCCGGTGCGGTCTGCGTGCCGACGAACACCAGGCTGTCCGAGCGCGAGCTCGCGGCGATCATCGGCCACGCGGAGATCTCGGCGATGGTCACCGGCGCGCCGATGCTCGGCCACGTCGAAGCCGTGCGTGCGGGTATCCCGTCGCTCCGGGCCATCCTCAGCCCCGACGGCGAGGGACCGGGAATCGAACCGTGGTCGGTGGTCGACGACTTCGACGCGGGCGAGACCCAGGTGCCGCTCGCTCGCGACGACCTCGCCGACATCATGTACACGTCGGGCACGACCGGCCTGCCGAAGGGCGTCGTCGTCCGCCACCGCGACGTGGCGATGATGCCCAACGGCGACCCGAGCTGGCTCGGCACCGGTTGGCTGCACGGCGCGCCGCTGTTCACGTTCGCGGGCATGTCGTTCATCTTCAATCCCATGAAGATGGGGCTCGGCGCGCTGTACATGCCGAAGTTCGACGTCGACCACTGGTTCGACGTCGTCGAGCAGCGGCGCCCGATGATGGTGTTCATGGTGCCGGCGATGGCCGAGCTCGTCACCGCGAGCGCGCGCTTCGAGACGGCCGACCTCTCGGGGCCACTCGCGGTCTCGATCGGCTCCGCCCCGCTCGCGCCTCCGACGTTGCTCAAGCTGCAGGACAAGATGCCGCAGGCAACGGTGTCGAACTCCTACGGTCTCACCGAGGCCGGGCCCGCGTACATCACGATGCCGAAGGAGGAGATCCGCAAGCGGCTCGGGTCGGTGGGCAAGCCGATGCCGCCGATGGAGGTGCAGATCGTCGACCCGGAGACCGACGCGGTGTGCCCGCCGCGCGTCGTCGGCGAGCTGCTCTGCCGGCTGCCGGGCAAGCAGCGCGAGTACTACAAGGACGACGAGGCGACGCTGCGGACATGGACGACCGACGGCTGGCTTCGTAGCGGCGACCTCGCCTACACCGACGAGGACGGCTTCATCTATATCTCGGGCCGGATGAAGGACATGATCATCCGCGGTGGCAACAACATCTACGCCACCGACGTCGAAGCCGTGATCATCGAGCATCCCGCGGTGCAGGAAGCCGCGGTCATCGGCGTGCCCCACACCGTGCTCGGCGAGGACGTCGGCGCGTACGTGGTGCTGAAGCCCGGCGCCTCGCTCACCGACGACGAGCTCAAGGCGTTTTGCGCCAAACGGCTCGCCGACTACAAGCGCCCACGCGTGCTGCGCTTCGTTGCCGAGCTCCCGCGCAATGCCACCGGCAAGGTCATGAAGCACAAGCTGCGGGAGGCGTTCGGGCAAACATAGACGTTCACCAGGACTTTCCCGTCATCGCCGCGAACACGGTGATGGCGCGCTATGGCGCGTCGGCGGCCGCGGAACGAGCACGCGGTGAACACAAGCGCATGAGCCCGGGCGACCGGCTATGACCTGGGACCCACCCACCCACAGCATCGACTTCACCGATGCGTTTGACCTGGCCCGCAAAGCGTTAGCTCTCGGCGCGGAGCCGATCGTGCGCGCCGTCTGCCCGGACAAGGGCTGTTTGATTGGGTGGCTCATGGAGACCCCGATCGGTCCCATATGGCGCCCGGAGGACAAGGAATTCGATCCGGCTGCGATTCACAAGATCGGACCTATGAAGCTTGCCCATACGGGCCGCCGTGGCCCCTACCGGGAGTGCGTCGGGTTCGCGCTCGACCATCCCGACCTCGATGGGATTTGGGGCGCGACGAACGCCGCGACCCGGGCTCGAGCGCGGGCGCGGGAATCGACGTCGTCGCGGTCCTCAACGGTCTAGCCGCACCGCAGAGGGCCCAGAGTGGCGTGCAGGCCAGCAGCATGAGTTTCCCGGGGGTTCCAATCGTTTGCGGCGGGTGGCAGGCCCATTGCGGAGCGTGAAACAGGGTCCTAGCGTTGCTCGCGGGTAGGGATTCCGGATAGTTCGCTCTGAAGCGACGGGGTGTCGACCTGGACAGCCCGGACAATCCACACATTGGGGGGCACATGTTCACTCGTAAGTTGGTCGTCGCTGTGGCCGCAGTCTTGCTGCTCGGCACGACTCCACTCATTGGCAATGCCATGGCGAGCACCGCCGCCAAGACCAAGGTGATCAAGATCGTTGGCAAGGACAGCTTCGTTGCGAACGCCTATCTCCTGAACACGTACCGCTTTTCACCCAGCGTCATCACGGTTCACCAGGGCGATCTGGTGCAGTTCGACAACATGACGATCGACGGGCACACGATGACGTTGGTTGCCAAGTCCGATCTGCCGCGCACGATTCCCGAGGTGTTCCGATGCAAGCTGTGCAAAGCCGTCAACAGCGTGTACTTCCCGCCCGGTAGCCACAACCCGGCCGGCGTGCAGATCGACAACGGTCAACTCACCGATGACAACGACACCGATGCCGACACCCCCGATCCGGCGGTGCCGCCGGGAGCACCGTTCACCGCGCTGATCCAGGACTTCGACACCGCCAGCCACAGCAACGCGAGCGGACCGGCGACCGTCGGTGACTCGTCGCTGGTCGGCCCGGTGAACTCGCCTGCACCGAGCACAAGGACGATTGTCGTCACCGCGCCTCCTGGGACGGTGCTGCACTACTTCTGTACCTTCCACGCCTGGATGCAAGCCACGATCGTCGTGGTCCCGTAGCGCGAGCGACCGCCCTACAACGTGGGACGACGCGGTCGATCTAGTACACGGACGAAGGCCCCGGTTTCCTCAACCGCTGGAAGACCGGGGCCTTCGTCCGCGCATGGACCGCTCAAGCTCAGCGACGCCGCTGCCTGCCGTGCGGCGGCTGCGTTGGCCTGCGCTCACGGAAGGACGCAGGGCTCGCGGACGGCTGGTGCTGGGCATGCCGACCGGCCGCATAACGCCCCTTCGATCGGAGTCCGGCGGGCGAGTCCGTAGACAATGACCAAGTCCTCGGCCCGGCTCATCGGACCCCACCCGACGAGCCGGCCGGGGGCCTTCTTGGATCGCGACGAAAGGCCCGGACGCCATCTCGGGGAAACGGAGCCCGCGCGCACTGGGGCCACAACCGCGGGGGGATTGCGGGTAAGGCGCACGCGGGTTCCGCGTCCAGTATCGGCTACCCCACAAGCGGGCGGTAGGAGAGCCGCCGCGGTGTGACACCGGCCGAACCTCTCCTCTGACGGCCGTGTCAGGTACATGCGCGGGTCTCGATCGGGCAGGGCTCAGGGACGACTGTCTCTTGGGTCGCAATATGGGAGTCCGTCCGCGCCGCGGTGCGTTCGCGGACAGGAGACCTTGACGGTCACTGCGACTGACCCGGTGGCGGAACCAGTGTTGCCCCGGGTTGTCGGCGCAGCCGGGGCCGACCCGGGCACCAGCGTCACACTCCCAGCGACGGCCGTGACGGCAACGGCGACCCGCCACCGGGAGACTTCCGAGCCGCGGAGCCGGCCGCGGCTCGTGATGATCATGCACTGTTGATCGGGTGTCCTTCGACGTGTATTGAGGGGCGTTCGTCACCCGGCCGACGGGCGGTAGCTGACGAAGAGCCGGAAGAGGAATGAAGCCCTGGCTGGACGCGAGTGAAGCCCCGCCCAATCTCCGACCAGACGGTCGGTCAGGAACATCTCGGTGGTATTGGCGGGGCGAGCACGCGCCTGTACACGATGGAGGGCGCGTACACGGCGGGCGGAAGCGTCGGGCTCGCCTGCGGGATGATCGGCTGGACCGGGATGACCGAGACACCCGACCTGACCCAAGCACCCAGCGTCTCGATCAACGGAGCGTTCCTCAGCGCAGAGCGGATCGATCAGCTGACCGACCAGTCCTGAGCGAGCGGGTTGCGACCGTCGAGACCGCCGACCGAGCCGTAGGGCCGGAACCGGATGAACGCCTGCTGATGGTGGAACGACTTCGCCTCGCCCGCCGCGATCGCGTCGGGATGAGCGGGGTCGGCGCGTCCGAACGCGTAGGTCGCGAGCGCGCGCGTGCTCTCCCACAGCGAGCACGTGGAGACGAACGGCGGACGCGCAAGCCCGGTCGCCCAGATCAGCCCGGGCGCCCCGAGCGCGCGCGCCTCGGCCTTGGCGCTCGTACGCAGGAAGCGCAGCGCCTGGGTGGTTCGCAGTCGCCCGAGCGTGAGCGCGGCGACCGGTCCCTCGTGATCGGTGACCCGGCCCGTGGGGGTGTCGCTCGGGAGCCCCGGCCACGATCCGTAGGCCCGGAGCGGCTCGAGGCGCAGGTGCCATCCCCCGGCCAGCTTGGCCGCCGTCGGATGGCCGGCCAGGAATCGATCGAGGGCTGCGTCGTCGTCCCAGAACGCGACAAGAGCGACGCGGCGCAGGTCGGGACGGCCGAGCAGCGACGCGCTCAGCGGCGCGGTGAACGCGACGTCGGCGTGCCGCAGGCCGTCGACCTCGCCGGCCCTCGGAGCCCGGCGCACGACTGACAGTGCCGAACGGGCACCGATGTTCGCGACGTGAACCGATGCGATCATGCGACCTCCCCAACCGTCACCCAGAGGGTACCGACGGCGCCCCGTACGATGCGACCCGTGATCGACCTCGAACCGCACGGAGCCGTCTGGGTCCTGACGATGCGCGACGGCGAGAACCGGTTCACCCGCGAGTCGATCGCCGCACTCCACGCTGCGCTCGATCGGGTCGAGCGCGCGGAAGGGCCCGTTGCCCTCGTGACGACCGGCGCAGGCAAGTTCTATTCGAACGGCCTCGACCTCGACTGGCTGATGAGCGCGGGCGCCGAAGCGTCGACGTTCATCGACGACGTCCACCGACTGCTCGGCCGCGTGCTCGGGTTCGCCGGCGTCACGGTCGCGGCCGTGAACGGCCACGCCTTCGCCGGAGGCGCGATGCTCGCCTGCGCGCACGATGTACTCGTCATGCGCGAAGACCGCGGGTACTGGTGCCTGCCCGAGGTCGACCTCGGGCTCCCGCTCTCACCCGCGATGTACGCCGTCGTCGCCGCGCACATACCCGAGCACACCCTGCGCGACGCGCTCCACTCCGGCCGGCGCTACTCCGCGCCCGACGCGCTCGCGGCGGGCATCGTGTCGGAGGTGGCCGCCGAGTCTCTCGTGCTCGAACGCGCGGTCGCCCGCGCGGCCGAGCTCGCGGCGAAGAACCGCGACGTGATCCGCGCGCACAAGCAGCTCATGTACGCAGACGCCCTGAAACTCTGCTGCGTCGGGCCCACCGGTACGGTGTGACGCGCGGACAGATGCGGTTCGGTCTCCATGTCCCGCCACTCGGCGCGCTGGGTGAACCGGTTGCGCTCGTCGACCTCGCGCGTCGGGCCGACGCGGCCGGCTGGAACGGCTTCTTCGTGTGGGACCACGTCATGCACGCAGGTGATCCGCCCGCGTGCGACCCGTGGGTCGCGCTCGGCGCCATCGCGGCGGTCACCGAGCGCCTGCGGCTCGGCCCCCTCGTGACGCCACTCCCCCGCCGTCGACCCTGGAAGGTCGCGCGCGAGGCGGTCACGCTCGATCGCCTCTCGAACGGTCGTGCCGTGCTGGGTGTTGGGATCGGAACCGATCACTATCGCGAGTTCACCGCGTTCGCCGAGCCCGCGACCGACGACCGCGCTCGCGCGGCGCGGCTCGACGAAGCCCTCGAGATCGTGACGTCGCTCTGGAGCGGCGCGCGCATCGCCCACGAAGGTGAGCAGTACCGCGCGACCGACGTCGTCCAGATACCCGGCCCGTACCAACTCCCGCGCATCCCGATCTGGTGCGCGGCGGCCTGGCCCCATCTCCTCCCGTTGCGACGCGCCGCGCGTTGGGACGGCGTCGTGCCCGTCGGACGGCTCTCACCGGCCGACGTCACTGTGTTGGTCGCCGAGATCGTTCGGCACCGGAGCGGAGACGACCCGTTCGACGTCGCGCTCCCCAGCTCGGCCGCGACGAGCACCGACGTCGCGGCGTACGAGGCGGCCGGTGTCACCTGGTGGCTCGCGGCGATCCGTCCGACCGACACGCTCGACGACAGTCGCGCGCTCGTCGACAGCGGCCCGCCGACGAGCTCGTCGGCCTGAACGGTTCGACCGACTTCGGGAACCGCGGCAATCGCCTACGCTCCGCCCGCGTGAGGCCATCGCCCGCCATTCCCGTCGAGGTCGACGACGTCACCCCCGAATGGCTCTCGGAGGTGCTGGGGCTCGACGTCGTCGCGACCGAGGTGCTCGACCGTCATTCCGGCACGACCGGGCGCGCCCGGCTCGCGCTCACCTACGGCAGCGGGGTCGACGGGGAATGCCCGCCGAGCCTGTTCGTGAAGCTGCCGCCGTTCGACGAGAAGCAACGCCGCTTCGTCGCGCAGACCGGCCTCGGCTCCGCAGAAGCGCGGTTCTATCGCGACGTCGCCGCCGAGGTGCCGATGCGAGTGCCGGCGGTGCTCTACGCGGCGCTCGACGACGACGGATACGTAATGCTGCTCGAGGACCTCGAGGCTTCGGGCTGTCGGTTCCCGCGCCCCGCAGACGACGACGTCGTCGCGGTGGTCGACTCGATCGTGACCGAGCTCGCGCACCTGCACGCGAAGTACTGGGAGCACCCGGCGCTGTCATCCGAGCTGACGTGGGTGTCGGAGGGGATGCGGATCGCGTTCGGCAGCGGCGCGCGGTTCATGCAGATGGCGCTCGACCAGTTCGCCGACGACATGCCGCCCGCGTACCGCCGGCTCGGCGAGCTGTACATCACGCAGACCCGCGGCATCGCCGACCTCTGGTCCAAGCCTCCGCACACCCTCGCCCACGGAGACCCGCATATGGGCAACCTCTTCGTCGACGGGACGCGCGCCGGCTTCTTCGACTGGGGCATGGTCATGCGCAAGGCGGGCATGTGGGACGTCGCCTACGTGATCTGCAACTCGGTCCCGACCCAGATCCGCCGGGAGAACGAGCGGGCCTGGATCGACCGCTACCGCGAGGAGCTCGCGCGGCAACGCATTGCGCTCGACGCCGACGCGGCATGGGAGCAGTACCGGCTCTACGCCGTGTACTCGTGGAACTCCGCGGTGTCGACCGCGGCGATGGGGAGCCGCTGGCAACCCGAGGCTCGGGCCCACGCCGCCATGCTCCGCACCACCACCGCGATCGAGGATCTCGATTCGATCGGCCTGCTCGAGGAGAAACTGTGAAGCTCGATGCGATGTCGGGAGGTCTGCCGATCCGCCGCATCCACGCGCTCGCGCGCGAAGTGGAGACCGCGGGATTCTCGGGCCTCTGGATCACCGAAGGGGGCCGCTCCGCGTACAACCTGTGCACGGCCGCCGCGCTCGCCACCGACCACCTCGAGCTCGGCACCGCGATCGCGGTCGCCTTCCCCCGCAGCCCGATGGTCACGGCCCAGATCGCGTGGGAGCTGCAGGAAGCGACAGGGGGCCGGTTCGTGCTCGGGCTCGGCACCCAGGTGAAGGCGCACATCGAACGCCGGTACGCGAGCTCGTTCGAGCATCCCGGGCCGCGCATCCGGGAGTACGTGCTGGCGGTGAAGGCCATCTTCCGGGCCTTCCGCGGCACCGAGAAGCTCGACTTCTCCGGCGACTTCTACTCGCTCTCGCTGCTCCCCGACATGTGGTCGCCAGGCGCGATCGAGCCGCCCGATCCTCCCGTCTACGTCGCCGCGGTGAACCCGTGGATGTGCGCCATGATCGGCGAGGTCGCCGACGGCGTGCACGTGCACCCGCTGCACTCGGTGCGCTACGTCGAGGAGATCGTGCGCCCGGGGATCGCGACGGGAGCCGCGAAGGCCGGGCGCGACGCCGATTCGATCGCGTTCGTGTGCCCCCTCCTCACGATCGTGGGCGACAGCGAAGACGAGCGCGCCAAATGGCGCGAGCGCGCGCGGCTCCAGCTCGCGTTCTACGGCTCGACCCGCACCTACGCGAAGGTGTTCGAGCTGCACGGTTGGCCCGGCACGTCCGAGCGTCTACACGAGCTGCAAGCGCGCGGCGACGTCGCGGGCATGGCCGCCACGGTCACCGACGACATGCTCGCGGTGTTCGCCGTCGAAGCACCGTGGGATGCGCTCGCCGACGCCATCGTCGACCGGTACACCGGGATCGCCGATCGCGTGGTCTGCTACTTCGCGACGGCCTCGTGGGAGCGCCGCCCCGAGTTCCGCGACCGCTGGGCCGAGGTCGCCCGGGCCGTCACCGTCCCCTGCTGAGCAGTAGCCTGCGGCCCGGTTCCTGACGTCTGCGTCATGCGGAGGAGACGGCATTGGCACTCGAGAAGCTGAAGGGGCGCCCGCTCGGCACCCAAAGGGTGATGATCGAACGGGGCCCGGTGCGCGTCTTCGCACAGGCGCTCATGGACGACGACCCCGCGTACACCGACGGAGACGCCGCGCCGGTGCCGCCGACGTTCCCGTTCGTGATGCCCTACTGGGGATCACTCGGGCAGGGCGGCGCGGCCGGCCTGCCGATCGAGAACCTCCGGGGCAAGGGGCGCGCGATCCTGCACGGCGAGCAGGAGTTCGTCTACCACGACGGGCGCTGGCCGCATGTCGGCGACGTGCTCGTCGGCGACGGCGTGATCTCCGACGTGTACGAGAAGGCGAAGAGCGACGGCGGCAAGCTCGAGTTCTACGTCACCGAGACGACGTGGCGGAACGAAGCGACCAGCGAGCCGATCGTCACCACAAAGTTCACCCTCGCGATCAACTGCAAGCCGGGCGCCGACGAACCCAAACCGCTCGCCTCGTGAGCGACGAGCTGGTTGAGCTACGCGACCGGCTCGCGATCAACGATCTGCTCGTGGGGTACGCGTGGGCGATCGACACGAAAGATTGGGACGCGCTCGACGACGTGTTCACGCCCGACGCGCACATCGACTACACCGCGACGGGAGGCATCGCCGGATCGCTCGCGGAGATCAAGCCGTGGCTCGCCGAGTCGCTCGCCGCATTCCCCGCGACCCAGCACCTGCTGTCGAACTCGCAGGTGACGATCGCCGGCGACACCGCAACCGCTCGCACCGCCGTCTACAACCCGATGGGCGCGGCGACACGCGAAGGACCGCTGCACTTCTTCTTCATGGGCGGCATCTACGCCGACCAGCTGGTACGGACCCCGGCCGGGTGGCGCATCAAGGAGCGCGTGGAGCACTTCGTCTGGATGGACGGCAAGCTGCCCCGCGAGCTCTACGTCCCGGAGGCCTGACGTCGGTCAGTACGGCGTGCGACGAGCTAGAGATCGCGGCGGACCGTTGCGACGGCGCGGTCTCAGCGCAGCGGGTGGGCCACGAAGAACTGCCACATGACGGCGTCGGCCGAGATCGTCGTCGTGGTCTTCCCGACGTACGACACGATCGCCTTCGAGAACACGCTTCCCGGCCAGCTGTGACCGCCACCGGTGATCCGCTCCAATACCACCTCGGCGCCGGCCGGGCACACGAAGGAGATGCGGGTGACGTCGCTCGTCACCGACTTTTCCGACGGTGTGGTGCCACAGCCGTTGCGTTTCGCCCAGTGGGCGGTGATCTGCGGGATCGAGGGACCCTTCGTCGCGCTCTTCGCCAACCCCGACTGACCCAGTGTCTTGCCCGACCCGTCGGGTGACGGGAGATCGAGCGCCTTCTCGCCGAGCCCCCCGGTATAGGCGACGAAGGGGTCGGCGGTGCCATGGAACGCGATCACCGGCACCGGACGCGCGAACACGCAGCCCGCGATGTCGCGGATGCCGGCGACCGGCGCCACTGCCGCGATCCGATCGGAGTACGCGCACGCGACCGCCGAGGTCATGAACGCACCGTTCGACAGACCGGTGACGAAGATCCTGTGCTCGTCGACGCAGAGCGTTCTCTCGATCTCGTCGAGCAGGTCGCCGATGAACTTGACGTCGCTCGAGTGGAGATCGGTGTTCCACAGCGCCACGGCGTTGCCGCTCCCCTGCGGTGTGATGGTGACGAACCCGTGCGTGTCGCCGAACGGTCCGAGCTCCGACATCGTCCTGTGGATCGTGGCGCCTTCCGCGTAGCCGTGCAGGTCGAGCACGACGGGGATCGGAGTCGTGCCCGTGTACGACGGTGGAACATGGCGGTAGTACCAGCGCGCGACGCCGCTCGACTTCGTGTTCACCTTCACCTCGCCCGGGGCGACCCGAGTCGTCGCGGTGCATCCCGATGACGGCTGCGCCACGACCTCGGCGGCCGGCAGCGTCGTCGAGGTCGCGGTCGGACCGGTCACGGTCGTCGGCTCCACCGTCGCGTGGTGCGCACTACTCGAGCACGAGGCCAAGACGGCGGCTGCGGTGAGCACAACGACGATCCATCGAACGCGCATGAGCCATACTCTCGCGCGTGACGCCCGAAGAGACGATTGCCGACGCCTGTCCCAAGATCCGCGACCTCGGATGGGCCTTCTACTTCGCCTCCGAGACCCTTGCGCGCGGCGCGGAGCTCGGGCTCGACGGCCTCCGCTTCTACGTGATCGGCCGGGGCGGGGTGCTCGGCGACGTCGAAGCGAACGTGATCCGCAGCGCCTTCGGCTACTTCGCGCCGTCGCTCATCGAGAAGATGTGGATCTCGGCCAAGGAGAAGGTCGCCCCGCGCGTCGCGGCCCGGGCGTTCATGGAGTGTTGCGCCGAGTTCGGGCGCACCCGCCTCGCCGCCGTCGCCGAGCTCGACCGCTTCTGCGCGGCCGCCGGTGCCGTGAACGACGCCGCCGACCCCGTCGGCCTCGCGCTCTACAGCGGCATCGTGAGCGAGCCCCTCGCCGACGACCTCCCCGCGCGTGCGATGCAGCTCGTCACCGTCTTGCGCGAGCTCCGCGGGAGCGCGCACCTGATCGCGATCCGCGCGGCCGGGCTCGACGCCAAGACCGCGCACTTCATCCGCCGCCCGGCCGACATCGGCATGTTCGGCTGGACCGACGCCGACGCGCCCGAGATCACCGACGTCGAGGTCGCGGAGCTCGCCGCCGCCGACGCCATCACCGACCAGCTCGTGCTCCCGGCCTACTCCGTGCTCGACGAGGCCGGCCGCGACGCGCTCGTCACCGGTCTCGACCGCATCGCGGCGGCCCTGACGTAATCCCGCGTAGGCAGTCGCAATCAGGCAGGTGCCCGGCCGAGCAGCAACGCCATGTTGTCGCCGAAGAAGCCGCGCGCCGTCTCGGGCCGCGTGCCGAAGCGGCCCGAGCCCGCGTAGTCGGCGAGCGGGTCCGCGGTGCCCTCGGAGTGCGGATAGTCGCTGCAGCACATGAGAAGGTCGGCGCCGCCCAGCTGACGGGTGATGTTGACCGGCAGCTCGTACGCGAACGACGACACGCGAACCTGGCGGCGGAAGTACTCGCTGGGCGGCAACTCGAGCTCGGCCGGTGACCGGCCGTTGAGCCGCCGGACGAAGTTGGTTCCACCGTCGAGCATCATCAGGTACATCGGCACCCACACGGCCGACAGCTCGACGATGCCGATGTGCAGATCGGGATGCCGGGCCAGCACGCCGTTGACGATCAGGTCGGTGCACGAGAGTGCCGCGGCCATGTAGAGGAACACCGATTCGAGCACGGGCACTCCGCGCTCCTCACCGTCGGTGTACCACGCGTCGTCGAAGGGCCGCGGCTGATCGGCGACGTGGAACACGGGCGTCACCCCTCGTTCGACGAACGCGGACCACGCGCGCTCGAGGTCGGGGTGCGAGAGGGGGCGGCCGTCGACGAGCGCGGGGGCGATCATCGCGACGCGTACCCCGCCCGCCTCCAACTGCCGGAGCTGATCGTCGAGCCAGGCGAGATCGCGCAGGCTGAGGTGGGCGACCGGGTGCAGGCGACCGCCCCCTTCGGAGACCACTGTGGCGCACCACCGGTTCCACGCGCCCATGTTGGCGAGCAGCGCGGGCCGCGACCGATTGAGCGTGCGCTCCCACGCGAGCCCGTAGTTGGGGAACAGCACCGCCTCGTCGAGCCCGAGCCCGTCGAGGCGCTCCACGCGCGCAGCCGGATCCCAGTAGTCACGCGGCAACGCCTCGTCGTAGCGCCGCTCGGGCGGAAGGCCGGCCCGCTCGCGGCGGCGGCGCTCACCGATCGCGTCGGTCTCGCCCGGGAGCTGCACGTCGGCGCTGACGAGCGTGTGCTCGCGCCACCGCACCGACACGTTGCCCAGCTCGTCGTCGACGAAGCGGAGGGCCTCGTCACGCAACGCAGGGTCGATGTGCTCCTCCCAGAGCCCCCGGTACTCGAAGAGGTGCTGGTCGGAATCGATGATCCTCGCGGGCCCCACCGGCAGACTTCCCATGCCCGAACAGTCTCGCGCGAGGATGCGACGTGGTCGACGGCGTGCACGAAACCGGACTCGGCGACCTGCTGCGTGAACAGCGGCGGTCGTGGCCGCAGCAGCTCGCGGTGGTCGACGGCGACGTTCGCCTCACCTATCCCGAGCTCGACGACCGGGTCAACCGGGCCGCCCAGGCGCTCGCCACGGCGGGCGTCGGAACCGGCGACCGGATCCTGTGGCTGGGCCAGAACTCGTTCCGCATCGTCGAGCTGCTGTTCGCCGCGGCCAAGCTCGGCGCGATCGTGTGCCCCGCCAACTGGCGCCAGACCACCGACGAGCTCGCCTTCGTGCTCCGCGACCTCGACCCGGCGGTCGTCGTGTGGCAGGAGCACGAGATCGGCGAAACGGTTCGCGCCGCTCGCGCGGCGGCACCGGGCCGCGCGCGGTGGTTGCAGCACGATGCTCTCCAGGGCGCGGCAACCGGTGCCGACTCCTACGAGGCGTTCGTCGCGTCGGGCGCCGCCGTCGATCCGGAGTTGGCCGTCGACCCGAGCGAGCCGGTGCTCCTCCTCTACACCGCCGCGTTCGACGGCCGCCCGAACGGCGCGTTGTTGAGCCACACCGCGCTCATCGGTCAAGGATTGATCATCGGGCGGCTCTCCGACGTCGACTCGTCGGCGGTCTACCTCAACTGCGGACCGATGTTCCACATCGCGACGCTCTTCTCCACGCTCGCGACGCTCGTGCACGCGGGAACGAACGTGTTCACTCCACGCGTCGATGCCGAAGAGCTCTGCCGGCTGATCGAGGCCGAGCGGTGCACGGGCGCGTTCCTCGTCGGGCCGACCTTCCGGCAGATCCGCGACCTCAACCGCGACCGTCGCTACGACATCTCGAGCCTGCGCGCGCCGGGTGGGCGCGCGGAGTGGAACGCGATGATCACCGTCGACACCAGCCCGTGGGCGCGCCACCCCGGCGGCTACGGGCAGACCGAGGTCGTCGGCATGCTCACCTTTGCCGCGCTGGGCGCCGGCGCGCTCGGCGGTCACGGCCGCACGTCTCCCCTGCTGCAGGTGCGCATCGTCGACCCCGACGACCGCGAGGTCGCGCCCGGTGAGACCGGCGAGATCACGTGCCGCGGACCGTTGGTGATGAACGGGTACTGGAACCGGCCTGAGGAGACGGCCCGCCGCTTCCGCAACGGTTGGCACCACACCAACGACCTCGGCCGGCGCGAAGCCGACGGCTCCCTCACCTTCGTCGGCGCCAAGACCCGTCTCATCAAGTCGGCCGCCGAGAACATCTACCCCGCCGAGGTCGAGGGCGCG
>CAAGKR010036443.1_pt1 | contig 13570 bp, 15 predicted proteins | sample 2556971 | NCBI WGS metagenome assembly CAAGKR01 (sample SAMEA5207829, study PRJEB30636) | soil metagenome | biome: forest; feature: boreal; material: soil | place: USA | collected 2011-09 | depth 1 m | reverse complement strand
GGGTCACTCGCTGCGAAACTGGATACCCGTTTCGCGGCCGCTCGCTCCACCACAAGGGTCACTCGCCGCGAAACTGGATACCCGTTTCGCGGCCGCTCGCTCCTAGCTGGGCTCGACGCGGATCCGGATTCCCTGCACGACACGGGCCCCCACCAGGTCGTTCGCGCGCTCCACGATGTCGGCTTCGAGGTAGCGGAGTTGGGTCGCCCAGAGGGTGCTGTCGACCGCGATCGAGATCGTCTCGTCGCGCACCGCGTCGAGTCGCGCGTGCGCGGCGACATCCGCGCCGACGACGGTTTCCCACGCGTCGGTGAGCGCGCGCAGCGCGTCGCTCGCCGGCAGCCCGAGCTCCGCTTGCACGCGCGCGAGTGCGTCGGCGATCGACACCGGCTCTTCCCCTCCTCGCCGCCCGGTCACGCAGCTTCCAGACGGCCGTCGTCGACGCGCAGTAGCTGCTCGGCGTGCAGGCCGGCCGGGATCGCGTCTTGGGTGGTGGTGACCAGCGTCTGCCCGGCGTCGAGGTGCGCGAGGAGCGCAGCCGCGCGATGGTTGTCGAGCTCGCTGAACACGTCGTCGAGGAGCAGGACCGGTGGTGTGCCGATGACGTCGGTGCAGAGACGATGGCCGGCCAAGCGCAGTGCGAGCGCGAGGGTGCGCTGCTCACCCTGTGACGCGTGCGAGCGGCTGTCGAGCTCATCGACGCGGAGGCGCCACTCGTCGCGATGGGGGCCGGTCAAGGTGATCCCGCGGTCGAGCTCGGCCTTCCGCCGCTCGCCGAGCGCGGCGAGGAGCGCCGATTCCGGGTCCTCGGAGTCGCCGAGCCAGGCCGACTCGTAGGCGGCGTCGGCGACCGTGCTGACTCCCGCGAGTTCCTGGTAGGCGTCGCTCACCAGGGGCGTGAGCCGTTCGAGCATCCGGAGCCGCCCACGCGTGAGCTCCGCGCCGGCGCGTGCAAGTTGTGTGTTGAAGACCTCCAGCGTGCGTTCGTCGTCGGCGCTGCGGATGCCATGGCGTAAGAGCGCGTTGCGTTGTCGCAACACGCGCTCGTAGTCGCCTCGCACCGCGGCGTACCGCGGCGCGGCGGCAACCAGGAGGTCGTCGAGGTACTCACGTCGGCCGGCCGGCCCACCCTTCACGAGTTGTAAGTCGTCAGGTGAGAACACGGTGACGCGCACCAACTCGGCGCGATCTTCTGCTCGCTTCAATGCTTGCCGGTTGACGCGCACGCGGTTGCGGCCGGAGGCGCGGATCTCGGCCTCGAGCAACTGCACACGTGTGCCGTCGACGACCTCGGCGCGCAGGATTGCGGCTTCACACCCGGCGCGTACCAGCGCGGCATCGGGCACGCCCCGGAACGACGCCCCGGTGGCGGCCCAGGCGACCGCCTCGAGCAGGCTGGTCTTTCCCTGCGCGTTTGCGCCGCTGATGACGGTGACACCGGGCGCAAGTCGAAGCTCGGCTTCCCGGTAGCAGCGGAAGTCCGTCAGCCAGAGCCCGGCGAGGTGCATCGGCGGCGCCCGCTCAGGAAATGCGCACAGGCATGAGCAAGTACAGGAAGTCGGGGCTGTCCGGCGTCCGCAGCACCGCAGGCTTCAAGGGGTCGATCGACTCGAGGACGACTTCGTCGGACGCGGCTGCGTCGAGCCCGTCGAGCAGGAACTGGGAGTTGAACGCCACGGTGAGCTCGCTGCCTTCGTACTTGGCCTCGACCGACTCGTGTGCCTCACCGACGTCTTGCGCGATCGCCGACAACTCGAGCCCTTCCGAGGTCATCCCGATCCGGATCGGCGCGGTGTCGCGACTCTGCCCGACGAGTCGCACCCGGTTGACTGCCGCCTGCAATGCGTCGCGCGCAACCGTGAGTCGGTTCGGGTAACCACTCGGGATGAGCTGCTGGTAGTTCGGGAACTCGCCTTCGATCAAGCGCGTGGTGACTTCCGTGGTACCGACGCGGAATACCACTTCTCGTTCACCGAGTACAACGTCGATCTCGCCGGCGGCACTCGTGAGCAGTCGTTGCACTTCGACAAGACCCTTCGCCGCGACGAGCACCTTCTGGCCCTCGGCGAGCATGCTCACGCCTTCGAGGTCGCGCAGCGCCAGTCGGTACGAGTCGGTTGCCACCAAGCGAAGACCGCCCGATGAGGCAGTGAGCAGCACACCCGTGAGAATCGGGCGGGCGTCGTCGCGTGATGCGGCCGACACGACCTGGCGCAGTGCTTCGGCGAACGCACCGGCGGCAACCCGGACACCGGTCTCGGTAGTCTCGGGCAGGCGCGGGAACTCCGCGGTGGACAAGGTACGCAAGGTGGTCGCAAAACGCCCCGCCTCGATATGGGCATCGTCGTCGGAGAGCTCGACCGTGACCGTCCCACCCTCGAGCTGGCGCACGATCTCCGAGAACAGGCGGGCGGGGACGACCGCGCTCCCCTCGCTGTCGCTCTCCGCCGGCACGCGCACCCGGATCGTGAGCTCGAGGTCCGTGCCCACCAGTTCGAGCGAACCGGACCCGACCGACACCCGCAGGCCCGACAGCACCGGCATCGCTCCGGTGCGAGACGCAACCGCGCGCTGGGCAGTCGCAACCCCCTCGGCCAGCGTGTCCCGCTCACAACGAAACTTCACTCAGACCTCCCCATAGCACCGGCCGATAGCAATAGTTCAAGATCTTGTTGTTGTAGTTGTAGGCGCTGTGGATTGGGGACGACAGGATGTCTGCGCAGGTCACCGGCCACATCGTCATCCCCCGGTCATCCACAGTTGTCCACACCTACGGCGAGCGGTCATGCGGTTCTCCGGGGTTCTCCCCAGTTGGGCTGGTTCTTGTCCCCCGTCATCCACAGCATTATCCACTGCTACCGAGCCGGATCCGTCCGATGAGCTCGTTGACCTGGTCGAAGATCACGTGCCGCTCGGTCATCTGCTGCTTGATCTTGTCGACTGCGTACATCACGGTCGTGTGGTCGCGGCCACCGAAGGCTTCGGCGATGCGCGGATAGCTGAGATCGGTGAGCTCGCGCATTACGTACATCCCGATCTGGCGGGCGGTGACGAGCGGCCGGCGCCGACTCTTGCCGCAGAGGTCGTCGGGGGTCCAGCCGAACATCTTGGCGGTCTCGTCGAGGATCAGCTGCGGGGTGACGACGCGGGGCGTGGTGGGCGGCAGGAGGTCGGCGAGCACCCGCTGTGCTACCTCTTCCGAGAGCTCGGCACGGTGCAGGCTCGAATACGCCGCGACCCGGATGAGCGCGCCTTCGAGCTCCCGGATGTTGTCGCTGATGTTGGTGGCGATGAAGGCGAGAACCTCGGGCGGGATACCGCCCAAGTGCTCCGATTCGGCCTTCTTGCGGAGGATGGCGAGGCGGGTCTCGAACTCAGGTGGCTGGACGTCGGTGATCAGACCCCACTCGAAGCGTGTCCGCAGGCGGTCTTCCAGGCTGGCGATCGATTTCGGGGGCCGGTCGGAGGAGATGACGATCTGACCACCCTCGCCATGGAGCTGGTTGAAGGTGTGGAAGAATTCCTCCTGGAGCTCCTGGGTGCGCTCGAGGAACTGGATGTCGTCGATCAGGAGTACGTCGAGGTCGCGGTAACGCCGCTTGAACCCCGGCATCGCCTTCGCGCGGATCGCGTCCACGAACTCGTTCATGAACGATTCGGTCGAGACGTAGCGAACCCGCTTGTTGCGGAACACCGTGCGCACGTGGTGCCCGATGGCGTGCATCAGGTGCGTCTTGCCCAGGCCGGCCCGCCCGTAGATGAACAGCGGGTTGTAGGAGCGCCCGGGGCTCTCAGCGACGGAGAGCGCCGCGGCGTGGGCGAAGCGGTTGGAGGCCCCGATCACGAACTGGTCGAACGTGTAGCGGGCGTTCAGTGTGCCCGAGGTCCAGGTGCCGTCGCCCGGCGCCGGTTGACCTGTGTCGGGACCTGAACGGAGGAGCGGGTCGCTGTCGAAGCGTTGGAGGGGCTCGGGCGGGTCGAACGCGAAAGCGGTGTCGGTAAGGGAGACGGCCTGTGTTTCTCGGGCGTCGGTGTCGACGAGTAGATCGACCCGGACGGTCTCCCCGGTGCGGTCACGGATCGCGTCGGTGAGCATCCCCGCATAGCTCGAGCGGATCCGGTCGGCCGCCAGCGAGTTGGGCACCCCCAGCACGAGGAGCTCCCCGGTGTAGGAGACCGGACGGACACCGTGGAACCACATCGACCACGTGGCTGGCGCGAGCTGCTCGCGCAGCGCGGCTGCACCTTTGTCCCAGAGTTCATCGGCCGTCACGACCCCCGCCCTCCTCTTTCCACAGGAGCGTCCACAGGTGTGGAGATCGGGCGAGAACAGCCCGTTCCCACCGCTCGGCCGGGTCGAGCCGAGGCTCACCGGGGAAGTTCGCGAGTGCCGGCCGTAGCCTCGCGAGGCGCGGAAACGTAGCACCGGGCGAGGGGCGCGACAAGGGGCAGTTGCTGTGTCAGAAGCGACACTCGCGTTGCGCATCCCGAGGCGAGCACCGGTACACTCAGGTGCTCCGCCTCCCGCCGCGGATCCCTGCTCCGAGTCCCCGCGGTGACCTCGAGGAGGCCAGTCGCCTTGAAACGCACTTACCAACCCAATACCCGCAAGCGTGCGAAGACCCACGGTTTCCGCATTCGGATGCGGACGCGCGGCGGGAGAGCCGTGCTTCGGGCCCGCCGAGCCCGTGGCCGGAAGCGGCTCTCGGCCTGATCTGGCGCGTCCGCGACCGTGCGACCTTCGAAGCCCTTGCTCGGGCTCCCCGCCACCGGGTCGGCCCGGTGTCCCTTCGCTTCTCCAACAGCGGATCCACGAACCCACCGCGCGTTGCGTACGCAGTCGGGCGGCGGGTGGGTTCCGCAGTGGATCGCAACCGGATCAGACGTCGCGTGCGAGCCGCGGTGGCGGCCTGTGCCGACGACCTTGCCGCGGGCGGCGCGTACCTTTTCGACGCGGAGCGAGCGGTGCTGAGCCTCGGGTTCACCGACCTGTGTGCGCGGGTCGCGTCGTTGATCCGCCGCGCCGTGGAGACCCGGCCGTGACCGCCCCGCAACTGGTGGAGGCCCGCCCCTTGAAGCCGTCGCTCGCCGCTCGTCTCCTGATGCTCCCGGTCCGCGCCTGGCGGCTGCTGAGCGTGCACCTGCCCCCGCGATGCCGCTTCCACCCGTCGTGCTCGCAGTACGCGCTCGACGCGCTGACCCTCCACGGCGGCAGGCACGGCACCTGGCTCGCCATGCGGCGCGTGGCCCGATGCCATCCGTGGCACCCGGGCGGCTTCGACCCCGTCCCGGAACCGAACGTACGTTCGGCCCGCGTCCTTCCCCAGACGTGAGAGAAGAGAGCTGATTCCGATGGTCTTCGCAGCGGGCTCGATCTTTGATCCGATCTACAACTTCTTCGGCACGATCCTCGCGTTCTTCTACGGCATCGTCCCGAACCTGGGCATTTCGATCATCCTGCTCACCGTGGCCGTGATGCTCGCGCTGTTCCCGCTCACCGCCAAGCAGGCCAAGGCGATGATGCACATGCAGCGGGCGCAGCCGGAGATCAAGAAGCTCCAGGCGAAGTACAAGAACGACCGCGCCAAGCTCAACGAAGAAGTGATGAAGTTCTACCAGGAGAACAAGATCAACCCGCTGGCGGGCTGCTTGCCGCTCCTGGTCCAGATGCCGATCTTCCTGGCGCTGTTCCGCGTCATGCGCGAGCCTTACAAGCACATCCCGAAGAGCTCCGATCTGTATGCCGCGTTCTGCAGCTCCCACGGCAAGTTGCACCTCGCAGCGTGCAATCTGCCGAACACCCACCCTCCCCTCCCGAAGCCCCAGTACTTCCTCGGGATGGACCTCTCCCAGAACGCGACCGGCGTCACCGGCGGGTTCCTCGACGCGCTCCCCTACTTCATCCTCGTCGGGCTCGTGATCATCACCGCGTTCGCACAGTCACGCCAGAGCCGTCGCAACGCTCCGAACATGACGTCGCAGATGGCCATGATCAGCACCGTCCTGCCGATCGCCTTTGGCTTGTTTTCCCTGCAGTTCCCCGCCGGTCTCGTCCTCTACTTCCTGATCAGCAACCTGTGGCGGCTCGGCCAGCAAGAGCTGATCATGCGCAAGATCACCGGGCCCATCAAGGCGCAAGGGCCGATCGACGTGAAAGGCGCCGACAAACCTCAAGGGGCGATCGACGTTGTCGAAGCCCCGCCACCAGCTGCGCCGAAGGCGGTCGGAGGATTGCGGAAGCTCTTCCAGCCGTCGGCGCCACCGGCGATCGAGCCGGGGCCGAATGGTGACCTTGCCGAACCCAGCGGCAACGGATCCGCGAAGCAGTCGCCTGCGTCGAACGCGAAGCCCAAGCCGAACGCCAAGCCCACGACGGCCAAGAGCGGAGCGGGCAAGTCCTCGAGCACGGGCGGAACCAGCAGAAGTCAGAGCAGTGCGCAACAGGCGGCGGCCCGCCGTAAGGCCAACAAGCGTCGAAAGCGGCGGTAGCCGCTCCAGGGTTCAATCCGCACTCGAGCCCCGGTGAGTCCGCAGCCGGCGCCGTCAGTGCACGAGTCGAGATGAGACACGTTCGAGATGGAGTGGGTAGAGACGACCGGCCGCACGGTTGAGGAGGCGCTCGACGCCGCCCTCGACGAGCTCGGAGTCGACGAGGACGAAGTCGAATACGAGGTGGTCGAGCAACCTCGGACCGGGTTGCTGGCGCGGTTCAGCGGCGGCGGCGCGAGGATCCGTGCTCGGGTGAAACCGATCTCACGCGAGAAGCCGGGGGAGCGCCAACGGCGGAACCGCCGGGGCGGTTCCGGACAAGGGCGGTCCTCGTCGGATCGCCCAGGCCGCTCCCGCTCGGGAAACGGCGCGACGAATGGTGGCGCGCGTCCCCCGGCAGAAAAGAGCTCGGGCGCCGGCTCCGCGCCGCAAGGCCAGGGCCGGAACCATCCGGAGGGCGCGCAGCCTTCTGGATCGGGCAACTCGCGCCGACGAGGGCGCCGAGGAGGGCAGGGCTCGCGGAGCGGGGGCCCTGAGCGTGAGGCGGGCGGCGGGCCCGCACGAGCGTCCGATGAGACCACTCCAAATGAGACCACTCCAAATGAGACCACGAAGGGGAACGCGGTGGAAACGATTGAGCCTGAAGTAACGATCGAGGAGCAGGCGGAGGCGGCTGAGGCGTTCACCCAGGGTCTGGTGGACGCGTTCGACCTCGGTGCGCAGGTCCGGAGCGTGATTGTCGACGAGGGCATCGTGGTGGACGTCACGGGCGAGAGCCTCGGGCTCCTCGTCGGACCCAAGGGCGCAACCCTCAACGCGATCGAAGAACTGGTGCGGACGGTTGTCCAGCGCCAGACCGACGGCCATGGGGTGCGGATCAACGTCGACGTCGCGGGCTACCGGGCCAAGCGCCGAGAGGCCCTCGAAGAGTTCACGCGGGGCATCGCCGAGAAGGTGCTCGAGACCGGCCGCGCCCAGGAGCTCGAGCCCATGTCGGCGCTCGATCGCAAGGTTGTGCACGACGCCGCGTCTGAGATCGACGGCGTGGCGACCGAGTCCCAGGGTGAGGAGCCCCGGCGCCGCGTCGTGCTCGTCCCGGCGTCGGTCGCCCGCGAGGGTTCCTGAGCAGACCCTGAACGAACGCCCCGAACGGACACGAGGTGGATCAGGGCCCCCTCCTGGTCGAGATCCTGCAGGATGCGCGGACACGCGGCTACCTGGGGCCCGAACCGGTCGAGCGCCACATCGAGCACAGCCGGGATCTTGTCGATGCCATGGGCCCGTTCCGCGGGACCTTCCTCGACCTCGGTTCCGGCGGCGGAGTGCCAGGCCTTGTGCTTGCGATGAGCTGGCCCGCCGCCAAAGGGATACTCCTGGAGTCGCAGCAGCGGCGATGCGAGTTTCTCGAGGCGGCGGTCGAGCGCCTCGACCTTGGGGACCGCGTCGGCGTGCGGGGGGGCCGCGCAGAGGACCTCGCACGCGTCCCGGAGCTCAGAGGCGGGGTCGACCTCGTTGTCGCCCGGGCGTTCGGACGACCTGCGGTGACCGCCGAATGTGCGGTGGGCTTTCTCCGAGCGGGGGGCCGGTTGGTGGTGACCGAGCCGCCGGAGGGTAGGTCCGACGAGATCGAGCGTTGGCCCGAGGGCGGCCTCCGCGAGCTTGGATTCGGTCCGGCCTTCCCGCTCCGGTCCGGCGGCGCGGGCGCGGTTGCGCTCGCCGCCCTGGGCGAACCTTCCGAGCGGTGGCCGCGGCGCGTCGGCCGTCCGGCAAAGTCACCGCTCTGGTAGCGCGCCGGGTACTGTTTCACGTGGAACATCCGAACCCGAACCTTGCGTCGAGGGTTTGGCAATGTTTCACGTGAAACATCCTTGACCCTGACCCCCGGGTAGTCGAGGATTGGTTTCCTCGGGCTCGAACCTTCCTGGACGGTCGATGGCAGACGAACCGATTGACGAGCGCCCGCGGCGACGACTGTTCGGGCGGCGTCGTGTCGAATCGGTTGAGGAAACCCCCGACCTCGCGCAGGCCGTGGTCACCGAGAGCAGCGCCGCCGAAGTCGAGGCACCTCCCGCGGGACCCTCCGAGATGGAGCTGATCGACGAACCCGAGGAGTCCGGAACCCAGCAGATCGAGCAAGTCTTGGAACCCGAGGAATCCCCGGAACCCCCGAAATCTCCGGAACCCCCGAAATCCCTGCACGCCGCGGAGTCCCCGCCAGTAGGAGAGGACGAGGAGGCCATGGTTACGGCCAACCCCCCAGTACCCGACATTGCGGTTCCAACCGTCGCCGAGATTGCCACCGAGGTCGCAGAAGAGCTCGAGGAGGTGGGCGATGAGGCGGGCGACGCGGAGGTCGCGGAGAGCATCGTGATCGCCGAGCCGGTGATGCCGGCGGTGGACGCGCCCGGGGTCGCCTCCGGCGAAGCCGCCGGCGAGCTGCCGCTCCCCAGGGTGATCGCGATCGCGAACCAGAAGGGCGGAGTCGGCAAGACCACCACCGCGGTGAACCTGGGCGCCGCGCTCGCCGAAGCGGGCTTCCGGGTCCTCGTCGTCGACCTCGACCCGCAGGGCAACGCCTCGACCGGGCTCGGGATCAACCCCCGAGACGTGGAGTCGTCGATCTACGACGTGATCATGACCGATGCCCCCGCCCTCGACTGCGTCGAACCCACCAGCCTCAAGAACCTCTTCGTGCTGCCGGCGACCATCGACCTCGCGGGGGCAGAAATCGAGCTGGTCTCGGCCTTCAGCCGCGAGCTGAAGCTGCGGCGGGCACTCGACGCGGTGCGGCCCGAGTACGACATCATCCTCATCGACTGCCCGCCTTCGCTCGGCCTCCTGACCGTCAACGGCTTGGCTGCCGCCGACGATGTGATCGTCCCCGTGCAGAGCGAGTACTACGCGCTCGAGGGGCTCGGGCAGCTCCTCAAGAACGTGGCAATGGTGCGATCCCTCAACCCGACCCTCGACGTCCGCGGCATCGTGCTCACGATGCACGACTCCCGCACCAAGCTCGCCGAGCAGGTCGAGAGTGAGGTGCGTCAGCACTTCGGCGCGAGGGTTTACAAGACGGTTGTCCCGAGGACCGTGCGCCTCTCCGAGGCGCCGTCGTTTGGGCAGCCGATCATCGTGTTCGATCCGACGTCGCGCGGCGCGACGGCGTACCGGGAGCTGGCGAAAGAGGTGAGCAATGGCGCGACGAGGCGGTCTCGGTAAGGGACTCGGGGCGCTCATCCCCCCGGGGACGAGCCTCGACTCCGACGCGGATACCGGGGGTGGTCTGGAGGAGCTGCCGACGTCGGCGATCAAGCCGAACCGGTTCCAGCCCCGCGACCACTTCGACGAGGAAGCGCTCGGCGCGCTCGCCGATTCGATTCGCGAGGTCGGGGTGCTCCAGCCCATCCTCGTGCGGCCGGTCGACGACGGCTACGAGCTGATCGCGGGCGAGCGCCGTTGGCGCGCCGCTCGCCGCGCGGGGCTCCAGATGATCCCCGCCCTCGTCCGCGAGACGGACGACGCCACCTCACTCCAGCACGCGCTGATCGAGAACCTGCACCGAGACGGCCTCAACCCACTCGAGGAAGCCGCCGCGTATCAGCAGCTCATCGAGGACTTCGGGCTCACCCACGAAGCGGTCGCGTCACAGGTCGGGAAGAGCCGGACCAGCGTGACCAACTCGCTTCGCCTGCTCCAGCTCCCTCCGTCGATCCAGAAGCTGGTCCACGAAGGTCGGCTGAGCATGGGTCAGGCGAGGGCGCTCCTCGCGACGCCCGACCGCGCCTTCCAGGAGCAGCTCGCCCGCCGGGTAGTCCAGGACGACCTGTCGGTCCGGGCGGTCGAGGACGCGATCCGCGAGCATGACGCGCAACCCTCTACCAGCCCTGCACGGACCGCGCCGGAGCCGAAAGCGCGGCGCAGCGGGCTCCGCCCGCCGGGTCTGCTCGAGCTCGAGGAACTGCTCGGCGATCATCTCGAGACGAGGGTAACGATCACCATGGGCAGCGCGCGGGGCAAGGTCGTGGTGGAGTTCTCGACGCTCGAAGACCTCGAGCGGATCTACCGCTTGATGACCGACGGCGCGGCAGCTCCGGCCCCAAGATAGATATTTGGGTTCGCAACTACTCGTCGAGGTCGGCCGGCTGCTCGATGCCCCGGCGGATCCCCACGGCGATGGCGCGGGCGACGCCGCCGCCGCTGGTGACGAGACGGCGCGTCCCCGCGATGTCGTCGTGCGCAGTGGGTTCGCAGAGCACGGCCGCCATGCGCGTCTCGCGCAGCGCCGTATGACGTCGCCCGCAGACGTGAGCCTCGACCTGCAGCAGCGCTTGGAGCTCGGTACTCACCGCCGTCGCGACGCGAAAGCCGGCCTCGGAGCGGAACTGGCCCGAGGCGTAGTAGCTGCAGCGGCATCCGGGCTCATCGCCGGGACGGACGCCGAAGAACAGGTCGGCGTCGTAGCGGTTCGCCGCCGCGGCCAGCGCCGAGTCGTCACTCCCTGACGAGTCGAGCACCACGGTGGCGCCGTCCTCGAGCAGGCCCCTCATCAGACGGTCGGCCAGCGCGCCGAAACCGGGGGCGACGGCCAGGAACACGCGACGACCCTCGATCCGGTGAGGGCCGCGGCGGAGCGCTTCGCGCTCGCGCACGCTGGCGACCGAGCCCACGGCCAGCGTGCCGATCTTGAGGGCACCGATGCGGGCGAGTGCGTCGGAGGTGTCGGGCCCGAAGATCCCGTCGCACCCGAGGCCCGCGTTTCGTTGGAACTCGGTGAGCGCGCCGGCGGTGTCGGGCCCGAAGATGCCGTCTTCCTTGCCGGCATCGAAGCCGAGCGTATTGAGGCGGCGCTGGAGCTCCACCACGTCGTCGCCGCGGAGCATGGGGCGGCGGACGTAGAGCATCCGGTCTCCGAGACGGAAACTGCTCTCGACCAGCGCGGCCCACGTCTCGGGCGCGCAGATGCCGTCAACGCGCAACGCTCGGTGTTCTTGGAAGCCCCGAAGCTCACGCTCCGTGGCCGGCCCGAAGGTCCCGAGTTCGCCGGGCGGGATGTGGTGGCCGAGCGCGACAAGGCGGCGCTGAAGATCCCGGACTGCCTCGCCACTGCCGCCCGGCCGGAGGACGGCCGGGTCGCTCAATCGATGAACTCGGAGAGATCCTGGAGGAGCGCGCCCTTGCCCTTCGCGCCGACGATGCGCTTCGCGGGCTTCCCGTCCTTGAAGACGAGCAACGTGGGGATACTCATCACCTCGTAGCGGCGCGCGACATCGGGGTTGTCGTCGACGTTGAGCTTGGCGACGGTGAGCTTGCCGCGCTGCTCGTCCGCGATCTCGGCCAATGTGGGTGCGACCATCTTGCAGGGACCGCACCACTCGGCCCAGAAGTCCACGAGGACGGGCGTATCGGATCCGCTTACGGCCTCGTCGAAGGTCGCATCGGAGAGAATGACTATGTCGTCGGCCACGGAGGGTCCTTTCCTTCGGTCGATCGAGTCTACCGACCGGTCACGTGGCACAAACCGCTCGGCCGCCGCCGACATTCCCGGCCAAGGGGTAGCCAGCTTCCGCGCTCGGGTGCTTCGCGCCCGGGCCGCATGGCCGCTAGCTCGCGGCGTGTGCCTGCTCGCTGAGCCAACGCTCGGCTTCGATCGCGGCCATGCAACCACTCCCGGCCGCGGTGATCGCTTGCTTGTACACGTGGTCCTGCACGTCGCCGGCCGCGAACACACCCTCGACGGACGTACGCGTGGAGTCGGCGGCGGTGACGATGTAGCCGTCGTCGTCGAGGCCGAGTTGGCCACGGAACAGAGCGGTGTTGGGATCATGGCCGATCGCGACGAACACGCCGTCGACCGCGAGCTCAGACTCCGCACCGGTGACCGTGTCGAGCGTCTTCAACGACTGGACCGAACCGTTCCCGACGACGTCTTGGACGACCGCGTTCCACAGGAAGTCGATCTTCGGGTTCGCGAACGCGCGGTCTTGCATGATCTTTGACGCGCGCAGTTGATCGCGACGGTGCACGACGGTGACGTTGGTCGCGAACTTCGTGAGGAACAGGGCCTCTTCGATTGCGGAGTCGCCGCCACCGACGACCGCGATCGGCTTCTCGCGGAAGAAGAATCCGTCGCACGTTGCGCACGTGGACACGCCGTGCCCTAAGAGGCGTTGTTCATTGGGCAGCCCGAGCATGCGCGCGGTAGCGCCGGTGCTGACAATGATCGAACGCGCGCGGAACTCGCGCTCGCCGACCCACACGCCGAACGGTGCCGACGAAAGATCGACGCGGTCGGCGTCGGCGGTGACGTATTCGGCGCCGAAACGCTCCGCTTGCTCACGGAACTTGATCATGAGCTCGGGGCCGAGGATGCCGTCGGGGAAACCGGGGTAATTCTCGACATCAGTGGTGAGCATGAGCTGCCCGCCCGCGCCGATGCCTTCCAGCACGACCGGCGCGAGGTTGGCGCGGCCTGCGTACACGGCTGCGGTCAGGCCGGCCGGACCCGATCCGACGATCACGACCTCGTGAACCTCAGACATTCGCGTCCTTCTGCTTGCTGCTCCGCAGTGTCCAGCAGAACGCTCCCGCGATCACGAAGATTCCACCCAGGATCAGATAGGCGAGCCAGACGTCGCCCACGATGACGACGAGCACCCTGAAGAGTGCGATCGCGAGCATGAACACGGCGACGAGCACGAAGAAAGCGACGAGCAGCCCGAAGACAACGGCCCGCGAGGCTTTCTGGGCAGGGACGACGGTCTTGTCGCGGACGAGGCCGACGGCCTTATCGAGCGCGTCGACCGCGTCGGTTGTCCAGTCGGCCACCACGTGCTCCCTCGCTCGTTGGGTGCCCGAGGTTACCCGCGAGGCCTCAGTCGAGCGGACGAACCTCGCACGGGTGGGCGACCACGGCGTCGAGTGACGTGGTGCCGTCCGGAAGTGAGGTCTCGACCACGATCGCGTCGCGGGTGGCGAAGTGCCCGGTACCGATCGCGACGATCGTGCCCTCGGGCAACTGGCCCGCGCAGGCCAGTGCTCGCAGCTGCGTGACGAGCGACGCGCCGTCGCCCGCCTGGTCTTGAGC
>CAAGKR010322711.1_pt1 | contig 13572 bp, 10 predicted proteins | sample 2556971 | NCBI WGS metagenome assembly CAAGKR01 (sample SAMEA5207829, study PRJEB30636) | soil metagenome | biome: forest; feature: boreal; material: soil | place: USA | collected 2011-09 | depth 1 m | reverse complement strand
GGCGTCGTCGCGGGAGTAGCCGTAGGTGGTCTGGGTGAGGTCGTTGGTGCCGAAGCTGAAGAACTCGACCCAGGCGGCGATCTCGCCGGCAACCAGCGCTCCCCGCGGGACCTCGATCATGGTGCCGAACTTGTAGTCGACCTCGGTGCCCTCCCGCTGCATGACGTCGCGAGCGACCTGCTCCAGCTGCTCGCGCACGGCCTTGATCTCGTTCACCGTGCCAACCAGCGGAACCATGATCTCGGGGTGGGGATCGAGGCCACGCTTCTTGAGCGCGATGGCGGCCTCGATGATCGCGGTCACCTGCATCTCCGTGATCTCGGGCCGCGTCAGGCCCAGGCGGCAGCCGCGCAGGCCGAGCATGGGATTGGACTCGCGCATCGCGGCGATCTGGTGCAGCAGCTTGCGCTTCTCCTCCAGCTCGGCGCCGGTCTCGCCGCGTTCTTCCGTCCGCGTGACCTCGACCAGGGTCTCCTCATAGCTGGGCAGGAACTCGTGCAGCGGCGGATCGATGAGGCGGATTACCACCGGGAGCCCATCCATGGCCTCGAGGATTCCTTCGAAGTCGGAGCGCTGGAAGTCGAGCAGCTGAAAGGTCAGCCGGCGGCGCTCGTCGTGGTCCGTGGCGAGGATCATCTCCTGGACGATGGGCAGCCGTACCTGCTCCATGAACATGTGCTCGGTGCGGCAGAGCCCAATGCCCTGGGCGCCGTTCTCACGCGCCTTCTTGGCGTCACGCGGATAGTCGGCGTTGGCCCAGACCTGGAGCCGGCGGGCATCGTCGGCCCAACCCAAAAGCTTGAGGAACTTGGAGCTCGGCTCCGGCTCGATGGTGGGCACCGCGCCCTTGAGGACGCGGCCGGTGGAGCCATCGATGGTGAAGACCTCACCCTCCGAGATGGTGACGCCGCGGGTGGTGAACGTGCGCGCCTCGAGGTCGACGTCGACCTCCTCCGCCCCGACGACACATGGCGTGCCCATCATCCGCGCGACCAACGCCGCATGGCTGGCGGTGCCTCCCGAGCTCGTCAGCACCCCCTGGGCCGCGATCATGCCGTGGACGTCGTCGGGGTCGGTGGCGATGCGGACCAGGATCACCTGCTCGCCCGCCCGGCCCCGCTCCTCAGCCAGGTCGGCGTCGAAGACTGCGGCCCCGATGGCGGCGCCCGGGCTGGCAGGCACGCCGACGCCGATCTCCACGACCTCGGCGTTGGGATCGAGGCGCCGGTGCAAGAGCGATTCCACCTGGCGCGGCTCGACGCGGAGCACCGCCTCCTCGGGAGTGATCAGCCCTTCCCCCACCATGTCGACGGCGATGTTGATGGCGGCCTCGGCGGTGCGCTTGGCCGAGCGCGTCTGGAGCATGTACAGCCGTCCCTGCTCCACCGTGAACTCGAGGTCCTGCACGTCTCGGTAGTGCTTCTCCAGCTGGTCGGCGATGCGCTGGAACTCGGCGTAGACCTCGGGCATGTCGCGCCCAAGGGCGTCGATCCGCTCGGTCTTGCGGATCCCGGCCACGACATCCTCGCCCTGGGCGTTGAGGAGGTAGTCGCCGTAGAGCTTGTGCTCGCCGGTGATCGGGTCGCGGGTGAAGGCCACGCCTGTGCCTGACCCCTCACCCATGTTGCCGAACACCATGGCTTGGACGTTGACGGCGGTGCCGAGGTCGTCGGCGATGCGCTCGTTCTTGCGATACGCCTTGGCCCGCGGGTTCATCCAGGAGCGGAAGACGGCCCGGATCGACTCGGCCAGCTGGACCTTGGGATCCTGGGGAAAGTCCTCGCCCAGCGCCTGGCGATAGATGTCCTTGTACTCGGCAACCAGCGCGCGCAGGTGCTCGGCGGTAAGGTCGCCGTCGGCCTTGGCGCCCACCTTCTCTTTGAGCGCATCGAGAGCCGCCTCGAAGGGGTTCTCGTCCTCTCCCTCTTCTCCCTCCTGGCGCTTGCCGATGCTCTTGGCGGTCTTGCCGAACATCTGGATGAACCGCCGGTAGGCGTCCAGCGCGAAGCGGTCATCCCCGGCGATCTGCGCTAGGCCCTCGGCCACCTCGTCGTTTAGACCGAGGTTGAGGATGGTGTCCATCATCCCCGGCATCGAGAACTTGGCCCCCGAGCGCACTGAGACCAGCAGCGGGTTCTGCGGGTCGCCGAACCTCTTGCCGGTGCTGGCCTCGACCTGCGCCAGCGCCTTGAGAACCTGCTCCCACATGCCATCGGGGAAGTCGTCCTTCTCGTAGTAGGCGTTGCAGGAGGCCGTGGTGATAGTGAAGCCCGGCGGCACCGGTAGTCCCACCCTGGTCATCTCGGCAGCGCCCGCGCCCTTGCCGCCGAGAAGGTCGCGCATGTCCTTGTTGCCCTCGTCGAAGAGGTAAACCCACTTGTTGCCAGAACCGGGGCCGCCGGCCCTCTGGTCGCGGGAAACGTCAGTCGTCGCCATGCAGCTCTCGCCTCCTCAAGCGATGGGGAAACTCAGTGTAGCGTTTGATCCATGACCCAAGATCTGGCGCTGCAGGTGGTCCGCAAGCCGAAGGCCAAGAAGAGCCACCTTACCGTGCCCGCATCCAAGAAGAGCGACATCCGCACCCTCTACGGCGTCGAGATCAAGGCGGGCGACTACGACGCGGCCGACGGTCCGGCCGACTGCCAGCCCTGCCTGCGGAAGAAGGGCAACCGCGCGTTCATCTCCAGCGCATACTTCGCCCGGGACGCTGGCTCCCGGCTGCTGGAGTTGTCGCTGCAGCAGGCTAAGGCGGCGCGGCCGGCGGGCAAGGCGCGACGGACGAAGAAATCCCGTCCGGCACCCCGGGCCCGCGGCGCGACGACGTCACCTGACAAGGACCTCGACCAGCCGTCAACCACCGAGGCCGCGGCCCTCCGCGTGAATCACCTCAAGCTCGTTGGGTCTGGCGTCTACCAGAGTCCCGCAGGGGTCCTGGTGAAACTCCAGCGCCGGGGCGCCGCGTGGCGCGTCGCCGAGGTGGTGTTCGATGGGCCCGGCGAGGTGCTCGCCCGCTCTTCTGGCCGAACCAACATCCGCCTCGGCGATGTCGCGGTGGAACAAGCGGACGGCTCGACCGGCGTCCTGGTCACGCTCAAGTCGCGCTGAGGACTTCCGACCAGTACAGCTGAGCTGAAGGGGTGCGGCCGGGGAGCTCAGCCCCGGCCGTGCACCAGCTTGATTAGCTTGGTGACCCTCGGGATCAATTTAGGATCGCGGTCGAACTTCATGATGTCGAGCGGCGTGTTGAAGCGCTTCTTGGTGATGGCGTGGGCGCGGCTGAACTCGCGCAGCCCATCCTCGCCGTGGATGCGCCCGAAGCCTGAGTCGCCGACGCCGCCGAAGGGAAGCGCGGCCACGCCCGCATAGGCGGCGACGGAGTTGATGCTCGTCATCCCCGCGCGCAGCTTTGACGCGATCTCCAGAGCGCGCTTTTTGGCGAAGACCGCCGAAGCCAGGCCGTATGGAGTGCCATTGGCCTTCGCGATGGCCTCGTCGACGTCGTGCACCTTCATGATCGGTAGCGTCGGGCCGAAGGTCTCCTTCTGGATCGCGTCGGAGTCCTCGGGCACGTCGACCAGGACTACGGGGTCGACGAAGGCGCCATGCACCGCGTCGGGACCGCCGACCACCGCCCTGCCGCCGCGCTTGAAGGCGTCGTCAAGGTGGGCGGCGATGATGTCGCGCTGGCGCGGCATCGTGATAGGGCCGATATCGGCGCCGTCTTCGGCGCCGGCCTTGACCTTGCCGGCGATCTCCGTGATCTTCTCGACCAGCTGGTCGTAGACCCCCTCGGTGGCGTAGACGCGCTCCACCGAGATGCACGCCTGCCCGGCGTTCTGGAGCCCGCCCCAGACGGCGGCGGTGGCGGCCTCTTCGATGTCAGCGTCATCGGTGACGATCAGCGCGTCCTTGCCGCCCAGCTCCATCAGCACCGGCGTAAGCGTCTCGGCGCACGCGGCCATGACCTTCTTGCCCGTCGGTGCGGAGCCGGTGAACGCGACCTTGTTGACGCCCGAGGTGCAGAGCGCGCCGCCGGTGGCGCCGAGCCCGGTTATCACCTGGAAGACCGGCGCCTCGGGGATGGCGCGGGCACACGCCGCCTCCAGCCACTTGGCCACCGCAGGGGTGTACTCAGAGGGCTTGAAGACCACGGCGTTGCCGGCCGCCAGGGCATAGGCGATCGAGCCCATCGGGGTGAAGACCGGGTAGTTCCACGGGCCGATCACGCCGATCACGCCGAAGGCCTGGTATTCGAGGTAGGCGGTGTGGTTCAGCAGCAGCATCCCTGAGGGCACGCGGTGACGCCCCAGCACCTTGGGCGCCTTGCCGGCGGCCCAGTTGAGGTGCTCGATGCTCATCACGCACTCGAGGAAGGCGTCGGCGTAGGGCTTGCCGTTCTCTTCGTGGATCAGGCGGCTCAGCTCCTCGAGGTTGCGGGCGATCTCGGCCTTGAAGGCGTTGAGCTTTTTCTTGCGGCCATCGAAGCCGATGCTCTGCCACCACTGGAAGGCTTCACGGGCCCGGTCGACCGCGGCCTGGACGTCGTCCTTGCCCATAATCGGGTAGGTACCCACCACCTCACCGGTGGCGGGGTTCAGCGACTGGAAGGTTTCCTGCTGCCCGGCGGTCCCGGTCTTGGTGCCTTTCTGGCTGACGGCCATGTCAGTTTTCCTCCGCCTGGTTGAGCTACCCATGCTACCGCTGATGGGTTAGGGCTGGGCGCCGGCGGCCGCGAATCGCTTCGTGAGGTTGGTCACGAGCTCACTGACCGGGACACGCTCTTGCTCCATGGAATCGCGGTCGCGGATCGTCACCGCCTTGTCCTCTAACGAATCGAAGTCGATGGTCACGGCAAAGGGCGTGCCGATCTCGTCCTGGCGGCGGTAGCGGCGGCCGATCGCCTGGGTTTCGTCGTACTCGATGCGGAAGTGGGGCCGGAGCAGCTCCTCCACTTCGCGGGACATCGGCAGCAGCCGCTCGTTCTTCGACAGTGGCAGCACCGCCACCTGGATCGGCGCCACGTTGGGATGGAAGCGCAGCACCACACGCTTCTCGCCGCGCACCTCCTCTTCGTCGTACGCCTCCAGCATCAGGGTGAGCATGGCGCGCTCCAGCCCCATCGACGGCTCGATTACGTAGGGGACGTAGCGCTCCTTGGTTTCGTCCTCGAAGTAGCTGAGGTCCTTGCCGGAGAACTCCGAGTGCCGCTTGAGGTCGTAGTCGGTGCGGTCCTGGATCCCCTCCAGCTCGCCCCAGCCCCAGGGGAATGCGTACTCCACCTCGTAGCCGCGCGCCGAGTAGTGGGAGAGCTCGTCGTCGTCGAGGAGCCGGGCCCGGATCTTGCCGGTGCGCACGCCAAGGACCTCGGTCCACCAGTGCATCCGGGCCTGCTGCCACTTCTCCAGCCAGTCGAGGTCGGTGCCTGGCTTGACGAAGAACTCCAGCTCCATCTGCTCGAACTCGCGGAGGCGGAAGATGAAGTGCTCGGTGGTGATCTCGTTGCGGAACGACTTGCCCACCTGGGCGATCCCGAACGGGATCCGCTTGCGGCTCGAGGTGACGATGTTGGGGAACTGCACGAACATTCCCTGCGCCGTCTCCGGGCGCAGGTACGTCTGCGCGGCCGAGTCTTCGACCGGCCCAAGGAAGGTCTTGAACATGAGGTTGAACTGCCGCGCCTCGGAGAAGTCGGTGCTGCCGCAGTTGGGGCACGGGCCCTCGAGCTTGTCGGCGCGGTAGCGCGAGTGGCACTTCTTGCACTCGACCAGCGGGTCGGTGAAGTTCTGGACGTGGCCGCTGGCCTCCCAGACCTTCGGGTGCATGATCACCGCGCTCTCCAGCCCGACGACGTCATGGCGCAGGTCGACGGTGTGGCGCCACCACAGGTCGCGGATGTTGCGCCTCAACGCGACTCCCAGCGGACCGAAGTCGTAGATGGCGTTGATGCCGCCGTAGATCTCGCTCGACTGGAAGATGAAGCCGCGGCGCTTGGCCAGCGAGATGATGGTGTCGATCAGCCTCTCAGGGTCTGCGATGGTCCGCTCGGTCACGTCTTTCCTCCTTGTTTCCGCGCCCTGGCTGGGCGTGGGTGGCGGGTCTGCCGCGCGAACTCGATCGATTTCAGCTGACGGTCGAGGTGATGCTGCAGCTGCGCCTCGAGGGCGCGCTCGACGGCGGTGATGTCGTCCTCATCGACGCGGAGCCTAAAGAATAGGTCGCGGTCGCCGGCAGCAATGACCCGGAGGATCTTGACGGTCCGCGCCGAGATCCGGGGCGCCACCGACCAGCTGGCGTTGCAGGCCGGGCAGATCACGCCGCCCGCTATCGGCGAAAAGCCGAGGCCGGTCTCCCCCAGCGGCCGCCCGCAGCGAGCGCACTCCTCCAGCTGCGGCGCGTACCCGAGCTCGACCAGGACGCGCATCAGGAAGTCGGCCAGCTCCATGCGCGGCGCGATCTCGGGGTCGGCCAGCCTCGCCAGGGCGCCCGCGACAATCGCGAACAGGTCGGGCTGTGGGTGGCGCTCCTCCAGCACCTTGTCGGCAACCTCGACGACCACGGCGGCCGCGGCGGAGCGGGGTAGGTCGCCACTCAGCCCGTCGCCGCGGGTGATTCGCTTGAACTGGGTGACCACGTCCATGGAGCGGCCCTCGGCCAGCATCATCTGCCCGTGGGCGAAGATGTCCAGCTGGCCGCTCATCCGGCTCGATGCCTTCCGCACAGACTTGGCGATCGCCGGAACCTTGCCGCGCTCAAGGGTGAAGAGAGTGAAGATGCGGTCGGCTTCGCCGAAGTCGACCTTGCGCAGGATCACGGCCTCCGCGCTGTAGACCGGGATTGGTCAGCCCTCCAGGATCCGAGGCTCGGGCTTGCTCGCGATCCAGGCGAAGCGGAGCGCCAGGATCACGGCGAGGTAACCGCCGGCGAAGAGCGCCAGGTCTGCCGCCAGCTGGGCGAACGCGAACTCGAAGTGCGACTGGGTAGAGAACACGGTGGCATCGGAGACGCCGGTCACGTAGTACGCCTCCGTCAGCGGCCAGCCCAGGGGCGCCCGTCCCAGGGTCAGCACGCGCATCTGGGTAGCGAGAATCGCCAGCTGGGTCGCCACCGCAGCCAGCAGAACGAAGATCCCAAGCCGGACCCAGAGCCACCCGGTGCTGCCGCCGGCTCCCGCCTTGAACGCCGCTGCCAGGCCGCTACCTCTGCGACGCGGCCGCGCCAGAGTCGGACTCCGCGGCCGCGTCGCCGGCCTCGAGCTCGGCCCTCCGCGACGCCGCCTGGGCACGGGTCTCCTCCCGTGTCAGCGCCCCGGGAAACGGCTTCTCGGCGCGAACCCGCACCTTTCCGATCCGCTGACCGCGCACGCTGACCACGGTCATGACGGCGCCGTCGGCGTCGATGACCTCACCCGACTTGGGGATGGTGCCGACCCGCGAGTAGATGTAGCCACCCAGCGAGTCGACGTCCTCGGCCTCGAGTCGGAGCCCCAGCTCATCACGGGCGTCGTTGAGGGAGATCTTGGCGTCCAGCAGGGCTTCGTTCGGCGCCAGGAACTGGATCTCCTCCTCCTCCTGGGCGTCGTACTCGTCGCGGATGGGACCAACGATCTCCTCGATCACGTCTTCGATCGTCACCAGACCGGCGGTCTGGCCGTGCTCGTCGATCACGATCGCCATGTGCACCCGGTTCTCGCGCATCTCGTGCAGGAACTCGGAGAGGTTCTTGTTCTCGGGGACGAAGTAAGGCTTGCGCACGATCTTGCGGAGGTCGCCATTGCGGGAGTCGCCGTTGCGGACGGGCTTGAGATTGTGGCGCAGCAGGTCCTTGGCGTAAGCCACCCCGACGATGTGGTCGATGGTCTCCTCGTACACCGGGATCCGGGTGTGACCGTGCTTGAGGATCATGGTCACGATCTCAGAGATCGGCTTGTGCACCTCGACGGCGACGATGTCGATGCGAGGCACCATGACCTCGCGGACGTTCATGTCGCCGATCTCGATGATGCCGTGGATCATCTCCCGCTCCTCCTCCTCGATGATCCCCTCCTCCTCGCCGACGGTGACCAGCATCTTCAGCTCCTCTTCTGTGACGAACGGCCCTCGCACCTGGGCGCGCCCCCGTGCCAGCACCCGCGCCAGCGTTGACATGCCCCGGATGGGGACGCGCATGACGGCGGTGAGGGCGCGGATGACAGGCGCGATCCATAGCGCGTAGCGCATGTTGGACAAGGCCAGCGACTTGGCCGTAATTTCGGCCAGCACCAAGACGATGAACGCGTCGACGAGGCTGAACGCGAGCTGCGGCCAGAAGTCGCTGAGACCGTGGTGGTCCGCGATCAGTCCCGCTGCGGTGGCCGACACGATGATCGCGGTGGTGTTGGCGGTGAGGATGGCCGTCAGATAGTTGTTCGGCTCCTGATGAAGGCGGTCGATCATCGCGGCGCGACGATTGCCGTCGTCCACCAGGCGGCGCAGCTTGATCCGGCTGATCGTGGTAAGGGCGGTTTCGGCCGATGCCGCCAGCGCGGCCAATACCAGCGTCAACAACAGGATCGCGACCAGCAGCAGGTCGTAGTACTGACTCAGGGCGTGCAGGTTCAAAGTGGCCGGACTAACGCCGGCAGGAACACCTCCCTGACCGGCGGCCTCGCGGAGGTTTGTCCGGCTGGCCCGGCTCGCTCATCCCGCAGAACCATCCATGGGCGGGTCGCGGAAGAGCTCGCTGACGCTGCGGTCCTCATGGACCCGCCGGATGCCCTCGGCGAGCAGCGGGGCCACCGAGAGGACCACCAGCTTCTCGTGCAGCGACAGGATCGGGATCGAGTCGGTCACGACGATCTGCTCGATGGGGGCCGCCGCCAGCCTTTCGACCGCGCCGTCGGACAGGACCCCGTGGGTTGCAAGCACATCGACGCTGATGGCGCCGCTCGAAACAAGGGCATTGGCAACACCTACCAGCGTACTCCCGGTCGAGATCAGGTCATCGATCACCACGGCTCGCATCCCATCCACGTCACCGACGACGTTGAGGATCTCGGCGACGTCGTCCTTGGGGCGGCGCTTGTCGACAAACGCCATCGGCGCGTCCAGCAGGTTGGCGATGTAGCGAGCCCGTTTGGTGCCGCCGGGGTCTGGCGAGACGACCACGAAGCCGTCCTTCTTGTGGCGCCGCCGGACGTGCTCGACCAGGATCTTGGCAGCGAAGAGGTGGTCGACGGGGACGTCGAAGAACCCCTGGATGGCGTCGGCGTGGAGGTCGAGGGCGATCACCCGGTCGGCGCCGGCCAGCGTGATGATGTTGGCCATCAGCTTGGCCGAGATCGGGTCTCGCGGCGCCGTCTTCTTCTCCTTGCGAGCGTAGCCGTAGTAGGGAATCACGGCCGTGACCCGAGCTGCCGAGGCCCGGTGGAGGGCGTCGAGGATGATGAACAGCTCGATCAGGTTCTCCGACACCGGCTGACATGTGGGCTGGATCAGGAAGACATCGTTGCCGCGGACCGACTCCGCGATCTTGACGTCGTACTCGCCGTCCTTGAATCGCGTCACGCTCATCTCGCCGACCGGGATCTCCAGCTCTCCCGCGATCGCGCGCGCCAGCTCGGGGTTGGCGTTTCCCGACAGCAGATTCAGCTCACCGAACATATGACTTCCCCTTGCCATTGGTGCGATCACTCTATCCGTCCGGGGCGGGTTTGCGTCGCTTCCGCTGGCTCCAGCGCGGGACCTGTCGCTCCTCGGCGCGCTCGATGGCGAGGGCGTCGGCCTCGACGTCGTGAGTGATCACCGACCCGGCAGCGGTATAGGCGCCGTCGCCGATCTTGACCGGCGCTACCAGGATGCTGTCGCTACCGATGAAGACCCCATCCCCGATCACCGTCTGCCGCTTCTCGACCCCGTCGAAGTTGGCGGTGACGGTGCCGGCACCGATATTCACGCCCTTGCCGAGGACGGCGTCACCGAGGTAGGAGAAGTGGTGGACGTCGGACTCGGGGCCAACCAGCGTGTTCTTGATCTCGGCGAAGGACCCCACACGGGCGTCGCGGGCGATGAGCGAACCGCTCCGGAGCCGGTTGAAAGGCCCGATGTTGACGCCATCCTCGACCGTGGAGCCTTCCAGGTGGGAGCGGCCGATAACGCAGTCCTGGCCGACGCGGCAGTCATAGATCTCGGCGTACGGCCCGACGCGGGTGCGCGCCCCGATCGTGGTCCGGCCGCGCAGGAAAGTGAAGGGCTGGATCACCGCGTCGGGCTCAACGCTGACGCCGGCATCGATGTAGGTCGTGGCGGGATCAACGATCATCACCCCAGACTCGGCCAGCTCGCGGTTCTTGCGCAGCCGCAGAGCGGCCTCGGCAGCGGCCAGCTGCCAGCGATCGTTGACCCCCAGGGCCTCATCCTCGGGCGCGGGGACGACCGTCCGGCGGGGCATGGCGCCGAAGGCCTGGGTCAGGTAGTACTCACCGGTACGAGAGCTCTTCTTGAGGCGCCGCAGCGCCGGCCACAGGGCGGCACCCCGGAAGGCGGCGATGCCAGTGTTGACCAGGTCCACCGCCAGCTCGGCGGGGGCGGCATCCGCCTCCTCGACGATGCGGGCGCTGCCGTCCTCACCGATGACCCGACCGTAGCCGTGGGGGTCGCTGAGGTGCGCCGCGAGCAGGGCAGCGTCGACGTCACCCTTGCGCCGTGCTTGAAGCAGCCGCCGAGCGGTGCTGGTCCGCAGCAGGGGGACGTCGCCGTAAAGCACCAGCACGTCATCCGCGCCGCGGAGCGGCTGCGGTACCTGGTTGAGCGCGTGCCCGGTGCCGAGCGGCCGGCCCTGGACGACCAGCCGGGCGCCGTCGGCGATAGGCTCGAGCAGCGGCCGCTGGCCGGGCGCGTGGACGACGACAATGTTGGCCGCACCGAGCTGACGTGCGGTGTCCAGCGAGTACTGCAGCATCGGCTGTCCGCCGAGGGGATGCAGGACCTTGGGCGTCGTCGAGTGCATGCGCCGCCCCCGCCCGGCGGCCAGGATAACCACCAGCAGGTCCCGACCCGAGGCACGCGCAGCCTTGCGCGGAGTGGTTGATTCGCCGGTATCGGCCATCGAAGGGCCGATTCTAACATCGGCGACTCGCCTCCACGGCAGGGTCTCGGGGGCTAGGACTCGAACCTAGATGAACAGCTCCAAAGGCTGCCGTCCTACCGTTAGACGACCCCCGAAAGCCACGATCAGTCTAGTGTCGAGTCGGCCGCTCGACTACCGCGGCCCGAGGGGCCCCTCGCGCCGGATCCGCGCCGCCATCGCGTGGTGCGCGGCCATCTCCTCGTCGGCCGCCAGCGGCGCCAGCTCGAAGTCGGCGTGGCGGCGCCGAAGCGCCCAGGTGATGAGCAGGTCGGCGAGGTGGGGGTTCTTGGGCAGCAGCGAGCCGTGCAGGTACGTGCCGATGACGTGGCCGGTGCGGACGCCCTCGTGGCCATCGGCGCCGTTGTTTCCGGCCCCAACCAGGCAGCGGCCAAGGGGCTCAAGACCGGAGGCGAGGAAGGTGCGGCCGGCGTGGTTCTCGAAGCCGACCAGGGTGGGGGGGTCGATGCCAAGCCCGCCAGCCTCGACCAGCACGTTGCCGATGTGGCGCGTGCTTCCCGCCTCGGTGTGGATGTCGACCAGGCCCAGGCCCGGCAGCCGGGTGCCGTCGACCGTGGTGTAGTGGCTGCCCAGGAACTGGTAGCCGCCACAGACGGCGAGGAGGGCGGCCCCGTCCGCGACGGCGTCGGCCACCGCCTCGCGCTTGGGCCCGGCGAGGTCGCCGGCGACCAGGTCCTGGTCGAGGTCCTGACCGCCGCCCATGAAGTACATGTCGACGTCGGCAATGGTGTCGCCGCCCCGTCCGAGCTCGACCACCTCGACATCGATGTCACGACGCCGGCTGCGGTCGACCAGCGAGAGGATGTTGCCGCGGTCGCCGTAGATGCTCATCTCCCGCGGGTAGAGGTGCCCGATGCGCAGCTTCACGCCGCCTCCCAGAAGGGCGCCAGGTAGCCGCGCCGGACCAGCTCGGCCCGCAGGTCGAGCATCGCCGTGTACGTGGGAAGGACAAAGAGCTCCTCCCCGGCCGGGACCCCCCCCAGCGCGGCGTCGATCGCCTCCGCGGGCGTCTGGGCCACGGTCATGCGGTTGGCGGGCAGCCCCGCGTACTTGAGCCGGATGCGCATGTCCAGCGCCCGGTCCCCGGTGAGGACGACGTGGTCGGCGCCGGAGAGGAGTTCGAAGTCGACATCCCATATCCAGGAGATGTCGCGGCCGTCCGCGATCCGATCGTTGACGGCCACGATGTAGTTGCGCGCCCCGCCGAGGAGGCGGCTGGCTCGGAGCACCTCGTTGAACCCGGCCGGGTTCTTGGCCAGCATCAGGTGGAGCGTGCGGCCCTCGACCGCGACGCGCTCGAGACGCCCAAACGCAGGCGAGAAGGTCGCCAGCGCCGGCGCGATCGTCTTCGCGGGCACCCCCGCGAGCAGGGCCGCGGCGGTGGCGCCGAGAATGTTGTAGGCGTTGTAGAGACCCGACAGGGGTACCTCGAGCACCGCGTCCCGAAACCCCAGGCCCGCGACCCTGAGCGTCTGCTTTTCGAGGCCCGAGAACTGGACCGTGTCGGCGCGAAGGTCGAGTTCTGGGCGCCGGAAGTCGCCGGTCGGGCAGGTGTACTCGCCGAGGTGCCCGACATAGACGCGGTGAAAGTCGAAGGGCTGACCACAACCGGGGCAGAAGCGGGCGTCGGCGGCGTAGGGCAGCGTTGGGCTGCCAACCGAGGGATCCGAGAGCCCGTAGTAGTGGACCTGGGCGCGCAGGTTGCGGCCCAGCCATGCCACCGCCGGGTCGTCGCCGCAGAGCACGACGTGGCTGGCCGCCGGCAAGGCCGCCAGCCCGGCCCCGATGGCGGCGGCGGACGACTCCAGCTCGCCGTAACGGTCCAGCTGGTCGCGGAAGAGGTTGGTGACAACGACGACCCGCGGGACCAGCGCCTCGACCGCGGCAGGCAGCACCGCCTCATCGACCTCGAAGACGCCGATGTCGGCCGGCCCCTCTCCGCGGGCGCCGTCCTGGACCAGCGCCGACGCTAGGCCGGACACCAGGTTGGCGCCGGCCCGGTTGGCCACCACCTGGTGGCCGGCGGCCAGCGCTAGGGTGCGCAGCAGGCTGGTGGTCGTCGTCTTGCCGTTGGTCCCGGTCACCAGCAGTGAGCCCCCCGACAGGCGCGCCCCGAGCTTCTCGACGACACGCCGGTCGACAGCAGCACTGACCCGGCCCGGGAGGGTGGTGCCGCCGCCCCGGCCGAGGCGGCGGACGGTGGCCGCGGTCAGTCTGCCCGCGGCAACGGCGAGCGAGAGCGCGGGGTCCACGGCGCCAATGCTATCGGCGGCCGGGCCGCGGGGTCACCAGGAGTGCGCTGGAAGCGTGTGGCAACTCCAGGTGCTGAAGCCGAGTCCAGCCGCCGCGGCCGCCAGGCTGCGGGCCTCGGCTTCGCCATCGCAGGCGTGGTACATCGCGGACCCGGTGCCCGTCAGGCGCGGCCGCCAGCCGGCGCCGCGCAGGCGCCCG
>CAAGKR010218344.1_pt1 | contig 13583 bp, 13 predicted proteins | sample 2556971 | NCBI WGS metagenome assembly CAAGKR01 (sample SAMEA5207829, study PRJEB30636) | soil metagenome | biome: forest; feature: boreal; material: soil | place: USA | collected 2011-09 | depth 1 m | reverse complement strand
GAGGCGACAATCACGACGAGGCTGTTCCGCGGACGTAAGCTCATCGCCAAGCGGCTGGCCCCAGAGCTGGCCCCGGCGGCGAAGACCGACGAGAACAGCCGTCACCGGGAAGAGCCACGGGCCTCCGGAGTCTTGCAAAGCAGGGGAACACAATGACCGAACCGCATTCACACACTGAATCTGAGCTGGTCGAGCTAGTGCGCTGCGCTGACGTGCGGGCGCCGGAGTCGCTGCACCGGCAGATCGAGGAGCTCGTCGGCGAACGCCGTCGGCGTCCGTTCGTCACCCGGAGGCTCGCCTGTGCGATGGCCGCCGCGGCCACCGCAGGCGCGATCGTGGCGGCTCTGACCGGCGGTGGCGCCCCGGCGCTGAACCTGCGCCAAGCATCCGCGCTGACGCTGCGACCGGCCACGATGGCCGCTCCGTCCGAGAGCCACGAGCACCGTGCTCAGCTCGCCGTCGCGGTGGACGGCATTCCCTTTCCCTACTGGGGAGGGCGCCTTGGCTGGCGCTCGACCGGCGCTCGCTCAGACCGCATCGCCGGGCGGGCGGTTAGGACCGTCTTTTACGCGGACAGCCGTGGACAGCGGATCGGCTATGCGATTGTCGCGGGCGCCTCGGCGCCTCGGCTGAGTGGCGGTGTCGTGACCTGGCGCGGCGGGGTGCCCTACCGGCTGCTCGTCGAGAATGGCAGCCATGTCGTCACCTGGCTGCGCAGCGGCCGGCTGTGTGTGGTGTCCGGACGCGACGTGAGCAGCGCCACACTGCTGCGGCTGGCCAGCTGGGTGCAGCGAGGAGGGATCACCTCATGACGATGTGCGGGAAGGTTCGTCGCACTGCGGGGTCCTACGGGAAGATGGATCACAGCGCTCCGGCGAGATGGGAAGGAGCTTCGGATGAGCAGGAAGAGACTTGGCTTGCTGGCAACTGTCGCGCTTGCAGCCGCGGCCCTGATTCCCACCGCGGCCTTCGGCGGCGGGCGATCGGCGAGTAGCCACACGGTAGGGCTCAAGAACGTCCGCTTCCATCCGGGCACCCTAAAGATCAGCCGCGGTGACAGCGTGACCTGGCGATGGGAGGACAGAGAAGAACACAACATCACCTTCCACGGCTTGCACTCACGCACCAAAACGAGCGGCTCCTACACGGTGCGCTTCACGCACGCTGGGACCTTCAGCTACCGCTGCACGATCCACGAATCCGAAGGCATGCGGGGCAAGATCATCGTCCACTGACCGGTCTTCGGTCAATCAGGCAGCCGCGGCAACTGTAGTGGCTCACCGGCCCAGCGCACACCCTCCTCGAGCGCGAGCGCAGCGAGGGCGTCTGCAAGCCTGGCTCCGGAGGGGACCGTCTGCTCGAAGTCGAGCTCCAGAGCGGGGATCAGCACGAAACGCCGGCTGAGCAGCTGCTCATGTGGCAAGGACATGCGCTCGTGGCGCAGCTCCACCTCGTCCAGCAGCAGAATGTCGATGTCGATCGTCCGTGGGCCGTGGCGTACCTCGCCTTCCTTCCGGCCCAGCTGACGCTCCAAGCGCTTGACCGCGTCGAGCAGCTCCAGCGGCTCGAGCGCCGTTTGGATCCGAAGACAGGCATTCAGAAAGCTCGGCTGGTCGAGCACCTCCCCGACGGGATCGGTGTCGTACACCGAGGAGGCCGCGAGCACGCTTATCCCCGCCGCGGACAGCGCATCCACCGCCTCCTGCAGGTGCAGGCGGCGATCACCGACGTTGGAGCCGAGGCCGAGCAGACCTGTGCGCAAGGACATCACCGCCCCCACGCTATCCGTCAAAGCCACCGCGGGGATGGTGAGGCACTCAGGCGCTCGTCGGGTCGGCGAGCTCCTCCTCACGCAACCCGATCCGCCCGTACAGGCGGCGCAGAGGCCGGGGTGCCCACCAGGTGCGCTCGCCGAGACGGCCCATCAGCGCTGGCACCAACAGCGCCCGCACGACCGTCGCATCGATCGCGACCGCCAGCGCGGTGCCGAGGCCGAACTCCTTGATGAAGAAGATGTGCGAGGTGACAAACGCTCCGACCGCGACACAGAACAGCAGCGCGGCGGCGGTGATCAGGCGCCCGGTGCGCTCCACGCCGTAGGCGACAGCCTCGCGGGTCGGCAGGCCGTTGTCGTGGGCCTCCTTGATGCGGCCGAACAGGAACACTCCGTAGTCGGTGGACAGCGCGAACGCGACGATGAACAGCAACACGAGGTTTGACTCCTCCAGGCCGCCGATCGGGGTGAAGCCGAACAGGCTCGACAGGTGTCCGTCCTGGAAGACCAGCACGAGCAGCCCCGCGCCGACGGCGACCGTGAGCAGGTTCATCGCCAGCGCGATGAACGGCAGCACGAGCGAGCCGGTCATCAGGAACAGGAACCCGCTTGTGACGAGCACGAGGATCAGCAGCGCGAGTGGCGTGTTCGCGGCGATCGCGGCCTTCTGGTCGACAAACCACGCGGTGGCGCCGCCCACGAGCAGGTTTGGAGTCCCACCCACCCTGGCGAGTGCGTGGAGATGGTGGATCAGGCGCTGGTTGGCGGGCGAGCCGTCGGTTCCGCGCGGCAGCATTTCGATCTCCCACACGCCGCGCCCCAGATAGCGCGGTGGCTCGGCCAGACTCGCCTGGCTGCCGGCCGCGACCTGTGCTCGCTGCGCGAGCACGGCGACGGTGCGCACACCGCTCTGCGGAGCGTGCACGACCATCGTGACCGTCTGCGAGCCGTCGACGGCGAAGTCATGGGTGATCGCTTCCGCGACCTGGCGCGGCTGCGCGGAGGACGGGAGCACGTGCGCGTCGGCCGGGGTCAGCTGCAGGCGCAGGGCGGGCAGCGCGATCAAGATCAGCACCACCGCGGTGCTCAGAGCGATGACACCCGGGCGACGCATGACGCCGTGCGCGAGCCGGTACCAGGCGCCGTGCTCGGCCGGTTGCGCCGCAAGCGCGGCGTTGCGCTGCAGGCGCGCGGGCGCGAGCGCGTTGATGCGCGGGCCGAGCGCAACCAGCACAGCGGGCAGCACGATCAGCGAGACGGCCCCCGCGGACAGCGTGACGAGCGCACCGCCTACCCCCATCGAATAGAGGAATCGCAGCGGAAACACGAGCAGGCAGGAGAGCGCACCAGCGACAGTCAGCGAGCCGAACAGAACGGTGCGCCCGGTGGTCTGCAGCGTGCGCTTGATCGCTGCGTGCGAGTCCAGGCCGCGTGCTAGCTCCTCGCGGTAGCGGGAGAGGATGAACAGGCTGTAATCGATGCCGAGGCCCAGACCGACGCCGGTGACGAGGTTGACCGCGAAGATCGACAACCCCAGAAACTGGTCGATCAGGCGCAGCAGCAGAAACGTGATCACGATCGCGAACCCGCCCACGAGCAGCGGCAATGCGGCAGCGATCAAGCCGCGAAACACCCAGAACGAGAGCAGCAGCAGAATCGGGAGCGCGAACGCCTCGGCGCGCGCGAGGTCGGAGGAGGTGCGCTTGTTGATTTCGTCGAACGCCACGTCGTTGCCCCCCAGGCGCACGTTGGTGCCTGCCAGTTGAGGACGTACGTGTTCGACAGCCGCAGTCGAGCGTGCACGATTTGCGAACGCGGCTAGTACGAGCGTCTCGTGGCCGTTGCGCGAGACGAGTACAGGCAGGTGCGTGCCCGGATAGTCGAGCGCGCGCTGAAACCCGGGCTGCTTGGACAGCAGCGCAACCACATGCGCGGCTTGTGCTTGAGCGGCGGCGTCGCGGCGAACATCGGTCCTGCTAGTCACCAGCGCCGCCACGCCGTAGGAGGCGGACTGCCCGGTGGCGCGTTCGACCGCGCGCAGAACCTGCTGATTCTGGGCTTGCGGGTCCTGGAAGTCCGAGGATTCGCTCTTCAGGATCGTGACGACGGGAACGCCAATCGCCGCGGCGAGCAGGAACACCACGCCCGCGATGATCAGAATGCGCCGCGTGCGCTCCGTCGCGAGCCGTGCGAAGAGGTCAAGCATCGGCCGAGATTATAAGTGACTGCTAACTAACTTGTCAAGAGGAATACAAACAAATGCCACGCCCGTCGACAGGACGGCGTCCAAAGCAGGCGCGCGGCAGCCTACTCCTCGGCTTCGCGCCAGATCTCGACCGAGACCTCCTCCACGCTCAGCGGGATCGGTGGCTCCGGCTTGGTCGCCTTCACCCATACGCCTTCCAGCTCGTAGTCACTGAGCAACCGGTCCGCCACCACGCTGCACAGCCGCTCAAGCGTCTTGTGGGAGCGCTGCTGGGCAACCAGCGCGACCAGTTGGCAAACCTCCGCGTAGTCGATCGTGTCCTCAAGCGCGTCGGTCGCAGTGGCGTCTGTCTCACCGACATCCAGCCGCAGGTCGAGCACCAATCGCTGGCCCACCTCGCGCTCGGCCTCGCTCACCCCGTGGTGGGTGTACAGCGATAGCCCCGTGATCTCGATCGTGACCGACTCGGCTCCTGCATCGGCATCCTCGTCGAGCTCTGAATCCTCCTCTAGCTCGTCTAGCTCGTCCCCGCCGGCCGGGTCGTCTCGCTCATCCCCGTCGTCATCGTCCCGCTGCTCTCCGTCCATCGCCCGCTCAACGTAGCAGCCGCCACCGCGAGCGCCTCGCGCACCGGCGCGACTTCGTGCACACGGAACACGCTCGCGCCGCGCTCCAGCGCCAGCACGTTAGAGGCGATCGTGCCCGGCAGTCTATGCCGCGCCTGCAACGGCTCCTCTGGGCTTCCGGCGACGGTACCCAGGAAGCCCTTGCGCGAGGTGCCAATTACAAGCGGGCGGCCCAAAGCGGTCAGCTCCTCCAAGCGGCGCAGCAGCTCGAGATTGTGCGCGACCGTCTTTCCGAATCCGATGCCAGGGTCCAGCAGCACGCGCTCCTCCGCTACACCCTCCCCTACTGCGAACTTCAATCGCTCCTCCAAGAACGCCTTCACCTCGGCGACCACGTCTTTATATCGAGGCCCGCCCGCCCGCTGCATCGTGCGTGGCTCGCCGCGCATGTGCATCAAGCAGCACTCGGCGCCACTGCTTGCCACGAGCCCAGCCATCGCCGGATCGGTCCTGAACGCACTTACGTCGTTCACCAAGCTCGCGCCCGCACAGAGCGCCGCCTCGGCGACCACCGCCTTGGATGTGTCGATCGAGATCTGTGCGGTCGGGCGGGCGGGGAGGCGGGCGGGCATTCCCTTCACTACTGAGGCCAGCCCTTCGACCACTCCGAGCACGCGGCGCAGCTCATCCTCAGCGGACACTGGCTCGGCTCCAGGCCGCGTCGACTCACCGCCCACGTCCACGATGTCGGCTCCTTGCTCGATGAGGCTCAGTCCATGCTCCACCGCGACGTCCGTCTCGAGGAACAATCCTCCGTCAGAGAACGAGTCGGGCGTGACGTTCACGATGCCCATCAGGCGAAACCGGGTACTCCGGTCAAAGACAGTACTCATACGAAGATTCCACCTCCTCTGACGAGCGGACTGGCGCGGCTCGCTAGGACGCAGTGAGCGAAGTGGGCCAGCTGATTGGAGATCCCGCCGGTCTTTGATCGGTAGACGCCGTCAGAGGGCGTCGTCGGCCCTGAACTCGGTCGTACCGCCCGCCAGCCCCGGACGCGGGGTGGCACGTGGGGCCTCACGTTCTGCACGGTCGGCGGGCGAGGGCGGCGCCGGCAACTCGGGTTTACTCGGCTCCTCTGCGCCGAACACTTCCTCCTCGCTCTTACCAGCCAGCAGCGCCAGAAACTCCTCCTTCTCGATCGTCTCGCGTTTGACGAGGATCTCGGAGATGTTTTTCAGGTCGTGCTCGTGCTCCACGAGAATGCCGGTTGCGCGCTTGTGTGCCGACTCGATGATCCGCCGTACCTCGTCGTCAATCTCGCGGGCGATCTCATCCGAATAATCAGGCTCGGTCGAGAACTCGCGGCCGAGAAACGGCTGACCGTGATCGTGGCCGAACACGCGCGGGCCGAGCTTCTCTGACATACCGAAGCGCATCACCATCTGCTTGGCGGTTTGGGTTACCTTCTCGATGTCGTTGGAGGCGCCGGTGGTGATCTCGCTGAAGACGATCTCCTCGGCGGCGCGCCCACCTAGGGTCATCGCCATCGTGTCGTTCAGCTCGGCGCGCGTGGTCAGAAAACGATCCTCCTGAGGCATCGAGATCGTGTACCCGAGTGCCTGCCCGCGAGAGATCACCGAGATCTTGTGAACCGGATCGGAGTGCTCCAGGAAGTGGCCCACGAGCGCGTGGCCCATCTCGTGGTAAGCCGTGATCAGGCGCTCCTTCTCGCTCATCACCCGTGTCTTCTTCTCGGGACCGGCGATTACCCGCATGATCCCCTCCTCGAGCTCGTCCTGACCGATCTCGCGCTTGCCGGTGCGGGCCGACAGCAGCGCCGCCTCGTTGATCAGGTTCGACAGGTCGGCACCGGTGAAGCCCGGCGTCTGGCCTGCGAGCGCGTCGATGTCGATCACCTTGGCCAGCGGCTTGCCCCGCGTGTGCACCTCGAGGATCTTCGCGCGCCCCTTGCGGTCGGGGCGGTCGACCGCAATCTGGCGGTCGAAGCGTCCCGGACGCAGCAGCGCCGGGTCGAGGATGTCGGGCCGGTTGGTGGCCGCGATCATGATGATGTTGTCCTTCGCCTCAAAGCCGTCCATCTCGACGAGCAGCTGGTTGAGCGTCTGCTCGCGCTCATCGTGGCCGCCGCCGAGTCCGGCACCGCGGTGGCGCCCGACGGCGTCGATCTCGTCCATGAAGATGATGCAGGGGCTGTTCTGCTTGGCCTGCTCGAACAGGTCGCGCACGCGCGACGCACCAACTCCAACGAACATCTCGACGAAGTCAGAGCCCGAGATCGAGAAGAAGGGCACGCCCGCCTCGCCCGCGACAGCGCGTGCCAGCAGCGTCTTGCCGGTGCCCGGCGGGCCGTACAGCAGCACGCCCGTGGGAATCCGTGCTCCGAGTGCCTGGAACTTCTTTGGATTCTCGAGGAACTCCTTGATCTCGTGCAGCTCCTCGACCGCCTCGTCGACGCCCGCGACGTCACGGAAGGTGATCTTGGGCGAATCCGCCGACAGGCGCTTGGCGCGCGACTTGCCGAACGACATCACTTTCGATCCGCCTCCCTGCACCTGGTTCATGAGGAAGATCCAGAAGCCGAAGAAGAGGACGAACGGGATGATGTAGGTCAGCAGGCTGAGCAGCACGCTGCTCTTTTCCGATTCGACGTTGAACTTCACGCCGGGCGTCTTTTCGAGCTGCGCGATCAGCTGCGGGGCCGCCTGGTCGACGAAGCCGGCTTCGTAGTTTTCCTTGTTCTTGAGCTTGACTTCGAGGGCTTTGCCCTTGTTCTTGATCTCGACCGAGTCGACTTCGCCGTGGGGCAGCTCGGAGCTCACCAGCGTCTGGTAGCTGTGCGAACGGTGCGTGCTGGAGCCGGGATTGACCAGTTTTACGGCCAGAAACGCCAACACCACGACGATGAGGATCGGGAATGCGGCGCTCTTGAAGAAACGGCTCATAACGTTTTCTTAAGGGGTCTTAGAAAGAGGCCTGGCGCAGACTTTTGCCGTGGCCGCCAGTCGTCCAGCGTACCACGGAGAGCCGAAATTCCTGCTACTTCTCCAACGCGGCGACGAACGGTAGGTTGCGGTAGCGCTCAGCGTAGTCGAGCCCATAGCCGACCACGAAGCGGTCGGCTATCTCAAAGCCGACGTACCGGGTCGGGAGGTCGACCTTGCGCCGCTCCGGCTTTACCAGCAGCGCGCACACCTCGAGTGTGCGGGGGTTGCGCGAGCCGAGGTTGCGCAACAGATACTGCAGTGTCAGCCCCGAATCGACGATGTCCTCCACGATCAGCACGTCGCGTCCCTCGATCGCGGCGTCCAGGTCCTTCAGGATCCGTACGACCCCTGAGGAGTCGGTCGCCGAGCCATAAGAGGCAACCGCCATGAAGTCGATCTCAACCGGAATGCCGATAAACCGCATCAGGTCGCTCAAGAAGAACACCGCGCCCTTCAGCACTCCCACCAGCAGCAACGGCCGCCCTGCATAGTCAATCGAGATCTGCTCGCCTAATTCACGTACCCGGCGCTGCAAGTCCTCAGCGTTGACAAGAACCTCGCCGACTCCACGATCGGCAAGCTCTGGCACGACGCGGACAGGGGTTGCCACGCGATGCAGTGTAGGGCTTTGAAAGCTCAGAGCTCTCCTCACCGCGGCGGTAGCTTGACCATGCTCAGCATGCCGCCCTCGATCCGCGCGCTCACATTGCCCCCCACGTGCAGATCGAGCCTGCCGCCGCGCCGGCCGAGCTCGAGGATCTCCCCGACGCGATCCCCCGCCTGCGGCACGTAGGTGCCCGCGGCCTGCTCCGCCAGACTGATCACGACCAAACGGCCCAGCGCCACCGGAAGCTCTTCTAAGCGCGCGATCGGGACGCTCCGCCCACCTTCCAGCACACCCTCGACGAGGCCGTCGAGCAACTCGGTCTCCTCCCGCAGCAGTTGCGCGGTGCGCAGCACATTAGCCTCGGCCGCCGGGTGCACTGCTCCGAGCGCTGCCATCAGCCCGTGTCGTACGCGCCCGCGCGCGTACGTGTCGCTGATGTTGCTCCTATCTTCACGCCACTGAAGCCCCCGCTCTCGGCAGTAGGCGGCCGTTTGTGCGCGCGTCATCCCTAGCAGTGGACGAACCAACCGGCCCTCGCGGGCGCTCATGCCCAGCAGCGCGCGTCGCCCCGGGGAGGCCGCTAGGCGGTAAAGGATCGTCTCCACCTGGTCGGTCGCGGTATGCCCGGCTGCGACAAGCGCGTTCTCCCTCACTGCCATGCGCATCGCCGCCTTGTAGCGCACGTCCCGTGCCCACGCCTGCAAATTTCCCGCTTCGCCCTTCGGACGGCGCGCGTGGACGATCTCGAGCTCCACCCCGAGCGACTCGCACAGTGCCGCGCAGTGGCGTTCGTCCGCATCGGACTCTGCCCCGCGCAACTCGTAGTTCACGTGCAGCGCCGCCACGCTCCCCGGCGCGCACAGCGCGACCGCCACATCCACCAGACAGGTCGAGTCGCGCCCGCCCGAGACCATTGCAATGACCGGCTGGGCGGGCCGGGCGGGCATCCCATCCCCATCGGGCGGGCGGGCACCTAATAGAAGACCGCCTGCACGCACCGCCTCGCGGACCTGCTCGACGATCAAGGCACCCTCCTACTCCCTCCGCGAAGCATGGAACAGCTCGGTGGGCTCGTTGAAACCCTTCAGTACGACCTCGCCGATCAGCTCGAACTCCAGGCCGTCCTGCTTGCTTGCGGCGTCCACGACCGGGCGCGTCACAAGCACCTCGCCGCCGGCTGCGCGTGCGACCACGCGCGCAGCCCGGTTGACCTCGCGACCGTAGTAATCGCCATCGCGATACAGCGCCGCCCCTCTATGGATCCCGATCCGCGGTGGCGGCGATCCCTGCGGCAGCTCCCCGCCGAGACCGACTGCCCAGCCCGTCAGCGCGCCCGCATCAGCCCCGACGACCATCACCTCGTCGCCGAGCGTCTTGATCACGCGCGCGTCGATGGGCAGGGTCTGTTCAACAGTATCCACAAACCGCTCCACCGCACCGACCGCCTCAGCCTCGCCCTGCTCCTCGGTCAGCTTGGTGTACCCCGCGAGGTCGGCGAACACGATCGCCACCCGCATCCGCCCCTCATCCACTGTCTCCTCGTCGTGGAGATCCGCCTCGATGTGGCCGATCACGTCCTGCTCGACGAAATACCCAAGCAGCCGCCCATGCAGGTAGTTGATGAACGGCACCGCAAACGGCAGCATCTCGCGCGTCATCGCCTCCATCTCCTGCGCGATCTCGACACCGGGCACCCCGTCGCGCATCAGCGGCTCGTGCAGATACAGATGGAACAGCCGCACCTCCGCGTCGGCGACCTGCGCCATCGCCTGCCCGTACACCCGCACGATCTGCAGCAGCGCTGGCAGCGGCAGGCCCGCGGCGAGCACCTCCGCGCCGTAGCGCAACACCTGCAGGTCCTCCTCGGAGATCGACTCCGCCGACAGCGCGTTCAGCCCCATCGCACCGATCAGCCTCTCGATCACGGCGGGCTCCAGGTCGAGCGCGCGCGCCGCCTCCTTGAGCGTATATCGCGCCTCTGTGCTCGGCAGCAGTTCGTCGATGTACCCGAACGCGAGCTTCCCGCTCTGGCTTGCCTCCTTAATCCGCTGCACAGTGTGCCCGCGCTCACGCAGCCGCGCAACGATCCGCACGTGTGAGGCCGCGGCGGGCGTCCACGTGCCTTCGTACTGGGGCACGAGCCCCTCCTTCACCCAGCGCCTGACCGTCGCCTGCGTCACGGCCGCGCGCGCGGCGACCTGCTTCAGCGTCAGCTCACTTGGCGGGGCGTCCTCGGGGGCATCGTCCGCGGGATCGTCGTGGTCGCTGTCGGGAGACGTGGCCATCGCGCGGGAGTCTAAAGTCGCGGCCCGTGTCCGACAGCGAGCCCTCCCCCATAGTGCCCTCCGCGGCGTCCGCACCCAGCTGCGTTGCACCCGCATACCGCCAGGCGATCCACCTGCGCCCCACCGCGCCGCTGGCCGAGCGCGTATTGCTGCCCGGCGATCCCGGGCGCGCGCTGGCCCTCGCCCAGTCGCTGCTTGTGAAGCCGCTGATGTTCAACCACCACCGCGGCCTCTGGGGTTACACGGGGGAGGCGGCATCCGATGGTGAGCCACTGACGATCCAATCCACCGGTATGGGTGGCCCCTCGGCGGCAATCGTCCTTACCGAGTTGATCGCCCTCGGCGCACGGCGCGCGATCCGCGTCGGCACCTGCGGCGCGCTTGATGAGAGGCTCGGCCTCGGGGATCTGCTGATAGCGCGCGAGGCGATCTGCGTTGACGGCGCCTCTCGGGCGCTTGCCGCGGGCGAGCGCTGGCCGATCGGAGATTCCGTCGATCTCCGATCGGTGGCGGACCCCACTCTCACCGAGGGACTGATTGCCGGCACACCCTCGGCGCACGCCGGCACGATCGTGAGCGTCGACCTGTTCTATGACGACCGCCCCACCCAGAATGCCTCTGATGCGCTCGCCGTTGAGATGGAGGCAGCCACGCTTTTCGCGGTTGGAGCCGCCGAATCGGTGCCCGTCGCCTGTGTGCTGGTCGTCTCCGACACCTTCGATGCCCGAGGCACACGCACGCGCATCGGCGAGGATCCCCTTCTCCAGGCAGCTGAAACGATGGGCGTCCTCGCCATCGCCGCCCTCTCCGCCTGAGAGCTCAGGCCTGCTTGGGTTTTGCTTTGGCGGCCGGTTTGGTGGAGCGCCGCGCCACCGGCTTGGATGCGCGGCCCGGTTTCGAGGACCCGGCCAGCCCCGACCCCGTGGACGCCCTGGCAGCAGGTTCTCGCCCGGAAACCTTGCCGAGCTTCTGCGTGAGCGTCCCCAGCTGATCCTCGATCGCTGACAAACGCTGGCTGATCTCCGAGCGGTCGATGCCGCGCCCAGTGAGCGCACGATCCAAGCGATGCACGCCGTCCTCAATTCCCTCCAGCCGCTGCGACACTGAGCGCAGCCGGCGTGTCAACCGCTCGATGTCGGCTGCCGACGGGATGTTCAGCGCACCCATCGCCACCTCCTGCGCCTGCGCGGCCTTCTCGCGCGCATCGAACGCGCGGCCGACGACGCCGGTCAGCACGGGGTTCTCAAGAAAATCCGTCAGCGCCTTGCCGAGCCTATCCTCGGTACCGTCCGACAAGCGCTCGCGCAGGCCCTTGACGGCTTTGCTCGCATCAGACATTGGCTGCAAGGATACGGTGCAGCGATGCCCGAGCGATTGTTCCTCTTCATCCAGCTGGAGCTCCCCTGGGAACTGGGGCCGCCCGATGGACGCTACCTGCTGCGCGCACGCGGAGCGTCCGGGGTGGCGGGCATCTCCGAAATTGAGGGTTCACAGCCCGAGCGCGTAGTGGTGCTCAGCACGCTGGGGGCCAGCCGGCGAACGGAGCTGGGGCTGCGCCGGACGAACCGGCGCAGGGCGCGTCCGCGAGCCACCACGCCCGAGTCCACGCCGGTGGCCATCGCGCGCGCGACGATCGTGGATCCCGTATCGCTCTCCGCCGAGCGTCAGGCCCACGCGTGGCTGGCCGATCTCGATGCCGAGCGGGAAACGCGCGCGGCCGTCGCGGTGCTCAACCGTGTCCTCTTCGCCCACCGCATCGCCTCGGCGGATCCCCACGTGCATGAGATCTCTCCCGCCCAGGCACTCGTGATCCGGGCCGGCTGGGGCGAGGGGGAGCAGGTAGCCGACGGGCACTGGCTGCACGCACTAGAGCTGCCCTGGAGACCATCCTCGCGCGCACGGCGACGCGTGGCCGCACTGCGCCCCCAAGAGCGCCTCGCGGAGCTGCTAGGCGCACGGGGCGAGGAGCTGCTGTGCGAGGAGCTGGCCCTGCGCGCGCGCCTAGATATCGACCACGGGCGCCTGCACCACGCCACGATCGAGCTGGACGGCGCCCTCACCGCGGCGCTTTCCGAGCTGAACGATGAGCAACGCCCCGACCTCGCTCCGCGCGTCGCCGAGCTGGAGGCGCTGCGCCCGGGGGTCACACCCGAGGAGCCTGATGAAGAGGTGGTCCGCTATGCGCTCGAGCGATTGGAAGCCGCGCTGCGAGCACGCACGGCCGCGGGGTTCGCGACGGCGTCATAAAGTCCAAGACGATGGACCCCACCACTACAGCGATCGGCACCTGGAGCGGTGGGCGCTTCATGCACTTCGGTGAGCCCCTCGAGGATGATCGCCTGCGAGCTCTGCTCCGTCCTGGAGAGGGAACCGGCACGGTTATCACCGCCGACGCATACGGAGCCGGGGAGGCCGACCGAATGCTTGGCCAGGCCCTATCAGGAGTCGACCGCGACAGCTACTGCTTGATAGGTGCGATCGGCCACGATTTCTATGAGGGTGAGCGCGAGGGTGCCAAGGGCTTTCCCCGATTCACCGATCCTCGTCTTCGCCCGCAGCGCGACTACGCCGGCTACATCCGCATGGCCACTGAAAAAAGCCTCGAGCGCATCGGCGCCGAGCGCTTCGATCTGCTGCTGCTGCACAACCCCGACCTGACGGGCTACCGCAGTCCCTTAGTGTGGGATGGGATGGCGGCCGTGCGAGACGCCGGCTTGACAGGAGCACTCGGCGTGGCACCCGGACCGGCAAACGGTTTTACCCTTGATCTGATCGGCTGCATCGAGCGCTTTGCAGATCTGATCGACTGGGCGATGATCATCTTGAGCCCGATGGAGCCCTGGCCCGGCGAGCTCGTTCTGGACGCGGCCGCGAAGCACAATGTCAAGCTGATAACGCGTGTCGTTGATTACGGCGGCCTCTTCCACGACGATGTGCTGCCCGGTCACACCTTCGCCGAGTACGACCATCGCAAGTTTCGCCCCGCGGGCTGGGTGGAGAGGGGTGTGCAGAAGCTCGAGCTGATGCGACCCTATGCACAGCGGCATGGGCTGAGCATGCTGCAGCTGGCGTGCGCGTGGAACCTCTCGCACCCAGCCGTGCGCTGTGTCGCGCCCACTCTCATCCAGGAGTCCGGG
>CAAGKR010154602.1_pt1 | contig 13584 bp, 19 predicted proteins | sample 2556971 | NCBI WGS metagenome assembly CAAGKR01 (sample SAMEA5207829, study PRJEB30636) | soil metagenome | biome: forest; feature: boreal; material: soil | place: USA | collected 2011-09 | depth 1 m | reverse complement strand
GCACTAGCAGGGTGTTGAAAAACGAAGGCCGACAGCCTGTTTTGATCTCCGGTGCTTCAACACCCTGCGTAAAAACTGGCTTCTTACCGACAACATCTCCCCCTTTGGAGGAGACCAGAGAGAGGGAGCAGGCGTTGAAAATTACTTTTTCAACAGCCTGCTAGAGCTTCTTCGCGTCGATCAGCACCGCGACCAGCAGTGCCGGCTTGCTCCCCCGGTTCGCCCACGCGTGATTAGTACCTCGCTGCACCACCACGTCGAACGGTTTCAGATTCACTTCTTCGCGATCCAGAATCAGCGTGACCTCTCCGTCCAGCAGGATCACGTAATCGACGGTGCGCGTCGTATGCATCCCTGGATGCTGCGCGGTATCGACCCGCGCACTCGAACCGCCGATCGCCTTGAATGCCGCCGCGAATTCCTCTTCCAGTTCCTTCGATGAAGTCCCCGGCGGAGTCGGTGCGACCGTAAAAAATCGCACCACGCTGCTGCGCTTGGGCGGTTCAAGCTTCATCTTTCGCTTGGCGGCATCCTTCTTCCCGGAGTTGTCAGCCGGAGCGCCGTCCGTGATCCAAATCTCCCCGAGACCCGCGCGCCCGCGCTCGACGATAGTCGCGGGTGGGCCGTCGATGATCACTATCGATTTGCCTTTCGAGTCATGACCGGTAACTACCCGGCGCATTTCTTTCATCATGGATATTTCTCCGTTCGAACGATTGCCTGCTCCGCTGAGATTGCGAAAAAAAAGGCGGCCCGCTCGGGCCACCTGCGAGATTCGATCCTGCGGGCTATTCCGGAAGCTTGGACGACAGGTTCAACATTTCCTGCAAAGTCTGATTGAAGCGGTAGAACTTGTCCTCGCGCAACTGATCGGTCGATTCGAGCCACAACTCTTCTCCGACCAGCGCCAGCGAGCTTAACGTGTGACGCAACTCGGGCCGTCCGCTCTGCGCGATTTCGCCCAGGATCCGATTCCAGACCTCTCGTTTGCCGCAGATCACGAAATCCGGATCGAACTCATTCAGGTCCGTGATGGATTTCGCCTCGGTCAGCTCGTAACCATTAATCTCGAGTCCGACAATCCGATCGCCGCCGTTAGACATGTTGTCCGGTACCACCCGGACCGCGAAGCGGGTTTCCGCGTAACCGAGTCTTCGGAACAATTCGCCTTCGGCGCGCATCAACTGGCCGAGGCTTTTGAACCACTGGGTGTCAGGAAACGCAGCCATCAGGCAGCCGCTTCCACCAGTTTCGAAAAGTCCGTTGGCAGAATGCAGCGCGGACGCCGATCGAGTCCCGCCGAGTCGCAGCGCTGCAGATACTCATGCACGATTCGCCGCCACAACTGTCCCTGCATCTCCATCCCCTTGTCGAAGTTCTTGATCCCGCCGTTGGCGAGCGCGCGTTTGCGGAACAGCTCCCATCTGAGGGCCTCCGGGCCGCGGCGATGCGTTAGTGGCAGCCGCGGCAAATCGCGCCGCTATGTCGGCGCGGTGCTATCTCGAATGGGCTATCAGAAGCATTTCTGTGAAGTCAAACTACTCCGATAGAGACGGCCGCACCGCCGCATTTTACATTGAGCGTGCCGCGATGCTCTGGTAATCGGGCTACCCAGGCAATTGAATCGAAGGCCGCCCGCCATTTGCCGAATCGAAGGAGGACGCCGGATGTCGATACTCTCAGAGTTCAAGCAGTTCGCAGTAAAAGGCAGCGTCGTGGATCTGGCGGTGGGATTCGTGGTGGGCGCGGCATTCGGCAAAATCGTCACGTCCTTCACCAACGACATCCTGATGCCGCCGATTGGCCTCGCATTGGGTGCGGTGGATTTTTCCAACCTATTCATCAACCTGTCGTCGAAGCACTACGCAACGATCGCACAGGCCAAGGCGGCGGGCGCGCCGACTCTCAACATCGGACTGTTTCTGAACACGATTATCGACTTCGTGATAATCGCGTTCGCTGTGTTCCTGTTAGTGAAATGGGTCAACCGCCTGGTCGGTCCCAAACCCGGACCGCTAACGACGATGGAATGTCCCTATTGCAAGTCCGCCATTCCAATCGGCGCCACTCGATGCGCGCACTGCACCTCAGATCTGAAAGCCGCGTAAGCTTAAGCCTGTTCACCTGAAACAAGCAGGTGCCGCGAACAGATCACGGATTCGACATCGCTACTCGCCGGCGTGCGCGACGTCCGCCATCGCGCTGGCCGCCCGCTCGGTTATCTCGCTCAACGTTTCGTCAGTGATGACCGTATTGAGCACGATCATTCCGCGCGGTGCAAGGAACAACCCATGATTGAGCGCCGCCAGATGAAAGTCCGCGATCGCGCGCGCATCCTCGCGCGTCACCGTTGGCGCCGGCGGTTCCTTCGTAAAAAAGACATTCATCAACGAGCCGACCTGCCGCACCGAGAACGGCAGTTCGACCTGCCGCGCCGCTCGCGCCAGTTCAGCGCTGAGTCGCTCCGCTTGCGTCGCCATCTTGTCGATCTTGGCCTGCGTCAGTTCGCGGAGAGACACCACGCCCGCGGCGCAAGTGACCGGGTTGCCGTTGAAGGTTCCCGAATGCCAGATCATTCCGCGGTTGCGCGGATCGAAACTCGACATCACTTCTTCGGTGCCGCCGATCCCCCCGACCGGGAATCCGCCGCCGATGATCTTGCCGAACATCGTGAGATCCGGTTTCACATCATGGATGTGCTGGGCGCCCGCTTCGTTAAGCCTGAGCGTGATTACCTCATCGACCACGAACAGAGCACCCGCGCGATGCGCTGCTTCGGCCACGCGGCCTAGAAATCCTTCCGGTGGCTCGACCACTCCAGCCGATCCGAGCACCGGCTCCAGGAACACCGCCGCAATTTCGCTGCCGCGCTCGGACAACAACGCCTCGAACGCCGTCGCGTCGCCAAAATCCGCCAGCATCGTGCGCTCGCCGTCCTGGCCGCTGAGTCCGACTTCCAGATCCTCGTACGAACCGTGATAGCCGTAGCGCGCCATCAAGATGATTTGCCGGCCAGTGAGCCGCCGCGCGACATGAGCCGCCAGCATCCCGGCCTCGGTGCCCGAGTTGCAGAAGCGAACGCGATCGACCGAGTCCACTCGCTCGCACAATAGCGACGCCAGCTCGACCTGCACCTCTGAGCGTGCGGGCCACGCGGTGCCGCCGCGAATCGCCGCGGTCGCCGCCTCGACGATCGGAGGATATGCGTTGCCGTGAACCAGGCTGGTGTAGTTGCCGAGCAAGTCGATGTACTGATTGCCATCGACGTCCCACACTTGCGCACCTTCTCCGCGCGCCAGCGTGAGCGGGTAGGGCCGATGGAACGTGGTGGTGCGAGTGTCCCCGCCGGGCATCACGCGTTCTGCGCGCTTCGCTATCTCGGCCGACTTCGGCGTTGCCGCGCGAAAACGTTCTTCAATGGTATTCATACCCCACTTCCCCCGCGTCCAGATTAACCAGCGCTGAGGCGCCGATCGTCAATTATTCGCCTAACCATTTGCGGGTATTTAACGGCTACGAGTCAAGCACCTATGCGGCCTCAACGCGATAGACGCACCCAAACGTGAATTCTGAACGACGGGTGAAAGAAAACCGTCAGGAAGTAGTCGGTCCGGGGCGGGTGTCGTTAATTTCTTTACAGCTCGATTTTTTTATTGTCGCTCAAAACTCGACGGGCAGCGACTCCAGTCCACGAAAACGGCCCATGGTTTTCCACTTGAGCGTGTCGGTCGCCAGCCGAAGCCGGGGCATCTCGCGCATCAGCGCGCTCACCGCGACCTGTGCTTCAAGCCGCGCCAGGCTTGCGCCCAGGCAATAGTGCATCCCGTGACTGAATGCCAGATGCTCCCCGTCGGCGCGCGCGATATCGAACCGGTCGGGCTCCGGAAACTTCCGGGTCGCGATTGGCCGCGCCGATCGATGAACTTGCTGAAATGAACCGGGTCGTCCGCGCGCAATCGATACAGCAGCGGGTAGGGATCGGGATTGCCCGGCAGGCTAGGATCGACATCGAGCGGAAACGGCTGCCCGGACACTCGCATCGCGACGCCTCCGGTCACTTCACCGCTGCAATCGCTTCCATCTCGACCATCAGCCCATCGACCGCGAGCGAACTCACACCCACCAGCGTCGAAGCCGGCGGTTCGCCGTCAGTAAAAAGTTCCGCGCGCGCATCGCGCATCGCCGCATAGTCCGACTGCTTGTAGTTCACGATGTAAGTATTGGTCTTGACGATATCGCTAGCGCTGGCGCCGGCGGCCGCGAGCGCGGCCTTCAGATTGGACACCACTTGGCGAATCTGCGCCTTCAAGTCGCCCGGACCGACCAACTTGCCTTCCTTGTCGACCGCGACCTGCCCCGAAATGAAAATCATCTTCGCGCCACCTTCCACCGTCACCACGTGCGTGTATCCGCGCGGTTTCATCAGCGTGTCGGGATTGACGTATTTCTTCACCATGAGTTCCTCTCCTGCATCGGCTCCAACCCGCGCAGCTTACGGCTTCCCTTCGCCATACTGAAGCACTTGCACCTTTTCGACTGTGATCAGACCTGAGCCCATCATCGTGTCGAGCACCGGCAGGAACTTGTCGATTTTTTCCTGGCTGTCCACGATTTCAATTATCATCGGCAAGTCTTCCGACAAGCGCAGAATCTTGGCCGTATGGAGATGGCTGGATCTTCCGAACCCCATCGGTCCGCGCAGCACGGTCGCGCCCCCCATCTGAAGTTCGCGCGCCTTCAGCACGATCGCCTCGAACAGCGGTTTGCCGTGCTCGCGTTCGCTTTCGCCAATAAAAATCCGAAGCAACACTGCGTCGCGTGGAATCTGCATGGCTATACTCCGCGGTTAAGCGCCATCGCGGCGACGTGACCAATCCACACTGCCAGAAGGCAAATCAGCACCGAGCCGACCGCATTCATCGTCGCGGGAATCCATTCGCCGGCGCGCATCAGGTAAAGTGTCTCGAGCGAGAAGGTCGAGAACGTCGTGTAGCCGCCGCAGATTCCAACCATCATGAATTGCCGCGCGGGCGTGCCCACCAGCAACCGTCCGTCGGGGCCGGTCAGGGTCGCGATAAAACCGATCGCGAGCGCGCCCGAGATATTCACGAACATCGTGCCATAAGGGAACGTCTCGCCGGTCGCCATCGTGATTATCCCCGACATAAAATAGCGCGCCATTCCGCCAAGCGCGCTGCCAATTGCGATCAGTACATACGCGAGCAAGCCGAGACCTCCCCGGACGTCAATCCGCGTCGCCGGATTTCACGCCGTCCACCAGCACCAGAAGATAGATGAGTCCGGCGTAGGGATGCCACCGCCGAATCACCCTGCGAACGCCCTCGTAGTCGAGCGAATCGCGCACGCCAAGCCACTCGCAAAGTCGGTTGACGCCGCCAACGTCGTCGCCGGGAAAAATGTTGATTCGGCCCAGCCCGCGCAACATCACGTATTCCGCAGTCCATCGGCCAACCCCGCGGAGTTCGCGCATGCGCGCAATCGCGTTCGTATCGTCGAGTGATTCAAGATCGGCGAAGTCGCTCTCAGAACCGATCCGCGCGAGTTCGATCAGATACTCGGCCTTCTGCCGGCTAAGGCCGATCGCGCGGAGCGCTTCGGGGCTGGAACGCGCGACTGCCTCTGTGGTCGCGAATGATCGCATCGTCAAGCCATCGACGCGCCGCCCCATCCCCAACGACTCATTCAGCCGATTGAGCACGTGCATCCCGGCGCTTAGCGAGATCAGCTGACACACCACCGCGTTTGCGAACGCTTCGAACACGGTTGGATACCGCACCGGTTTCATGCCGCGCAGCCGCGCCGCGAGCGGAGCAAGCTGTGCGTCACCGCGCGCAATACGATAGAAGCCCGCGAGATCGACCTCGAGCCCGAGAATTTTACTGATCGACTTCGCTACCGCGTCTTTAACTGCCTTAGGATTCGTCGCCGAGATGCGTACTTCTATTTCCGCGTGCGCGCCGTGGCGCGTCTGCCTCACCGCGACGCCGACCGCTTTGCGATCGATCACCAGCACGCGCCGCCACGTGCCATCGTCGAAACGATCGACGACGTTGTGCGCGCGCCGGCGCAACGCAAAGACTGTCAGGTCGAGCCTGAACGGCGGCTTCGGTTTTAGTGTGAAGGTGATTTCCGGCACTCGAAGCAGCGTTGGTCGCCGGCCGCGCGACGCGTTTACTCGATATCGTCGCCGCGCGACGTTTACTCGATACTGTTGTCCGGGATTTTCTGCCTTGGCGCCGTGCTGGCCGACTTCTTCTCCTCGGACTTCTCGGCCGGCTTGTTCTTGTCCTTCTCGTACTTGTAACCCGAGTACGCGAGGCTCGGAATCATCAGCGCGGGGCATCCCGAGCAAAAGATTGCCGCGATTGAGAGCGCGACAGTCGCGATCGATCTCCGCACTATCCGGCTCGCTTCATTTTGGTTGACTGGATGAATCAATTCTTGCCGCCGTTTTCCGTGATGCCCACTTGCCGCTCGAGTCCGCGTACCCGCCGGATTAGCTCTGGCAGACGATTCGCCGCCGCGACGTAGCGACGCCATTGCCGCACCTCGACCGCCGGCGTGCCGCCGAAGGTTGCATCATCTTTAATGTCGTTGTGGATGCCCGACTGCGCGACCACCATCACGCGGTCGCCGATATTCACGTGATCGGCGCATCCCGATTGTCCGCCGAATTGGCACCACTTGCCGATTCGTGTCGAGCCCGCGATTCCCACCTGCGCCGCGAACCGCGAGAACTCGCCAATTTCGCAGTTGTGTCCGATATGCACCTGGTCGTCCAGTTTGACCCCGCGATGCAGTATCGTCGCGCCCATCGTCGCGCGATCGACCGTCGAGTTCGCTCCGATCTCCACGTCGTCTTCCAGTATCACTCCGCCAATTTGCGGTATCTTGATCAGATCGCCATTCGCTTCGACGAAGCCGAAGCCGTCAGCGCCGATCACCGCGCCGCTGTGTATCGTCACCCGATCGCCGATCGTCACGCCCTCGCGAATCGACGCGTGGCTATGACAAATGAAGCCGTTGCCGATGCGCACGTTGGGATAAATCGTAACCTGGGGATGAATCACGGCGTCGCGCCCGATCACCGCACCCGCGCCAATCACAGAAAATGCGCCGACCGATGCATTCTCTCCAAGCTTCGCGTCGGCCGCGATTTGCGCCGTCGGATCGATTCCGCGCGCCGGCCGGTATGCCGGAAAGAAGATTTCGAGCACTCGCGCGAAGTCGGCGTATGGATTTGCGCTGATCAGCGTCGCGCACTTGGCTCCGGCCGCGAGTTCGTCGGTCGTGATCGCCGCCGATACATTGGAATGCAGCGCCCCCGCGTATTTCGCCCCAGCGACGAAAATTATGCTGCCGGGAGCGGCCGCCTCGATCGGCGCCGGCGCGAATATTTCCACGCTGCCATCGCCGCGCAGTTCCAATCCGAGCCTCCCCGCCAGTTCCGTCAGTTTCATATTTGACCTTGACCCGGTTGATGCCGCATTTTCCTCATTGCATCCGAATTGCGTCTATCGCGCCCACAAGCTCGCCCGCTTCGATTTGCGTCAGGCAGTTGTAATGTCCGAAACGGCAGGTCCGTGCGAGGCACGGACTGCATTCAAGTTTCCGGTAGACGACTCGCGTATGCGGACCGAGCGGCGAAGTTCGCGCCGGATTGGTCGAGCCGAAGATCGCCACGGTCGGAATCCCAAGCGCTCCTGCCAGATGCATGCAGCCCGAGTCGTTGCCGATGAAGCCGTCGCTTAGCGACAGCAGCGCGATCAGTTCGCCGATACTGGTCTCGCCCGCCGCTACCATTGCGCCCGACTTCGACCTCGCGGCGACCTCCTCGCATCGCGCACGCTCCAATGGAGCGCCCGCCAGCACGCACTCCGCGCCATCACGCTTGGCGAGCAGATCGATCAGCGCCGCGTACCGCGCCGCCGGCCATTCTTTCGCGGGACCGTATGCCGCTGCAGGAGCGATCGTGTACAGCCGACTGCCGCTGCGCTTTCGTCTCGACTCCAGCCATCGGCACATTTTTTCGCGATGCGCTCCGTGAACGTCGAGCTTAAAATCGTCGGCGTTACCCGCCGCGCCAACCGTCGCGCGTACCATCGCCAGCCAGTAGTACACCTGATGTGCGGTCAGCGAGTGCCTTGACGGCGAAATTTTATGCGTTAGCATCGCGCCGCGCGCATCGGCGATATAGCCCGCCCGCCGCGGAATTCCCGCGATAGTAAGCCATAGCGCCGATTCGAAACTGTTGGGGAAAAGCACCCCCAGGTCGAAATGCCGCGAACGAATTTCACCGACAATTCTTCGTCGATCGACAAGACCAGACAGTCCGTGCCCGACGGTATACGGCATCACTTCATCGAGCCACCCGGCGCCGTCGAAGAAGCTCGCCAGTTCTTTCCTGACCAAGACCGCAAGATGTGCCTCAGGCCACGCCGCACGAATCGCCCGCAACGACGGCATGCTCATCACCAGGTCGCCCAGCCAGTTGACCTCTTTCACCAGGATTCGACGCGGTGGCGGATTGACCTTCGCCGGGACGGAGGGCGGCGCCAAAGCGTCGTCGAAACGGGTTTGTCGTGTGTCTCCTGACTCCAATCGTGATTTTCCGCCGTTTCCGATTCCATCATGAGCGCAAGGCCAAATAAACCCGAGCCTCAGACTTGCAATTTAGCTTTCGATTTGGATCATTCAGGATTAGAATTAGATGCGTTCGGCTGAATTTGTACGCGGGGAAATGCGCGGGAAAATGCGGATCTCCGGGAGGAAAGAGGCGACCCTGATACGCAACGCACTGCTCTTCGGAGCGGTGATTGCGGTGGGCGGCATTGCCGCGTTTGTTCAGATCGACCGCAAGCCGGCCTCACTCGTTCGATCCAGCAAAGCTCTAGCCTCCAATCCAATCAGTTTCGAGCCGGTTCCGCCGGGTCCGATCAAGCAGGTCCATCTGGACGCCTCGGCGCCAATCGTCGGCCAGCAGCACGACGATACCCACAAGAGCCTGCGTCATACTGGAAGAAAACCTGATGATTCTACCGTGGTCGTAATGGTCGAAGACCTGCCTCCGATCGAGTCGCCCCGCGAGACCGTCGGCGGTAGCGCGACCGAGGCGTGGACCGCTCAAGGCAGCGCGGCGCCAGTGCCCGTCAGCAACCCGCCAATTAGCGTTGCGATGTCGCAGACTGGAGGCGTTTCGTCACCTCTGACCAACCCGACCGGAACTCTCGCTCTGAATTCGTTCAACCCTGCCGGCATCCCCCCACCGGCGACAACCGGGGGCGGCGGCACGAGCTTGCCTGCACCACCTCCTCACGGCGGCAAGCCAAACCTCGCGCCTTCCCATTCCGGGTTCGTTTTGCTGGCCGGCGGTGAAACCAAAAGCAAGTTGGCGGTCGCGACTGCACAACTTTACGACCCGGCGAAAAATGTATTCATTGCAACCTCGTCGATGAGCACCGCGCGCAGCGAGCATACTGCGACCGTGTTGCCAAACGGCAAATTTCTGATCGCCGGTGGCAACGGTGCCGACGGCGCCGGCCTCGCCTCGGCGGAAATTTATGATCCGCAAGCCGGCACCTTCGAGTTGACCCGGTCGAACATGGCCTCGCGACGCGCGCAACATACCGCCACCCTGATATCGGGATGCCTGTGCGCGGCCGATGGCAAGGTGTTGATTACCGGCGGCGTTCTTGGTGATCAAGGTCCGACCGTTCGCAGCGCCGAACTTTACGATCCGTCCAATGAAACCTTCACCCCGACCGGGCCGATGATATCGACCCGCGCGATGCACTCCGCGACGTTGATCCAGACCGGTTCGCTGGCGGGCAGTGTCCTGGTCGCGGGTGGTCGGAGCGACGAAAGTGGCGGCCAGATTTCCTCTGCGGAAATCTATAATCCGGTTACCGGACAATTCACCGTCACCGGCTCGATGAGTGCGCCGCGGCAGAACCACAGCGCGACCTTGCTCGCGACCGGGGTCGTCAAGAGCGCGCTCGCAGGCGACGTGCTGATCGCGGGCGGCGGCGATTCCAGCGCCGCCACCAACAAAGCCGAGGTATTCAATCCCGTAACCGGCAAGTTCTCTGTCGTCGGCACTATGACCACTGCGCGCGCGATGCCCTCGTCGATCTTGCTCGCAAACGGAAAAGTGCTGATCGCTGGAGGGCAAACTGGCGACGGTACTCTTCTCGACAGTGCTGAACTGTTCGATCCTGCGACCTCGGCTTTCGCGGCGACTGCCACGATGAGCAAGCCGCACTCGGGCGCACCGGCCGCGCCCCTCGAGAACGGCTCCACACTAATCGCCGGTGGCGGAAGCAATGTCGGAGATATTTACAATTTCTCGACCGGAAAATTCTCGGCGACGGGCAAGATGGTCACCTCGGTCGCCGAGTCCACCTCGACCTTAATCCGATAATCGAATCGCCGAGCCGCGTGCGCCTTCAGTTCTTCAGCGCCGCGATCACCTGATCAACGATCGCATCAGCCTTCGCGCGCATCTCGTCGTCAGTCGCGTCCTGTATCGGATGCGGTACGAACACGCGCCTGACTTCCGGCAGTCCGAGCGCCTCGGCCTGCTTCTGTGCGGCGTCGATGAATGTACTCGACGCGATTACGACCGACGGTTTGTTATTTATTTCGAACCAGACTGAATCGTGCACACTGCACGTTGTGCATGACCCTCAATCGGCTAGCGCTTCGATAACGAAGTCGCTCTCCTGTGCGATCCGGCGGCGCAACTCGTCGGGCGCCGGCTTGGTGAAGGTTGGTTTGCGAAAGCGCTTGATCTCTACTCCCGGCAGCCGGTCCTGCAGATGCTCCGCCAGTCGATCGATCAGCACGTCGCCGCGTGGCTTCGCGATATCCAGCAGCGCCACTCGCCCCCGCACCGAGTCCGTGCGCGGCGCGAGTGTGCGTCGTATCGGCACCCGCTCGTCGGTTGGATCGATTATCACCTGTTTCATGTGGTCTCCTCGATTCGCCGGCTCACGCTCGACGAACCCATCGGCCCGGACATCCATCCCGCGAACGCCGCCGAGAATTTCCCGGCCTCGCCGCCAGCCACGATAATATTGATATTTTCAGGTTTGCGAAACTTCGGAATTTTCTGCTCCAACTGCTCGCTGGTTGGATTGACCAGCCCGAGCGCCTTTAGCCGGACGCCTTCGCCGCTCTCCGCGTCGGGAATCAGCTCGCGAATCGGCCGCGACGTTATTTCCTGGATTCGCGCGCGCACATCCGCCTTGGTCCACTTGTCGCGCGCGATCGTGTCGGCGTGCTCCGGCGAAATTATCAGCAATATCTCGCCCGCGCCGTGTTGCTTGGGATGCCAGCATCCTTCGAGACCCAGCCCGATACTGCCGGCCAGTGCGCGTGCGCTGCGCGAAGTCTGATCCGCGATCTGCCGCGACCCCGCTTCCAGCCCGAACACCGTCACCACACTTTCCTCTTTCTTGAATCCGCGCTCGACGTGCATCGGCTCCCACGGACTGCGCTCTTCCCACTCGGCGAAGCAGGTCGTGAACTTGCCGATCGCGCCCAGCGTCGAACGCTCGATCTCGCCCGGCCGCGCGCCGCCGACATTGCGCAACACCAGTTTCACCGCGCGCCCAATCGTCGCATTCGCACGCGTCCCGTAGCCGAGCGCCATCATCCCCATGTTCATCCCGATCCGATGCCGAATCGGGCCGCTCACCACGATCACCGGCGTCGCGCCCCACGTGGTCGCCATCACGCCGTGAATATTGAACTCGTCGGTGCAGACCGCTTCGAGCGCCGCGATTACCACCGGAATATATTCCGGCCGGCATCCCGCCATCACCGCGTTCACCGCAATTTTTTCGACCGTCACCGGCGCGAGGTTCGGCGGCACGATCGCCACTACCTCCCGCGGATCGCGCCGCGTCCCGGTCAGCATCCGCATCACCCGCTCGGGCGTCGGCGGCACCACCGGCAGTCCGTCGGTCAGCCCGCGCTCGAACATGAATTCGAAAACGTCCTCGGAATCGCCGATCTCGATTCGTCGCGCCGTCAGATGCTCCCCGCGTTTCTCCGCTTCCATCCGTTCCGCAATTTCGGGCTCGACCGACTTCGAGCCGCAGCCTGGCCGCGACTCGGGATAAGCGTCCCATTTTATTTCCGGCCCGCTCGTGCCCGAGAGTCGCGCGAGTTCCGCGAACATCTCGCGCCAATCCTCGCGCCCAAAACCGACGAAGCGCCGCCTCTCGAGGCCCTTCGCGTCGGCCAAAATGATCGTTGGCACCGTGTCCAGGTCGTACGCGAACGACACCTTAAGCGCGGAGTCGTCGAGCATCGGCACGCTAAGCCCGTGCCGCTCGATTAGCTTGGCGTTGCCCTCGGCATCCTGCCCGATTGCCCACACGTCGAGCTTGCCGCCAAACGCGCGCGACGCCGCTTCGATAAGCCCCATCGAAAGCCCGCAGGTCGGGCAATCTTCCTTCACGAAGCACAGCAGCGCGGCCCGCCCCGACGGAAACGCGCGTTTATTTCCCCGCGTGTCGCCGAGCGTGAAAGCGGTCAGCGGATTTGCAGATGCACTAGTCATGATGCGATGCGGACTTTCCCGGTTTCGCTACAATGCAACAACTCGCGCCATCCCGTCGAGCCCGATTCGCGCTGGATCTTCGCAGCCGGAAATCGGCTTATGCGCAGCGCTCATTCCTCGATCAGGTCAAGCACTTCCCGGATCGCGCTTTCAACCTTGCGCATCGTCTGAGCCTCGAGTCGTCGCACCGGCCCACCTACCAATCGAGTATTGTCGATCGCTCTGAGCTGATCGATCAAAAGGTCCGAGTCGCGCCGCAGCCGATCGCCGGCCGAGATCCGAATCCGAAGCGGCTCGGCATCGTCAATCAAATTGGTAGTCAGTGGGATGATTACCGTCGACGGATGCTCGGCGTCGATCAACGCCTGCGACTGCACGATTAGAACCGGCCTGATTTTCCCCGGTTCCCGCCCCCGGTGCGGATTCAGGTTCGCAAGAAAGATCTCTCCACGTCTAGGCATCAGGGTCGTGTTCGACCGCCGCGAACTCGGCGTTCACCCGCATCGCTTCGTCGCGAACCTTTCTCGAGACGCGGGCGAGCCTGCGCGCTCGCGTCGCGGCCGCGGCGTCGCGATTCATCCGCGCGATCGCCCGGCGCATGTACTCCGCGCGCGAGATCCCGAGCGCTTTTGCATACTCCGCCGCGCGCTCGACCAGTTCGGAGGGTAACTTTAGTGAGATAGCTTCCATGCGGCTAATTCCGTCATACCAATCGGATATCCCTTGTAAACATCCTTTCAGGATATCGCGGATGACCGGACTGATCAAGGATTTGGCGCCGTCTCAGAAATGAACATACAACGCGGAAGCATCAGCCTCACCACATCATTAATCCCCATCGCCGTCATCGAGTTAGCACCCTTCACCGGATGCGCGCAGTATGCGCCGTAGGAGACTCTAAGCTTTCGAACCGGCCGTCAGGCCGCATCCTCTAGCAGGGTGTTGAAAAATACAAACTGACGGATTCTGCTACGTACTTACTGATCTCCAATGAT
>CAAGKR010273868.1_pt1 | contig 13586 bp, 11 predicted proteins | sample 2556971 | NCBI WGS metagenome assembly CAAGKR01 (sample SAMEA5207829, study PRJEB30636) | soil metagenome | biome: forest; feature: boreal; material: soil | place: USA | collected 2011-09 | depth 1 m | reverse complement strand
GAGATGGTGAGCGGCGAGAGCCATTATTTCCAGGGCCAGCGCTACCGCCTGAATGTGGTGGTTCAGGACGGTCCCGCCAGAATTCCCATTCGCAATGAATGGGGCGGCATCCGACGTTGCCGGGCCAAAGCCCGGCGCTACTGGTTAAAAATGAGGAATGTAGCGCAGGACCCGCGCTCCGGTCCCTTCGCACTGCTCAGGGCGGGCTCTGCGGCATTTCCACTTCCTTCCCGGAAACCCATTGGAAAAACCGTCCGCCAGTTGGCGGATTAAACGACGAACGTTGCGCTACGTTTCATAATCGGGCAAACGCGGAAGCCGGCATTAAACCCAAGACACGCTACCTGCTGCCTGCTACCAACTTCTGTATACTATATATGTAGTAATTCCATTAGAAATGTTAAAAATGTTACTAGAGTTACTAGTTCAACTCACTTTCTTATATCTATGAAACTAAGAGTTTTACTCGTCACGATTTTTGCCAAAAAATGTCCAAAAGGTGTTTTCTGTCCCTTTTTGCCCCATTTTTCAGCGACCGTCAGAAAATACTCCACTTGCTTAAGTCTTTCGGAGACAATGCTAAATCAACGTGCTATAACTGATTGCTCTGATCCAAAACGCTGAGGTGCGAATTGAAAGCTGTGAAACCCCCAAATCTGATGACGCGCGAAGAACGGCAAGCCTACGGGAAGAGCCGCCGCGAGGTTGTGCACCGTGTTGACCAGGCGCTCTGGGCGCCGTTGCCAACGCGTCCGGACCCCGTCGAGTCCATCATAGCCATCAACAAGAACCGGGTGCAGGAATTAATTCCCATCAAGATGGGTCGCATGGCCGTGTCGCCTTTCAATTTCTTTCGCGGCGCCGCGCCGTTGATGGCCTCGGATCTCGCCACCTTACCCACCACCGGCTTGCGCGTCCAGATTTGCGGCGACGCGCACGTGCGCAACCTGGGCGCCTTCGCCGCGCCCGACGGGCACCTGGGGTTTGACCTGAACGATTTTGACGAGACCATTCCCGGCCCCTGGGAGTGGGACCTGAAACGGTTGGCCACCAGTTTGGTCCTGGCGGGCAACGAGGCCGGGGGTAATCACGATGATTGCAAGAACGCTGTTTTGGCGCTCGTCAAGAGCTACCGCGAGGCCATGGACCGCTTCGCTGAAATGACGATGATTGATCTCATCCGCTTCGAAGTGCGACGGCAATCGCAAGTGGGCTTCGTGCGCTCGATACTGGGCAAGGCGGAGCTGGCCACACCGAAACACACTTTGGAAAAGTTAACCGTGCCGGCAAAAGGCGGCCTGCGCCGGTTTGCTGACCACCCGCCGCTCATCCACCACGTTCCGGAAGACGTGGCGAAGAGCGTGCTCGCGGCGCTCGGGCCCTATCGGGAAACGCTTTCGCCGGAACGCCAGCGCGTGCTCGACGCGTATCGTCCCGTTGATGTCGCCTTTAAAGTGGTGGGCACCGGAAGCGTGGGGACGCGCGTGTATGTGGTCCTCTGTTTCGGCAACGGTCCCGAAGACCCGCTGTTTATCCAGGTGAAGGAAGAACCGCCATCCTGCTATGCACCCTACCTGCCTGACCTTCCTCCCTTTCTCCAGCAGGGGCGCCGCGTGGCGGAAGGCCAACATCTGATGCAAACTGTAAGCGACCCATTTCTCGGCTGGACTGCAATCGATGGGCGTGACTTCCTGGTGCGCCAATTGGCTGACCACAAAGCAACCGTTGATCCGGCGGAATTGAAAGGACCAGCATTGACGGAGTTCGGCTTGGTGTGCGGCCAAATTCTGGCCAAGGCGCACGCACGCACCGGCGATGCGACGGAAATCAGCGCCTATTGCGGGAGCGCCGACAAGCTGGACAAGGCAGTGGCCCAATTTGCCATCGCCTACGCCAAGCAGTCTGCCCGAGATCACGAAACACTGCTGAAGGCGATTAAAGAAGGCAAAGTAAAAACCATAAATCGATTCTAGTAAGTGCAGTAAAGGGGGACCGTCGGTGCAGCCCCTCACAACTTTGCTGCGCTCGCTGGGTAATAGCTCCGCCTTAAGAAAAAACCAAGAGCCCTATTCTCCATTCCCATGAAGCCTGCCATCATGACGAGAGTTAAAATCTGTTGTATCTCCAGCGTGCAGGAAGCGCGAATGGCCATTGACCACGGCGCGTCGGCCGTGGGTCTTGTTTCGGAAATGCCCAGCGGCCCCGGGGTGATTGGCGAAGACCTGATCGCCCAAATTGCCGCTTCCATTCCTCCTCCCGTGTCATCTTTTCTGCTGACCAGCAAGTGCGACGCCGAATCGATTATCGCCAAGCAGCGCCGGACGCAAGTGAACACCCTCCAGATTGTTGACCGGCTGGAACCAGGCGCTCACAGCAAAATAAGAAGCGCTCTCCCTGGCATTCGAATCGTGCAAGTGATTCACGTGACGGGCGAGGAATCCGGCGAAGAGGCGATTGCGGCGTCACCCTACGTTGACGCGCTGTTGCTCGATTCCGGTAATCCGTCCGCCGCCGTCAAGGAATTGGGCGGAACGGGACGCACACACGATTGGAACATCAGCGCGCGGATTCGCGCCTCGGTGAATGTGCCCGTATTCCTGGCCGGCGGGCTGACTGCGGAAAACGTTGGCAAGGCCATCCGGCAGGTGCGGCCATTCGCCGTTGATGTTTGCAGTGGCGTTCGAACCAATAGGAGGCTGGACGAACAGAAACTCTTGAACTTTTTTGCGCAAGTTTCAACCGCAGGATGACCCGTGCAAGATCGCTTGGCTTCCCGACCTAAAAACACCATCCCCGAGTGACCGCGCGCGCCTGGCGGCAAAAGTGTTTCGTGGAAAGTCGCCTGCAAAAAAGAGACCTCCAACCAGACCAGAATTTCGGATACAATCTTTAGCGAACCAGCTACCTACCGGGTGACGTTCAGTGCGACGAAGCGGAGCTTCGCTGGTAAACTCAATCTATTTCACGACTGATGAAGAGCCCAATGCATTTGCGCAGCGAGGTTAGGACACCGAAAAAAGCAGGGGACAAATCTTGGGCGGAGGATTTCACATGCGAATTGGAGAGGCCTTATTAATGGTGACGCTCGCGACAGGCGCTTTTGCGCAAACCCATGACATTGATATTCCCTATCAAAAGTTCGTTTTGGATAATGGCCTCACGTTAATCGTCCACGAGGATCACAAGGCGCCCATTGTTGCCGTCAACACCTGGTATCACGTTGGATCCAAAAACGAGAGGCCGGGCAAGACGGGTTTCGCGCACCTCTTCGAGCATCTGATGTTCGGCGGGAGCGAGCACGCGCCGGGCCGGTATATCGACGCCATGGAACGCATCGGCGCCACCGATCTAAACGGCACCACCAATTCGGACCGGACGAATTACTTCGAAAATGTTCCCACCTCAGCCCTCGATTACACATTGTGGCTGGAGTCCGACCGCATGGGACATCTGCTCGGCGCCCTGGACCAGAAGACTCTTGACCTCCAGCGTGGCGTAGTTCAGAACGAAAAGCGGCAGGGCGAGAACCAGCCCTATGGCGTAACAGAGGAATTGATCACGAAGAACACGTATCCGGCGGGCCACCCTTACTCCTGGACGACGATCGGGGAAATGGCGGACCTGGACGCCGCCTCTATGAAGGATGTGCAGGACTGGTTCAAAACTTATTACGGCCCGTCGAACACGGTGATCTGCATCGCCGGAGACATTGACGCCAAAACCGCGAAAGAGAAAGTTGAAAAATATTTCGGCGATATTCCTGCCGGCCCGCCGGTGGCGCATCAGGAAGTTTGGATCGCAAAAATGACGGAAAATCACCGGCAAACCGTGCAGGACCGCGTTCCCCAGGCCCGTGTCTACAAGGTGTGGAACATTCCGGAGTTTGGCAGCGCCGACGGTGTTTATCTCGATCTCGTGAGTGATGTCTTGTCGCAAGGGAAAACATCGCGCCTCTACAAACGACTGGTTTACGACGATCAGATCGCAACGGACGCCAATGCGTTTGTCGATCTGGGCGAAATCGGCGGCCAGTTCTACGTTCGGGCTACGGCGCGCCCCGGCCAGGTCCTCGCCCAAGTGGAGAAGGAGTTGGATGAGGAGTTGGCCCGATTCCTGAAAGACGGCCCGACGGCGGAAGAGTTGCGGCGAGTGAAGACGCAGTACTCGGCAAACTTTATTCGCGGCATCGAGCGCATCGGCGGGTTCGGTGGAAAATCCGACCGGCTGGCTCAGAGTCAGGTGTACAAGGGAAGCCCCGACGCTTATAAGGCTACGCTCATGCGCGCTCAAGAGGCGACGGCGGAGGACTTGAAATCCGCGGCAAATCGTTGGCTGGCGGATGGTGTGTACGTCCTCGATGTGCTCCCATTTCCAGAGTACAAAACCGCTTCCACACACGCGGACCGGTCCAAACCGCCGGAACCCGGTGCGCCGCCGGAGTTGCGGCTCCCCAAGCTCCAGCGCGCCACACTTTCGAACGGGCTCAAGGTGATCCTCGCCGAACGGCATGAGGTTCCGCTGGTAGATTTCTGGATGACGGCGGACGCCGGCTATGCCGCTGACCAGTTTGCGGCGCCCGGAACCGCCAGCATGACTTCAGCGCTGCTCGACGGCGGCACGGGCAGCCGAAGCGCGCTCCAAATCAGCGAACAACTGGCCATGCTGGGAGCCCAAGTGAATGCAAATTCAAACTTGGACCGCTCCACCATCCGCCTTTCGTCGCTCAAAGCCAATCTGGACCCGTCACTTGAAATTTATGCCGATGTGATTCTGAACCCATCGTTCCCCGAGTCGGATTTCAAACGGCAACAAAAACAGCAGATCGCTGGCATCCAGCGCGAAGAGAACACGCCGGTTCAAATGGCGTTGCGCGTTATTCCCGGATTGATTTACGGACAGGGCCATGCCTATGGAAATCCGCTAACCGGTTCCGGAACCACGGCCAGCGTGGGAAAAATGGCGCGGGAAGACCTGGTGAAATTCCACCAGACATGGCTCCGGCCAAATAATGCGACACTGATCGTGGTGGGGGATACGACACTTGAAGAAGTCACACCAATGCTGGAGAAATATTTTGCGGGCTGGAAGCCCGGCGAAGTTCCGAAAAAGAACATCAGTACCGTTCAGCTTGCGCCCAAGCCGGTGGTTTATCTTATCGACAAACCGGGTGCCCTCCAGTCTGTCATTATCGCCGGACACGCCGCTCCACCCACGGCCAACCCGAAAGAGATTGCCATTGAGGCCATGAATGACGCGCTGGGCGGCAATTTCGGCTCGCGCATCAATATGAATCTGCGCGAAGACAAACATTGGTCGTATGGCACCCGGAGTATTCTGGTGGGCGCCAAGGGACAACGGCCTTTCATAACCATTGCGCCCGTGCAGACAGACAAGACCAGGGAAGCCATGGCGGAAATGGATAAGGAGTTTCGAGGCATTGTAGGCGACCGTCCCGTCACGCCGGATGAGTTGGCGAAAATTCAGGCCAACGAAACGCTCCGCCTTCCGGGCTCGCGCGAAACCTTGAACTCCGTGGGCCAATCGATCATCGACCTGGTGCAATTCGGTCTGCCCGATGATTATTACGAGACTTACGCCGGTAAAGTTCGGGCTCTCAAAATCTCCGACGTCGATGCCGCCGCCCAGGAAGTGGTCCACCCGGATAATATGGTGTGGGTGGTGGTTGGCGACCGCGCCAAAATCGAAGCGGGGGTTCGCGAATTGAATCTGGGAGAAATCCAGTTTCTGGACGCGGAGGGGAACAAGTTGTAGTGCGGTCGTAGCCCTACCAGGAATCGAACCCGCGCGTTTGCCTTCGAGGGTTGAATCCTGACAGGAGAACTCTACATGCAAGTCGGCAGAAAAAGACGCGCCATGATAATGGTCACACCGAGCGCTACCCTGCTATTTATTTTGATGCCGGCGATGCTTGCACAACAAGACCAACCGACGCCGGTTCCGCAGGCCAACACTTGCACCGTTGATCAGGATGGAACGGCGCATATCACGCGCGTGGTGCCCGTGCCGGGAACTATCAGCCCTGAAGCGCAGAAGTTCATGTCTCGCTCCGGACCATCCGGTCCGGAGCGCTCACTTGCCGAACGGCGTGCCGGGACCGACAGATTTCGAGTGGGGAGGGCGGCGGAAGCGCGGAAGCTTTTTCCGGTGAACGTCGAGGAGAAAACAATCGGCGGTGTGCGATGTGACGTGATTACTCCGCTCACCATACCGGCGGAAAAGCGAAACCTCGTGCTCATCAACGTCCACGGTGGAGGGTTCAACTCGGACTCGGGTTCGCTCGTCGAAGGCATTCCCATCTCGAACCTCACCCGCACCGCGGTGGTCTCGGTTTACTACCGGCTCGCTCCCGAGCATCCATTTCCCGCTGCGGTTGACGATACGGTGACGGTCTACAAGGAATTGCTGAAGACCTACAAACCTGAAAATATGGGCCTGTTCGGGACCTCCGCAGGCGCCATCCTCACGGGTGAAGTCGCCGTCCGGTTGCGGCATGACGGTTTGCCGCTTCCGGCTGCGCTGGGAATCTTTTCCGGAACGGGAGATTTTAGCCAGCCGGGAGATTCGCGGGCGATCTTCACCCTTCGGGGCTTCGACGGACACTTGGATCCGCCATCGAAGGAATATGTAGCAGATTCCTATGCCGGCAACACCAATCCCAAGGACCCGGTGCTCTCGCCGCTCTATGCGGACTTGCACGGCTTCCCGCCCACACTCTTCATCACCAGCACGCGCGACATACTGCTGAGTGGGACGACCATCCTGCACCGCGCCTTCATTCGTGCCGGCGTGGACGCTCAGCTTGTAGTCTTTGAAGCGCTGCCCCACGCTTTCTGGTATGACTATCACTTGCCCGAGACCACAGAAGCGCTCGATATCATGGCCAAGTTCTTTGACAAAAAGCTGGGACGATAGCCGCACCGGACGCGCCACCTTAAGCGGCTGGTATTTCCCCTGCAGAAAACTACACTCAAGCAAACGCTGGTCTATTGTCTCGTTATTTTTCGGAAAGGAGTCCCGCCAGAAGGAACACCAGAGGAGCATTCCAATTGATTGCGACCTCGTTGGTAGCGTACGAAGCCTGTTCGTCCAGGTACATTTTGGCAGGCGGCAGGTCGGGCAGTTTCTTCATCGCCGAGTCCTGGCGCGAATGGTTCGGGCCTCCGGAGAGCAGCCCGGGCCAGGGTTCAGCGTTGTTGTCCGCGCCGCTGGGGCGATGATGAGGATGCCGGAATGGATTCTCGCCCAAGCGCGTCACCCAACAGAGCGAGAAAGTATTTCGCCCCAGCAGGTAGTGCAAATTCTCCATTGCTGTTTCAATGTATCGCCGATCAGGCCTGAAGGCATTGGCCACCAGCAGTTGCATCCCGTAGTTCGCGTTAACTCCGTTCGAACCCCAAACAAAGTCGGCCGTGGCCAGGCTGATTCGGTATCCACTCCGCGCGGAGCGCGCCACTATCTCGTCGGCCGCGCTCAGCGAGACCTGCCGGATCGCGTCGGCGACGGCCGCATCTTTTCCATGGCCGAGCACGTAAGTCCACAGCGCTAGAGGTGCGACATTCGACCAAGACGGCGGACTGTTGGGCCGGATCGACCGAAGGTATCCGCTATAGTGGGCGAGGAAAAAGCGCTGATAGGTTTCATCGCCCGAAGTTCGCCAAAGTTCGGCCGCAGCCCACAGCAGCTCATCCGCGCAGTCGCGATCCCCATACTCGCCCGTCGAGACGCCCGGGGGATTACGAAACTGAACGTCGGAATTTTTCTCCAGCCACATCCAGGCGCTGCGAGCGGCGTCCTCACATTTCCGGGCGAACGCAGAGTCGAAAGGCTTGTAGACGCGCCCGGCAATCGCCATCACTGCGGCAAAATCCGCCGTCGCGCCAGTACTTTTATAGGGCGGTGCGCCCGTCCCCACGACGTAGCTCACCGTGGTGTCATCCTCGGGCATGACAAAGTTGGGGAAGCGTTCGCTCGTCTGCTTCTGCCAGACACCTCCGTCCTCGTCCTGCATGGAAAGCATCCAATCCAGGTTCCACCGGGTTTCGTTCAGGATGTCTGGTGTGCCGTTTCCAGTCTCTGGAAGATTGAGCTTCACACCTCTAATCCGCGGGCCGAACACTTCCCAGGTCCACATCAAAGTGCCCGTCGAGATCCCGGAATTGACAATGTAGCGCCCGTAATCACCCGCGTCGTGCCACCCTCCGATTGAAGAACGAGATCCGCCCTTGCCCGAGGAAGAATGGTAGGCGCCGGTCAGGTGACATGCGGCATGCTTGTACCCGGGATACGTGTTTCCAAGGTCCACTGCCGTGCCGCAGCGTTGGCCGTAGAACGCTCGCATGGCGAGATAATAAGCGCGCAAGTAAACGTCTTGGCCGATCGAGAAATCCCAGCTTCTGCCCACGCCGGGAACTTCCAGATAGTAAGTCCCGTCTTTGTCGAGCGCCGAGAAATCCGCTGTTTGCACGCGGTCACCGGAATCCGGGTCGTCAATTGGAACGGAGAGCTTACCCTTATACGCAACAGAATTATCATTTGCCTGGTGTACCGCAAAATCAGTCTCGGCTTTTTGGGAGACCACCAGAGCAATCTTTACTGCTCCCCGCTCATAGCCAACTTGGTCGATCTTAATTTCCAACGTGGGTGAGGAGGAAAAAGCGAAGGTGGCGACGAACAAAGCATTCAGCGAAAAAATGATCCGTTTCATTTCCCCCTCACTTGCCTGAGTTAGTTGAGCCAGGCTTGAGGTGCATATCGGCGAAGTTTAAGTACTGCTCCCGACGGAGAGTTAATTGGTAGCGCTACCGGGAATCGTTATTCGCCCGCCCGGATTTTCCCATAATGATGCGAAAATTCATTCAAGTCAAGAATTTCCGAGAAAAGCCCCAATTTCAAAAACCGATTTATTTCGGCAAATTTTCGAGAGGTTTTTTGCGGAATGTAGTTCAATGTAGTTCAAAATTTGCCCTCCTTCGACCCGATAGAGATCTCGCCTCAGCGGTTATACGGGTGTTATGCTGCGAGCTTCCGGACAGAGGAATTACCACGCTGGCATCTGACATCCCACTTCTGTAAGTCACTGAACCACGCGATTCGGTCCACACCGCCCGCCGAACTCCGCGATTGCCTTCGCTGGGAGCCGATCCTTGGGAACGTCACGCCATTACACATGTACGAGCCGGGTACCAGGGGTCCGACAGAAGCGGATCGGCTTGCCGCCGACCTCGCAGGCTGGCACAACCCGCAAAAGGAACCGTAGAGGTAGTGACCTTGGCGATGAGGCGACAGCCGACACCACATTGAGCCCAGGCGTTTGCTCGCCGAATAGACTTTTGGGAGCGACAACTTGCAATTGTGGATAAAATAGTCTATGATTTCCAAATTGAAGGTGCCATGCTGATGTTACGTCTATACTCTAAAGGTTGCGAATACACCATCCGGGGCTTGATGTATTGCGTCCCTCGGCGGAACCGCCGTCATATCACCATCAAAGACGTATGCCGTAAGGCCGGAATCCCTGAAGCGTTTACGCGGAAGATGTTTCAGTCCCTGGTGAAGAAAGGAATCGTGCACGCCGTCCCCGGCCCACGGGGCGGATACCGCCTGGGCCGGCCTGCGGGGAAAATCAGCATCTTGGACATCATCCTGGCGGTCGATGGGGAAGCTGCGCTGGACACGTGCTTGATGGGATTGCTGCGCTGCAGTGACCGCAACGCCTGTGCGCTCCACACCACCTGGAAAAAAGCCAAGCGAAATCTATTGCCTGCCTTGAGGGCAAAAACCCTCAGCGATTTATTCAATACTCTGGATTCTCAAGGCAGCGAGCGACGATAAGGCGGGGGTATTATGAGCCGAAAATCTATCGTACAATTTTACGCAAACGACCATGAGAGATTGGATGAATTGTTCTGGCAGTTCCAACACTTGAAACCGACCCAATTGAACGAGGCCGGCGACCGGTTACGTGAGTTTGATACCGGCTTGCGGCGGCACATCGCGTGGGAAGAATCCATTCTCTTCCCGCTGTTCGAAGAGAAAACGGGCATGCGGGAGGCAGGCCCAACTGCGGTGATGCGCAGCGAGCATCGGACGATTGAGCATCTTCTTGACACGATTCAAGGAAAAGTACAGGGCAAGAATGTAACCGTCGATTCGGAGGTGTCTGCCTTGGTTGAGCTGCTGCGCGCTCATAATTGGAAGGAGGAGAACATCCTCTATCCCACTATTGATCGACAGCTCTCGGAGGAAGAACGCGGTCGTGTTTTTCTACAGATGGGGCAAGCGGGTGACGATGGGTATCGACCGTCTGGCTCAACCGTTGCCCCTGTTCATTAAGACTTTTGGCGTCTTTTGTTGCCTTTCCACACCACCTCGGTGTTGCCCTTGATAGTTGAGCTTCGCCGGCTCAAAAAAAGGAGGATAGGACAATGCTTGCGGATCATTTCACCCAAGTCTTTCGTGAGGAACACCGCCAAATCCGGGACATGCTTCTGGATTTGATGCAGGCTTTTAACACACGGAACGTGCTATAAGTGCAGAGGCTGCTGCAGAAGACGGCCGAGCTGACCGGGCCTCACTTCCGCTACGAGGAAGAGGTCTTGTATCCGGGACTGGTTGAGATTTTTGGGGGGAAATATATCGGGTCCCTTTTCACCGCGCACGATGGTGCTATCGGCGTGGCCAGAAAGCGGAACCTACCAACCCGCCGGAAAGAACTTGAACACGCGCCAAGCTAATGGTGCAGCGTCAGGATCCTCGATATAAGTAAGAAGCAAAGGCCATGAGTGTGGAGTCGTCCGCATGTTACCCCTGGTGGCCTGCGCAGGGGTTGTGTTCGCCCATGATGAGCGCTGCCTAAGGAGTCGAAGGCATGTTGAAGAAGCTTCACCTTTATCTGATCAAGCCCACACAATATGACGACGACGGCTACGTTGTCCGGCACTGGCGTGGCGTGTTGCCCAGCAACTCCTTGGCCTGCCTGGCGGGACTGACCGAAGAAGTCGTAGCCCAAAAACGGCTCGGGGAGTCGCTGCGGGTCAAAATTCACTTGCTCGACGAGACAGTGGACCGCGTGCCGGTCGAGCGCATCTGCCGCTCCCAGTGCCCGGGCCATACCCAGACCATCGTTTGCCTGGTGGGCGTTCAGACCAATCAGTTTCCGCGCGCCGCGGACCTGGCTCGCATCTTCCGCCAAGCCGGTTTGACAGTGATGGTCGGTGGTTTCCATGTCAGCGGCTACCTGGCGTTGATGCCTCAGATTCCGTCTGACATCCAACAGTTGATGGACGAGGGTGTGACGATTGTGAAAGGTGAGGTGGAAGAGACCTGGGGCGATCTGTTAAGCGATGCCGTCCATGGTCGCCTGAAGCCGCTCTACGATTTCCTCAACGACAAGCCGGATCTGTACGAAAAACCTCTTCCCATCATCCACAAAAAATACCTGAGCAAATTTGTGGCTCCGAACTTCGGCACGCTCGACTGCGGGCGTGGCTGCCCCTACGAATGCAGCTTTTGCACGATTGTAAATGTCCAGGGGCGCAAGATGCGCTTCCGCTCCGCGGAACACATTGCCGAAGCTATACGCCACAACTACCACGCCCACGGCATCACCTTTTATTTCTTCACGGACGACAATTTCGCCCGCAACAAGAACTGGGAGGCCATTTTTGACGCGATCACCTGCCTGCGCGAGGAAGAGCACATCCCCGTATATTTCATGATGCAGGTGGACGTGGGCTCCTGGAAGATCAAGAACTTTGTCCAAAAGGCGCGTCGCGCGGGGTGCCAGAACGTCTTCATCGGCATGGAAAGCTTGGACGCTACCAGCCTGAAAGCGGCGGGCAAGAACCAGAACCACGTGGACGAATACTCGAAGCTCATTGAGTCCTATCGCGAGTCGGAGATTTCCACGCACGTCGGCTACATCATCGGGTTCCCCAACGAGACGGCGGAATCGGTCCGACGCAACCTCACCTACCTCATACAGGAGGTGCGACCGGACCATGCTTCCTTCTTCATGCTGACACCGCTGCCGGGGTCGATGGACCACGTCAATATGCTCCACCGAGGCGAATGGATGCACCCCGACTTCAACCGTTACGATTCCCACCACGAGGTGACCGTTCACCCGAACTTGAAGGATGGGGCCTGGAAAGATCTTTATCTCGAAGCCTGGCGCACCTTCTATAGCTTTGACAACATGAAGGCGGTTTTGCAGCGCGCCCCGCGTTCGAAATACTGGAATATTTTCACCCGGTTCATGTGGTACAAGAATTCCGTCATGACCGAAGGGCGCCACCCCATGATGTGCGGATTTGTCCGCCTGAAAGGCCGAAAGAACCGCCGCCCGGGCTATCCCATCCTATCCAGATGGGAGTACTATATCGCGCGCGCGCGCGAAATCCGGGCGCATCTGGCCGGGATGGCTCGCATCCTGCTCGAGATGGAAGAACTCTGGCTGCAGACTCGTCATCCGAGCGAAGCCGAGCAGAGAGTGGTCGAGGAATTGTACAAGATTCACGCTGCTTACGGCCGGTTGACGCTGGCCAACCTGCAGCTCGCCTACGTGCGAGCAAGGACTCACTATCCGACGCTGTGCGTTCCCTCCAAGCTGACCTTGCTCTGGACCAAGTGGTACCCAGTGCTGGCCTCGAACGAGGTTTATACTCGAGTCGACCTCGACGGGTTCTGGCGCGGCGTCAAGGAACGGTGGGACGAGCGGCGATGGTTTCGCATTCTTCCGCACCGGGTCGCGTTCAACCTCTTTCGCGAGGCCCAGCTCTCCTTATTGTTTTTCTTCCACTTGGCGAAGGCACGATAGTGTAGTGACCGCATGAAGAAGTACTATCGTGGATTGCTTTGTTGAAGCGTCTTGGGCTATGCTGGGGCATGCGAAGCTATCGACGGCTCCAGATCCATCTGGCTCGCAAGGACCGACAAGTGCTTCAAAAGCTGCGGCGAGGGGGAATTCAACAGGTTCGAGTCGTTTTAAGAGCCCTCGCCCTCGTGCAGTTGGCCGGGGGACAAAGCCCACCCCAAGTCGCAAGCAACCTCGGGTTGACGGCCAAGGCCGTGCGGGCGATCGGCTGGCGATATGAACGGGAAGGGCTGGCGCGCGCCTTATATGAGAAGCCGCGCCCCGGAGCGGCGCCTTTGCTCGAGCCCGCTCAGCGACAGAGGATCGTTGCCCTGGTCTGCAGCGACCCGCCGGAAGGTCGTGCCCGCTGGACGGTCCGCTTAATTGTCCAGGAGGCGGTAAAGAGGAAGCTTGTACCGAAAGTGGGTCGGGAGACCATCCGGGTGCTTCTCGAAAGCCACGACTTGAAGCCGTGGCGGGGGGAAAATGTGGCGCGTGGCCAGGCTGGATGAGGACTATCTGACCAAGGTGGAACACGTGCTGACCTTGTAAAAGAAGCCCTATGAGCCCGAGGAGCCGGTGGTTTGCCTGGACGAGAAGTTGGTGTCGCTGCATGACGAAGTGCGCCCACCGATTCCAGCGGCGCCGGGGCGGGCGGCCAAACGGGACAGCGAGGACCAACGCTGTGGGACAGCGAATGTTCTCTGCGCGG
>CAAGKR010182822.1_pt1 | contig 13587 bp, 6 predicted proteins | sample 2556971 | NCBI WGS metagenome assembly CAAGKR01 (sample SAMEA5207829, study PRJEB30636) | soil metagenome | biome: forest; feature: boreal; material: soil | place: USA | collected 2011-09 | depth 1 m | reverse complement strand
CCCATATTCCGCAGTAGCTCAATGGTAGAGCACTCGGCTGTTAACCGAGGGGTTGTAGGTTCGAGTCCTACCTGCGGAGCCAGATAGGACGAAGGTCGTTGGAAGTAGCCCCGGCGGCCTTTTGTCTTTGCCAAGCGGTCTTGGTAGCAGCAAGAATTCCAAACCGTTCGCGAAACCTAGCGGTCAAAGTTAGATCCTCAAGGGCGAGTCCTTTTTGCAAATCAGCAAAGCATTGTTCGAGCTCTTCTTCACGAGCAGACGGTTCAGCGCATTTTTCCATGTTGCCGGTGCAGTCGTAACAGACGCTTGTCGGGGTTGATGATTTGGTCCTTTCAAGAAGTTAAGTTGACAATACCCTGGCATGCACAGCGGCACCACGCTTAATGATGAGAGGCAGCCGTGTCCGCTCTTCTTACTTGCTGTTTAATCGGGGTGAGGAAATAATAAGTAAGTAGTTGATTTCATTTTATCAACCTTTTCAAGAAGGAGAAGTACCGTGAACCAGTCTCCAACCCGTGGCGGCAACAGCGGCCAACCGATCTTTATGAGTGACCAACAGGGGTTTAACCGGCGCTGGTTTGCGCCGCATTTGCAGGCCGTATACGCGCCAAACCGGTGGGAGCAGTTGGCCGACTGTGTGACCGATGCCCTGACTACCTATGGCAAGGATGTGAATGTGACATCTGGCCGCCACTGCTATGAAAATTTTGTCTACAACGACAGCACCCGCGCTGTGATCGATATGTCGGGCCTCAATCAGGTTGGGTTCGACAGCGAGCGCAATGCTTATTTCGTAGATGCCGGTTGCGAGAACTGGAGCGTTTACCGCGCCCTGCTCAATACCCACGGCAAGACCCTGCCTGCCGGTTCGTGTTATTCGGTGGGGGCCGGAGGCCACATAACAGGGGGCGGTTATGGCTTGCTATCACGTATGCATGGTTTGACGATCGATCATTTGACGGCGGTGGACGTGGTGACATGGGACGCGGGCAGTAAACAGGCGACCCTGCGCCACGTGTCGAACGAAAGCGCGAGCCAGGCTGAACGCGATTTGTTTTGGGCCCTGACCGGCGCCGGGGGCGGCAACTTTGGCGTGATTGTGCGCTACTTCTTTGAGCAGTTACCCGACGCACCCGACTACGCGACGGTGTTTACTCTGGCCTGGGACTGGAATGCAGTCACGAAGGATTCATTTGCCGACTTGCTGGGAGCCTATGGCGAGTTGATGCTGCGCCTGCCCGACAACGCTTTCACACTCCTAAAACTCACGCACGTGTCAGCCACCCAACTTGGCATGACTATGCAGGTCGCCTCGCTGCCTGGTATGTCCTACGACGACCATTGCGGCGAGGCCGTGAAGTTGGTAGAAATGGTGCAGAAACATTTTGCCCAGGTCATGCAGGCGGTACACCTACGCCAACCGCTGAGTGGCCACCCCGGATATATGAGCTCCATCACCAGCAGCTTGACCGCGCAGCATTTGACCTACCTGGAAGCAGTGCAAACCATGGACGGCGCCAGCCCGACTCGGGTTGGCAAATACAAATCGGCCTATATGAAGAAGGGATTTCCCGGGGATCAGATTGAGACCATTTTCAATTACCTGAATACCACGCCGAATGGCCCGAACAACCAGCCGTTGAATATGTCAACATGCCTGCTGCAAGTCGATAGCTATGGCGGGGCCATCAATCGCGTCTCGCCTACAGCTACGGCGGTACCGCAGCGCAGTTCGATCATGAAGCTGCAATATCAGGCGTATTGGGATAGTCCCGCCGACCCGGGCCAGACCAATGAATCACCGTACCGTGAGATGGCGCAGGGTTATTTGGACTGGATCAACCAGTTCTATACGGACGTGTACGCTGCCATGGGTGGTACGCCTGACCCGCTGAGAGATCCCAGCGGCACCGTTGATGGCTGCTACTACAACTATCCCGATAGTGTGCTTGGCACCCATGCCGACAAGAGAATCGATCAGGCAATGTGGTTGTATTTTCTGGACAATTTCCGCAACAATGAGCGTAATCTGGTTGACGTCAAACGCTATTGGGATCCGGAAAATTACTTTCACCATCCGCAATCGATTCCGTTGCACTCAGTTGAGAAATGAATCTCGCGATTTGGCGACAGTAGTGCCGAGAGTGCGGAATAGGCGATGGAGAACTGGCGACCTGTTTGCGAAGATCGCTCAACCATCATCCGCCGCATGAGATTCAAGCAGGCGTATGTGCCCTTGGCCCGGAGTCTGTACCCAGGCTATTGATACGTGAGAGTGACTGAAAACCCATCCTCCGAATCACCCTCGACGTCTACCTGTATGCTGTGACCGGATGGAGCGAGTTGGCCGACTTGCGGCCCCGAGTTCGCGTCGGCAAAGTTGCTTACGACCCAGAACTGCGAACTCGAAGATCCTTCTATTGAATAGCCGAACACGATTGTAACGCCGAGTTGCCCAGTGTGATTGGTAATAGTGGGCTGTGCGCCTATTGGAAGAGTAGTTGGCACTGTTTCGATCCAATTGGTTGGAAACTGAGCGGTGCCCACAAGGTTCAGTTGACTTCCTGTGTTATTGATCAGTTGATACGAGACTAAGTCCGCCATTCTCGAACCTCCTTCTGTCGATCGGCTAATCCTGCGTTCCGCTATCCTACACTCTGCCCATTTTGTAACGCAAACTGTTAGTTTGCGATGATTGAAGGGCGCCCAACTGCGCGCAAGCTAACAGCTTCCGTTACAAAGTAGCGATTGTCATTGCTTCAGCCCCGCGTTCCAATTCAAGACGACGGTCATCGGCGTGGGCGCCGTATCCTCCACGACCGTGCTCACAATAAAGCGCCGGCCGTCGCTGGTAACATCGTAGAACGGGCTGCCGTTCCCAGGAAGATTGCCAATACGCATGTCAAACAGAGGCTGCGGAACACTAACCTCAAACCTGGTTCCTTCGGCCTTCGCTTGGACCACCATCAGCTTTTTATCGGGCCCAACGTAGAACAATTCTTTCCCATCACGACGCCATTTCGGCTGATAGCCGCCATTGGTCGAGACTTGAAATCTTGCGCCGGATGGCGGGAAGCTTTGGACAGTGACCTGGCTCGAACCCGATTCGTTCGATTGGTAAGCAATCCATTTGCCGTCAGGAGAGAGTCGTCCCTTCGTCTCAGTGAACGTCGTCTGCAGGACCGCAAAAGGCTTTCGGTCCCCCGAGCGCGGCAAGACCCACAAGTCAAGATTCCCCTTCGGATCACGGTCCTCGTAGACAATGAATCGCCCGTCTGAGGACCAGTCAGAGGCTGACTTCAAGTTGTTCGAACCATACAGCAACTCATCGCTTCCGGCGCCATTCGAAAGTCTTTGGTACAGGTCCGCCTCACCATTCTTGTTTGAAGTGAAGACTATGTGGCTACCGTCTGGCGACCACACCGGAAAGGTCTCGTTTGTCTGATCGAAAGTAAGCCGCAACATTCTTCCATTCCCGAGTTCGATTATCCAGAGGTCGTAGCTGCCTATGTCGGGATCCAGGCGGGCGACCGCGATTCGTTTATCGTCAGGCGAAAGCGAAAGGCCCAGAAAGTCACCTGCGTTCCCCACCTTTTCGAGTTGTTTGCCCCCGCGATCATACGCGACCAGTTGCGTGTTTGAAGGCACATTGGGGCGGTACGCGAGCACGCCGGTGCTCGATACAGAGAACAATGTTCGCGCGGTAGTCTCGCTGTAACCGATCTGTTCGACAATCGGAACAGGGTCGCCAGAAAGTTGAAGTTTGTCCGCACTGAAGGGTTGGGCCATCAGCGTTCGCCCACGCAGGAAAAGAAGATAACCTGGCGGCGCGTACGCCGCGCTCGCCTCAGAGTTCAGGAGAACCTTTGACTCTTTTGAGTCGATCGAGCCCACATAGATCGCGCTGTTCTCTCGCTGCGAACTCCGAGCGAGATAAATAAAGTGGCGGCCATCTGGCAAAAAGCACGGCCAGTTGTGACCTATTTGGTTCTTTGAACCATCCAGCGTCGTTATCGGCGTGATGGGCCCTCCCAATGCGGAGGCGCGATAAAGCACATCACCAATGTTCGGCGCAAACACAATGACCCCGTCTCGGCTCCACGTGCCGCCTCGGTTCACCGGCGCGTCTGCCAGAATTTGGACAGGCCCGCCGGACGCTTCCATCTTCTTAAGCTTTCCCTCGGCGAAGAATCCAATGAAGTTGCTGTCGGGCGACCAAAAAGGCTGGCTTGCGTCTTCGGTTCCCGCCAATTTTTGCGCGCTGAGTGAATCGACCGGCCGCACCCAGAGAGATCTCTTGCCATCCTCGCCAACCGCCGAGAAGACGAGCCGACGGCCGTCGGGAGAGACGAAGTCTCCGCTAGCCTGGAACGTCGTCGTCGCGGGCGGATAAACGAAGAAGCGCACCGCTTGCGGTTCCGACAGGCGCGAGGCGCGAGAATACGAGATCAGAAGCGCAATGGCGCCAAGTAGCACCGCGGCCGCCGCAACCGACCACGCGATTAACTCGCGTCGCTTTATCGATCGCCGCGCGCGAACCGGCATCGCCGCCGTTCGAGCTGAGGTCGCTACCGATCCGGAAAGCGCCTCGATCGCAAAGGCGAGATCGCTGGCCGAATGAAACCGCTCCTGCGGATTCTTTTCGAGACAGCGTCGCATGAGTAGCTCGAGTGGAGGCGCGATGATGTTGTGGCTGGCTTCGGAAAGTTCCGGCGGGTCTTCCATCGCGATCGCGTGCAGCATCTCGCGTAATGTCTCGCGCTGCGGAAATGCCCGTCTGCCCGAGAGCATTTCGTAAAGCACGACGCCGAAAGAAAAGATGTCTGAGCGGTAATCAACGGATTTACCGTCGACCTGCTCAGGCGACATGTAACCCAGGGTGCCCATCACGGTGCCGGGAGTAGTGTTGAGCTTGCGCGTTGGCAGATCGCTGAGCATTGGGTTGGCGCCGAGCGGTTCAACCAATTTGGCCAGTCCGAAGTCGAGAATCTTTACCTGACCATCTCCCGCAATGAAAATGTTTTCCGGCTTTAAGTCTCGATGCACGATGTTTCGGGCGTGAGCCGCCGCGAGACCCCTGGCGATTTGCGCAGCATAATCCACCGCCTTCCGCTGCGGGATGGTTAGGCCAAGAAGACGCTCGCGCAGCGTTTCTCCCTCCAGCAGCTCCGAGACGACGTAAGGCGCACCGTCATACGTACCGACATCGTAAACCGCAAGAATGTTTGGATGGTTTAAGGAGCCTGCGGCTTGGGCTTCCTGCTCAAAACGGCTTAATCGATCTGGGTCTTGAGAGAAAGTCGCAGGCAGAACTTTGATCGCCACATCGCGATTGAGCTTCTCGTCGCGCGCGCGATACACCTCTCCCATTCCGCCTTCGCCGATCTTTGAGCGGATTTCATACCGACCGAGTTTTGTGCCGGCGGCAATGGTCATCCCAACAATCAGCTCGAAAAGCCGGGACGGAACCGAGAAGCGCACATTCTAGCCCGTATGCGACCGGGTGCGCCAGACTTGAAGCGAGACCGTGGGTGTCAGGAAGAGTTTGCGAAGAGCGTCCACTGTGGAGAGCGAACTCTGGATGAAGGTCGCCTGAAGTCGCGCGAGCAGCCTTTTCTCTTTGCCAAGTGCCGTTCGTAACGGCGAGAATATCAAACCTCTTGCGGAAGGTAGTGGCGAGAGTTTGATCTTTCCAACTCATGAATGTTTTACGACACGGCGTCACGCGCCGTTTGGAACACCGTGAGCATTTCCGCAGTTGGCAGGAGAGGAAAGTTGCGAAGAGTGTCCAGTGTGGGGAGCCAATATTCACCAGGGAAAAGACCGCCATCGTGGGCGGCCTTATTCATTTATGACGCGAAGTGTGACACCCGCAAGTATCTCAGGCACCGCATTAATACGAACGCGGTGGGGGGAAGTCGGCGAGTTCCGCGCGCTAACCCCCAAGGGCTTCCCCCCACTCGCCCAAATCAGCAGGCTATCTGGGCGATCTGTTGAATGTCCTGCTCGTAATCTCCTCGCTCAGTTCGGCGCCTTTTATCCAGCTCGATTTTCTAATGAGCTAGGAGTTTCGCCAGAGCCTCTTCAACCTCGGCGATGCTGAATGGCTTTCTAACAATCGCATCGACAATTCCACTACCCATGGCCGCGGTCAAAGCCTCTTCATCAGAACCCGTCAAGATGATAATCTTCAGGCCCGGCTGGTTCTGGCGGGCTTTCCTGGCCAAGGTCAGGCCAGCGGCCTTCGGCAAGAATCGGAGGCCAGAATGCGGTTGCCCAGCTCCGACCCTGAAGTTGTCCAACTCCAACAATGAATAGTCCACCAGCATCAGATCGAAGTGACGCTCGGCCAGCAGATCCAGCGCCTTGCTAGAGTTGCCCACAGATACTGCATTCCGTCCAGGTACCGTCAACAGCTCTGTTAGTAACTCGCTGATGGCCCGATCACTTTCAACGACAAGTATGCCCAGGGCCATTCGTTTCTCGAGACTTAGTGAGATTCCCCCCCATCCAAGATTAGCGACTTATAACCGACAGCGCGCCAACAAGTCTTTGGGTAACTCTTAGGAAGTTATCAGCAAGTTCTCAAGCCGCTTATGAAAAGAGGTGACAATCTTTATGGCCGTGGGAGCCGTGAGTGACAAATGCGTTTATACCGATGTGACGGACTCTCGGCAGGCCTACGTTAAGCGGAGCAATCCCACATTCGCCTTTGACTATTCGCCTTGACAGCCCGTCAAACTGACTAACCTCAAATGTCTATGCTAGAATCTGCCCGGCTGATGGTCGGCCTAACGCGACCCACCTACGCGGCCCACCGCTTTCCGACTATCCGACAATGCGGCAATGAGTCTTGACTCTTAGGAAGTCATCAGCAAGTCGTCACACCGTTTATGGAACGAGGTAGCAATCTCTACCAGTTTGGTTCGTTCTGCCTGGATACGGGAGAGCGCATCCTGCTGCGCGATGGCCGACTAGTACCCTTGGCGCCAAAGGCATTGAGCACACTTCTGGTACTCGTGCGGAACAAAGGGCATGTCGTTGAGAAGGACGTTCTGATGGCGGAGGTCTGGCCAAATGAATGCGTCGAAGAGGGGAATCTTACGCAGCATATATTCATGCTGCGAAAAGTACTGGCTGAACCTAATGGAATACCGGACTACATAGAGACCGTTCCCCGGCGAGGTTATCGCTTTGTCGACTCGATGGTAGACCCGGAGGATGAGAATCGCTTAAATGCGATAGATTCTCTTGCGATACTACCCTTCTCCAATGCGAGTAATGATCCGAATATGGAATACCTTTCGGACGGCATTACTGAGAGCATCATCAATATCCTTTCACAACTCCCGCAGTTGAAGGTGATGTCACGCAGCGCAGTTTTTAATTACAAGAGGGTAACGGTGGATCCACAAGAGGCTGGCCGCGCTTTCGGAGTCCGGGCAGTGATGATGGGTAGAGTCCAACAGCGTCAAGAACGCCTGGTAATTAGTGCGGAACTAGTCAATGTCGAGGATGGATCGCTGATCTGGGGTGACCAATATGACAGGAAAGCGTCGGACATTTTTTCGCTGCAAGGAGAGTTGGCTTCGGAGATCTCAGAGAAGTTGAGCCTTAGGTTAAGTGGTGAGCAGAAGGAAAAACTGACGAAGCGGTTTACCGAGAGTATGGAGGCGTATGAGTTTTATCTAAGGGGACGATACTCCTGGAGCAAAAGGACCGACGATGAGTTGAAAAAAGGAGTTGAATACTTCCGGCAGGCAATCGCTAAAGACCCGAACTACTCACTGGCGTATGCCGGAGTGGCAGATTGCCTGCTCTTACTTGGATTATTTGGCGCGGAAGACCCACGACTGGTCATGCCGCAGGCGAAGGTAGCTGCCTTGAAGGCCATTCAGTTGAATGAGACGCTCGGTGAAGCTTACGCTTCACTGGCGCAGATTAAACTCATTTATGATTGGGACTGGGCCGGTGCGGAAGCGGATTTTCAGGAAGCTATCCGGCTTAGCCCCACTTATCCAACCGGCTACCAGTGGCATGCTGAGTATCTTGAGACTATGGGGCGAATGGATGAAGGGCTGGCAGAGCTAAAGAGGGCCCGAGATCTCGATCCTCTCTCACTAGTCATCAATACAAGTCTTGGACTTACCTCTTACTTTGCGCACCGGTACGATCTGGCTGTCGAACAATTGGAGCAGGCGATCGAGCTGGAGCCAAGTTTCTTTAAGGTGCATCTCGTTCTGGGGTTGGTTTACGAGCGCAAGTTGATGTACCGAGAAGCCCTCGCCGAATTCGAAACGGCGAGACACATCAATGAAAACTCATGGACTCTGGCTGGGCTGGGCCATGCCTATGCATCCTTTGGCGAAAGGGCGCAGGCTGAAGAGTTAATAGAACGCCTATTAGAGTATTCGCGGGTCCGATACGTCTCGTCGGCCACGATAGCAGTTATCTATGCCGGATTTGGGGAGCGTGTAGATCAGACACTGGAATGGCTGGAAAAGGCTTACGAGGAACGCGCGGGCTTACTCGTCTGGTTAAAAGTCTTGCCGATTTTTGACAGCATTCGTTCAGACGTGCGATTCGTTGACCTGATGCGGCGTCTTGGGTTTGGTGAGTCTTCTGCTGAAACGAACTCCCGGTATTCAGGTTTGCACTATTCAATTTAGGGTAATAATATACTTTCAGGCGTGCAGTTAATCGACGATTCGAACTTGCGCTTGCCCTTTGACCGGATCACTGCGAATGATGGCACCGTGATGGAGATGCATCCGCGACCCGTTGACCTTTCAGTCGATAAGCCCGTCGGTGAGAGTTATCTCGGGCGCGACAGTCAGCTCGAAGCGGCAGTCAGCGAGTTGCTGAAACAACTTGGAGCCCGGTCGAAATAGCAGCACGCCGTAAACAATCAGGGCTTGCTTCGGTTTCCCGAGGCAAGCCCTGAAGTCTTCTGACAGACAACTGTCAAAATTAGCAAACGTAGTTTAGTGGAAGTTCACACCCACTCTGAAGATCTGGGCCTTTGTTTGCCAATTGTATCCAACCTGGAACGGCGGGTTCGCCGGAGACGGGTTGGCAATGATGGCCTCGTCGGCCAGCTTGTAGTAAAGGTACTCGAGATTCAAACTCACATGCGGCGCGACGGCGATTTCGGCGCCGCCTCCGGCGGTCCAGCCCTTCTTTGTTTTGCTGAAAGCCACGGGATACTGAATGCTGCCGCCTGGCAGGAAGTTTGAATTAGCTGAGTAGTTCACATTACCAAAGGCCCAGCCGGCTGTCCCATAAAGGAGCAGCTTGTGTGACGAAGTCGGGAGAATTCCTACGCGCGGGCGGAGCGTTCCGAACCAACTGGTGTCCTGATGCGTGGTGAGAAATCCTGCACCCGGAAAGGCCGAGCCGTTGTTGCGTATGATCGGGGTGACCGTCGCGTCCCCCTTCATCTTGGACCATGAGACGCTGAATTCGCCGCCAACGACCCACGGTGAAAACTCCTTGTTGTAGCCGACCTGTCCACCAGCAATGATGCCCTTAGGATCTGGACGCAACGTCGTCGGTGCCATGTCGATAAACGCAGTAGCGGTCGGTAGCGGGGTAAAGCTGGTGTCGGCCCTGCCCCAGCCGTAACCAACGTGGCCACCGCCGTAGAAGCCGGTCCATTTGTTGGTGGAAGGAGGAGGCAGGATCATCGGTTTGGGTAACGCAGGGGCCGGAACTGTGGCGGCGCTGGCCGGAACTGTGGCCGAGTTGGCCGGAACAGCTTCGGCGAGTGTTCCTGCGTCAGCAGCTTTGTCCTGACTCACTTGCTGTTGATTCGGGGCCTGCGCATACGCAGAAAGCGAAATCAACCCGCCTACGGCAAGCACCTGCGTGGTTAGAGCGAGCCAGCGAAACAACTTGTCAGAACGTGTCTTAATGTTCATGGTTTGCAAATCTCCTTATTGCCCACTGTGGGGCGGTGACTAAACATCGGTTCCGACCGTATCTTAACGCATTTCTCCGTCAAGCCTAGCTAATAATGCGTGCGTCGGGTGAAAACTCCCTCATCGCGTGCTATATTTCCATCCAAAGGTCGTTACCTTCGAGCCTCGGCGCGTTTGCGAGAGATTGATTCACGAGGCGCAAAGTCCCAGGAAAGGGAAGCGCACTAAGAGCGTATCACGATCGCTTGTGGCTAATCCGGTAGGTGTCATAACGACAGACGGCTGAGTAGTCGCAGAACTTGCAAGTCGTTTTTCCCAGCGACGGCTTCACTTTGAAGTGGCCTGCGCGCATGCCATCGATGAATTCCCAAACTCGCTTGCCAACCTCGCTGCGGATTCGATTCCATTCGAGGTCGTCGAGCTTGGTCTTTGAACTGGTCACGCTCGTACAGTCAGCGAACTTCGCACGATACAAGCCCTGATTGAGGCGACCTCCCGTGCCGCGCAAACGGTAATATCCACCACCGGCCAAAGTGAATCCCTTCAGAAACAACTGTTCGAGTGCGGCCAGATAGATTGGGATTTGAACCTGCCGCCCACTTTCGATGTCGTCCAGCTTCGCTCCGTATGAAAGTTTGTAGTCGTAAGCAACTGCCACGCGTTCGTCCTCGTTTGTGTCAACGCGATCGATTTGCCCCTGCACCAATGCAGTCTCAGCCGCGCCGCTGCGTTCCAGTCTGAGAAAGTCCGGTAACGACGCCGCGTCGGCCGCCTGCGAAGCTCTGCCAAATGCCAGTTCAAAGTAAGCCGGACGGATGCCGCGTTGATCGGTGCGCTCCTGCAGCCGCAGTTCGTAAAGCAAAACCTGATCGAGAATCAGTTTGCGAATCTCGCGATCAATTTCCCAGATGCGCGGGTTCAGCGGCGGCACCAGGCGTTCGTGCTCATCGAAGACTCGATCGGCGACGTCAGCCAGTTCGCGTCGCAGTTCGTGTGCGTCGAGCGATGGCAAGTACTCTCGGCGATGCTGCTCAAAGAATCGTCGCAGGATGTCGTGCAGCAATTTGCCCGCGTCGAGAGCGGTTAGATCAAGCGCGGCTTCGCTGCGCGGCTCGAGCCGCAACACCCGGTTGGCGAAAAATCTGTACGCACAGTTGCCATAGACGCTCAACCCGCTGGCGCTGTGCACATAATCGCTGCCAAAGTGGCGGCCCATCATGGCGCGCATGTCCGCGCTGGTTATCTCGCCATCAAAGGGTCCAAACCAGGCGCCGTTTCTCGCGCGCTCGACATCAACCCGCCGCGATGCCGACGCCGAGAAAATTCCCTGCGAACGCGCGTGCGAATGCAGTTGTGCCACTTCTTTTCTCGGCAGCAGGTGTTCGCCGCGGGCCAGATGCTGGTGGCGCTCGTCCTGCCGGATCACGGCGACCGCTAGTTCCGCGGCCGTCGACGATTGCATGAGATCATGCGTGTCCACATCGCCGCGAATTTGTCTGGCTTCGATCTTCGCCGGAGCAATAGCGCGGCCCAATTCTTCAAGATAGTAAGACGCGACTGATTCGTTGCCATCGCTGAGCGCCAGAGGTCTGGTCAGGTAAAGCCGATCGGTTGCGCGACACGCGGCCTGATAAAAATAGTGTTCCTCTTTCAGTAGCGTGTCGGTCGAAATGTCTTCGAGCACGACGCCATATTTCTTCAGACGCTCGCGCTCCTCGTGCGGATAAAGCCAGTCGCGCGAGGCGCGCAAAGGAAAGCCGCCTTCGACCATTCCGGCGATGAAGATGGCGCGAAAGCGCAATCCGCGCACGTCGGTCGCTTCCAGAACGCGCAAGCCGTCACGATTCGCCGCGCCTACCGCGAGCACCTGCGAACGCAGGCAGCGCTCAACTTCATCAACGAAAGACGACAGGGTGATGCGTGTCAGAAGCCCGACCGTTAGGGAGTCCCGACGCGTCGGGATTGCTGACGCGCGGGCTTCTGAAACGATTTTCCCGGCGTATTTGAAACTCCGCACAGCGGCCGCGATGGCGCGGCGCACGCCCTCCAATCCGCGAATGTCGAGCGCGGCTCGCGGAATGTCGGGCGAGGTTGCGGTTCTCCGAAAAGGCTTGCGGACTTGATTCGCGAAATCGAATCGATCGAGCAGCGACGCAATCGCGACCCGAAGCTCTTCAGCCTCGCCCTCTTCGGGCAAGCCGGCGATCAAGCGCTGCAAGTGTCGCAGCACCATCGCCGTCCAGGCGATCGCCGCCGGATGGACCGGCACCGGCTTCTTTCGCTTCTCGATCAACGGAGCTTCGTCGGGCGGCGGCTCTGCTTCTGTCGACGCGCTGTCGTCTTCCGCGCCGTGCTTGCCCGCGATCAATTCGCGCGCCGCCTCGGCCGAAGGCAGCGCCTCGAGCAGGCGCTGCGCGCGCGCCACCCAGGCGTCGATGCGCAACTCGCTGCCGACATAGGCAATCACGTTTTCAAGAATATCCGGCGACCAGCGCCCGATGCTGAGCGCGTTGCGCAGCTTCGACTCTGTCGAGCCTGTGTTCGCGCCGTCCGCCAGCATTGACGCGTACTTCTCATCGAAATCCTCGGTCAGCGCCGGCATGTCTTCGGGCGAAACCCGAAAGTAATCGGTCTTGAGCAGATGAGCGATGTCGCCGGCTTTTGGATTCCGAAAATCTTCGCGCGCCGGCTCTTTGAGCAGAGCAAAGAGCTTGCCGCAGGCGCGCACCGCGGGTACATGGATGGCTTCGGCGCGGCGTTCGAGATTGCAGGGAATCGATTCGTCGGCGCACACGCGCAGGATCGTGTCGGCGTAAGCCGAGCGTTCACGCACCACCAGCGCGATGTCCGGGAGCTGGTAGCCTTCGTTGAGCACGAGCGCCTTGATCTCTTTGGCAATCGATCGAATCTCAGTTTCCCGGTCGCCGCATTCGAAGAGGGTAATGGCGCCGCTAGCTGGGAGCGCAGGCATCCTGCCTGCTCCTAAGCCATCCCCTGAGCCCTCCCTCACCGCCTTCACCCCAGCCGGGCTGCCCGTCTGGGGACCCCGGGTTGGGCTACTGCCCCGATCGGCGGAGGTGAACAACCGCTCACGCAGCGAGGCCATCTCGCCTGCTACCGTCGCGATTTGAGTATCAATCTTGGGGTCGAAAGCCGCGATTGATTCGAGTTGTTCAATTGTTGACTGGAACGGCTGAAAGATTTCTTCGTTTCGCTGATCGTGATTCAGATTGACGATGACACTTGGAATCGTTGGAATCAGGCGGCGCAGGATCTCGCCCTGCACCGGAGTGAAATCAAAGAAACCATCCAGCACCAGGAGATCCACTTGCTCCAGCCAGGGCAGGGAAACGTCGCGTCCGGCAACTTCGCCGCTCAAAATTTGGAGCGCGCGCAGTTGGTCTGCATCCTCGTCCGTCAGGCCGAAACGATCGAGCGCTTCAACGTACGCTGAATAGATGAGCGCCACTTCGCGATCGAAATCGATTTGCGAACGAGGTGACGTTGATGCTCGGTCGACCTTTTGTGTTTGTGATTTCCCCTTGGTTCCTGCTCCGTGTCCCTGTGTCTCTGTGGCAGTTTCACTTGCTCGTTCCTCGACGACCTTCCGAAACTCGTCCGGCGTCTTGCCCGCTCGTTGCAGTTCGCCAATCAACGTCGCAACTGT
>CAAGKR010026692.1_pt1 | contig 13589 bp, 15 predicted proteins | sample 2556971 | NCBI WGS metagenome assembly CAAGKR01 (sample SAMEA5207829, study PRJEB30636) | soil metagenome | biome: forest; feature: boreal; material: soil | place: USA | collected 2011-09 | depth 1 m | reverse complement strand
GAGGCCGTGCCACCAATGCCCACCAGCGCTATCGAGAACTGCTCAAGCGCCGGACAGCGAGGACTCTAAAGTCGCGACGCTGACGGATACCGGACCGCTGGTTGCCCTCATAGATGCCGGCGAGCGCGACCACGAGAAGTGCCGACTGGCGGTGAAGCACCTCGTTGCCCCGATGGTCACGACGTGGCCGGTGTTGACCGAGGCGATGTACTTGCTTGGCGACGCCGGGGGTTGGCTGGCGCAGCGTGCGTTATGGGGAATGATCGAACGAGAAGCGCTGGTGCTGGCCGAGCTTCAGGCGCCCGACCTCGCCAGGGCGCGAGCGCTGATGGAGAAGTACCGCGACACCCCAATGGACATCGCGGACGCCACGCTGGTGGCAGTCGCGGAGGCTCGCGGTCTGAAGCGCGTGTTCACCCTTGACTCGGACTTTGGCGTCTACCGCTTTCGAGGCAGAGAGGCCTTCGAGCTCATTCCAGGCTGAGCCTCGAATGTGTCCTCAATACCCCGAGACACGAAAATGGTGCCCCGCGAGGGATTCGAACCCCCGACCCTCTGCTTAGAAGGCAGATGCTCTATCCACTGAGCTAGCGGGGCGACGCCGCCATTCCGGAGAGAATACGCGTGGGACGCGCCGCGGCCGAGAGTGGTGCTCGACCGCCATCCGCCTTTGGCAGGGGGACGTATGAGCGACAAGCTGCAAAAGCTGAAGGACATCCTCGGTGAGGTCGAGGACCTCAACCGGGCCGCCGGGGGGCTTGCCTGGGACCAGGAGACGTACATGCCGCCGGGCGGCGTTGGGGGCCGCGCCGCGCAGATGTCGACTCTCAGCCGCCTGGCCCATGTCCGGTTCACCTCGGACGAGGTCGGCCGGCTGCTCGACGAGGTCGGAGGGGAGGTGGCCGGGCTGCCGTTCGACTCCGACGAGGCCAGCCTGGTTCGCGTCGCCCGCCGCGATTACGAGCAGGACCGGAAGCTGCCGGCCGATCTCGTGGCTGAGATTGCACGCGCCGGCTCGACCGCTCTGCCGGTGTGGCAGAAGGCACGCAAGGACTCCGACTTCAACGCCTTTGCGCCTTACCTCGAGAAGAACGTCGAGCTGAGCCGGCGGGTGGCCGACGCCCTTGGGTACAAAGAGCGCCCGTATGACGCGCTGCTCAACCGTACCGAGCCCGGGCTGACGACCGACGAGCTCGAGACCATGTTCGCCGCTCTCAAAAAGGCCATCGTGCCTCTCGTCGCCGACATCGCCCGGCATGCCGATGCGGTCGATGACAGGGTCTTGTACCGCGGCTTCGACCCTGGCTTGCAAATCAAATACGCGCTCGACTTGGTGACCAAGCTCGGCTACGACCTGGAGCGTGGACGGCAGGACCTTTCGACGCATCCGTTCTCCATCGCCTTAGGACCGGGCGACGTGCGCATCACCACTAGGGTGTCGCGCGACTTCTTCAACGAATGCCTTTTCGGCTCGATCCACGAGTCCGGCCACAGCATGTACAGCCAGGGGATCGGACAGAACCTAGACCGTACCCTGCTGTGGGGAGGCGCCTCGCCCGGTGTGCACGAGTCGCAATCCCGGCTGTGGGAGAACCTCATCGGTCGCAGCCAGGCCTTCTGGCGCCACTTCTTTCCGAGCCTCCGCAACACTTTCCCGGAGCCGCTCAAGGGCTGCGATGAAGAGGCCTTCTTCAAGGCGGTCAACAGGTCATATCCCTCACTGATTCGCGTCGAAGCCGACGAGGTGACCTACAACCTGCACGTCCTGGTTCGGTTCGAGCTGGAGAACGAGCTGCTCGATGGCACTCTCAAGGTGAAGGACCTGCCGGAGGCCTGGAACGCCCGCATCAAGTCATACCTGGGTGTCGACGTGCCGAACGACCGCGAGGGAGTGCTCCAGGACATTCACTGGTCGTGGCCCGAGTTCGCGGGTTTCCCCGGATACACGATCGGCAACCTGATCGGCGCGCAGCTGATGGACAAGATTCGCGCTGAGATCCCGGACCTGGACGGGCACATCGAGCGGGGAGAGTTCGCGGTGCTCCTCCGCTGGCTCCGCACCAACGTCCACCGACATGGCCGCAAGTTCACGCCCAACGAGTTGGTGGAGCGCGTTACGGGGAAGCCCCTGACGCCGGGACCCTGGATCGCCTATGTGCGGAAGAAGTTCGGAGGGCTGTACGGGCTCCAGGCGGCAAATTAACAGGCTGGCGTTTCCACGCCTAAGTTGATACAGAATGGGAAGGGCATGGAAGAAAGAAGCGAAGAGCAGGTAATGAACCGCCTCTTCGGGCTGGAAAACGATGGCCAAGCCGCGCAACGAGCCGAGCTGACTGGCGAACGATTCCTTTCGCTAATCCAAGATTCCGCCAACGGACTCGCATATGTCTTCCGGCACGGTCTGGACGAGACCGAGGGCGCCGAGGTGCCAGCGGGAACAGAGTTCTGGGAGTACCCGACGTGGGACGAGGCCGAGCGAGCCTACGCCCAGCTGCTCAATGAAGATAGGCAAGCGGGAGAGCTGGTTGAGGTGGACTCGGAGGAAGGCCTTGGCGACTCTGCTACGGGCGGAGCCGAGGTCCGCGATCGCTACTCGGCAAGCGACGAGGATCCCCTCATCGAAGGCACGGAAGACTCGGTGGGCGAGCAGACCGACCAGGTCTCCTGAGCCTTTCAAGCGGGCTTCGGGCTCGCCGCTTGCTCAGTGGCGGCAGCGCTCATCCCGCTCGCCAAGCCGATCGCTAGGGCCGCATGTAGCTCAAGGTGTGGTGGGTGAGGATACGCTCGCCAGCCACACACTCGGCTACCCCGTAAAGGACCCGGTGGCCGCGCCGGTTCTCGCTGACGCCAATGAGGCGCATGACCACCGCTTCCTTCATCTGAGCCAGAGACCCGACTACAAGATCCTGATGCCAGCCTTGACGTAGCTCAACATTTTTGTGCCAACACCCCCCGCGTATTCGCCGGACAGCCACTGAAATGGGTTTCTCGGGGTGCGTCGCTTCGGGAGGCTCAGGCGATCACCTAGCTTAAGAGGGCCGGGATCAGTGGTCCCGGCCCTCCCAATAAGCAAGTCGGCCGAATAACCGCTATCGCAGCGGGTCTAAGGCGCGATCTGCAGCTGGATGGTCACCCCAGCAACCGGCTGGAATGAATAGTGCCCCTGGGTTGTGGGGAAGGCGAAAAACCCGTCAGGCCCGAAGCTGACCAGGTAGTAGCTGTTGTTCGGATCGATTCCGAAGAAGACCGCTCCCGCCCCGGCGGCCTGTGCAAACGTCGCGTAGCTCCACAAGGTTGTCCCCCGGATCCCGCCGGCGCCGGCTCCGCCCGGACCGCCGATTCCGCCCACTGTGTGTCCACAACCGGCTCCCGAAAAGTCAGCGGTGTTGTCTGAATCGATCTCGATCCAGAGCCAAATCCCACCGGTGCCTACTCCAGCTGGAGGTGGGGCGCAAAGGGGGAAGCTTGGGTTATCGCAGTTCGCAGATAGTTCAACCTGCGCGAGTGGCTGGTCGGCCTTGCCATAGGCCCCCGCCCCGATCGTGCCGGCCCCCGTGCCCAGCGCCACCAAGCATAACGCCGGTACCAGAATCCGCAAGAGCCTTGCTAGCCTCATACGCCTTCTCCTTCGAAATTGGGCCAGGGTTGGCCCACGCCCGCCGGTGCCACCCGTCGTCCGACGGCCGTGCTTGATCCGTGACCGAGCCAGTCATTCTCGCGACTTCGCGGAAAGGGTGTCAATAGGTCAGTTGCCCCACGCGCAGGTTTACGCTCGGGCGGCTGATCGCAGCCGTTCATGGCCGTTCGCCGCGAATACAAAACCGGCTCTTTCGGACCCATCGTTCGCAGCCATTCGCCGTCTTTCGCGCCGGTAGCTGTCATCTAGAATGACGCCCGCGCGTCAAGGGGCTGGGCCAGGTCGAGCACGATGACGGAGGATCTGACGAGAACGCGTCCATCACCGGCCTCACCTCATCGGCCAGGCGGTCGCGGCACGGCATGCCGCGTTCGAGCGCATCCATCCGTTCATCGACGGCAACGGCCGCGTCGGGCGCCTGCTCATGACCCTGCTTTTGGTCCGTCTCGGCTACCCACCTGCAATCATCCAGAAGCGCGAGCGGGAGCGTTATCTCGATGCGCTCAAGCAAGCCGACCGCGGGGATCCGGGGCCATTGGGCGAGCTGATCGCGCGGGCGATACTCGACAACCTGACCCGCTTCGTTCTGCCGGCGGTCGCCGGCCCGGCGAAGCTGGTCCCGCTGGAAGCGCTGGCGACGAAGGAGCTGACCGTGGTAGCTCTGCGCAACGCTGCCCAGCGGTCGCGTTTGAAGGCTATGCGAACCGCCGACGGTTCCTGGCGGGGCAGCCGGCAATGGGTCCAGGACTACCGCGCGGATCGCTATGCGACGCTGCGCGAGCCGAGGCGGCGAAGAGCCTCAACGCAGGAGCCTGGAACGAAGTGAGAGTCGCGACGTACACGAGGATCTCAACTGATGAAGAGATCGATGCGCGCACTGTGGCAACCGCTACCTCGGCACCGTTGCCCACGGCGGCAAGGGCCTTACCGCTTCGCGGCCCGCTGAAACTTCGGCTCGCGACGCCTTCGCCGCGCCTGCTAGGTACATTCCACATCGAAGGTGGTTCGAGAAGTGTTTGGGCCGAATTGGGGTGGGCCGAAGCTTATATAACGCGGACCGCTGCCTGATGTTGGAGGGCCACTCGATCAAGTTGCGCGGACAGCGAAACCGGCGACAAGGCAGAGCGTAGTCCGAGCCAGGTGGTGGGCACTGATTCCCAAAGGCGAACCGCTGGCCTAAGTCAGCGCCCCGCAATTGCCCTTCAGTGATTGGCGGCGCGACACCTTGGCTGCGTGAAGGCGTCTTGACCAAGCTCAAGGTCAGGGATAGGCTTCCGGGTGCTCGAATCGCGGGACGTGGGTCGGCGTGCCCTGTTGTCGCGGTCCCGGCGCTGACCGTAAGCACGCGGGTGAGGAGGGCTGATGATGGCCGAGATACACAAAGTAGCGACTATTGACGTGCCGATCGCAAAGGTCTTCGACATCGTGGACGACCCTAGCACCTTCCCGAAGTACGTTCCGAACGTGCGTGAGGTGGTGGACATGCACCGGAGCGACAGCCGCGTCGGCGACTCCTTCCGGGTCATCTACAGGGTACTCGGCATCACCTTCGACGAGAAGTTCACGGTGACCGATTACCAACGCCCCGACCGGATCAAGTCCAAGTTCGAAGGGGGGATGAAGGGCACTTTCGCTTGGAGCTTCGAGCCACAGGGTCAGAAGACGAAGGTGAGCGTCGACATCGACTACCGCCTTGCCGGAGGGGCGATCGGCAAAGTAGTCGATGCGCTGCTGCTCGAGCGCACTAACGAGAAGACCATTGGTGCCATGTTGCAGAACCTGCAGCGGATGGTGACACAAGGAGGAACGCCGACCAGCTCGTGAGGCCAGGTACCGCGACGGGTGACGTCAAGGAATGCCGCCGGCCTGGGGGACCTGTTACGTGGTGGGCCGCGGTGGACTCGAACCACCTACCTCCCACGTCAGCCAACTGGAGTAGCCGACCGAGTTAGGCTATCAACTAGGCTGTCACCGCAGAGCCTCATGCAGCGTCATTCTCACGCAACGGGCCCTCGGCGGCCACCATCGCGCCGCCAATGGCGTGGACTCCGGCGGACTTTCGCGGAGTGATCGGGCAGGTCACTATGAAGTCTGAATACGGAAACGACCCTGGTAGACCCCACTGGGCACCTCTATGCGGACATGCCACTCAATCAGTCAACTCGGCCACGATGCGGCCGAGTTTGTCCAGCGGGCGCCGATACGAATCCAGTCGTCCTGGCCGGCCGCTGCGTGGGTAGAACGGAAATCGCAGGTGTCCCCTGTACGGCTCCGCAATCCGATCGACCTCCATGGACGGGATCACAAGACATTCGTCGCTGAACTCACCCTGGTCCCGATCCCACGCCACGACCGCAATCCACGTCGTAGCAGCTGGGCGGAAGCTGATCAGATCGATGTCCACCGTATCTCGAGGATGTCGGCGGTCCACCCCGACCGTCTTGACCTGAATCCCAAGCACGCGCCGCGTCTTCTCGTGAATCACCGCGATCTCAGCCGTCTCGAGGTCGGGAAATGCGCGGTAAATGGTGAGCTCATCCCGGTCGGCAAGCCGGCGCATGACTTCCGCCTCCCCGCGGAATCCCACCGCGCGCGCAGCGTTGCCCTGCCGACGCAGCGGGCGAGGCGCAATGCTCAGCTTTGGCTTCACTCCGGCGATCAGCGCCTCCGCGAGCTGCTCGCGCGCGAACACGTACCGAGCCCACCGGCTTCGGCGCTCGGGCACCAGCGACACCTGGGCCGCCATCACCCGCCGGCCGTGAGTTTCGCTGCGCGTGGCCATACGGCTGAAGGCGCGCTCGGTGATGACCAACACCCGGGGTCCAAGGTGATCGTCTTCGAGTGCCACGCCGATGACGATCGCGTTGGGGTCGACCATCGAAGCAAGCGGAATCGTGAGTTGAAGCGAACCATCGCGCAGCCTCGACCGTCCTTTCACCTGGACCTGGATCCAGCGCTCATCGTCAAGGCGGTGCACAAGCGCATCCACACCCCGATCCAGCAGCGGCAAGAACACATGCAGCCTGCCCTGCGACCGCACCACGAGCTCGACCCAAACGTCCCATTCGACCAGCTGACCGACAACTGAGCCCTGGCTCCGATGCCAGGGACTTGGGTTCACGTCCTATCGCCCGTTGCGAGAGCTCACGAGGGTCTTCTGTCGGTGCAGCGCGACCGGTGGATGCTGGACGACGGCGACGCGGTGTGGGCTAGCGGTCTTTTTCGGCATAGGGCCAATGTTGCACGCTCTGGATCGAGCCGAGGCTATCCGCGCGCTGGGTAGTCGCCCGCGCGCGCGACCATTCCCGGAAGCTCCTTTCCCAGCTGCTCACCGAGCCAGCGTGAGCAGCTGATCAGCGCATCGAGATCGATGCCCGTGTCCACCCCAAGTCCGCGGAGAAGGTAGACGAGGTCCTCGGTGGCGATATTGCCGGTCGCCTTCGGCGCGAACGGGCAGCCCCCCGCGCCCCCGACCGACGCGTCGAGCGAAACGACCCCTTGGTCGAGCGCCGCCACCGCATTCGCGTATCCCGTATTGCGCGTGTTGTGGAAATGCGCACCGACGGTCGCTCCGATACGCCGGGCGCCCCGCACAAGCTCGTTCACCTGGGCCGGCACGCCGACACCGATGGTATCGGCCAGGCAGATCTCGTCGGCCGGTGCGGTCATCAAGCGCTCGACGATGTCGAGCACCCGCTGCGCCGGGACGGGTCCTTCGAAGGGACAGCCAAACGCGACGCTGAGCGTGACGGTGATGGGCATCCTGTCGGCTCGGGCGCGGGCCACCAACGCCAGCGCCGTCGCAAGTCCTTGCTCGGTGGTCGCATTCTGGTTGCGACGCCCGAACTCATCGGTGGCCGCGAATGCGTAGTGCACCTCGTCGACTCTCGCCGCGAGGGCCCGTTCGTAGCCCTTCTCGTTGAGGACCAGCCCGGCGTACACAGTGCCCGGCTGCCGGCGGAGGGCTGCCATCACCTCCTCGGCGCCGGCCATCTGCGGGACCAGCTTGGGGTTGACAAAGCTCGCGGCCTCCATTCGCTTCAAACCCGCCGCGGCCAGGCGGTCGCAGAGCTCGGTGCGCACCGCCGGCTGTAGGACGCGATCCTCGTTCTGCAGGCCGTCGCGTGGACCGACATCGCAAATGAGCATGGACACGCCGATAAGTTACCGGAGCGCTGGGTGTTAGCCTTGGGCGCAACGAGCTTTCCCGGTTGGGCGAGGAGGCCACTGAACGATGGGCAATGTCGCGGCGAACAAGGAACTACTGGTGCGATGCGACTGCGGATTCGAGGCCCGGGGGACAGAGCAGAAGCTGGTCCCAGCCGTCCAGAAGCACGGTCTCGAGGCTCACAACATGAAAGTGACGCGCGAGCAGGTGCTCGCCATGGCGCGGCCGAGCTGAGTCCGGAGGCACGACCCTGGCACGTTGCGGGGCCGGTGCAGGCGGAGGTCTTTGTGCTCCGGCTGAAAGCGGGGCACCCCGAGCTCGCTGGGCCATGCGGTCCTGATCCCTGGTTCATCGAAGTCGGCGAGGACGACGATCCCGTGGAGATCGTCACCCGATTCTCAAGCAACCTGATGGGCGCTCCCCTGCTGGTCCACTCCACCTCCTGGCGTCGGGCTCGCGGCGCGGTGGTGCTGAGCTTCGTCGTCGTCAACTCCGATGGCCAGGCGCCCGAGCTGGTTGGTTTGCCGATCGCCAGAGCGGACCTGGCTCGCTCCGGGACCACCAGCGCCCCCACGGCCATCGCCGCCGGGCAGGTCCTGGAGCACGGCCTTCGCCATCTCGCGTGGCTCGCGAAAGAGGACCCCACGGTTCGGTCCGTGCTGAGCGACGAATGGAGACACGTGCTGGCGCACTACGTGCCGGAGCCCTTCCGCCACCTCGGGTAGGCGCTTCCCGCTTTAGTCCGAGACGCGCTCCAGGATCGCGAGCGGGATTTTGCGGTCGGTCAATTTCTGCTGACTCTCGAGATAAGGCGCAGCCACGGAGAGTTGCTCGCGTTCCTCCCGCCGACGAGCCGTAAGGCGAAATGACCGCTACCTGGACGCTACGCGCAGAAACGCCTTACGGGCCTGTCCACCGCGCAACCGAGGTGGCCGCATGTCGGCCCGTGTACTCGAACTGGATACTGTCAGCGCCGACCTTTAGCTGGCGAGCGGAGTAGAAGTCCTCGCGCTGATTCATCAGGCCGGTGGCGAGATCAACGCTGACGAAGTGCTCGTCGCCAGTGAGCGGGTTACGAATCGCCTCCATGTCGATGGCGACCGAGCCATCGACGCGGATCGAGCTCTGCTTGCCGTCGAAGTTCCAGGATACCTTGCCTGAGCGGACATCGATCCCCGCATCACAGGTACCCATGAAGGCCTTGAGCGGGCCACCCGCCCGGCCGGTTGCGAGCGCCTCGAGTAGAGGACGCTGCTGGGCTGTGACCGATTCGTCGACGAACACGGTGGCCCGGCCATGGCCCTCGTGGATAGCGCCCGGCCACTTGACTACCGAGACCCAAGTGGAACCGCTCAGGTCGACACCTTCGATCGCTCCCTCAAGTACCCGCCAGGCCACCACGCCTTCACAGTAGCCGGGGGTTGGCCGGGACTCATAGATACAAGGGCAACCCCAGTCGCAGTTGCAGGCGATCAAGTGCTCGAGCCTGAGCTTCCAGGAATCCATCCGCTCCTCCCTCAAGTAGTTAGACGGCCGGGGCCGCTCAGGGCCGGCACCGCGCCCGCCGTGGGTGAACATGGGCCTGACGATGAGCCTACGACTTTAGAACCGCGATTTCGACTTACGGGTCACGCGCACTCAGGCGATGGCCCGTCGGATGAGGCTGAATGGGATCGCCTGCTCGAACGGTGGTGGCCTGGACGCGATCGTCTCCCGAATGGCAGCCGCCTCCGCCGCGAGCTCTGCCGCCTTCGGAGCGTCTCCCCTGGCGGCAGCGACGGCCGCCCTCACCTCGATAACCTCGGCCAGGTTGAGGCGATCACCGCGACCTTCGATGGCACCCAACGCTTCGGCAGCGAGCCGATCCGCATCGTCGATGCGACCCTGCGCCAGTGCCACGTGAGCGAGCCAGACCGTCGTTCGAGCCGCGAAGCTGACGTCGCCCAGCTCGCGGTAGACCACAAGGCCCTCCTCGAACAGGTGGCCCGCCCTCTCTGGGTCTCCCGCGTGCAGTACAGCGTTGCCGAGATTCATGAACGAGGTCGCGAGCTGCCAGGTGCGCCCGTGCTCGCGGCAGCGATCGAGGGCTTCTGCAAACGGAGCCAACGCCTCCTCGTATCGACCCTCGCACATCGCGACCTGGCCGGAGATGGTCAGCGCGTTGCGCACGTCCATGGAATCCCCGCCTCGCCGGGCCACCTCCAGATCCGCGACGGCAAGCTCGGCCATGCGGGCATAGTCGCCCTGCGGGTAGGCGATGAATGCCGTCCCCCACATGGCTTTTGCCCGAAGCGAGTCGGGCGCGTCGCCAGGCAGGGCGATTGCGGCATCCGACCACCGGCGACCCTCCGCAAACTCCCCGGCGTGGCGCCAGAAGCGCCAGAGGGCGACCGTGAAGCGAAGAGCAAGGACGGTCTCCTTGCGGTTCAACACCCAGGCGAGGGCTCGGCGCAGGTTGCCCCGCTCCCCGTCGAGCCGCCGGTACCACGTGTCCTGTCCGGCGCCCGTCATGTTCCGCTCGGCCTCCTCCGCCAGGGTGAGGAAATGTTCGGCATGGCGCCTCGAGAAGGTGTCGAACTCCCCTGCCTCTGTCAGCCGCTCCGCGGCATACTCGCGCACGACATCCAACATCCGGTATCGAGGACCGGGCACATCCATGGATAGGAGAACAAGGCTCCGGTCGAGCAGCGCACTGACCCCCTTGAGGGAGTCACCGATATCCGGCTCGCGTCCGCAAACCGCGGCCACTGACTCCAGGTCGAAGCCGCCGTGGAACACGGCGAGGCGCCTGAAGAGGGCCGCCTCCCGGCCGGTGAGCAGGTCGTGACTCCAGGCGATCGTGTCTCGCATTGCGCGCTGGCGCAGGGGAAGGTCGACCGGCCCGCCGGTGAGGATCGGCAGGCGGGTGACCAACTGATCGCGAAGCGCGGCCAGCGGCAGGTGCCGCACACGGGCTGCCGCCAGTTCGATCGCCAGCGGGATACCCTCGAGGCGCTCGCAAATGTCGGCGATGATTGGCCGTGAGGACGCGTCAGCCTCCAGACCGGTCCGCACCGCCCGCGCGCGCTCCACGAAAAGCTTCTCGGCCGCGTCCGGGTCCAGAGGCGGCACTTCGAACTCCCACTCGCCGCGAACCCTCAGGGCGCTTCGGCTCGTCACCAGGAAGGTTGCGTCGGGCAAGCTCAGCATCAGCGAGTAGACAAGCGCGGCGGCGCCCAGCACGTGCTCGAATGTGTCGAGGACGACCAGGACCGCGCGGCCGGCGAGGCGCTGGCGGATGAGGTCCTCGAGGCCGGGCCCGGTCTCGGGCACACCAAGAGCTCGCGCCAGAGCCGGTGCGACAAGCGACGGCTCCCGCACCTCGGCCAGGGACACGAAGAACACGCCGCCGGCAAAGTGCTCTCGCGAATGGCGGGTGGCCTCGATTGCGAGCCGGGTCTTGCCGATGCCGCCGACCCCGGTCAGCGTAAGCAGCCTGACAGCCGGATCCGCGAGCCTAGCCGCTACCTCCAGCAGATCCAACCGCCGTCCCAAAATCGGTGTCAGCACCTCCGGCAGGGACGGGGCCGGCGAACGCCCAGCCTCGGGCGCGCGGCCGCGGGCAAGGCGCTCGAAAGTCTGACGTTCGATTTCACCGAGCCCGAGGGCGCTGGACAGCCGACGGGCGGTGTCCGCGTAGACCGCCGTCCGGAGTCCCCGTTCCGCATCGCTCACGGTGCGGGCGCTGATGCCGGCCCGGTCGGCCAGTTCCTCCTGCGTCAATCCCGCCGCTCGCCGGAGGCGCTTCAGGGAGGCGCCCAACATCTCGGCCACGGACGCATCCTAACCAGGGCTGCTCGAACTCGGTGACCGACTCGGTGAGTGGATTTCGTGGCGCGGCAGAAGCGCTCGCGGGATCATGGGCATCAGCCGGCCGCCGAGACGGAAGTCATTCAGGAGGAACACAAGAAATGTCCGACAACAAGAGGACGATCAGGCGGTACTACGAGGAGGTCTTCAATCAGGGCAAGCTCGAGGTCCTGGACGAGATCGTCGCCAAGAACCACGTGGAGCACGACCCGCTCCCCGGACAGGCGCAGGGCATCGAGGGCCTGAAGCAGCGCGTGGCCATGGTCCGCGGCGCCTTCAACCCCAAGTTCACACTCGATGACGTGCTGGCGGACGGAGACAAGGTGGTGGTCCGGTGGACGAACCGCGGTACCCACCTGGCCGAGTGGTTTGGAGTGCCCCCGACGGGTAAGACAGTAGTCGTCAAGGGCATCGACATCCACCAGCTGCGCGACGGAAAGATGGCCGAGCACTGGGACGTCGTGGACATCTTCGGCCTGATGATGCAGCTCGGGGCGATCCCCACCCCAAGCGGCGCGTCCGCGTAATGACTGCGCGGATCGGAACCGGGTTGGTCGTGGTCGATCCGGGCGGGGGGACGCACGTCTCCCGCCCGGAGACCCATGTCAAGCAGCTTTGAGACGGGCCCGGCTGACTGAACTTATCGGTCCGGCCGGGCGAGTTCCAACAATCGAGATTTGGGCTGGCTAGCGGGACGATCGAACCTCCTACGGGCGATCGCCAATGGAGGGCCGGTGACGGCGGCTCAGGCTCGGCGTTCGAAGATCGGATCGCCGAACCAGACCAGCGGCTGTCTTGGCTGTAGGTTTTGGGCCCGCTGCAGAAATGACTTGAACCGAGGATCGTGATCGTGGGCCGTGTGACCTTCCTCGGTCGCGACGATGTGCAGGATGTAGTCCTGAATGCCCTCCGGCGTCTCGCCGCCACCGGTGACACGCGTCAGGCTGCACTCTTTGAATAGGCCCCGTGCTGTGAAGTCGTCCCAGATGGGTATCTCCTCGGCCTGGAACATCGCCTCGAACTCGGCGACGCGGTCGGCCGCTATGCGAAGGATGATCGCGATGCTCTGCATATCAGCGTGAGTCTATTAGGCGTGATGGCTCCGAGCGGGAACTGAGTTGGAAAGCAGGGTGGCTACCTGGACGATCTCATAACCGCCCTTTCGACTTCGGGCCAGGCACCTCAGATTCGGCCAAAAGGAGACCCGTTCCGCTGATTTAGAAACGCTCTAGCGGCGCCTGCGAACCCTCGATGCCTCGTCGTCGGCGCGCTGGATCAGATCATCCGCCGAGTCGCCGGCTTGGAGCCGGGCAAAGCCGACCGTGATGGAGGCGCCGGGGCGACCGGCCGCCAACATCGCGCTCACGGCCTCAAAGCGTCGATGCGCATGTTCCACAGCAATGCCTGGGAGCACGCATACAAACTCATCGCCACCGATGCGAGTGATCACGTCGTAGGAACGCAGGCATGCTCGCAGGGAGTCCGCCACCGCGATGAGCAGTGTGTCCCCAGCAGCGTGACCTGTGGTGTCGTTAGTGGCTTTGAGCCCGTCTACGTCGATATAGGCAGCCACGAGCTCTCCGCTGAGGCGCTGCGCGCGATTGATCTCGCGCCCGATGGCAGCCAGCCCGGCGCCCCGGCGCCTTGCTCCTGTCAACTCGTCGGTCCCAGAATCTTCACGGTCCTTGGCGGCCTGTGCGCGATCTTCCGCTGCGATCTGGCGGTCGTGGCTGCCTTGTGCCCGATCGTCCGCTGCAACCTTGCGGTCGTTGATGGCTCGTACGCGGCTGTCCGCAGCCTCAGCGCGCCCCGAGTCCGCCCGGGCACCTTCGTCTGCTGCGCGCTGACGGTTGCTCGCCGCGCGATCCCCTGCGGTTCGGTCGAGATCACCCGCCGCGTCGTCACGCGCTTCGGCCTCTCGGTCACGCAGCCCGG